>R28__coassemble_85_pt1 | contig 53713 bp, 44 predicted proteins | sample R28__metabat2_low_PE_030 | metagenome-assembled genome bin R28 | reverse complement strand
CGCCCTTCACCCACCTGGCCGTGCTCACCGTGCGCTCCGAGCAGGAGGAACTGGCCCAATTCTCCATTGCCACCCTCCACAAGCACCTCCGCGCCGCCCTGCCGCCTACCGTGGAAATCACGGAACCCATGCCCGCTCCCATTGCCAAGGCATACGGCCAGTTCCGCTTCCAGTGCGTCATCAAGTCCGTCTCCTCCCGTCTGGTGGCCGACACCTGCGCCCGTGAAATCGCCAACCTCCGCCACGGCGAGGAAATTACCATCTCCCTGGATATCGACGCCTATTCCTTCATGTGAGGGATAGGCAAGTGCAAAAAAAATCCCCATTCGGCACATGGCCGAATGGGGATTTGAATTTCGCGGCGGAAGCCGCCAAACTTCCAAATAGTACTCAGTACATCAGAAGTTGTATCGGTATCCGACTGTTCCGTTCACCTCGGTGTACTTGTCGCGGATTTCCGCGGAGACATCGAAGAAGATGGAGCCGCCGTCCTCGGCAATCGGCACCACGAGGCCGGCACCGAGTTCCAGGCCGAATGCGCCCATCTCAGAGCTGCGCACCTCACGCTTGTTGCCCACGTTCACGAAGGAGTTGTGCGTGGAGGCTTCGCGGTCTCCGGTGTCAAGCTTGCACAGCACGCGGCCCTCGAAGATGGAGGAGCGGTTGTACACGCTGGTGCCCACAACGCTCTGCAGGCGTGCGCCCAGGGCAATGGTGAACACATCCATGTCCACATCGCCGCCGCGCAGCGCGGCATCCGTGCCCGTCTCCGAGCAGCCGTCGAGCGAGCTGTGGCGATAGCTCAGGTTGAGCACCGGCTGCAGGCAGGTGGTGGCGTTCTCGTTCAGCGCAACGGTGTAGCCAACTTCGTACATCAGGCCGAAGGCGGTGCCGTCGGAGCTGGAATTCGTCGTGTAGCTGCCCACGCCGTAGTCAACGGTGCGCTTCAGGTCGGTGTCCGCCATGCCGAACGTGCCCACGAGCGTGTGCGTCCAGGCGCGGTGCGTGTAGCGGCCAAAGACCGACACGTACAGGCGGTCCAGGTCGCCCTCCGCGTTGTCTGCGGAGCAGGCGGTGAAGTCGCCGCTCATGGCGGTGACTGCCAGGCCCATGGTGAAGCGGTTGGTGAAGTCCACATCCACGCCCACGGTGCCGCCCCAGCTGGAGAGCTTGTAGCCGGCGAGGGTGCCGTCGTTGTTGAGCTTGGTGTAGTCGCCCTCAGCGTTGATCCAGACGTTGATGAAGGGCATATCCTCGTTCACCACGCACTCGGCCACACCCATGGAGGTGGTGCGGTTGCGGATGGCGCGCAGCTGGCGGTCCACGTCGCGGCTCCAGGCTGCGCCCATGGCGGCGTGGGATGCGCCGCTCATGGCGGAGAGCACGCGGTCAGCCTGCTGGGAGGAGATGGCCCCCTGCTCCAGCGCGGTCATGACGGCCGCGAGGTCGCCGGTCGGGTTGGAGATTTGCGGGTTGTCCTCCACGAAGGCATCGTCCAGCATGCCGGCACCGGCGCGGCCGTTGAAGCTGGTGGCTCCGCTGATGGTCTGGTAGTAGGTGTCGTTCATGTCAACCAGCAGAGCGCCGTGCTCAATGCGGGCGTTCTTGAAGTACTTGCCGTACAGGTTGCCGTTCAGCACCACGCTGTCGGTGTTGGTGTTGTCCGCACCCACGCGGGCCAGCACCAGGTTGCGGGTCTTGCCGTTGTTCCCCACCGCCATGGCAATGCCCGTGTCCTGGGTCTTGTCCTGGTTGACAACCACGGTGGTCTCGTTGCCCACGGCGAAGTCCGTGGCGTCAATGATGACCGGGATGCGGTTGGTGTTGATGGTGGAGGCGCTGTCAATGGCGGACATGCCGAAGGTGATGCTGCCGGCCTCCATGGCGGAGGGATTCTGCAGCGTGAGCGTGCTGCCGATGTTGCTGCTGGTCGGGTCATTCAGGATGATGTCCAGGTCGCCGGCATCCACGCCGCCAATGGCGGTATCGCCGCTGTACTGCAGCTTGGCCGTGCCGTCGCCGTGGAGGTTGAGACCTTCGCCCGCGTAGAACGTGGCATCCGCATCCTCAATCACCTCGATGTGAGCATCGTCATATCCGCCGGTGTAGCGGCCGCCGTTGCCGTAGACGGTCACGTTGCCGCCCACGGTGGAATCCAGGTCGCCGTTGAGCTGCCCGGTGGCAACAGAGGCTTCGCCATACGTGTAGAGGCTGCCGCCCTCGGTCATGTCAATCTGGCCGGTGAAGGCAGAGCCTCCATCCTCCACGCTGAGCACACCGCCCTTGATGGCAATCTGCTCGCTGTCAACGAATGCGTTCTCCTGCACGTTCAGCTCACCGGCAATCTGGACGGAAGGTGCGGAGACCATCGTCTCCGTGCTGCCGTCGCCCACGTGGAGGCAGCCGTTGGCGTCCACCTCGAGCGACTGCGTCAGCACGAGTGCATGGTCGCCGTACAGCGTGTCGTCCGTGCCGGCGGACACCGTCAGGCGGCGGGTCGTTGTGTCCCCGTCAAGCAGGATGGACTGCTCGCCGCCGTTGAACTGCACCCAGCTGGTCTCGTCCGGCACCTTGCCGCCGGACCAGTTGCCGTCCACATCCCAGTGCTCGTCCACCGCGCCCGTCCACACATAGTCGCTCTCCTGGTTGCGCACCGTAAGGATGATGTTCTTGGTGTCGCTGTCCTGGGAGATGTAGTAGCCGAGGTCGTGCGTGTCGGTGATGTACTTGGCACCGTTGATGGTGAGGTTTGCTGCACCGGCATGATCGCTGTTCAGGTTCGCCAGGGTGATGAATTGCCCGGCGCTCAGGTTGAGGGCCGCAATTTGGTCCTCGTCCACCCAGAAATTCGTGGTACCCTCGGAAAGGCCGTCCGCGGTGAGGTAGTGCTCCGTCTTGCTCACGCGGTCCAGGGTGATGATACCTGCATTCAGCGTGCCGCTGGTGGTGAGGGTTCCGGCAGTGGTGAGCTCAAGCGAGCCGGCGGTGACGTTGCCGATGGTGGCCACACCGCCCACGGTGAGGGCCCCGCCCACATTGAGCGAGCCGTCGTTGCCACCGGTGGTGGAGGTGAGCGTCAAGGGAGCGGACACCGTCAGGGATTCTCCAGAGCCCATGTCCAAGGCGGCGATGCTGCCGCCTGTGGCGGTAACCGCGCCGTTCACTTCAATGGTGCCGTCAGCGGACACAGTGCCCAGAGCCACGCCGTCGCCGGCAATCACGCGGCCCGTGTTGGACACGGCCAGCGTGCCCTCGTTGGCAAGCGTGGAGCCTTCCTGCATGTCAAGCGTGGCGGAGACGGTGGTGGTACTGCCGGAGGCGATGCTCACGGTGTTGCCGCTGTTGACTTTCAGCGTGCCCGTGCCGCCCACGGAGGCGGTCTGCAGCATTGTGGAGGTGCCCAGAATATTGGCGGTGCCGCTCACGGTAATGCCGGAGGCGGAAACCGCCCCGTGTCCCGTGATGGAGGAACCGTCATTCATGGTGAGGCTGCCCAGCCCCACGTCGGCAACGGTTTCGAGCGCGCCGGAGAGCGTAGTCTCCTTCAGCTCGGTGACCGTCGAGCCCAGGGTGAGCTTGCCGTCTGTGAGGGTGAGTTTGTTCACGCCGCTCAGCTTGGTGATGCGGGACTCGCCGCCCAGCTTGATGGACGTGGCGCCGGAAACGGTGTCAGACACCTTCACGGTGCCGAAGGTGTTCTCTCCGGTCAGGATCAGGCTACTGGCCGTCACGTTGCCGCCCATGGCGGTGGCGTTCTTCACGGTGAGGTTGCCGCTCGTGATGAACTCACCCTCGTTGGAAAGGGCGTTCACGATGACGTCGCCGTTTTTGATGGTGAGCTTGCTTGCGGTTCCGGCAATGTAGACGTTCTTGAGTTCGCCCGCCACCCGGTCGAAGGCGGCCGAGCCGGAATCCGTGACGCTGATGCCGTTTGTGATCTTGAGGTTCTGGCCGCCGGTGAAGTTGTAGGCAGCGCCGGAGACGTAGATGGTGGTCACGTTGATGGCGGTGGTCACGTCGATGGCGCCGCCACGGCCTGCCGCCGTGAAGTGGGCCGCATTGGAATCCGTGAACGCGCGGGTGGGCGCCTGATTGTCGTCATCCGCCCAGTCGGGGGACTCAAGATTCCATTCGCCGGGACCTTTGTCTTTACCCCAGTAGCTGCCCTCGCCGGCAGCCTTGGTAAGAATCAGCTTGCCGTCCTTCAACTTCAGCTGCGTGTAGTCCTCCAGCCCTGTGCCCAGCGTGAGATAGTCGGCAGAATTCGCGTACTTGTTGCCCGCCTTGTCCACCTTGTCGAAGGTGATGCCATCGACGGAGTCTTCCTCGGTCAGGCCGGTGGCCAGAATGACTTCCTGCCCCAGGGGGCCGGTGGTGGTGAACGCCACCCTTTCGTTGTCACTCTCGCGGAACAGGGTGAAGTAAGCTCCATTCTGCATCACCAAGCCTTCCCCGCTCACGGAAAGTGAAGAGCCGCCGCACAGGGTGACGGCGTTGGGCATGTCCTCCGTCTTCAGGGATGAGCCGGCAGCCGCCGCGAGCGTGGCCCCGCTGTCAACCGTGATGCCCGTGATATCCATACTCGCGGCACCAAGCGTAAGGGTACCCTTGGCCACCTCCAAGACAAAGATGGAGGATTCTTCACCCAAGGTGAGCGTGAGTGCGCCCTCCCCGCTCTTGGTGAGCACGGGGCTGTTCGTGAGGGATTTGATAGTGGCGGAAGCGTCCTTCACCACAGAAATCTCGGTGAACATATCTACGGTCACGGTGGAAAGGTGGGTGTATTCCTTGGCTTCCGTGAGGTTGAGCACCTTGCTGTCGGTTACCTTGCCGCGGTCGGCGTTCGCTCCGCCGAACCCGCCGCTCAGCGTACCGCCGAGGCTCACATCCGCTCCCAGGTTCACCGTGGTGGAGGCCACGGTGGAGGCGCCTGTGCCCGCGGTGTCTATGGTGCCAGCCGCGTACACATTGCCGCTGATCTGCGCGGTACCGCTCAGGCTCACCTCCACGGCTCCCACGGTGGAGCCGGCGGAATTGGTCACCTTGGTGCCGCCGATGACGTTGCCGCTGTATATGCCGCCCTCAATGGAGAGAGAGACACCGCCGTCAATGGTGGAGCTGTTGGAGTTGCTGTTGAAGTAGCTGCCGCCGATGATATCGCGCGTGAACTGGATGCTGCCGCCCTTGATGGTGACGTTTGTGCTGCCGGTGATTGTCTGGCCGTGCGAGCTGTTCTCGCTGAAATGGCCGCCCACCACGGACTTGACGAAGCTGGTGCGTTCCCCGGCATACTTGCTCAGGTCGATGGTGACATTCGTGCTGCCGACAATCTTGTTCGTGCCGCCGGCTCCATTGTCCACATGGGCACCGCCGCCGATGACATAGTCGCCCAAGTGGGGGGCTTGGTTGGCAGAAAGCGCGTTGGAGGATTCCGTGGCGAGCGGCACATAGATGAAGATGTTCGTGTTGCCGGTATGCACAGGATTTGCGCTGTGGGAATTAGTGGAGGAGCCTATGATGGTGGCCGTAACATCGCCCCTGATCACGGAGATATAGGAGTTGCCCACGAAAGTGGGGCTCTTGCCGTCCTTCAGGTTGCCACCGACGATGCTGCCCACCGTAGCTCCGTCCACCTGGATGTGCGTGTCACCCTGCAGGTTTAGCGCGCCTCCACCATTCCAGTTGTTGCAGTAGCTGCCGCCGACGATGGCCTTGTAGGAGCCTTCCTTGGCGTTAATCCACACGTTGGTGGTAAAGGTGCCGCCTGTCTGGTCCTTGTCGCTGTTCTGCACGCCGTAGATGTAGGCGCCCTCGTTGCCCGTTCCCGTGAGCTCCACGGTCACGTCATCCCCAGTCTTGTAAACGGAGGTGAAGAGCGCGGTGTCCGCAGTCAGCTCGGCGGAAAGCACCTTCGGGCCGGTCACGCCCCAGTTCGGATCCCAGTCAATCGCATGCGGTGCCGCCGTGGTGAGCACGATGGTGCCGTCGTCCTTGAAGGTGACATCCTCTGCGGTGACGCCCTTGACGGAGGCCTTGGAGAGGGCCTTGTACCCGGTGTAGGTGGCATCCTTAGCCAGTGTGGCCAGGGTGTACACGTGCGTTCCCTCCTTCTCCTCGTACGAGAGGTTGGCGAGGTCGATCACCAGGTCGGGGCTCAACGTGAGGGTGCCGGAGACATCAAACGGCTTGTAGAGCCCCAGCGTGCCGGAGAGCGTGAGGTCCGCACCCTTCGCCACGGCAAGGGTGACGCCCTCGCCCACAGTGCCGGAGAACGTGCTGTCCGTGTCGGTGAGGGTGAGCGTGCTTTCCGTGATTCCGGCATTACCGGTCAGGCCGGTGGCCAGGATAATTGAACCCTTGCCTTGGATGCCCTTCATGTTGGTGGCGGCCGTGTTGAGAGCCACGATATTGGTGCGGGTTCCGTCTCCCAAATTCAGCACGGCGTTCTGCAGGGCGTTTTCAGACCCGATGGCGAAGTGCAGGGGGCCGGCGTCCTGGGGATTCAGGTTCACGGTGCCGTTGAAATTGCCGTCTTTCAAGATGCCGTAGAGCTGGAGGCGGTCATCCGGGTCCTTGCCAATGGCCGTGAAGGTGAACTCGTTGTCCGTGGTCCCCTCCTCGGAGTTGAGGCAGTCGAGCAGCGCGCCCTTGGCCCACTGCATCTGGATGGAACCGGAGCCGTCCACGTTCACGCCGCCCGCAAAGTAGTAGGAGCCGTCCTCCATGAAGATGGTGCCGCCGTCCTTCACCGTGATGGGGGAGGCTATGCTCACCTTGTCGGTGGTATTGAGAGTCTGCACGCTGTTGGTCCAGTTCCACACACTCAGCTTGCTTCCTTCTCCCTCCACCGTAATGGGGCCGTAGTTGTAGGAGGAATCGGCCGATGCGCCGCCCTTGCCGCCGTTGCCGTTGTTTATCCCGAGCGTGGCCCCGCCGCTGATGTGGTAGCCGCGCGTGGTCTCGCTGGTGTACAGCAGGTCCGTGTTCGTGGTAATCTCGATGGGGCCGCCTGTGGATGCCACCGTGAGCTTCAGCGTGCCGTTGTCGTTCACCAGTTTCAGTTCCTCCGTGTCCGTCCAGTAGCCCATCAGGGTGGTGGCGACATCGTTGCTGGCACTCACGATGCTGTACGTGCCGTTCTCCAGCATGGAGGCACCGGTGATTTCAAAGTTGGCGATGTTGAGGGTGCCGGTGCCGGTGAGTGTCAGCAGGGGGCTGGAATCTGTGGTGAGAGTGCCCACGCCCACTGAAAGCTTGCCGCCGATGTTGACGGTGGAGCCATAGGTGAGGGTGGTGGTGGTGCTCACCAGCACATCACCGCCGGCAAGGTTCAGCGTGCCGCTGCCGGTGGTGGTCAGGTTGCCGGAAAGATCAATCCCGTTGTGCGACTGCAGGGTGAAGGTCTTGTCGGCAGCGATATCGATGGTCTGCATGCCGCGAAGGTAGACCTTCTCGGGGTGCTGAGTGTTGTTGAACGAAAAATCCTCGTTGATGGAGGAGTAGGCAGCCGTATTGTTGTTGTTGCCCAGGTAGAAGGTTCGGTTGGACCCTGTATTGCCGGCGGCGGAGATGGAGCAACCGGTCGCCCCGGAATCCACGATGATGCCGGCAAGCACCAGGGGCGCGAAGGTGAACACCGGGGTCTTATCCGTTTGGCCGTAAGTGCTGGCAGCAAAGCGCAGCGTGTTGCGGTCATCGGTTGTGTTCTTGGAAATCAACAGTCCGCCAGCGCCATTGCCGCCACCCCAGCCGGTACGCTCTTCTCCTTCGGTAAATGTACCGGAGGTGGCGTCATATGTCGTGATCAAGTACTTGCCGTGGGCCAAGTCGTTCCCTGATGTAGAGTTGTTCCACGTGATGACGAGGCCGGAGTATCCCGGAGGGTTTGCTGCTTGTGTTGTGAACGCGGCAACAGCGAGGACGGCGATGAGGGCCGCGCGGAGACCTGTGGGGAGGTGTAATTTCATTTTGGTTTTGATTGAGGTTGAGAGCGAGCAGAAGGACCAGACACAGTCCTCCCATCATTTCATTAGCATTATAGCACCTCCCATCCCGTGCAGGCAAGCTCAAATCTCCAACAATTAGCTTTTCCTGAAAAAAAGAAGAAAAAAAGGGGGAAGAGGGAGCGCTTTACGGTTGAAGCGGCGGGAGAAACAAATAGGCCAAAATCAACCCAGCAAACTGGATTCAAGCATCTTATGCATGCAGCGCGCCAAGCTGTGAAGCGCGACTTGAAAAAAGAGGTCCGCCGCCCGTTTCCGGGCGCGCGGAAGCACGCCCGGAAATTCCCTAGGGCAAAACGGGCAATAGGAATTACTCCCGGGGCTCCGGGATGGCGGGTTGGCCGTTGGCGTCCAGGTTGTCGTTCTGCTGGTCACGCCATCCGCCGCCCAACTGGGTGTAGAGTGTGGGGATGCAGGAGGCGTACTGGAAGCGCATGGCTGCGAGCTGGGTCTGCGCGGGGAAGAGGCCCTGCTGCGCGGTGAGCACCTCATAATAGTTGGAAAGGCCCTGGGTGTAGAGCTCCTTGGCCAGGCGCACGTACTCCTGGTAGGAAGCCACGGCCTTCTCCTGGTTGGCCAGCACATCCTTGAACTTGCGGCGTTCCGTGAGGGTGGAGGAGATTTCCGACATGGCGTTGAGCACGGTCTGCTCATAGGCGGCCTTGGCTGCCATGAAGGCCTCCTTCTTCATCTTGTAGTCGCCAACGAGCTGGCCGCCGCGGAAGAGCGGGCCGGTGAGGTTGGCCTGCACGCCCCAGCCGGTGCGGTGGCCGCTGATGGCCGTGCGCAGGTCCGCGCTGGCGTAACCCATGGCACCGGTAAGGCTGATCTTGGGGAAGAAGTTGGTGATGGCCACGCCGATGTCCGCATTGGCGGCGCGCAGGGCCAGCTCCTTGGAGCGGATGTCGGGGCGGCGTGACAACACATGGGCGGGAATGCCCGGTGCCACGTCGCTGGCGTTCACATACTCGTCAAGCGTTCTGCTGCGCGGGATGGGCCCGGGCATGCGGCCGGCGAGCGTGGAGAGCGTGTTCTCCAGGGCTGCAATCTGGCTTTCCAGCTGCGGCACCTGAGCCTCTGCGGAGGAGAGCGACGCCTGAGCGGCGGCGGTCTGCTGGGAGGTGCCGATGCCACCCTTGAGGCGGTTGTTGAAGAGTTCCAGGGACTCGGAGTAGGACTGCACGGCATTCTTGGCAATGGCCAGCTGTTCGTCCAGCATGATGAGCTGCAGGTAGCCGCAGGCCACGGACTTCATGAGCGAGATGCGCATGTTGTTGAAGTCCTCCTCTGCGGCCTCAGCCTGTGCCTTGGCGCTTTCCACGCGCTTGCGTGTGTTGCCCCAGATATCCAGCTCCCAGGAGGCGTTGAGGCTGATACTGCCGGGGTTGGTTGTGGTGCTGGAGGTGTGCGCGATGCCGGAGCCGCCGGAGTTGTTCATGCCCTTGCTGACGGCACCGCCGTAACCCAACCACGGGAAGAGCGGCGCTGCCTGCACCGTCACGTAGTGGCGGGCGGCGTTCACGTTGTGCTGCATGGCCTCTAGGTTGCGGTTGTGGGCAAACACATCGCGCAGCAGGCTCTGCAGGTCCGGGTCGGACAGCACCACCTGCCAGGGCAGGTCCGCCATGGTACTCTCGGATATGGAGGCGCCCCTGAATTCAGCGGGCACGGGCATGTTGGGCTCCTGCCAGCGCGGGCCGATGGCGCATGCGCTCAGCAGAATCACGGTTCCGGTCAAGGTGAGTATCGCAGTCTGTTTCATTGTCTCGTGCGTTTACGGGTTGGATTATAGTTAAAAAACGATAAGAAATAAAGGTCAAATTCCGTCTTGCTTCGAGTGCTGGCTATCGGCGGCCAGATAGCGGCGTGCGCCCTCCTCGTCGGGGTCCTCCGCAAGCTCGTTGAGCTTGAAGGTGATGCGGAAGAGTCGCATGATGAAGACGTATGAGCAGGGGATGAGGAACACGCCCACCACGGTGGCCACCAGCATGCCCATCACCACCACGGTGCCGATGGAGCAGCGCGCCATGGCGCCGGAGCCGGTGGAGAACATCAGCGGCAGACAGCCCAGGATGAAGGCCAGCGAGGTCATGACAATCGGGCGGAAGCGCAGGCGCGCCGCCGCGAGCGTGGCTTCCATGAGAGCCTTGCCGCGCTGCATTTCCAGGTTGGCGAACTCCACGATTAAGATGGCGTTCTTGGCCGCCAGGCCCACCAGCATCACCAGGCCCACCTGCGCGTACAGGTTGAGCTCCAGACCCATCACCCACAGGCCGGCGTACGCGCCCGCCACCGCAATCGGAACCGTCATGAACACGGAGAGCGGAAGTGACCACTTCTCATACAGCGCCACCAGGATGAGGAACGCAAACACGCCGGACATGACGAAGATTTCCAGCAGGCTGGCGGAATGGCGCACCTTGTTCTCCTGGAAGCTCATGTCCTCGTAATCCATGCCGATTCGGGTGGTGTCCATCTCCTCGGCGTAAAGCTTCTCCAGGGCCACCATGAGCTGCTGGGTGGAATACCCCGGCTTGGGCATGACGGTGAGCTTGGCACCGTTGTAGATGTTGTGGTGCATCACGAACTCGGTGTCCGCCACGTCCTGCACGTTGACGATGGCCGCCAGCGGCACGCGTTCCCCCTCCCGGTTGGTGATGAAGTAGCCCTCCATCTTGTCGATGTCGGTGCGGTCAGCGCCGCGGGCCTGGAGGTAAACGGCCCACTGCTGGCCGAAGTTGTTGAAGAAGTTGACGAACAAGGAGCCGTTGTAGGTGGAGAGGATGGCGTTTGCGGCGCTGATGTCCACCTTGTGGGAGAGGCACTTCTCTTTGTCGAGCGAGAGGAATTTCTGCGGGGTGTCCGGCATCATCATGTGCATGCACTGGGCCACCTCCGGCAGGCGTTCCGCCGCCGCCTTGAACTTCTCCACGTTCTTATGCAGGTACGGCACGCCCTGCCCTTCCAAATCCAGCAGCACCATGGACACGCCGTTGCACACGCCCACACCGGGAATGGCCGGCGGCTGCATCACCATGGCCAGGCCGTCCAGCCCCGCCATGTGCACGCGGCCCTCGATGCGCTTCTTCACTTCCTCCAGCGTCACGCCGGGGCGGTTCTCCCAGTCCTTGAGCTCCACGAAGGCCACGGCGGCGCCGGGGGTCTGCACGAAGTTGAGGATGTTGATGCCCACCACGCTGTTGACGTGCTTGAGGGCGGGGTCGGCCTTTTCGGGCTCCTTGGCGTAGTCGCAGCCCCAGATGGCGTTCTCCAGCTTGATGGCCTGGTCATAGGACACCTGCAGGGAGTTGTCCGGGCGCATGACGAGCGCGGCGAGCAGGAAGCCCTGGTCCTCGTCCGGCAGGAACGCGCCGGGCACCTTGTGGGAGAGCGGGTAGATGCTCGCCCAGAACAGCAGCAGCAGCGGGATGGAAATCACCAGCGCGCGGGAAAGCTTGCCGCACACCATCGTGTAGGTGTTGGCCACGCCGTTGTACCCCTTGTTGAAGATGCGGAAGGCGAGGCCGAGCGTGGCATCGTGCAAGCGCATGTAGATGCGCTTCAGGCGGCTGTGGCCGCTGGCGCGGTCAATGGCGCTCGGGCGCAGCAGGATGGTGCACAGGGCGGGCGAGAGCGTGAGCGCGTTGAACGCGGAAATCAGCATGGAGATGGCGATGGTGATGGCAAACTGCTTGAACAGCGTGCCCGTGATGCCCTCCAGCAGGAGCGACGGCAGGAACACCGCCGCCAGCACCAGGGCGATGGCCACCACGGGGCCGCTCACCTCCTGCATGGCGGCGAAGGCGGCCATGCGCGGGTTGAGCCCCTTGTCGATGTGGTGCTGCACCGCCTCCACCACCACAATGGCGTCGTCCACCACCAGGCCGATGGCCAGCACCATGCCCAGCAGGGAGATGGTGTTGAGCGTGAAGCCCAGGAGGGGGAACACCGCAAACGTGGTCAGCAGCGACACCGGCACCGCAATCAGCGGAATCAGCGTGGCGCGCCAGCTCTGCAGGAACACAAACACCACCAGCGCCACCAGCACCACGGCCTCTATCAGCGTGGCGCGGATTTCCTTGATTGATGCGCGCACGGCGGTGGTGGTGTCCAACACCAGCTCGCCCTTCAATCCGGGGGGCATGGCGGCGGCCTGCTTCTCAAAGACTTCCTTCAGGCGGTCCACGGTGGCAATGGCGTTGGAGCCGGGGGCCTGGTACACCACCACGCTGGCAGAGGCGCGACCGTTCACGCGGCCCGTGACAGAGTAGTTCTCCGAGCCCAGCTCAATCTGCGCGATGTCCTTGAGGTACACAATCTGGTCCTCCTCCTGGCGCACGATGATATCGCCGAACTGCTCCGGCGAGCTGAGGCGCCCCTGGGTGCGCACGGTGTAGGTTTTCTCCTGGCCGCCGGGCACGGGGTCCGCACCGATCTTGCCGCCGGGGTTGGTGGTGTTCTGCTGCTGGATGGCCTGTCGCACCTCGGCGGCAGAGATGTTGAGGTGGGTCATGGCGACGGTGTCGAGCCACACGCGGATGGCGTATCGGCCCGCGCCGTACACGTTGACCTCGCCCACGCCCGGCACGCGCTTCAGCTCGTCCACCATCTTGATCTGCGCGTAGTTGGAGAAGTGTACCGGGTCCCACGAGTTGTCGGGAGAGGTGAGCGCGTACATCACCAGCGGCAGGCCCGGCATCTGGCGGATGGTCACGCCGGAGTTCAGCACCTCCGTCGGTATGCGGGAGGACGCCTGCCCGTAGCGCATGTTGGTGAACACCTGGTCCAGGTCGGGGTCGGACTTCGGGTCGAACACCACCACCAGGTTGTACACTCCGTTGTTGGAGGAAACGGAGGTCATGTAGTTCATGTTCTGCACGCCGGAGACCTCACGCTCCAGCGGGGTGCCCACGGAATCGGCCACGGACTGGGCGTCCGCGCCGGGGAAGATGCCCTGCAGCTGAACAATGGTAGGCGTGATTTCCGGGTACTGCGCAATCGGCAGGTTCTGCAGGCACACCAGGCCCAGCAGGGTGGTCACCACGGCAATCACCGTGGCAATGACGGGGTGCTTGATGAAATAGGCGCTCATGGTGCGGCGGTGTTAGTGCTGGCTGCCCTGCGCGGTGACGGACGGCGTGGTGGAGGTGGGCACGGTGTACTGGAAGGTCTCAGGCGCGAGCGTGCCGAATCCCTCCTTGGCGCCGTGCTCCTTCATGGTGCGGTTGGCCTTGGCGTAGATTTCCGCCATCTGCGTGCCTTCCACCACCACGGGTGCATCCGCCGGGTTCTCGTAGCCGATTTCCCGGAGGTGTTCCGCCATGCTGCCGCTCGTGGCATACACCACCTGCATCAGCATCGGCGCCTGCCCTCCCTTGCCATCCGGCATATCCAGCGTCACGCTGTCGCCCAGGCGCACATCTATGCCCACCGGCGTCTTGTCCGGCGCCACAATGTAGATGTAGCGGTGGCTCATGGAGGCAATCAGGGCGCGGGCGGGCACCAGGAAGGCGTCCTTCTCCACGCCCGTGACGGCGCGCACGCGCACGGCCGCGCCGCTGCGCAGGGTGTGCGCGGGGTTGGGCACATGGCCTATGAAGTAGATGGTTCCGGTGCTGCGGCTCACCTCGCTGTCCACCGCCACCACCTTGCCGGAATGGGGGAACACGGTGTTCTCATCCAGCACAAGCTGGAAATCCGTGATGGCCGGCCCCTGCTCCGGGGAGGCCGCCTCCTTGTCCGCAATCTTGGGTACCAGCTGCTTGGTGGGAACCGCAAAGTCCACGCGGATGGGATCAATGGACGACATGGTGGTCAGCGGCTGCCCGCTCGCGCTCAGCAGCTCGCCCACGCTCGCCGTGGACTTGGATGCCAGCCCCGTGAACGGCGCGCGGATGGTGCAGCGGTCCAAATTGATTTGCGCGTTCTCCAGGTTCGCCTCGGCCTGGCCCACCTGGGCTTCCGCGGCGGTGAGGGCGGCCTTGGCCTCCTTGCGCACCTGCAGGGCGTCCGTGTAGTTCTTCTCGGAAACCGTGCCGGACTTCACTAGGCCGGAGTAGCGCGCCACGTCCTGATCGGCCTGCTCAAAGCTGGCCTCGGCGCGCAGCACGCTGGCCTTGGCCGCCTCCAGGTTGGCCTTCGCCATATCCACCGCGGCCTTGTAGCTCGCGGGGTCGATTTGGAAGAGCACGTCGCCCTCCTGGCACCAGGCGCCGTCCTTGTACACCTGCTTGAGCAGGCGACCCGAAACCTCCGGGCGGATATTGGCCTCCTCCACGCCGCGCAAATGGCCGAACCAGGTCTGGTACAGCGTCACATCGCGCTGCACCATGTTCATCACGCCCACCTTCACGGGCGGCATGGCCTGCGCCGCCTGCTGCGCTTCCTTCTTCTCGCACCCGGTGCCGCACAGAAGAGCGGCGCCGCCCACGGCTATCGTCAATATCGTCTTAATGTCCATCTTAATTGTTTTGTAGAATGTTGTCGGCCATGCGGCCCAGAAAATCGTTCAGCTGCCTTTTTTCCGCAGCGGAGAAACCCGTCAGCATGCGCGTCTCCAACTGCTCTATGGCCCCGCGCGCCTGCTCGTGCCTCTTGTGGTAGTACGGTGTCAGGTACGCATGCTTCACGCGCCCGTCCTCGCTGTCGAACGCCGTGCGCACCAGCCCCTTTTCCTCCAGCCGCTGCAGCAGCCCCTTCACCGTCGTGTGGCTCACGTTCAGGTGGCGCTCAATGTCGCGCTGCGACACCGCTTCCCCTCCCCCGCGCCGGCTTTCCAAATACAGAAGCACGCGGCACTGCGCCGGCGTGATATCCGGCGCACCCTCCATTTCCGCAAACAAGGTTTCCGCCCGATCCACTATCATCTTCATCAGAAACCCCGCGTGGCTGCGCGTTTCCTTGTTAGGATGGGAAGCATGCTTCATAAATCGCCGGGCATTTTACCCGCGTTTCCCCGTTTGTCAAGTTCAATGACAAATTTTGGAGCTACAGGTGGTTCATTGGGAACTAGCGTTCACACAATCCTGTCCGCGCAGTACTGCTTGCGGCCGCAGGCGGCGCAGGGTTGGCCCATCCACACGGAGTCGAAATGCTGGATGGCGCGGGACACCAGCTCGGATTCCGAGGTCAGGATGCCCGCCTCGAAATTGCGGCGCTCCGCGCTTTTCATGCCCAGCGCCGCTCCCGTCAGGTTCGCCGACCCGATATAGGCCGTCTCCAGGTCCATGATGATGAGCTTGAAATGCACCCGCGGACACATCACCCGCTCCAGGTTGGTGGCAAGGATGGGGTACTTGTCGAAATCCTCGCGGAACGCCGACCCCGGCTCCTTCGCATGGATCAGTCTCACATTCACCCCGCGCTCCAGAAGCGAAGCCAGCACCCCCAGCAACGGCACCGCCTTCCGCCCCTTCTTCACATACACGTCCTTTATATCCGCCGTCCCAATCCACAACTCCCTCTTCACACCCACCATCCGCTCCACCACCTCCCGGTAGTGGAGCTCATCGGAAATGTAGTGGGTGTTGGTAGACATGCGAGATTTGCATACGGAGCGGTAATGAATGTCATCCACGCGCCGCAAGGTGCGCTCAATGTAAGCCTTACCGATAGTGCCTCAGGGTTAGCCCCATCACGGAAGTCATTTGTATTTTTCGAGCACGTCCTTATCAATTTTTTCACCTTTGCGCATATCTTTTATAATATTTGAAAAAACTTCAGCTAACTCATTCAATGAATGATTGACATTCACATAATTATCACAACAGATATTATCACTATTGGCGATAACATTATGTTTCCACCACGGGTCATTAGTTTGTTCTTCGGACATCCACTTTTCAGAAGAAATATTTGGCGCGCGCATAACACCAAATTGGATATGAAAATCGTGTGCATCATTCCCTTCGCTCATACACTGTATGCCATACATTTTATTGCCTTCACAAACTCCCACTGCCAACCAGGGTACGAGCGAAGTATAGAAACAAAAATTGGAAATAGGAAGCAACATAGACTTCATTTCATTTGTAGTAATTCCTGTATTTCTAATATTACGTTCATATGCAGTGCGACCGAAAGTGACAGTATATTCCGCCTTGAGTTTATCTCTTATCATGCAGAATAGCTCGAATCTTTGACGTGCTCTTTGCACAAGATAAGTTTCGTTGGTTAAATTCTCAATACCATCAATTAAATCGAAAAATGACGTCTCTTGTAGAACTTTTTGCACTATATCAATTTTTCTATCTTCGAGCAACATGCATCCTTGTGTTGAAATTTCATCTTTAGTGAGATTATTAAACTTATTGCCAAGTCTATTATCAATAGAAGATACATGAATATGATCGGGGACGCCTGATCTCTTGTTGCTCTTGCTCCTGTTGTCGTGGAAATGCAATGCTTGAATATTACTGAAAAAGTCTCGATATGTATCCCTAAGGTTTTGTTCTTGGTCATTCCACCATTCGAATGGTATGATATGATCCATATCCCAGGGGCGGTTTTCATCATCCCATGTTATAGATGACGCGGGATTGAAATATGAACCTAAAAGATTATGAAGATACTTGCTTTGATAGAGATAGAGAGCGAAGTTTTCAGCTGTTCCCCACGATTTTTTGAACATATCTGCCCATGTGCCGTACGCCTCTTTAGGAAAACAACGTAGGTAATCACATGCTCTGAAATCAACATCCAGAGGATATACAAGATGCTGCCAATTCAAAGCAGCATGCAAATAACCTACCGCGATTGCCTTTATCAATGAAGGTTTCTCACCTGCGAGCAGAGAAATTCCGTTGTAAAAGGCCTGTGCATACCTATTCCTATCAGTAGGAGAGTTAGTGCAACATGTTAAAAATGGCAAACATGCTAACAATGGGATATGTTTATTATCATCTTCTAAACTGTCTGATGCAATGTTGCAAAGGAGATATGTCATCACAAAGAACCAACTATCGTTGCCATCGCGCAACAATATATACTTGTATGTCCTTACATTAGAAGAATCTAATGCGTTATTTAGCCGCTCCAATGCTTTTGAGAACGGCACGCGATCTTTTGTTGTTTCGGTGCGCTGTTGAGTTAACACAAATTGTTCGAAACAAGTCTTTTGGCTTGGATTTTCTATTTGAGTCAACACTCCGTTCAAGTTTTTCGGTTGAGGATAACCTTGAGACTCGCTCATAGCCATTCTTGCAGCAACTATACATAATCTACTTGCCGGCAGGAATTGCGTATTTGCGTTTCCGCATAATTTTTCAATTTCTGGCTTAATGTCTGGGCACCGTACGCATAATTCCGAGTATAAATCATCAATTTTACTTAATGGAGTTCCTCCCTTGTTGATTCTGTAGAATAATTCTCGCAACGCTCCATTCTTATTATCATTGAACGTTTCTTTCGGAATAATCACAAGAGGAACCTGTTTTATCCCTTGCCTTATTTTTTCTATTCTTGTGTCTTTGAACAAATTATCGAAAGTTTCCCGATTCGTTTTCGCATATTCTTTTATGGCGATTCCTTTAAGCTTCGCAATCCATTTATTATAAGCTTCTTCAGAGGTATTGACTTCTAGCAGATGCTGCAATGGCAAATAAGGATTCCCGTCATGTGCATACGGATATCCTGATTCGATATTTAACTCCGAATAACTATCAGTAGCATCCGGATACATTAGTTTGAAAGCTTCTTCACGTTCATTCCATTTTAATACAGACAATTCAGGATGTCCATCCTTTTCATGCCATTTAAATCCCCATGGATGGCGCCTTGTAGTTGCCATAAATTGAATCTCGTCATTATTCCTCCGACACCAAATCCTTATATCTTTTGGGAAATAGCCATAGCTAAGAGCTATGACCCTTTGCTGTCCATCGAATAGACACCATGTTTTGCCATCATGGTATAACATAAAAGACCCTATTGGATAGCCTTTAACTATCGAATCCCATAAATTTATAACTTGCAAAGGTGACCATACTACGCCGCGCTGAACTGCAGGTATGGTTAAAATTTTGGTTTCGCTTGCGTATGCAAGCTCTGCATACGTTAATGAAATTAATTCTTTGTTCGAGTCCAATTTTTCCCTGATTTCGTATTCACGCCACTTATTTATGACTATGTCTTTATTAGAATGGGCGCAGAATCGTTTCTCTCCATCATTGCCCCAAGATGCAGTTTTTTCTCCTTCGGGAATAAGACAAAAGCGAGCTTTGCAGATGCGGATGTTATCGCTGCCATCAATCCATTCGTCTTCATCGCTTTTGCAGAATCGGATACTGCCTTGCTGGTAATTCTCGAATTTGCTTTGCATGATGCCTATCGCAACGGGTTTGCTGCCATCGCACACAAGAAGCAAATCACCAATTTTTGCACTTCGCCAGTCGCCAATTCGTTCGACATCATCCAAGCTAAAGAAAGCGCATTGAGAATTGAGGAACAAATCAAAATTGCTCGGTCCGTATTTACCCCAGTGTGTCCCTATTTTCCAGACGTTTTGTTTGTTTTGCATAGCGTTTATGGTCGTAGTATCGTCCATTATCCTCCTGTTTCTTCTTTCAAGTCAAGAACTATTTTCTTGTATTACAATTTGTATTACAACTTGTTGTGGCCCTCAGCCCTAGAGAGTAGTCGTATGGCGGCATGTGGGTTGGTTTCGTCTTTTTCGCGGTGGGCGGGGCCTTGGAGGATGGCGAGGGCATCACGGGTTGCTTCAAGGAGTGAGATTTCCGCTTCTTTATAGACGTTTTGGGGGCGGTGGGGTGGAGGGTCCTGGTAGGTTTGCTCTGCCAAGAGCTCTTTGGCGGTTTGGCCGTTGAAGTCCTTGATGGCGGGGTCTGCGCCGTGTTCGAGGAGAAGTTGGACGACGGCCGGGTTGGAGGTGCAGAAGAGGGGAGTGCGGCCAAAGTTGTCCTTGGCATTGGGATTGGCACCGGCCCGGAGGAGGGAGGCGACGTTCTCCGGCAGGTCTGCGCAGTGGAGGGGTGTGCGGCCGTCTTCATCCTGAGCGTTGGGATCGGCTCCGTGTTCTAAGAGGAGGTGGACGGATTCCTCGTCGTAGGCAGTGTGGAGAGGCGTCTTGCCCTCGGCGTCGCGGGGGTCGGCGCAGCATCCGGCATCGAGGAGGATTTTGATCATTTCCGGATTTTGGGCGTGCCAATGGAGGGCGGTTTGTCCGTCATTGGCGGCGGCGTGCGGATCTGCGCCGGCTTGGAGGAGGAGCTCCAGGCCGCGTGCGTTCCAGACGTACATGACGGGCGTGGCGCCGTCTTTGTTGCGGGCGTTGGGGTCGGCTCCTGCGTTGAGCAGGGCCTCCACCTCTCCATTATCGCATGAGTTGTGGAGGGCGGTACGGCCATCGTGGTCCACGGCACGGGCGTCTGCGCCGGCGGCGATGAGAAGGCGCGTGCTTTCAGAATCCTGTGCCCCCATGAGGGGCGTGCGGCCATTGTGGTCCACGGCACGGGCATCTGCGCCGGCGGCGATGAGAAGGCGCACGCTGTCGGAATTCGGCGCCTCCATGAGGGGCGTGCTGCCGTTCTCGTCTGCGGCGTTGACATCCGCCCCGGCCTTGACGAGGCGGGCGACAATATCGGAGTTGCGGGCCGCGTGGAGTGCGGTGCGGCCCCGAGCATCGCGGATGTTGGGGTCGGCCCCGGCGCGCAGGAGGGCATCGGCCCCGCCGGCCTCGCGCATCGTCATGAGCGGGGTGCGGCCATCGTTGTCCCGGGCGTTGGGGTCGGCCCCGGCGCGCAGGAGCTCTGCAACCACAGGGGTGTCGAATTGGCGGAAAAGGGCGTTGCGGCCGTCGTTGTCACGGGCCTGGGCATTGCAGCCTGCGCGCAGGAGCATGCGGACGGTCTCTGCATCCTTGGCATACCAGAGCGGGGTCTGGCCCAGGGAGTCCACCACATCGGCGCGGACGCCGGCGCGGAGCAGGATATCCGCCAGTTCCGCGTTGAGCGACTGGAAGAGGGCGTTGCGGCCGCAGCGGTTGGTGACATTGGGATCCGCCCCGGCCTCCAGGAGCAGGCGCACGATGGCGGGGTCATCGCAATGGAGCAGGGCTGTGTTGCCCTTCTCGTCCACAGCGTCCACCTTCGCCCCGGAGCGCAGCAGCAGGGCGGCGTTTTCCTGGCTGATGAACGTGTCCATGAGCGGGGTGCAGCCGTGGATATCCGCCGTGTTGGGGTCGGCACCGTGGGTCAGCAGGAGGGCGACCATTTCCGGCGAGCGGGTCGTGTTCAGGGCGGAGCGTCCATACTCGCCGCGGGCGTTGACATCGGCGCCGGCTTCCAGCAGGAAGCGGGCCACGAGGGGAAGATTTGCCGCCACGGCCTGGATGAGCAGGGTGGAGCCGCGGGAATCGGTAGTGTCAATATTCATAGGATTTACAATTTACAATTTACGATTTACAATTTGGGAAGTTCGCGCGCTTCGCGCGGGGGAGAGATGACGTTGATGTCCATTTCGGGGGTGGGGGGAGCGTCGCACACGTTGTCCAGGGTGCCATCGGCCTTGTAAAAGCGTATGTTATCTCCCTTGCGGAAGGCCACGCCGCAGAGGTCCCACCGGGGCTCACCGTTCTCAAAGTTGAGCGAGAAGGAGTCAAAGCTTCCGGTTTCCTCTGTGGGCACGGTGGAGACATATTCCCCCTGGTGGTTGTAGAAGCGGTATTCCTGCGGGGATTCCACAATGAAGAAAGAGGGGCAGAAATACACCTTGAGCCTGTTCTTTTGCGCCGTGGTGAGGGGGCCTATCTCGGCCAGGTTGACCTTTTTCTTGCTCTGGGAGGGAGCATGGTAGGTGAGCACGGCAGAGACGAGCCAGAAGACACGGCGGGAGCCATTCGAGCCATGGAGACCATAGCGGGAGAATTTGAGATCAATATTACGGAGATGTGACATGGGTAGTGAGGATTTACGATTTACAATTTACGATTTACAATTTGGGAAGTTCGCGCGCCCGGAGGGCGCGGGGGACAGTTACCAGGGGATGCGGCGCTGGCGGAGGTAGTCTTGGGCGGCGCGGCAGCCCACCCTGGCGGCCTGCTGGACGAGCGAGATGCCGTACTGGGCGTTGATAGGCGTGTTGCCCAGGCCGGAGATGTACATCTGGCCCAGCATGTTGAGGGCATCGCCGTTCCCCTGGTTTGCGGCCTGTTGGAAAAAGCGGCGGGCCTTCTCGCCATCGCCTTGCTGGAGGGCCTGAATGCCCTGCATGGTGACTGCCTGGAGCTCCAGCTGGCGCATGAGGATCTGCGCTTGCATATCCTTGGTTTGCGCGGCGAGCTGCCCGGCGAGTTTATGGACGGCTGCCCAGTCGTTTCGTTGGACGGCGGGCATGATTTTTTCGTTGTAGAACGCCTTGTCTTCCGCGGAGGGTTCCGCGGAGAGGGGAGAGGCGGCGGCCAGCAGGACGAGTGCCGGGATGACGGTGCGGATGATTGTGTATATTTTCATGGGATAATTGGAATTATGGATTAGGATTAAGATTTACCCGTCTTCGCAGTACCAGGCAAGCTGGTGCTGCTACGCCGAGGCTTCGGGCCTCCGAAGCTCCGGCCCTACGGGATTATCTACGGCGGAGGTGCCAGACCTGGCACTTGCGGTCGGAGTAGTAGAGGCCCATGTCTGTGACGGCTAGGATTTCCCGGTCGCCGGGGTCAATGAGCTCCTGGAACCGGAACTGGTGGGGGCAGCCGAGGTTGTGCCAGACGATGCCCTTGAGGTCGGAGTACTGGAGCTGGTGCGGATCCTTGGGTGAGATGCGGACCAGCGTGTTCGGGGTGGTGGTGATGATAGACGGCATGGCAATTAGGATTAGGATTAGGATTAGGATTAGGATTAGGATTAGGATTAGGATTAGGAGGGGTTGATAACGTTGATGTCCATTTCGGGGGTGGGGGGAGCGTTGAAGCGGGAGGAGGCTTCCTCTCGGGAGATGGCACCGCAGAGGACGCCGCGGGCGACGAGCTGGCGGTAGCGTTCGGAATGCTCCGGCACGGCGTAGGCGCCGGGGTCCTTGTCCAGATAGCGGTGGGATGCGTAGTAGGCCTCCCAGCGGGCTTGGGCATCCGGGGAGACGATGCCGAGCTGCCAGGCGCGGATCATGATGGCCTTGAGGCTGGCGCCGAAGTAGTGCTTGAGCTCCAGCAGCTCGCCGAGCTGCACGGAATCGCGCGGGGTGTTGCCCAGGGCCTCGAAGAGCGCGGCGCGCGGCACCAGCAGGGCGCCGGCGAAGTGCTGGATGTAGTATTCCTCCTCGCTGCCCTCCTCGGCGTCCAGCTGGGGGAAGAGGATGTGGGCGAGCTCGTGCGCCAGGGTCATGCGCTTTCGGGGCAGGTAGATGGTGTCGTTGAGCCATTGCGCCACGCAGATGAGCGGGCAGCCGTCCAACTCCGCAGAGAAGCCGCTGAAGGCGAACTCGCGGCTCTCCGCCTCGAAAATCTTGATGCCCTTGCGCTCCAGCAGGTAGCAGAGGTTGGGCAGCGGGCCGAACCCCAGGTCCCAGCGCCGCCGCAGCTCGTCCGCCACGTCCTCCATCACATCCGTGTCGCCGGAGAAATCCGGCGCGGTCCCCTCGAAGGGGTTGCGGAACGGCGTGTCGGCGCCCACGCGGCGCTCCACCTCGCGGTACAGGTTGAAATGCTCCGTGGCGCCGGCAATGATGGCATCCCGCTCCTTCTGCGGGAGCCCGTAGCGTGCGCGGAACTGGATATTCTGCAAAGGCTGCATCGGCAGCACCACGTCATCCATGATGCCCAGCGCCGCACGCAGCCGCTCCGCCACGTCCGCCCGCGGCTCCGCCTCGCCACGCTCGTAGCGCGCCAGCATCTCGTGCGACACCACCCGGCCGATGGCATCCCGCAGCGCGCGCAGCGACATCTTGCGCACCTTCCGGCGGTTCCTCATCTGGCTTGCAAAGGTAGTGTTCATGGGTGTTGTAGCGGGTACAGTTGACAAAATAGCGCATTAAATAGGTGTTTGTCAACCACAAAACAAAAAAATCTCGGATTTTTTTGTTAAAGGTACTAGGTACAAGGTACTATGTACTATTTGAAAAATTCGCCGCGCCGTTCGGCGACGGGGTGCATCCGGGCGTGCTAGGCAAGGAGTGCGCGGAGGGCGGAGAGGGAATCCGCGAACGTGATGTTGGCGGCGTAGGGATACTGGGCGGAGTACCGTTGCCATCTGGCAAGCATAACGCGGTCCCGCTCCAGATTGTCGATGATGGTGGCGGGGGAGCGCAGCAGGGATTGTGTTCCTCGGTGTTCCGCAGTAGCATTGAGCGCAGAGAGGAAATCCCGCCTGTCAACCGGATGCATGCGGGTGAGAGCCAGCACATCGTAGAAATCCTTGGTGCGGGTGTTGAGGAGTCCGCGCCGCAAGATGGTCTCCACCTTTTCCGCGAGAATGGTCTCCACGCTGTATCCGTATAGGGAAAAGGCGGATTCCGGCTCCAAGATGCCCGGGATTTCGTATTCTCGCGAGCCGGCCACGGCGTCACCTGCTGTCACATCCATGGAAAGGGCCACGCGTATGCTGCCGTAGGTGGCGTCAAAGCGTATGCTGAGACCGCCGTACGGGTCGTCCGGCCGCGAGGGAGTGGACGATACCCATGCAAAGCGCACGCCGTCATCCATGGGCACGGCGACAATCTCCTCCCAAGCACGGCGCAGGGTTGTCGCTGAAAGGGGGAAATGGCGCAGGGTGACATCCATATCCAGCGTGGAGCGGTAGTGCCACCCCACGAGGTTGGCGACCAGAAGCCCGCCCTTGAGGAGGAAGTGCTCTTTGTGACGCGAACGCGAGAGGCGGATCAGGAAGCGCTGGAACATGTAGTCCTGCAAAGCGACTTGCGGGGCAATGCCGTTTGCGAGAGCGTAGTTGTTCAACCTGGCCTTGAGGCTTTTTTCAAGCGGGGTCATAGGAGAGTTTCCAGATAGATGCGGACGGCATTCTGCACGCGCAGGAGGGAAGCGTATTCCATGAGCCTGTTCAAATCCCGCCGCGGCCATGCGGCATAGCGTTTCAGGGCATCTGGCAGGATTTCCGCATCCATCTTGGAGCGGCAGCGCAGCAGGTCGCAAATGGTGCGCTCCGCATCATAGCAGCGCACTTTGTGGCCCAGGTTGTTGATTGCGGTGGACATTCCCAGGCGATGCAGCTGGGGGCTCACATAGAAGCACCGAACCGCACCCTTGAGGCTGGCGGGCAGCGAGGTGTCCGACGGTATGGTGAGCATGAGGCGAAAAGGCGTGCGGTTGGTCAGACCGTGCAGAAACAGCGCCGTTTCATGGGAAAGAACGGCGTGCGATGCCACGCGCAGGGTCTCCGCCATCTCATCGCGCAAGTCATCCGGCAAGGCATACACGCCGTGCCGCACACGCACCACGCTCCCCCGCGCGGCATAGTACGCCAGCAGCGCGCGGGAGATTCCCGCACTCTCCGCCTGCGCCGTGCTAACGGCATTGCCGTGCCGCCGAATAGCTGCAACCAGCTGTTCCCATTTGCCTCTCATACCCGCTGCCGGAAATCGTACGTCGCGCCCCCCTACACGTCAAGCCGTTTTTTACATTTGTATCGATTTTTTGTTCGTTTTCGATTTAATTGTAAAAATAAACTTGCGGATTTGCTTCCAGTTCTCGCAAGAGAGGAGCCAAGAGCGCCCGTATGGGGGCGCGGTTATTTTTTGGAGATGAGCCGGAGGGCGTAGGAGCGGGTGGGCTCGTCGTCGGCGTCGAGATACATCTGAGCGGGGGAGACGAGGAGGGAGCCGTTGATTTCCACGGCATCGGCCAGGGTGGTGTTCTGCTCGATGAGGTGGAGGACAACGTTGCCGCCCTCTGCGACCTCGGTGAGGCCGCACTCGCGGGCGAAGTCGTTCACGCGGAAGGGGTGGATGTGGCCGTGGAAGACATTCGGGAGCGGCGATTCGGAGTAGTGGGAGGCGGCGCTGGCAGCGGTGAACCAGCAGCGGATGCCGTTCAGGCTGCGGATCTCGTTCACGCGCCATTCCAGCTGGTCGGGCGTCATGTCGGTGTGGAAGCGGCGAATGCCCTGCGGGGCGGCGGCGTATTCGCGCGCCCAGGCCTGCATGAGGCCGGGCACATTGGTGAGGCGCACGCCGTCCTTGGTGGCCTCAGCCCAGAGCTGGTCGCAGAGGAAGGATTTCACCTTGTGAACCAGACCGATGCTGCAGCCGAGGGCCTCGGAGAGGTACTTGAGCTTCCAGGGCTTGTCCACATCCTGCACCAGGCGGCGCAGGATGGCGGAGGAAATGGGCGTGTTGGGGCTGAACACGGCGGGGCGGCGCGGCTTGCGGACCACGGTGTTGCGGTGCCCGCCCTCCGCGATATAGACGTTGCCGAAGCAGATGCGGCAGTTGCCCGCGAGGTCGAGGCAGCTCACCTGGTGCTGGGCGCAAAGCTGCACCGTCTCCGGGGAGATGAAGGGAGAGACCACCAGGGGCTCGCCCCGCCAGCCGTCCTTGGACTGGATGGCGCGCAGCGTCACCGCCGGATAGGCCTGTGCCAGCACCACCGCCTCCAGCACGCGCTGCGTGCCGTCCTTCAAAGCGTACCGCACCAGAAAGCCCTCATGCGTGTCCTCCGTCACCTCACAATGCGCGGCAAACGGCACCTGCATCAATGCCTTGCACACCTCGTCCTTCGCTTCGTTCCTGTACTTCATGGTCGTGTTCACCTCCCTCCTTGGGAGCGCGCGGAGCGTAGCACGGCACCTCCCTTTTGTCAAGAACTCCCTGCTGGTGAAACTGCACTTTTGAATGTAAATTCGCCACGCCTACCCGCGGACCCATGCCGGCCGGTCGGCCCGTTCCGCGCATGACAGGCAAAAAAAGCCTGACAACGGGCGGCGGGTGAGGTATACTCTCCGCATGGCACAGGGCGACTACTGCTCATACATCGACCGCTTTCCCGAAGTCAGCCTGCTCTGCATGGGCGACATGATGCTGGATGTCTTTGTGTACGGCAAGAGCTCCCGGCTCTCGCCGGAAGCCCCCGTGCCCGTGATATTGTGTCAGAAGGAGCGCAGCATGCCCGGCGGCGCGGGCAACGTGATAGCCAACCTGCGCAGCCTGGACTGCACCGTGCGCATCATCGGCGTCACGGGCCAGGACGACGGCGGCCGCGCGCTGCACGAGAGCATGGAGGCGCTGGGGGCGGACGACTCCCTGATGCTGCACCCGCAAGGCTATGCCACGCCGGTGAAAACGCGCTACGTGGCGGGGCAGCACCACCTGCTGCGCGTGGACCGCGAGCAGCCGCTGGAGCTCACGCAGGAGCAGGTGGAGGACCTGCTGGACCGCGTGGAGCGCTGCCTGCCGGAAGTGGACATGGTGCTGCTGTCCGACTACGGGAAGGGGCTCGTCGACGAACGCCTGACCCCTGCCCTGATATCCCTTTGCAACAAGTACGGCAAGCGCGTCATTGTGGACCCCAAGCGCACGGACTACACCGTGTACTCCGGCGCGTACCTGGTGAAGCCCAACCTCAAGGAATTCCAGGGGGTGACCGGGCGCGTGTTCGACCCGTCGGCCGCGGGGTTCGCGGCGGAGGCGGTGGAAGCGGGGCGCGAAGTGTGCCGGCGCTACGGCATCGGCGGCCTGCTGGTGACCCTGAGCGAGCACGGCATGATCTACATCCCCGGCGCGGAAGGTGAAAAGACGCAGTGGATACCCACGGAAGCGCGCGACGTGTTCGACGTGTCGGGCGCGGGCGACACCTCGCTGGCGGCGCTGGGCGCCTCGCTGGCGGCGGGAGCCCCCATGCGGGAAGCTATGCGCATCGCCAACGCGGCATCCGGCATCGTGGTCGGCAAGTTCGGCACCGCCAGCGTGCAGCGCGACGAGCTGGCGCAGGCGCTCTCCCCGCGCCGCATGGCCGGCGGCATCATCACCGCAGACGCCGCGGCATCCCTCTGCGAAACCCTGCGTGCGCAAGGCAAGGTGGTGGGCTTCACCAACGGCTGTTTCGATTTGCTGCACCCCGGCCACCTGCAATCCTTCGAGCGCGCACGCGCCCTGTGCGATGTGCTCATCGTGGGCCTGAACACGGATGCCTCCATCCGCCGCCTCAAGGGGCCAGACCGCCCCGTCAACAACGAGCAGTCGCGCGCTGCGCTGCTGGCCGCCCTCAAGACGGTGGACTATGTGGTGCTGTTCGACGACGACACCGCGCTGCCGCTGATAGAAAAACTGCGGCCGGACGTGATAGCGAAGGAAGGCTACCCCATCGACAAGTGGCCGGAGGGGCAGCTGGTGGAATCCTACGGCGGGCGCGCGGTGGAGCTGCCGCGCCTGGAGGGTTTTTCCTCCACCGCCATCATCGACAAGCTCCAACACTGACACCCCCATGGACACCGAGTGGATCAGCCATGAAATCATCTCCACCGCAGACGGCATGCGCCGCCTGGCGGACTGCGCGCCCGTCATCCGCGAGATAGCGGAAACCTGCGCCGCCGCGCTCCGCAACGGCCGCAAGGTCATGTTCTGCGGCAACGGCGGCTCCGCCGCAGACTCTCAGCACCTGGCCGCCGAGCTCATCGGCCGCTACAAGCTGGAGCGCCCCGCCATGCGCTCCATCGCCCTCACCACAGACACCTCCATCCTCACCGCCGTGGGCAACGACTACGGCTACGACGACATCTTCCGCCGCCAGGTGGAGGGACTGGGGGAGGCGGGCGACGTGCTCATCGGCCTGTCCACCAGCGGCAACAGCCGCAACGTGCTGCGCGCCTTCCAGCAGGCGGCGCAGATGGGCATCACCACCGTGGCGCTCACCGGCGCGGGCGGCGGTGCCATGAAGGATGCCGCGGGCGTTTGCCTGGCCGTGCCCGCCACCGCCACCAACCACATCCAGGAGATGCACATCACCTGCGGCCACCTCATCTGCGAACTCGTGGAAAAGGAACTCCATGGCTAAACAACGCGCCCTCTTCCTGGACCGCGACGGCACGGTGAACATCGACCGCCACTACGTCCACCGCATCGAGGATTTCGAGCCCGTGCCCGGCATCTTCGAGCTCTGCGCCGCCGCGGCCGCCAAGGGCTACGCCCTGGTGGTGGTCACCAACCAGTCCGGTATAGAACGCGGGTACTTCACCATGGAGCAGTACGAGGCCTTCACCGATCACATGCGCAGCCTCTTCGCGCAGCGCGGCGCACCCCTGCTGGATGTGCTCTGCTGCCCCTTCCTCAACCACCCGGACCGCAAGCCCAACCCCGGCATGTTCCTCAAGGCCGCGGAAAAATGGGGCATCGACCTGGCGGCATCCGTGTCGCTGGGGGACAAGCCGCGGGACGTGGCGGCGGGCGCGGCGGCGGGTGTGGGCGCCAACTACCTGCTGGATGCGGAAGCCACCGCCTGCCCCGGCGCGGCGGGCATTGTGGCCACGCCCGCGCAACTTATCCCTCTCCTTCCCTGACCATGCAGAAAGTACTCGTCATCAAGCACGGCGCGCTCGGCGACTTCGTCCTGGAAACCGGGGCGATGTTCGACATCCGCCGCCGCCACCCGCAGGCGCAGCTCCACCTGCTCACCGCATCCGCCTTTGTGAAGATGGCCAAGATGATGGACATCTTCAACGACATCCTGGTGGACAACCGAGACTCCCACCTGCCGCTGGGCATCCTGCGCGGGATTGCGCGGAACGGGTACGATGTCATCTATGATTTGCAGTGCTCCAACCGCACCCGCAAGCGCTACTTCACCATCCTGCGCTGGCTGTGCCGCGGCACGTACCAATGGATTGACGGCAGGAAGAAGACCTGCGCCACCATCGCCAAGCGCCACGCGCTCGGCTGCGGGAGCGTGAAGGTGGAACCCATCCAGCTGGAGTGGACGCCCACCGACCTCTCATTCATGCACAGCGAGAACCCGGAGCTGGACAAGCTGCCGGAGAGGTACGTGCTGCTGATCTGCGGCTGCTCCCCCACGCACCCGTACAAGCGCTGGCCCGTGCCGTTCTTCTGCGAGCTGGCCCAGCGCCTGGCCGCCCGCGGCGTGGCACCCGTGCTCATCGGCACCAACGCGGAGGCCGCGGAAATCGGCGCGGTGGCAGACGCCTGCCCCGCCGCCGTCAGCCTGCTCAACAAGACCGCCCTCCTGGATGTGCCGGAGATTGCACGCCGCGCCCTCGCCACCGTCGGCAACGATACCGGGCCCTCCCACATGGCCGCCATGTCCGGCGGCCCCACCATCGCCATCTACGACAACCGCACCCGCAACAGCGCCACCAGAGGGCCAAAGTCCATCAACCTCGTCTCCGATTCCACCATTGACCAAATCACCGTGGACATGGTGTGGGAAAGGCTGCGGGAATATCTGCCGTAGGCGGCCACACAAAGACCCTGCGGGTAATTAAGATTAGGATTAAGATTAGGAACGCGGTCCGTACTTGTTGTCCGCGCCGCTGGGCAGGAGGGTGAGGACGAATAAGAGCAGTCCGAGGAGGGTGAGCGCGGGGTCGGCTATGGTGCAGCAGAGCTTGAACCACGCGGGCTGGAAGGCTTGGAAATCCTGGGCCAGGGCAAAGAGTTCCTCCAGCGTCATGAAGGGAAGCTCGGTGGTGTCCAGCGCGAATTCAATCTGGAAATGCAGGAAAATGCCGATTTCCAGCACGGCCATGATGGCCACGATGCCGTATTGCAGGGCAATCCACCAGCCGCTCCAGCCCACGTCGTGCAAACGCCGCACGTAGACCGCCAGCATGGGCAGCGCGGTATAGAACACATAGAACAGCAGCGCCAGGGCGCCCACCGCCAGCAGGACCACACCCGCCGCTTGCGACACCAGGCACGCCACGCACCCCACCACGATGATGCCGAGCGGAATGCACCCGAACAGCAGGGCAAAGAGCATGCAGCTCCAGTACTCCGCCAGCGTGGCGCGGCCGGCCATGCGGGCGTAGTTCTCGCGCTTGAAGGCGGCGGTGAAATGTTGCCAGAGCGTAGCCATGGGATTATCCGAGCGGGTATTTGGCGGAGGGGCCGTACTTGTTGCTGCCGCGCTTGGAATCAAGCAGAGACAACACGAAGAGCAGAATGACCAGCGGGTAGCTGACCAGGGCGGCCAGCCCGACCCAGGGCCCCATATGGTGCTGATTCTCGATGCTCCGGGCCTGGTATGCAGAGAGTGCATCCCTGTACTCTGTCATGAGAGCGGCCTGGATAAGCTGCCGTGGCGTGCAGGGTTCCTCTCCCGGGGCGAGTGGTTCCAGCGCCATCTTTTCGGCGCGTTCCCGCACGCAGGGGGTGTTGGCAGTGTACTTCCACTGGGGGAGTGTGGCCAGCTCCCACAGATCGGCATAGGCACCCGTGGCAATGCCAACACCAATGCTCAATGCCATGCAGGCCGCCACCCACCAGCCGCTCCAGCCCACATCGTGCAGGCGCCGCACCTGCAACAAGAAGCTCAGCACAATGGAGAACAGCGTGAGTACAAGGTACGCCACCATGCCGGTCATGATGGCGGTGGAAAGCTCCAGCCCGTTGTTTCCCACCAAAAGCGCGAGGGTGATGACAAGCCCGATGACCAACAGGAACGATATCAGCAGGAAGATGAGCAGCGTGCTCCAATACTCCTTGCGCGTGGAGCGCCCGTGTACTTGCAGGATGCGCCGGAACGCCAGGGCAAAGTTGCGCCACAGGCCGCCGGATTGCGCATGCAGCTCCGCGCCGCAATGCGGGCATTGCTCCGGCAGGCCCTTGCGCTCCGTGGTGAACGCCTGCCCGCAGTACGGGCAGGCAACCTCGCCCTTGATGCCGGGCACGGGCGGCAGGTCCTCGCCTGCGGCGGAGGCGTCCGAGAGGATGGTGCCAAGGGGCTTCCATGCATCGCCGCCCACGGGAGCGGCGAGCGTTTCCAGGGTGATGGTTCCCTGCTGCAGGAGGGCGCACAATTCCTCTATGGAATGGGGGCCGGTGGGGGTTTTCTTGCTGTTGAGGTAATAGTACATAAGATTTTGGATTTGGGATTTAGGATTTAAGATTTAGGATTTGTTTGTAGGCGGGGCGGGATTACTTTTCCCGGTGCGTGAGGGGTTGTTCTTGCTGGTTTCAGCCGTGGCGTGGAGGATGGCAACGATTTGCCTTGCTTCATCGATGAGGTTTACCAGCGATTCTGGTTTGACGATGCCGGATGATGATACGAGCGAAAGCCAATAGTGGGTCTCCTCAGCTTCGCTTTCAGCCAACTTGATTTTGGCGATAAACTCTGTGCGGGATCGGGCGTGGATAGCCTCGTGGTAATTGGCTCCAACGGATGAGGATGAGCGCACCATCTGGTTGGCGATATCAGGCGCACCGCGCCGCTTCACCACGCTTTGCAGCCGATACACGCGCGCCGCAAAGGTAATTAGACGCTGTTTGAGTTCCTGTCGGTCCATTCTCGCAAATCAGGTTGAACGTGCACTACATCCTAACGATGATTTTGGATTTGGGATTTAGGATTTAAGATTTAGGATTTGTTTGTTTGCCGACCTTGCCGAGCCACACATGGCGCGCTGGGTTTGCCGGTCTGGTGGCGCTGTTGGATATCGAGGCTCATTCTTGGGAATCAGGTTGAATGTGTACTACATCCTACATCCTAAATCTTAAATCTTAAATCCTCAATCCTAAATTAAACGTGTTCACCAGGCTGCACGTTGACGGAGTAGCCGGCAATCTGCGTTGCGAGTCGGGTATCGCGTGGGGCATTCATGATGATTTGGGATTTAGGATTTGGGATTTTTTGAGGGGAGCATCATTTGGATGATGAGGGCGAGGTAGGCAATGGCGCCGGACGCGATGATGGCGTCGTGGTACCATTGCCCTGGCTCACCTTTCAGGATATCGCAGACACGGAGGGCGGCAAAGGACATAACGAGCACCAGCAGGAGCCACCAGCCGCTGTGGCCGCGGTCGTGCAGGCGGCGCACCGTCACCGCCAGCTTGGGCGGGATGAACACCAGGCCGGGCAGCACGACCAACGCCATCAGCACAAACCAAGCTGTGTCGAAATGGCCGACTTTCACCACGGTCATTCCCAGGAGAATCGCCACGAACGCCAATCCGTACTGCACCAGGTAGCTGTACAGGATGAAGCTCCAGAACTCGCGCCGCGTGGCGCGGCCGCGGAAATCGAACATCTGCTTGAAGGCGTACACGGCGTTTTGCCACAGGTTATCCGTGCCGGGGTGCAGGTTCCTGCCGCAATGCGGGCACACCGCCGGTTCCTCCGCGCCCTCCAGCGCTTCATGGCAGTGCGGGCACGGTCCCAGCTCCACCGCGGGGACATCGTCCGCCAGGGTGAGGGACTCCAACGGCCGCCAGTTACCGCCGCCGGCCTCAGAGGCCAGCGTTTGGCCGTTGATGGTGCCGTCGGCCATCATGCGGCGCATCTGCCCCGCCGTGAACGGCCCCTGCACTTCCTTTTGTTCGTTAAGATAGTAGTAATTCATGGGAAGAGACGCGGGAAGAGGACGGAGGGGCCGTACTTGTTCGGGCCGCATTGGGAGGGCATGAGCATCTGGATGAGGAGATAGAGGCTGAAACCCAAGGAGGCGAGCGCCGCCACCAGTGCGAATATGCCCACCATCATACCGTGGTCGTGCGCGCTGCCGGCCAGGAATACACCGGGGATTAGCAGCAGCAGGCATGCGAGCGGCGCCACCGCCCACCAGCCGCTGTGCCCGGTGTCGTGCAGCCGCCGCACAGCCACCGCCAGATTGGCCAGGATCAACGACAGCTGGAACAGCAGCAGGAGAAGCCCCACCACCATCAACACGATGGCCACGGGCAGGGGAACTGCCTCGTTCCCGTCCGGCGTTATTACCTCCCCAATGCTGCCCAGAAGATTCAGCGCGAACGCCACCAGCGAGCTGAACAGGTAGTAGCTCCAGAACTCGCGCCGCGTGGCGCGCCCGCGGAAATCTGTCAGCTGGTTGTAGGCGTACATGGCGTTCTCCCACAAGCTCTCCGTGCCAGGGTGCAGGTGCTTGCCGCAATGCGGGCACACCGCCGGCACCTCCGCGCCTACCAGCGTTGTCTTGCAGTGCGGACACTCCCCCAGCACCGCCGCGGGGACTTCCGGCGAGACACCACCCGGCAGGTGGAGCGAATCCAGCGGCCGCCACCCGCTGCCGCCTTCCTCGGAGGCCAGCGTTTGACCGTTGATGGTGTCATCGGCCATCATGCGGCGCATCTGCTCCGCCGTGAACGGGCCCTGCACTTCCTTTTGTTCGTTGAGATAGTAGTATTCCATGGTTCCTTACCCTATATAAGCAGCCAAACGCCGCTTTTGTGATTTTTTTTTGCAATTTTTTCGATTTTTTATGCTGATGCTTGATTTTACCCCATCACGCGCGCCCGCGCAAGCACGCTTTGCACGCTATTCCAGCTCATGAATCCGGTGGGCAAAGTCCGGCACGGCCTTGTAGATGAACTCGCGGCCAACCTTCTCCACGGTGAAAAGGCCGCATTCGGCAAGCTCTGCAAGGTCGGTGCGGGCGGTCTGGCGGACCGTGCCGTGCTCCCGGCAATGGGCGGTGACGGTGGTGGCTGCACCGGGATGGCGCATGACGGAGGCGATGAGGGCCTTCTGGCGGCTGTTGAAGCGCGGGTTGTGGCGCAACCCGCCCAGGAGGTCGTTCTGCTCGCGAGACTTGGCCGCCACGTAGGCGTGGAGCTGGTCGATGGCGCGCACCACGGTGTGGAGCTGGTCGGAGATGAAGTAGTTGAGGTCGTTCTCATCCTCCTCCGCATCACGGAAAGCCTTGTAGTATGACTTGGGGCGGCTGAGGATTTCATGGGAGATGGAGATGTACTCGAAGAGCCAGAAGCCCGCGTGAAGCATGGCCCAGTAGAACAGCGCGCGCGCCGTGCGCCCGTTGCCATCCGTGAACGGGTGGTCGTACGCCATCCAGAAATGCAGGATAATGGCACGCAGCACGGGGTGGGTGTACTGCTCTCCCGCGCCGTTGGCAAAGTCGCACAGGGCCTGCATCTGCTGCGGCAGGGTGGCGGCGGGTGGGGGCACGTGCACCACCTCGCCCGTGGCGCTGTTCTCAATGCGCACGTTGTCGCTTTCCCGGCGCAACACGCCGCAGCGCTGGGGCTCCAGCGTGCCCTGGGTGACAATGCGGTGGAGCTCCATGATACGCTCCACGGTCATGGGCTCGTCGCGCCACTCCAGGATTTTCTGCATGGTGCGGTAGTTGTTGATGATCATGAGCTCATGCTCGTTGGCGGGCTTGCGGTTGCTGCGCAACAGGGACTTGGCCTCCCGCCGCGTGACCGCCGCGCCCTCCAGCATGCTGGACATGATGGATTCCTCCATGATGGAGGTGATGAGATAGCGGTTGCGGTCCTCCGCGGACACGCCCGTGCCTTCCCCGCCGCCCATGGTGCCGCCGGCCGAGAGGTCGATGCGGTGCAGGTTCTCCACCAGCAGGTTGGTGTACGCATAGGTGAAGGGATCCCCGTTGGAAGCGATGATGGGCGTATCGCGCCGCGCCTGCATGCGGTGGAAGCGGATGCCCACCCACCATTCCTCGCAGGTGATGCCCTCCGGCACATGACGGTAGCGAATTTCATCCCAGTTCAGGTAACGGTCCGTGCGGTTGGCCTCCGCCCCCGCCGCCTGCAGTACCTTCATCAGGTCGAACCCGGGCTTGCCCAGGTAATCCTGCACTTTCGGCGGTGTCGGTCTCGGTTTCATGCCCGCCATTGTGGGCTTTCTTCCCCTGGATGTCAACCTTTATCGGCTAATTAGCCGATAATTAGTCGCATATTGACCGATAAACGATTCATTTGGCATATCATATGATATTAGGGATAATTGTTCAATGGATGACACAGGGAAACACCATACTGACACTAACATATCTATCTTTTAGTAAGATTGGCATGCAAATACGCATATTCCGATTGCTATCCATATTGTTCTATATGAGAATTCGGCACCACGAAGGCGCGCCGCTGGTGCGCTTGTGGCAAATAGCAACAATCAATCAAATGAAAACACTGGCAACCACCATCATGGCACTGGCCTCCCTGGCGTATGCAGAGGGAGAGGCAATCCCCGCACTCGGCATCGACGATGTCGGCACAGTCAACTGGAACATCAGCGTGCCCAACGGCACGCCGCAGATGAGCGACGACAGCCAGGCGCTCACCTTCACCTACTACCGCACGCGCATCTACACGGACGAGCAGCAGGACTGGACGCAAAACCCGGTTGTGTTCCTGAACGGGGGCGATGCGACGGGCAAGTACGCGCTGGACTTCCCGATGCGCTCCGCGAATATACCGTCCAAGGATTTCTACGTGCTGGATTTCTACATCGGCAACAATTCGGACATGGATGTGCAGCTCAACGCCATCACGTTTGACATCATCGTGCTGACGGATAGCGGCGAGTATGTGGACACCTCCGTGCTGAGCGGCCCCGGTCTGGTGATTCGCCCGCAGGGCGGCAGCGATGTGGACGCGAGCGCGTTTACCTTCGTGACCTACACCGGCGACACTCATGTGGGCAAGGCCACGTACAACTTCGCGCCCTTCGAGGGGGTGCAGCCGGGCAGCACCATTATCGCCCCCGGTGAGCAGATACGCATCTCCTTCACCCAAAACAACCTGGGGAGCGAGCAATACAACTACGGCGTGGTGGGCGGCACCGTCACCTACCAGAATGTTCCCGAACCCACGGCAGGAGCACTCTCCCTGCTTGCCCTAGCGGGGCTCGCAGCCCGCAAGAGACGCAAAGGCTAATTGGCGATTTGATATCCCGGCACCTCCTGCGCCAAGATAATCGAGAGGGGGGCTTTCGCCCCTTCGCATCATGGTATACAACAAAGGAGACGACGGTATCGTCGGCAAGGCCACATTTGAGCAAAAGGTGAATGCCGCCGTGGCCGCGCTAGATGAGCTCACCGGAGTAAAGGGAAAGGCGGGGAGAGTGAGCGCGCGGGAGCCATATTGACAAACTACGCGCTGTACCGGCTACTGGAAGAGATGCGGAAACGGCCAGTGCTTCTGGACTACTCGCCGCTGTACGGCGTCAAGAAGTTCACAGAGGCTGACGGAATGTCCCGCATGTTCCTGCGCAGGCACAGCATAGGGTTCACGGCTCCGTTGGAAGGAGATGAGGCATACGATACCCATTGCGAATGCGCACGACCTCTGGAAACGCCGTACGTGCTGTCGTACGTGCTGGAGCCGGATGACGCCATACGGCACCATATTGCCGCCATCTCATCGGAACGCGGGGCGCAGGCGGTCAATATGGTGAACGCGCAGATGGATATTGAGGAAGCGCAGAGGCATTTCGGCAGCGGACAGATTGCGCAGGATGTTTCGCCGGAGCAGTGGGTGCGCAATATCCGCGATTGCGATTTCTTCATCACGGATTCGTTCCACGGGGTGTGCTACGCACTCATGTTCAACCGCCCGTTCCTGTGCGTGGCTCCGCCGGTAAGGGGCCGCACGCGCTTTGACTCCCTGCTGGGGCTGGAGGGCCTGCAACGCTGCATGCTCTCGCCACACTATACCGAGGAGGAATGGAACGCCGCCGTTGCGCCTATAGACTGGGTGCAGGTGAACAGCATTCTGCTGAGGGAGCGGGAGAAGGCGCGCGCCTGGCTTGAAAACGCACTTAACACCCCGCGCCCCGCCTGGCGCGTGGCACTGGGCACGCTGGTGTATGAAAAGCAGTATGCCGGAATGAGCGAGACAACCCGGTTCTCCCGGCAAGAAAGGGAAATCCAAGCCCACCTGCATGACTACTGCCTGCACAAGCTGCCCGCAATCCTCCGCCTGAAACGCCTGTGGCACCGCGCATGGATGTACGCAACCATCGGCCGCGCACGCGCACGCCATGCGGCTCGCCTGCAGGAGCTGCGCGCCGTGGTCCGCTATCTGAAACGCAGGAACAGCAGAAACTTCCGCTAACGCTGCCGGCACGGTAAAAAGCGGGCACCCAGAGCCGGAGCGCCTACTTCCTGCGGCGGCGAGCTGCAAGTGTTGCTATCGCCATTAGGGTGAGCATGCCGGAGGAAGATTCCGGAGTGGGGACGGCCATGCCCATCACCAAGCCGAATTGGGATTCATCCGCCATCAGCTTGAATGCGGCATCTATGTTGTTGAAGTACAGGTTTGCCTGGTTGTCGTTCAAATCCTCCGAATATTGCAGACCGTCGCCATATCCATGGATGAGAACGATGCAATCGCCCGGCTTCATGTCATCAATGCGGGAAAGCCTATCACCGTCCAAGAGCATTCCTGGGTTCAGGGTCAGATAGCCGTCCATCGTCAGCACATCATCGAAAACCAGCTTTGCACCGGGTTCCAGGGTAAGGCTGGCATTCAGCACCGCACCGCGTCCAAACTGCGCGCTGCCGTTCTCCTCGATGAGGATTCCCGTGGATGCGGGCGCGCCGGAAACGCTTGCCCCTTCCACCTTCACCATGGTCTGAATGGGCAGGGTTGCGGCGGTTGCCAACTGCTCGAAGTCGAGTATGCCATCGGTACGTTCACGCCCCCCGCGCTTTCCGGTGCCAGGACAGGCAGAGCCGCTGCTTTCAGAATCTGGGGTTGAGGAGCCCCGGACACAGAGACGCTCCCGCCATCCTCGATAATCAGGGTCTGGAGGGTAAGGGGGCGGCCCGGCTCCGATTGCTCAAGATTGATTGCGCCGCCGGATGCCTGGATGCCGTCCAGGCTGCCGCTCGTCACGGATGCATTCAGTGTTGTTTCCCTGTTGTTGTTTTCAAGCAGGACATTGCTCAGCGCGGCATCCAAAGTAAGGCTCTGCGGCGCATCTTCATTCACCCGCACCACGGCATCGGCAATGGTGAAACGGGTATCGCCTGCCCCGCGGATTTCCGCTCCTCCCGAAGAATCCTTGTTGCCAACCGTGACACCGCCGTACGAAATGGAGGCATCCGCTCTGGCGAGTTGAACAACAGCTCCTTCACCCAGGTTGATGGAATCCAAAATCTGCACATGGCCCTGAACAGTCGCCGTACCGGAGCTGCCCGTCATGGAGTCGTATGTACCGTCGCCTATGGAATCGCCCGAGGAGACATCCAACACGCGGTACGGGTTCAGGGGGCCCTTGTAGCTCACATGCAATGCCGTACTGCCTGAATCATTTGTTGCCCATATCAGCCCGATTTCACCGTTCCCGATGTTAACGTATTTGTCAATCCCGCCGCGAACGGTCAGGGAACCGTAACGGGAATCAAGGAATGTGCCCTCCAGCGTGATAGAGCTCGTATCGTCGATGTTCCATAAACTGAATTTCGCCAATTCAACCTCCTTTTGTTTGGAATTGGAACTCAGCTTTGACAGGATGGTCTCCACCCAGCTTTCGTCCATACGGATGACGAGATGTGAGTTGTTGGTGACGTTAATTGCCGCTTTGGGTGTGAGGGAGGTTTCTCCGGCAAGGCGATACACACTTGTACCGCCTATCGTGCTCGGTGCAAGGTTTAGCGTCAGAGTGGATCCGCCATCCACATTCAGGCTGGCTCCCTGGTTGATATACAGGTTGTCGTTCAGCAGATTCACGGATGCCGATGCCCCGTTCAGGACATTGAACTGACTGGTGTGAAACTGCATGTCATCAGAAAGGGTAATCGCTACAGCAGCTCCGTCGATATTCAAACTGGAATTTTCCTGCAAGAACAACGCCTTGCCGGAATCCACCACCAAGGAGCTGCCGTCTGCAATATCGATGCCGCAGTTTTTGAAAGTCACATTCGCGCTGTTCACAGAGATGCCATTACCCGAACTCTTGAAATCGGTGCTATGCACCTCTCCCTCAAAAGTCATCTGGTATGCTGCCGAATAGGCAGGCAAACACATCAAGGCAGGCAAACAAATAGCGAAGCGGATGAAGAGGCTTTTCATATACATGGCGTGTGAAAACGGAAATGCGGCATAGGGCCATTTGAAGCAGTGGCGGGTTGCCCGTGCTCATCGTCTGCGGCGGCGCGCGAACAGGGATGCGGCGCCCAACAGGGAGAGCACGCCGCTGGCCGGTTCCGGAACGGCCCCCATCGGCAGCCGCGCGGCCACAGACAAGGTTTTGAACGTGTACGCGGCGGCGTGCTCCGGCTTGTCCAGCCCGCCGAGCAACAGCCCGGCCTCGCCCTCGTGCAAGTCATCCATGGACGTGATGATGCCACGATTCGTGAGGCCGGGGATGTTGCACTCCAGCACAAAGGGCTCTGCATTGCCGTTGTTCACGCGGCGCGGCTGTTTGGTGGCATCCAAGACAAGCCAGCAAATATCGTTTGCTGGCAGCGTTTCGGGATTCAACCGCACGGTGATGTGCTGGTTGACACCCATGACACTGACACCTCCGGTATCCGTTAGGGTGAGGCAGCCATGCTCGTTGGCCACCTCCAGGCACAGCCCCTCGTCTGACCGGAAGTAGATGTACTGCGCCCCCAATGCGGTATCCAAGCTAACCACCGTCTCCTCATAGCTGCTCACAAGGTACAGCTCGCGGATGCCGGCGTAATACACCCGGGGCCCAGCCTTCTCCAAGATTTCAGAAACTGTCACCCTTTCATCGCCCACTGTCACGGCAGCCTTGCCCGCCCCCAGATTTTGAACCGTCATGCCTGAGCCCGGCCAGCAAAAGGCAAGCAGAAGCGCACCTACAATTGTTCCTTTTGATGTCTTCATTGCACGTCTTGATGCAGAACCAGCAAAACAAACTCGCCGTCTCACCAGCCCATCGTGCCAATTGTTGCACTTCTGCCGCTCCGATGCAAACAAAAAATGCAAGTTTTTCAGCACGGCACGCCCGTAATGCAGAGGGCGGCATTGGCAATCTGCGGTGGACGGCAAATGCGAAGGCACGCATGCCGTAGCCATGGTAAAGCAAGATATCGATACTGTGCGGTGCCCTCCCTGCCCCGCACACTGGTTGGCGTGGGCGGCGTGGGGCCAGGGCAGCCACGCCGAGGAGGGAGAGCATGCCGGTGGTGGGTTCCGGAGCGGGTGCGGCCATGCCCATCACCAAGCCGAATTGCGACCCGTTTGCCATGATTTTGAACGCGGCATCTATGTTGCTAAAGTACAGGTTTGCCTGGTTGTCGTTCAAGTCCTCCATATAGCGCAACCCGTCGCCAGCCCCTTGGATGAGCACGATGCTATCGCCCGGCTCCATGGCATCGATACCGGAAAGCAGATTACCCTCCAAGAACATGCCTGTGCCCAGGTTCAGGCAACCGTCCATCGTCAGCACATCATCGAAAACCAGCTTTGCGCCGGGGGACAGGGTGAGGCCGGCGTTCAGCACTGCACCGCTTCCGAACTGCGCGTTGCCGTTCTCCTCAATGAAGATGCCTGCCGGGGATGCCGCGCCCAATAAGGGCAGATTCCTGGCATCCGCGACGAGTACGGCCTGCATGGGCAGGGCCGTAGCAGCCGCCAACTGTTCGATGTCGAATGTGCCATCGGATACATTCACGACCTCCGCGCTTTCCTGTTCCATGGCTGGCAACGCCGCCGCTGCTTTCAGGAGCCGGGGTTGCGGGCTTCCCGACACGGAAACGCGCCCTCCATCCGTGATAACCAGAGATTGAAGGGAAAGGGGCTGATCCGGCTCCGATTGCTCAAGATTGACGGCGCCGCCGGCAGCCTGAATGCCGTTCAGGCTACCGCTCGCCACGGATGCACTCAGGGTTGTTCCTTTGTTGTTGTTTTCAAGGTGGACATTGCTCAGCGCGGCATTCAGTGTAAGGTTCGGCGGCGCACCCTCATTTACACGCACCACGGCATCGGCAATGGTGAAACGGGCATCGCCTGTTCCACGGATTTCCGCGCCGCCCGCGGAATCCTTGTTGGCAACTGTGAAACCGCCATACGAAACTGCGGCATCCGCGCCCGCCATGTCAATCAAGCGCACACCGCCCAGCCCAATCTTGGTGCGCGGCAGCCCAAAGGGATTGGTATCCATGCACGCCAATCTACCAGCCGATGCCACCGCGCAGCAATCATATCACCCCGCACCGCCCTACCCGCACAGGGGCGGGCAACCAGAGCGTTGACCACTTTTTTCCTGCGCTCTCCACGCGCGCACCCATTTCCAGACCAGTTCCCTGTTCCCTCATGGCTGCCACGCAAAACCCTTGCGTACCAGCACACATTCTGCTACCATGCACGCGTGGAGAGCGCAAATTCCAATCCCCTCGTATCAGTCATCATCCCCGTGTACAACGCAGAGAAATACCTGCGGCGCGGGATGGACAGCCTACTGGCGCAAACCTGCGGGGATTGGGAGGCGGTGTGCATAGACGACGGCTCTACGGACGGCTCCGCCGCCGTGTTGGAGGAATACGCGGCGCGGGATGCGCGGTTCCGCGTGCTGCGGCAGGAGAACAGCGGGGTCTCCGTTGCTCGCAACCGCGGCATCCGGGAGGCGCGCGGGGCATGGGTGACATTCCTGGATGCAGACGACTGGTTCTCGCCGGAATTGGTGGAGAAGCTAATCCCTGAAACGGGAAGGGAGCGCGTGGATATCATCGCTTTCGGGGCGGTAGTTGAATACGCGAAGGGCATAACGAGGAACGAAAGCCTTGACGCAGCATTCCAGATGGAACGGGAGGGAGAATACCCCACCACCCCGGAAACATTGAGGTACATGTGGGGCACCTGTTGGGGAAAGGCGTACCGGCGGGCGTTCCTGCAGGAAAATGAACTGGAGTTCCCTGTGGGCATGAGGCAGGAGGACGAGGTGTTCTACCGCTGCTCCATGGGAGTGGCGCGCAGCATGTACCTGCTTAAGCACACGGGCTATTGCTATTACCAGAACGCTGATTCGTACATGCATGCCACGTTCAATCCGGAAAACTGTTTCATGCTGTACCTCAAGGGGATTGGCATCATCTATGATTACTACAGGAAACACGGTCTGCCGGTTGAATGGGATGAAACGCTGCTGGGATTCCTGTATGGTTGTTTGCGCCGGTGGGACGGAAAAGTGCCGGCAGAAACATTGAACCGTTTCCGACGGGAGGCAGAGGGCTTTATGCGCCGGGCTGATTTCGGGAACAAGTTCTCAAACGACATGAGGTTGCACTATATCCTCTACAAACCATGGTGGAAACGCATGTTTACGCGCATAAAGGGTTCCACTATCGTATACGGTCCGTTCGGGTTGCCGCTGTTCAAGGATTGCTACCTTGCATATAAGTTCCAGTTCAGGGTCACACCGTGGAGCAAACTGAAGAAAGCCCTAGCCCCAGCATGGCGCTAAATCTTGCGTTTTGCTATGGACACGCCCTACACAACAGTCAATCGACAAGCATGCGAGCCGAAGCATCACCTCACAGTGATCACTATATGCCGGAATGCGCTTGCGGGTTTGAAACCGATGTTGGAATCCCTGCTGCGGCAGAAGGCCAAGGGCAGCGGTGCCCTTGAGCATGTCATCGTTGACGGAGCCTCCGCAGACGGCACGCCGGAGTGCCCGGCGGAACAGCTCGCGGCGGGCAGGATTGAGCGGTACCTCACCGTGCCTGACCGAGGCATCAACCAATACTCGCATGGCAAGTACGGCAAAGCCCTATACAGGGCACAACACCCCCGCTCGGCAGGACTGATAGAACAATATCCGGAATCAAAAGATGAGCTTATCCATGCAATGAGGCACTGCCTTTACTGCATGAGCCTTCAAAATCACATGCCGAAGCTGCAGGAGAAATTCGACAAACGCCTTTCCTTATCCAACGGATTCTTCACTATCCCCGTTACCCCCAAAGGCATTGTACAGAAGCATGAACCCGCAATCATGGATCCTTTCCATAAGGAAGGCAGACACAAGGCAACTTTGCACATAGGCGCGTTAAACCTTGTTTCTTTCATGAAAAACTGGAAACAGCACAAGCTTTATGTGTTGGGAAGGAAAATCATGCAGTAGAGCGAGGCAAACAATATTCACACACTGAATAGAACCAGGTAGCCGCATACTCATGAAACGAAATTCATACGCTGATTATTTGAAAGGCATCCTGATGCTCACGGTGCTCGCCGCCCATACATGGGCGGCACTGTCACAGGGATTGCAGACAACGCCGGGCAGCATTCCCCTGCTCTATGTAATGGGGCCGTGGCACATGCCGCTGTTCATGGCTGTGGCGGGATGGTTTTTTGCCGATTCGGTGAGGAAACGCAGTTTCGAGGAATTGGCGGGCAACAAGAGCCGCACGATTTTCGTGCCTCTGGTATTGTGGACTATACTGTACCGGCTGTGCCTGCAAATCCTGGATGCAGCGGGCGCACCGACAGACACTCTCTCAGCAGGCTCTCTGTGGTTTCTGTACAGTCTGCTGCTGTGTTCTCTGCTGATGGCTCTTTGTTACCATGCAGGAAGGAAAACCCGCCCTGCGGTAGAGTATACGCTAGCCCTTGCACTGGCAGCATGGCTCAGCACCACCTCGGCAGCCGCATATCACATTGCCTACATGTTTCCCTTCTTCTTCTGCGGGTATGCGTGCGCCCGCTTGCGCGTGCGCCCCCTGCCCGGGTGGGCAAGTTGCATCATATTGGCTTCAACCGTGCTATTCTATGTATTCGCGGAAATGAACGGGCACGCCAAGGGATGGTCCGTGTGGCATTCCGGGACTTGGCTCTTCGGGCCGCAAGGGTGGAGGCGACACTTGTTCCTTGATTGCTACCGCATCTTCCTTGGCCTGGCCGGCTCCATTGGTTTCGCGGGAGTAATGTATTCCCTCCAACAGCTTTTCAAAAGCTGGAAGTGGAATGAGCGGCTCACTTGGTGTCCCGTATGCATCGGTTGGGTGAAAGAGCTGGGAAAGTGGTCATTGACCGTGTACGCCGCGCAGTCCGTTGTGGTGGAATTATTGTTCCGCTGCGGCGTAGCTTTTCTATATATCCATAATGGCGGCAATCCCTTTGCGGAGCACCAAATTCTGTTGCGGTGGATTGTGGTGCCGCTGACGACATTGGCTCTGACGGCAGTTGTCATGGTGCTAGTACGCAAATTGCAGGGGAGTTGCTGGATTTCCCGCGCGCTGACGGGCAAGTGAAAATCAAGGATTCCAGCATAAGTCCGATGTGTTCCCGACGCTCGCTCTTTCTGCAATCTCATGCAGGATTTGCCTTCACATACCAGGCATTTTCGTGTAAGATGGCAGCGGCTCCATGTATCCCAGATTGAAAATGGAAGAGACACCATATAGCCAAGTGGCAACGGAGGTATCCGCTCCGGAGTTCCAGCTTACCGTCATCACGGTGTGCTGGAATGCGCTGGCGGATTTGAAGCCCACGGTGGAGAGCGTGCTGCGGCAGAAGGCCAAGGGAAACATCAGCATTGAACATGTGGTGGTGGACGGATCCTCCACGGATGGCACGCCAGAGTGGCTGGCGGGGCAGCTGGCCGCCGGCAACATTGAACGCTACGTTTCCGAGCCGGACTGCGGTATATACGATGCCATGAACAAGGGCATCAACATGGCGCGGGGAGAGGTGCTGGCCTTCTTGAATGCAGGGGACACATATACGGAGGAAGACCTTGCCCCCTGCGTGCTGCCCATTTGCAAAGGAGTGACGTACGGGGTGGCTGCGTACGCTAATTGGATCAACTGCGCCACGCCTTTTTTCAAACCTAGCTACGATCAACTCTTTTTTGCATGCCCCTGCTGCCATCAATCATATTTTGCATCAGCCCGGGCATACCGAGAGGTGGGCGGATACGATGCCCCCGCTTTCCGCTGCAGCGCGGATACAGACATGATGTACCGCATGTACCGCAAGTGGGGTGAACCCATTGTTTCAACAAGCATTGTTGTCAATTTCCCTGTGGGAGGACTATCCTCGAATTGCAGAGATGTTTTTCGCCATGAACATGTAGAGATGCTCTGGAGGAACTGGGACCTGATAGAGAAACGTGCAGCCGAGGAGCTAGACTTCAAGTTGCTTCTGGAGGCATTCTTGGCGGAGCACTGCTACCAGTTCCGGGACTGGCAGCAGAGGCATGGGAAGAGAATCCCCGCCGAACTCTCCAAACTACAGACCATGTGCCGCCAACATTCACAGCATGCCCGCAGTCTGTATGCGAAACTCGCCCTGCGCTGGCTGGCCGGGCGTTTCCTGCCGGTGCTGATAGAAGGACGTGAATGCTCTCCCCTCCTGCTGCGCCTCACGCGCTTTTGGATACACGCCTTGCACCTTCCGGAAGAAAACAAGTACCGTCATCAGTTCTATCACCTGAGAATCACGCCGCTGGACATTTCTGCGATGCTCCGTAAAATACTCAAGCACAATTGATGAGAAAAAAGAGGGAGCTTCGCACTGTGCCGGGAGACATGATGGAAACGCCACAAGGCCTGGCACCGCCTCCCCTCCGGCACACCTGGAGCAAATACCCTTGTGCTCCCGCGCACGTTCTGCTATCATGCACGCATGGATAGTACAATGCCAGCCCCCTTGGTTTCTGTCATTATGCCGGTACACAATGCCGAGAAACATATCCGCGGCACGCTGGATTGCATCCTGGGGCAAACATATCCCCATTGGGAACTGCTTTGTGTGGAAAACGGCAGTTCTGACGGCACAAGGGCTATACTTGACGAGTATGCAGCAAAGGATTCCCGAATACGCGTGATGGTGCAAGAGTCTCCCGGCGCGGGGCTGGCACGCAACGCCGGGATTCAGGCGGCCCGGGGCAAGTACCTCTGCTTTGTGGATGCGGACGACACATACTACCCCAACATGCTGGAGGCCATGGAGACCGCAGCTGAGGAGCATTCCGCAGATCTTGTGCTGGCTGCGGCGGAAACAACGAAGGACCCTTTGGACAGGCCGGAGAAACGGCAACGCTACGATGCCACCATGGAGCCAGCAATCAGGAAGCGCATAAGAGAACAGGGCCTATGCCTTAGGGATGAATTGCAAGAAGACGTGCTTCTCATCTCGAACGGAGCGGCATGGGGCAAGCTGTACCTGACATCCTTCGTGAACCGATACGGCATCCGCTTTCACGATTGCCGGCACAGTGAGGACATCTTCTTCACGTTTCGCGCACTGGCCCTTTCAGAGTGCGCGGCTATCGTGGATACGCCGCTATTGTGCTACCGGATCTGGGGGGATTCCCTTTCTCACAAGGAAAAACCCGATTATGAAGTACAAGTTGGCGTGTACCGTTCCCTGTTTCAATCCTTGCAGCAACTGAACGTGCCGCCGTGCGTGATGTTGTCTGCCAAGAAACGCTTTACTCTGGATTGGTGCTGGTTTCTCCACTTTTTATCCGCGGATGCAAAGTTCTCATTCCGGGAGCGCTATATGCGTGATTTTGAGCCGCACTTCCAAATCTTTGAGAGCCGGCATCTCCAGGTCATGCGGGAGCTCCCGCAATGGAAGGATATCCATGACTTTATGATGCCGAAAGTCCGATTCCTCGCACACCCTCCCATGGCTGCGGGGCAATTGGAGACTTGGTGGGAAAGCCTGAATGCCCAGGTATGCCCATGGTATGAAGTTGTTTGCCTCGTCACCGGAGAAGAGCCTCCCGCCACCATGGACTTCCTGCGCAAAAAGGCTTCCGGCTGCGATTGGTTTTTCCTTTCTCGCAATTATTGGCAAACGCCCCACGCAGGGAGCTACCGTATTATCCACATCAAACAACGGGGGAAGGCACTGCATCCATTGGCATCCATCCGGGCGGTTCGGGGGGAGCCGGTGCCGCGGCTCGTGCGCCATGGCACCGTGCACTCCATCCTATCACCCCGGAAGAATCCTGCCGGGCCGGTACGCTTCACTTTCTTCAACCGGGCGTTCCTTTCCATTTTCTACGATAAGCATGACAACAGCGTGACATACCGCATTGCAGGAATTGCAGTAAAAAAATCCCATTGGGATATACCCAAACAATTCACCGAGACAACCGAGGTAGAGGAATATTAGCAGGATGCAAACCAAAGGCACGCCCTATCGGCTGTACTTTAAGACATAAGGCGCAAGGTGCCGGAAACAGTGCACCTCCATGGCGCCACCCACGCGCTCACCTTTGAACGCGCCCGTTGCCGCCGTTGCGAATGAGGTTCTGCACCTCCGCCGGGGAGACACGGTTGTAGTCTCCCTCTATGCTGTGCTTCAGGCAGCTTGCGGCCGCGGCGAATTCCACGGTTTCCGCGGCCGGCATGCCGGTGGAGAGTCCGTAGATGATGCCGGCGGCAAAGCTGTCTCCGCCGCCCACGCGGTCCACAATCTGGATATCATAGCGGCGTGAGAGGCTGGCGGTGTCTGTCGCGGCCTCATAAAGCATGGCGCTCCAGCCGTTGTGGCTGGCGGAGAAGCTTTCCCGCAGGGTGACGGCCACGTGGCGGCAGCCGAAACGCGAGCATATTTCACGGGCGATTTCCGCATAGCCCTCCCGGTTGAGGCTGCCGCCTTCCACATCGTTGTCCCGGGCGCGGATGCCCAGCACCATGTCCGCATCCTCTTCATTGGCTATGCACACGTTCACATAGGGCATGAGCGAGGGCATCACGCTGCGCGCCTTTTCCGGGCTCCACAGGTTCTTGCGGTAGTTGAGGTCGCAGGAGATGGTGACGCCTCGCCGTCTGGCGGCCTCGCAGGCCTGGCGGCAGACGGTGACGAGGTTGTCCGACAGGGCGGGGGTGATGCCGGTCCAGTGGAGCCAGGAGACGCCGTCCAGCACGGCATCCCAGTCGAAATCCTGGGGCTGGGCCATGGCAATGGCGGAGTACGCGCGGTCGTAGATGACCTTGGATGGGCGCTGGGAAGCGCCCTTTTCCAAGTAGTAGAGCCCCATGCGGCCCTGCCCGTATGAAACGGCGCTTGTATCCACGCCGAAATAGCGCAGGGAATTCACGGCGGCACGGCCCACGTCGGAGTCCGGCACCTTGGTCAGGTATGCAGACTCCAAGCCGAGGAGGGCAAGGGAAACCGCCACGTTGGCCTCCCCCCCGCAGAAGGTGGCGTCTAGGCTGTCCTTCTGGAACAGGCGGGTGTAGCCCGGTGATGAGAGGCGGAGCAGGATTTCCCCGAAGGAAAGGATTTTCATGGCATGCATCAGAGCGTGATGTGGCGCGGGGTGGTAAGGAAGGTGATGGAGATCTCGCGGGCGAAGGCCCGGAGCGCCTGCTGCATGCCGGCGTTCATGGCATCCAGCAGGGAGTTGCGGGTGATTTGGGCCATGGTGCCGTCTGCATAGTTCTCCGAGCTCTCATGGGAGAAGCCGTCAAACCCGGCCAGATACACATGCTTTACCCCGAGCATGAGCATGAGCTTCACGGCCATGAGCCCGGCGTTGTCCCGCACGGCTTCCAGTTCCGAGAGCAGGTCCGCATACTTGGGCTGCAGGTACACGCCGGCGGCCGAGATGTTGGATGTGGCGATACAGCGGCCGTAGTTTTCAGGGGCGATGCCGCGGAAGCGCCGCAGGTTGCTCACGAAGATGAAATCGGGAGAGATATCGGCCGGGGCAAAGTTCACGCTGATGGTGATAGGGCTCTGCGCGGCAATGAAGTCTTGTATAATCTGCCGCTGCTCGGCCACGCTTTTGCCAGGGGCAATGAGCAGCACGCTGCGCTCTGCCAGTGCCGCCCGCAAATTTGCCAAGTGCTTGGTGTGCTCCCGCCCTTCCTCCATGTAGCGGAGGTAGAGCCCTTCCATGTACGCTTTGTCGTATGTCACCTTCTTTTCCTCGTCCATTGAGGAGAAGATGCGGTTCATATCCTCCACGGTGAGGGTGTGCTTGTCATCCAGGTAACCGGCGTAGTTGGGATGTGCGTTGTGGATGGCGGAGATGTAGTTTGGCAGGGAGTATCCCCAATAGTTGCGTTCGTGGAAGCCGCTCAGGATTTCATCTATCAGGTTGAGCAGCGGCGGCAGCTGGTATTGCCCGCCGTGGTTCTCGTTCAGGTACTCCACAAAGAGCTCCGTGTTCAGGTTACCCGCGCCGCGCCCCATGCCGTACACGGAGGCGTCTATGATGAGATCCCGGTTGGTGCGCAGTCCTGCCAGCGCCTGGGCGTTGGAATACGCCAGCTGCATGTTGTTGTGGGAGTGGAAGCCTATCAGGATATCCGCGTTCAGGTTGTGCTCCACCATGTAGAAGAGGCGCGTGAGGTCGCGCTGCTTCATCATCCCGAAACTGTCCACAATATAGAAGGCGTACGGGCCTATGGCGTTCACACGGCGGATGGTGTCCAGGAATTCCTCGTCCGTGTAGCTCAGGGAGACCATGGCTTGCACAAACACCTTGTACCCCTTCTCTTTCATGCGGCGGCAAGTCTCCAGTGCCGCTATGCGGTCTTTCTTGTGGAATGCCAGGCGTATGCCGTCGATGGGGGTGTCTTTGCAGTCCTGCAGCCTCTCAATGTCGTACTCCCCATGGTTGAGCATAACCACGAACATTTTATCTCCCCTGCCCGCCGGCAGGAAAGCTTTCACCTGCTGCAAATCAGTGAACTTGGTGACATCCGGGCTGTAATCTACGCGGTTGGTGAGGAAGCCGCATTCCACAATCTGCACGCCGGCCTTGCACAGGCCGTCCACTATGGCGCTGATGTTTTTCCGCCCGAAGCGCCACTGGTTGCAGTAGCCGCCGTCTCGCAGGGTGCAGTCTAGCACTTGGACAATGTTCATGGTTTCCGGCAGGGTTATGCTTTGTTGCGGAAGAGGTGGTTGAACACGGCATCTGCAATGGCGAAATCCTCTGGTTCATCTATGTCGATGCTCTCGATTTCCCCCACTTCCACAATGTAGGGCTTGTTGCCGATGCGTCGGTTGAGCCGTGTCATCACCTCCCTGCGGTAGATGTAGAACCCGCTTGTTTCCTCGTACAGTGGCGGCAGGTCTTGGGTGCGGGGGATGTTGTCGAGCTCGTAATTGAACGGGGCTCCATCCTTCCACAGGAAATCCTGCAGTTTCTTCGCAGCGAAGGAAGAATCATACTCCCCGCCCAGCACAGCCTGCAGCCCCTTGCCAATGGATTCCGCGGAAATGAAGGGCGCTGTGGTATGCGTCATCACATACACGTCTGCCGGCACATCTGCCGCAAAGCTCTGCAGGACCTCGTTCATGCTGGTGGTATCCTGGTCCAGTGATGTGGAACGCTTCAGGTAGTGCACGCCATCCGGCATGAATTCCTGAATGTCCGGGTTGCTGCAGTACACGTAGACCTCGTCTATGCCGGGCACCTGCTTGAGGGTGGTGAGGATGTACCAGCAGAGGGGGTGGCCGTTTGTGAAGCTCTTGGTGTTCTTTTGCGGCAGGCGCCGGTTGTTGAGCTTCATGGGAACTATGGCTATTGTTTTCATGATACGGTTTGTTGCGGTTGCGAGTGGTTGGCGAGCACGTCTGCGAGCGACATGCGCGGCAGCGTGTCCACAAGCGTGATGGATGAGCAGTTTACCAGCTTTATGCCGCGAGCCTCGCAATACCGCCCCAGGATCTCATACTCCAAGAGGCTTTGAATGAACGAATCGGCCTGAGTGACCAAACTTTGGCGGCGCACCATCTTGGAAAGGCGCTTCTGCTCGTTGGCAGTGATGCCGTATGCGTAATCGGTCTCGTCATTCTGCCCGAGATAGGATTTCATGTTAACCATCAAACTTGTGGTATCGATACCCAAAACGTATATTTCCGAGTAGCCCATATAAATGGCCAAGGCGATGGCCCAGAGAACCACTCCGTGAAAACCGGGACAGCGCATCGTATAATCAAACTCGCCGGAAAAATCCGGGGTTATCAACTTGGTGGAATAGAAGTAGCGAACCCTGAGCGTTTCATCCAGCTGAAAGCGCTTGACGAATCCTTTCTCCACCACGGGAAAAAAACACAGGGGTTTGTTTCCCGGGGTGTTGATGCTGTTCATCACATTGATCAACTCCCTATCCTCCGCTTGGTTTTCATCAATTACAAAAAATGCGGGGTCTGCCCAGAAATGGCAGACCGGCTTGAGCAGAGAAAACTGCGGATTCCTGGCCGCCTGGTTCACGGTAAACACGTCTTCCTTGGACAACAGGCCCAAATTCTCTGTCTTGAGAGAGGGGCCGTTCCCCAGTACAAAACAACGCTTGCCGGTCTTGGTGCCCTTCAAGTCTGCATTCAGCGAAAGGAGACGCACACTTTCCTCGTCAAGCTCGTCCCGCCAGGTGCGGGTGTAGTAGCGATTCTCGCACCTGCGGCAGAAGGAATCCATTTTCCGGCCGAGAGAAAGGTATTTTCCGATAATTTTCCCAGCCAATCTGATACGAAACGGCACCTTCTTCCGAATTCTGCTCTCCATACCCGCAGGATACGCCAGGCCTTTGCCTTTGTCAATTATAACTTGCGGGAGCACAGGGCCAACGCATTTATCGCCTCGGCAGTCAAGCATGACTGTGCCATGATGGGGAAGAAGTGCAAGGCTTAAGCCTACGGTGCTTATGGGCATTATAACAATTGTATTCTGTGCTGTTTTGCGCGGCGCCAAAAGCTGGCACGAAATAGAGGGATTCGGAATAGTGCGCGAAATGTAGCTGTGCACGTACTCGGGGAACTGCCAAACGGCCCGGTTCCAGCTGCCTTTGCCCCGCTCTTGACTATTTGCCCCTTCACAGTTAAACTGTCCACGCATCTGAATCCCTGTAAAGAGGCATGGATAAGTCTATCCCATACACTGAAGTGCAAAATACGGCTCCGGAGCCTGCGTATCAGCTCACGGTTGTCACGGTGTGCTGGAATGCGCTGGCGGATTTGAAGCCCACGGTGGAGAGAGTGCTGCGGCAGAAGGCAAAAGGGAGCATCTCCATTGAGCATCTTATAATTGATGGCGCCTCCACGGACGGCACGCCGGAATGGCTGGAGGGGCAATTGGCCGCCGGAAACATTGAGCGCTATGTATCCGAACCGGACCGAGGCATCTACGATGCCATGAACAAGGGTATCAACCTGGCGGGCGGGGAGGTGCTGGCATTCCTGAACGCGGGGGACCTGTACGCGGACGATGTGGATTTGGCGGAGTGCGTACTGCCGATATGCCGCGGGGAAACGGAAAGCGTGGCGGCAGTGGCGTATTACGAAAACCACCCCACCTTCCCCTTCCACAAGCCGGACTACCGGCAGCACATCTTCCACACGCCATGCTGCCACCAGGCGTTCTTCGCCTCCGCGCGCGCCTACCGTGAACTGGGCGGCTATGATGCACGGCACTTCAAGTGCAGCGCAGATGCAGAGATCATGGCCAAAATGTACAACGCGCACGGCGAGCCGCTCATCTCCGATTGCAAGGTGGTGCACTATGATACCGGGGGAATGTCCCAAGACAGCCAGCTGCGGTACCTCGACGAGTATGTGGAAATCCTGTGGCGCAACTGGGAGCGCGTGAAGGAAAAGTGCCGGCGGGACCCGGAATACCGCAGCATGGTGCAGGCCGTGCTGTGCGACCACTGCTTCAATCTGCCGGGGTGGCAGGAAACGCAGGGGCGCGCCATACCGGATGCCCTGGCCCACTTGGCGGCAATGTGCCTGGAAGCGGCAGACTTGGCGGGCATCTCCATGGCCCGGCCCGCGCTGCGCTACCTGGGCCGCCGCTACCTGCCCGCGCTCATCAACAACACAGCGCTGCCGCGCGGCAGCCGGCAGTGGCTAACCCTGTGCCAAAGCCTGTGCCACCCCGCGGCAGACAACCGCTACACCGTGGGCAAGCCCATCCGCGGCGGCTCGCTGTGGGCCTGCGCTGGAGGCAAAATCCGCAAGGGATTGAACCGCCTTCTGCACCACAGCAAATGAGCCGGCAGGCCGGTGAAGCGCCTGTCCGCCGCGCAAAAAGCGAAAAGTTATTGCTGCGGCATGAAAACTTTTCCGAATCCTACCCTTTTCTGGCATAGCGGAGGGGGACTATCCCCACTCGAACGTTTTTGACAAAAAAAGTCAAGGTGTTCTACCCGGAACTGCTCTCCTCCCTTGTCATTGCGCTATGCTTTCGCAATCTTGTATCTCTCTTGGAGGAAGGGAAATTGTATCCCTACCTAACGCTGTTTGCGAATGATGCGCTCCTACTGAAAATGGTGGGAATACCGTTTTCTCCCATGCGCGGGTTGAATGACCCGGCATGGTACTTGTCATCCATGATGTTGGCAACCATACCGCTGTACCTATACCACAAATTCAGGGGGCAGACATCTTGCTCATGTTGGCGGGCATAGCCCTGTTTGCAGGATTGCTATGGTCTGTTGACAATATATCCAATCCCTACACATGCGTTCATGGCGTTTTGCCTCGGCAACGTGCGCGCGCTCTCGGCCATGGGCATCGGTATGTGCGCCTTCCCCGCGGCGGCATGGCTGCGCAAACTCACGTTGACCCACAGGATGCAGATTGTTTTCACTGTAGTGAAACACCTGCTGTTTCTCCTGGCATTCGCCTACATGCTCACCTGGATACCGAACAACCACCTCGCATGGCTCATCATAGTATGGGGCTGGGTTGTGCTTGCCATGTGCGGTCAGAGCCTGGGAGCGCAAGTCTTTGCGAACACCATGTTCTGCACATTGGGAAAAATCAGCCTTCCCCTTTTCCTATCCCATCACTTTTACGCAAAATACTGGGATGCCATCATGCCCTCAGGCACACCTGATTGGCAAATGGCAACATGGTACCTACCACATGTGTCCCAAAGATTGAAAAAAGTCGGGGCTGATTGAAACAATCAGCCC
>R28__coassemble_75_pt1 | contig 56778 bp, 33 predicted proteins | sample R28__metabat2_low_PE_030 | metagenome-assembled genome bin R28 | reverse complement strand
GCCGCAGCAGCAGTCCGCCCCTGCGGCCAAGCCTGCGCCGATTCCCGCCCCCGCTCCCGCAGCGCAGGAGGAACAGCCCGCCAAGCCCACCTATGCCGTCATGCCCGGCCAGAACCGAGGCTTGAGGGTGCGTCCCCGCCGATAAAATCCACAAATCCCATGCCCAAGCAACGCCTGGATGTACTGGTAGTCTCCCGCGGGCTCTGCGATTCCCGCGAGCAGGCGCAGCGTCTCATCCTGGCGGGCGAAGTCACCGTGAAGAACCAGGTGATTACCAAGCCCGGCACCAAGGTGGATGACGCCCTGCCCATCGCGGTCAAGAACAAGCCCCGGTATGTGAGCCGCGGCGGCCTCAAGCTGGAGGGTGCCCTCAAGGCCTTCCCCGTTTCCGTGGAGGGCAAGGTCTGCCTGGACATCGGCTCGTCCACCGGAGGCTTCACCGATTGCCTGCTCCAGAACGGCGCCCAGCGTGTGCACGCCGTGGACGTGGGCACCAACCAGCTGGTGTGGAAACTCCGCACCGACCCCCGCGTGGTGGTGAAGGAGCAGTTCAACGCCCGCTACATGACCCCTGAGGACTTGGGTGAAAAGGTGCAGCTCATCGTGAGCGACGTCTCGTTCATCTCCCTCACCAAGATCCTGCCCGCCGCCTACGCCTGCCTGCAGGACGGCGGCGACTTGCTCGTCCTCATCAAGCCGCAGTTCGAGCTGCAGCCGGAGGACATCGGCCCCGGCGGCATTGTGCGGGACCCCGCCCTGCACCGCCGCGCTGTGGACAAAATCCACGATTTCGTGGTCAACGAGCTGCACCGCGAATGGATGGGCGTGGCCGACTCCCCCATCAAGGGTATGGAGGGCAACACCGAATTCCTCGCTTGGCTGCGCTGAAACATGCGGATGTACAAATCATAGGTTAGGCGGCTGCGGCGCAAGTTTTTTGACATTTTTTCTTTTTTTTGTGCATTTTGCCCTTTTCCCGCTTAATAGGGTATAGACAAACCCATCATCGTACCATGAAGACCGGATACATACACAAGATTTGCCTGGCGCTTGCGTGCGCGCTGGGAACAGCCACCGCTGTCGAGAATGCCCCGGCTGCCGACACCTCAATTTCAGCCGTACAGGCCGCCCCAGAAACGGAATCGCCGGTCATTCAGGTAGCCCTGGCCATTGAAAGGCACGCCGCCAACCCCGCCATCCAAACAACCGCCGCGGCGGACGATGAGAAATTCCACAAGCTGGCAGAGGCCGAAATCAGCAAGCTCACCACCCCGGAATCCCTGTTTGCCTTGGCGGTGCTCCTCTACGACGGCTACCGAGAATTCTTTGGAACCCCGTTTGACCGGCACATGTTCGCTGCGCAGGGAATGGCCGTCATCCATCTGGCCCGCTTGGGCACCGAGGAGGCCTACAGCTATTTCAAAGCCCTGAAAAGCCTACACGGGCGCGACGGTGCCGGTTCCATGCAATTCCGGGTTTTGGAATTCCGCCATTTCAAGCAATATTCCGACGACCCCGAGGTCATCAACGCGAAATCCGACAAGGAGTTCATCTAACACATTCCCAAAGTGCCAAACGCGCCGTTGTCACACTTCCTTGACGCGCGCTGCATTTCGTGCCACAATGGGGGCATGAAATGCACCGCGAATGGATGGGCGTGGCCGACTCCCCCATCAAGGGCATGGAGGGCAACACCGAATTCCTCGCTTGGCTGCGCTGAAACATTTGGATGTACAATGTACAAATCATAGGTTAGGAACCTTGCGGCGCAAGTTTTTTTGACATTTTTTCTTTTTTTTGTGCATTTTGCCCTTTTCCAGCTTAATAGGGTATAGACAAACCCATCATCGTACCATGAAGACCGGATACATACACAAGATTTGCCTGGCGCTTGCGTGCGCGCTGGGAACCGCCTCCGCGGCCGAAAACACCTCGGCTGCCGAGCTCAACTTCTACACGCAGAGCGCAGAGGAAATATGCGCCGCCGACTGGCATTCCCAGTTGGCCAAGCAGCATGCGCTAACCTCGCTCGCGATTATACGATGCATGGAGCCCGGGCAAAACCTCTCGGAGGAAGAAAGCGTGAAACTGGCGCAAATACTGGCGCGCGAATCCACACCGGAAGGCTCCCTGTCTCCCATTCTCCCGCTGTATCTGTATTGCGGCGCGCAGATGAAGGACGCCACCCCGCAGGAGCGGCTGCAATGGTTGGAAAGCCGCTTCAAGCCCTACCTCAGCACAGACAATGGCTCCGCCCATGTCGGGCTGGCCGCACTTGCCGCGCAGTGCGGACAGGATCCCATGCCGCACCTGAAGGCATCCGCGGCAGCCGGGCAGCTCCAGGGCCTTGTGGGCTATGCCTCCCGGTGCTGCATGGTCATGCTCAACAATGCAGACGAGATGCAAAGGTGCCTGGTGGCCGCCGCGCCCAAGATGGTGAATGCTACGGTTGGCAATGGGCTGCGCGCCAATATGCTCATGAACATGGCGGAAAGCTGCGAGATGAAGGGCGGCGCCTTCGATGCCCTGCGCGGCCCGTGCCTGGCCTGGGCTTACGGCGTGTATGACAAGGATGATGAATACGCCTACCTGCTGCCTGCATATTACGAGAATTGGGATGGCCTGTACTGGAGATACTGCGCCTTTATGCGCCTGGCCAAGCTCTCCCCTTCCGTGTACTCGTATAAGCATTTGGCCAAAATGTCCGAGGAAATGGGGCAGACCGAACAGGCGGAAATGCTTCATGTCCTGGCAGAGCGTTCCGGCTACCAGGAAGGAAAGGACTACCTGCATGATTTTCCCCATGGATGTGCCGACTCAACCACAAATATTGTCCTCGACCCCAAGGGGTTGGACAAGCATGACCGCGAGCTGCTCACCGCCGGTGTCCGCAACGCATTGTGCTCCAAGCAAAAGGGTACGACCGGTGATTCTGGAGAAGTAAACAGCGCGGAGTTCGTTGAATTGCTCACCGAATTGGGATTGGGATTGCTGCGGGAGGATGAAGACCGGGACTCGAAGGAATCCCTGCTCCGGCAGATTGAGGACATGAAAGCGAACTGCACCGAGAAGAATGCTGGCGAGGTCTACCTCATTATCTATAAGGCCTATCAGCGCTTGGGCGACAACATCAAAGCCATGGACTACCTGATGAAGTCCGCCGACGAGGGGAACGGCGAGGCCCTCTGCGAACTGGCCAAGCAGGCAGGCCCCACCAGCGAGGAATACGAATACATGATGTCACAGGCAGCGAGCGCCGGTTGCGGAGAGGCTGCCTTCCTGATGTTCAACATTGCCACGGAACATCCGGAGAAGGTGAATGATGCAGCATCGGCGGCCGTTCAATCCTTGGGTGCGGCATTGGCGGGAAACTATGCCCCGGCGTGCGACTACGCCGCGGAAAAGGAGAAGGACAACCCGTCCGCGGTCCTGCTGCTGCGCGCCATGGCCGCCGCGAACTGCGGGGACCGCATTCCCGCGCTGGATGCCGCCCTGGCGGACTACGCCAAGGCCCACCCGGAGACACAGGCGGTGGTGCGCGCCATCAGGACAGCCATTCTCGCCGGCATGGGTAGCTATAATTTCAAGGAAGCCGCGCAAGCCCGCTGCGCCCTGGAAACCCTGCGCGGCCTGCTGAAGGAATACGGCATGCCCGCCGAGGAAATTCAAGCCCGCACCGAAGTGCTGGAAGAGGGTATCAAGGAGCATTTCAAGGAGTAGGCGCTCCCCGTGGCGTGATTGCGTTAGTTGGTGTGCGAATGTGGTTTTGGTGTTGGTGGTAACAAGCCTATGAGAGCGCCAACGCCCGCTTACCAATCACCCTTGCCCGCGCCAATCATCACCCCAACACCTGCCATACGCCCAGGGCCATCAGCAGGATACCCGCCGCGCACTCCAATAGGCGGGTGGGCAAATGGCGGAGCACGCGCGTGGAGTGGAACGCCGCCAGCGAGCAGACAAAGGTTACCGCGCCGATGATGGCCACATTCATCAGCAGGCCGGGAATGCCGGGGCATACGCCGCCAATGCCGCCCAACGCCATGCACACGCCGACTGCGAGGGCGTCTATGCTGGTGGCCACGCCCACCTGGACGAGCGCCCATAGGCTGAGCGGGGATTCAGACATGCGGGACGGCTCATCGTCATCCCTGCGCAGGGTCTGGAGAATCACACTGCCACCCAGCAGCAGGAACACGGCGCACACAATCCACGGGGCCCAGGTTTCCACCAGCCCGCTCACTGCCTCGCCTCCCGCGTAGCCTATCAACGGCATCACCGCCTGGAACACTCCCACGCTCAGCGCCAGCCATAGCGCCGCCGATGCGCGGTGCACCCGCAGCACCAACCCGTAGGAGAAGGAGTACACCGTGGCGTCCACCGCCAAGGCCAGCGCAATGAGAAAGACCTCCAGCACCGAGGGACGGAAGATGAATGGGATCAGGCGTCTGCCACCATGAACTTCAGCTCGGCCTCGCAGGCAACCTCGTCGCCCACCAGGCAGCGGCCCGTGGCCACGCCGATGGCTCCGCGGATCTTGGTGAGCTCCATCTCGATGGTGAGGATATCACCCGGCACGACGGGACGGCGCCACTTCACCTTGTCACAGCTCATGAAGTAGCCAATCTTTCCGGCGTTTTCCGGGATGCGGAGCATGAGGATGGAAGCCACCTGTGCCATGGCCTCCACCTGCAGCACGCCGGGCATGACCGGGCGGTTCGGGAAATGGCCCTTGAAGTAGGGCTCGTTGATGGAAACGTTCTTCTGGCCGATGCACTTGTGCTCCCCTTCAAAGCCGATGATGCGGTCCACCATCAGGAACGGGTAGCGGTGCGGCAGGATGTTGAGCACGTCCGTGATGTCCATCACGGCGTCGCCCGTGGGGATTTCCACGGCCTTGGGGCGCATGGCCACCATGCTCTGGTAGAGCTTCTGCAGTTTGCCTGCCATCTGCGTGTTCACGCCGTGACCCGGCATGACGGCAATCACGTGGCCCAGGATGCGGTGCCCGTTGAGAATGAGGTCGCCAATCATGTCCATGGTCTTGTGGCGGGCGCACTCGTTGGGGAAGCGCAAGCCACCCGCGCAGATGAACTCGTCCCCCTTGATGACAATGGCGTTGTCCAGCGTGCCACCCTGGATAAGGCCCTTCTCCAGCAGCGGCTGGATGTCCTCGTAGAAGCAGAATGTGCGCGCCGTGGAAAGCTCCTTCTCATATGTTTCCGGGGTGATGACGGAATCGAAGTACTGGGTGACACGGCCGCCGGGGCCGACCGCCGTCACGGACACGCGGAACTCGTTGGCGGGCATGATGACAATCATGGAGCCTCCCTTGGTCTCCACCTTCACGGGCTCGCGGATCTGCCACACCGTGCAGGGGGCATCCTGCTCCACCACGCCGGCCTTCTTGATGAGCTTGACATACGGGGAGGCGGAACCGTCGCCGATGGGCGGCTCGTTGGCATCCATCTCGATAATGGCGTTGTCCACCCCCATGCCCGTGAGCGCAGAAAGAATGTGCTCCACCGTGTGCACCTTCACAGAGCCCTCCGCCAGCGTGGTGGCGCGCTCCACTGTCTGCACGCGGTCGGCGAACGCCGGGATGAACGGCTTGTCCGGCAGGTCGATGCGGCGGAAACGCAGGCCCGTGTTGGGCTCCGCGGGCTTGATGGTGAGCTTGACAGGCTTCCCGGTATGCAGGGACGTACCTGCAATGGAGGCGCTTTTGGCGAGTGTCCTTTGCTTGAGTGTTGCCATACGCGCCTTATTCTACACCCCCTGCCCCCGCATGAAAAGCAGAAAATGCAGAGCCCTGATTTGAAAAAATCAACGCAACGTGCGCCTGTTCGCTTTCATCACGCCCACTCCAGGAGAAGGGCTGTTCCGGCGGGAACGGTGACGGGGAGGCCGGAGGTGTCCAATTCCTCTGCCGTGGCGGCAAGCGGGGCTGCGGCGGGTTCCAAGAGGTTGCGGAAGGTTTGCACGCCGGGCTTCTTGGCACACCATGCGAGCGCGTTCTCCGGGATGTGGATGCTGGTGGTGAAATCCTGCGAGGGATGCAGGTTGCACACCACCAGAACGGTAGACTTGGCCTTGCGGTAGTGGCGAAGGAAGGCGTACAGGTAATGGCCGGAGGCGGCATCTCCCGTGTCTCTGCCGAAGTTCGGCGTCTCCTGGTTGGCCCAGTTGAGGCCGTAGAAGCCGCCCTTGGCAATGGCGGGATGCTGGAGCATGGGCAGCAGGGCGGCGGTGTAGCCGCGCAGAGCGCGCTCGGCATCCGTCATGCCGGAGCCATCGAATTTTCCACCCGCGGTCCAGTGCTGGAAATGCGGGAGGGAGGTGTAGTCGAAGATGCTGGTGCGTCCGTTGTCGCCACCGAAGCCGCCGGGGCTGGAGGCGTCCTCCCCGCATTCCTGGCCGTTGTAGATAAGCACGGGGCAAGCGGTGGAGGTATACTGGGCGGCCATGAGGGCGCGGGTGACGGCGGCACCCTGCCCGTTCCAGGCACAAGGTGCGGCCAGGCGCTGCTCATCGTGGTTCTCCAGATAGCGCACGCCGCGCAGGTAGGATTTGAGGGAATCGTGGTTGCGGGCATCCAGGTCGTTCGCCCAGCCACCGCGCTCGTAGAGACCGCGCAGCGCATCGTAGGACGGGCTGTCGTACACGGCATTGAAGCCCGCGTAGAGCAGCACATCGTGAACATCGCCCTCGGTGAGCTTCATGTGGTCGTTGTAGCCCTCCGCCATGAAGAACACCCCCTCGTCGCGGAGGCGGGCGCGGGCGATGAGCCAGCGCCAGAACGGGACGGGCACCATGTGGGCCATATCGCAGCGAAATCCGCCCACGCCCATCTTCTGCCAGTAGGTGAGCGCATCGTTCATGATGCGCCACACGCGCGGCTCCTGCCCCGGTGCGGGAAGCATCCACGGCACGCCGGAGGCTCCCTGCCGGTAGTCGCAGCCGTAGTTGAGCTTCACGGTCTCGTACCAGTCGCACTCGCCGGGGGTCCAGGTTTCCGCGTTGTTGCCTGTCACGCGGCCGTGGCCGTGCTCCGGCTCAAAGCTGCCCTGCGGCAGCTGCAGTTCACGGTCGCTGTTCTGCGGATGGAGGTAGAAAAAAGCGTTGTCGCGGGCGAAGAACACGCCCGTGTTGTCCCCTTCCCCGAAGCTGCTGTCGGGTTTCACGGTGGAGCGGTAGCAGCGGGAAACATGGTTCGGGATGAAATCCATGAGCGGCACCATGCCGTGGCGGCGGCACCGCTCCAGCAAATCCGCATACTCCTGCAGGCGGTTGGCGGGGTCCTCCGCCAGGTCGGGGTCCACGTCAAAGTAGTCCGTCACGGCATAGGGACTGCCGGCAATCCCCTTCACCACGCAGGCGGGGTCGGCAGGCAACCCAGGGTGCGCGGTCTGGGTGGCGTGGCGCAGCACGCCCGTGAACCACACGTGGGTGACCCCCATGCGGGCGAGGGCGTCCAGCGCGGCATCGTTCACCCCGGCGAAAGTGCCGCAACCGTTGGTTTCACGGCTTCCCCAGGGCTTGCCCCCGATGGTGTGGTTTGAGAAATGCCGTACAAACAGCTGATATATCACTGGCCGCATGGGAGGTATCGGGGATGGGTTAGGCTGCAGCAGGAACAGGGGCGGGTTTGGGAGCCTCTTGAGGCGCGGGAGCTGGCTGCGCGGGCGCGGGAACGGAGTATATGGAGGAGATGGCTTCCAGCCACTCCACCTTCTGCAGGGTGTAGCCCATCTTCTTCAAGCGCTCATCCATATCGCGCAGGTGCATGGCTCCGTAAAAGATGGCCACGCGCTTCACCTCCGGCTGCTTGAGCACGCCCTCCAGCACCTCAAAGCACTTGCTGTTGCGCGTCACCACGATGCTCGACTGCTCCATCACGGAATCAGATTGCGAGCTCTTGGCGAGCGACTCCATCATCATGCGCTTGTACTGTCTGGAATCAGGGTTCAGCAGGGTCATGAGGTCCAGTTCCCCCAAGTTGCTAATCATGCTCTTCACAATGAGCCCCAGCCAGGATTCCCCGCGGTCCTGCATCGCCTTGCTGAGCTCCTCCTGGGTGACATCCGCAAACACAAAGTTCTCCTTGCCGTAGTCGATGCCCTCCGCCTGCATCTGCAGGTTCATCTGGGTGGAGATGGAATCATACAGGAAATTCAGCACAAAACCGAGGATGGAATCCTCCTTGCGCTCTTTCATTTCCCCGCTCAGCTTCTCGTACTCCGCCTGCTCCTCATCCGTGGCGGTGCCGCCTTCCACCTTGCGCTTCAATATCAGCATGCGCGGCAGGTCCCCGCCATCCACCATCTCGTAGAGCACCTTGTCGTACGTGGCAAAACGCCTGTTCAAGTCTGCGTAATAGGTCGGATCCGCAATGTGGATGGCACCCACCAAATCCACCTGGTGTCCCTGGCTATCCGTGTATGTGGCAAGCGGCACCTCCAGTACATCCTCCCGAGCCATACCGGACGGAGCCTGCATCAATTGGGTCGTGCTCATGCGCACCAGCTCTGAGGGGTATGTTTCCTCCTGGGCAGCAAGCGGCGCGGCAAACAGCCCTACAGCGGCGCACAGGACCACGGCATAAGATGAAATACGGAACGTCATAGCGTATACACTATACTACCCTGACCGCCTCCGGGTCAAGCTTTTCCCTCTTCCCTGCATGCGTCAAATTTGCACCAAATTGTAAGAACCGCTTGACACAACAGCCATTCACATATATAATGCGCGCGTACGAGTTCCGGTCTGACAGATTGGAGCGGGTCTTGAACCCGCTCTTTTTTTATCGGACCCGACGCAAATACATTTAACAACAAAAAACAGAAAAGACCATGGCCACCACTGACATCACCGCGCTCATCGACTTCTACGTTCGAGAAAAGGACCTGACCCGCGACCGCGTCATTCAGGCGCTCGAGGCTTCATTCCTCACCGCGTACTCCAAGATGGTACCGGGTGCAGACCGCATCCAGAACATCCACGCTGTCATCAACACCCAGAAGGGCACGGTGAAAATCAAGGCGGACATGACCGTGGTCAACGATGAGGAGATGGTCGACAGCTTCAACGAGATTCCCCTGAGCACCGCCAAGCTCATCTGCGCCAAAACCAAGGTGGAGGAATGCAAGCCCGGCGATGTCATCTCCGTCAACATCACCCCCAAGGACTTCGGCCGCATTGCCGTGCAGACCGCCCGCCAGACCATGCAGCAGCGCATCCGCAAGGCGGAGCAGGAAATGCTCGCAGACGTCTTCCGCGACCGCACCGGCGAGGTGGTGACCGGCACCGTGCGCCGCTACGACAAGGGCGACGTGATTGTGGAGGTGGACAAGTACGAAGGCGTTGTGCCGCAGCGCCAGCGCATTCCCGGTGAGGACTACAACAGCGGGGACAAGATGCGCTTCTACATTGTGGAGGTGCGCGACGGCGTGCGCGGCAACGAGCTTATCCTCTCCCGCAGTCATCCCAACCTCGTGAGGCGCCTCTTTGAAAACGAGGTGAGCGAGATTGGCGAGGGCCTCGTCAAGATTGTCAACATCGTCCGCGAGCCCGGATACCGCACCAAGCTTGTGGTGCACAGCGACGACCCCAACGTGGACCCCATCGGTGCCTGCGTGGGTATGCGCGGTACGCGCGTCAAGAACGTGGTCAACGAGCTTAACCACGAAAAGGTGGACATCCTGGAGTACACGGAGGACAAAGCCGCCATGGTTACGGATTCCCTGGCCCCCATCGAGCCCGTGAAGGTGAAGGTGGACAAGGAAGCCCGCGTTGTCACCGTGATTGTGGAGGACGACAAGGCGGCCGCCAAGGCCAAGGGCCGCAAGGGCCAGAACGTGCGCCTCACCGCCCGCCTCATCTCCACCCCGGATGAAAAATGGGATGTGCGCGTGGAGGCGCACGACGAGCAGGAAAGCACGCGCAGCAGCGCCCGTGAGGGTGCCGCCGAGCTGGTGCAGGTGCTCGGTATCACGGAAGAGCTTGCCGCCTCCATGGTGGCTGCCGGCTTCACCACGCTGCAGGGTATTGCAGAGTATGTGGAGAAGGGCGACCTGGTGGATGCCCTTGGCATCAGCGAGGAAGAGGAGCAGGCTATCATTGAAAAGGCGAAGGCCAACTGCTGACACCAACAAACCCAACAACAACTCATTTGACACATGCCCGATAAAAACACGACAAAGAAAGGCGAAGTGCTCGACTTGCTGGGCGGCAAGAAGAGGAAGAAGGCGGAGCCTGCCGCAGAGGAAAAGCCGGCAGCCAAAACACCCGCTGCAGAGACAAAGCCCGCCGCGCCCAAGAAGGCTGCGCTAGACCTCCTCTCCCGCAAGCCCAAGAAGGCTGCTGAGGTGAAACCCGTCCTTGCCCCGGAACCGGAGCCTGAACCGGCCCCCGCCCCTGCAGCAGAACCGGCCCCGGCTCCCGTGAAGGATGATGGCGACGACAAGACCCTCAACATCAAGGCTCCCATCTCCGTGGCCGATTTGGCGGCTCACATGGGGCTCAAGCCCTTCAAGCTGATTGCAGAACTGCTGCCCATGGGCGTGTTCGCCAACCCCGCTACCACGCTGGACAGCGACCAGGTGGCCGCCCTGTGCGAGAAGCACGGCATCACCTACGAGCGCCAGAAGCGTGAAAAGGGTGCCGGCGTGAAGGCTCCCGTGGAAGTCATCGTGGAGCCTGAAGCCAAACCCGTGGAGGAGGAGCCCGAGGAGGTCCTCAAGCTCAGAACTCCCATCATCACCGTCATGGGCCATGTGGACCACGGCAAGACCTCCCTCCTGGACTACATCCGCCGCACCAAGGTGGTTGCCGGCGAGGCCGGCGGCATCACCCAGCACATCGGCGCCTACACCGTGGAGCACGATGGGCACACGCTCACGTTCATCGACACCCCGGGCCACGCCATCTTCACGGAGATGCGCGCCCGCGGCGCGGACGTGACCGACATCGTGGTGCTGGTGGTGGCCGCCAACGACGGCATCATGCCCCAGACCAAGGAGGCCATCCTGCACGCAAAGGCTGCCGAGAAAACCATCATCGTGGCCGTCAACAAGTGCGACCTTCCCGCCGCAGACCCCGTGCGCGTGCGCACGCAACTGATGGAGGAGGGCCTGGTGCCCACCGACTTCGGCGGCGATGTGGAATGCGTGGATGTCTCCGCCGCCAAGGGTACCGGCATCAACGACCTGCTGGACCTTCTCTGCCTGCAGGCGGAAGTGCTGGAGCTCAAGGCCAACCCCAAGGCCAACTGCCGCGCCTCCATCATCGAGGCACGCATGGAACAGGGCAAGGGCAGCTCTGCCACCGTGATCGTCCAGAGCGGCACCCTCAAGGTCGGCATGCCCTTCATCTGCGGCCCCTACGCAGGCAAGGTCAAAACCATGCTGGACGACCAGGGCCAGAAAATCAAGAAAGTCACCCCCGGCATGCCCGCGGAGGTCTCCGGATTCATCGAGACGCCCAACGTGGGCGATGAGCTGGTGGAGATGGACAACGAGCGCAGCGCCCGCAAGCTCTCCGAGGAACGCATGGAGGAGCTGCGCCAGCAGCGTCTCACCGCTCCCCGCCGCTCCCGAATGGAGGATCTTCTCGCCATGATGGGCGACTCCAACCAGAAGGCCGTGCTCAAGCTCTTCCTCAAGGGCGACGTGCAGGGCTCCGTGGAGGCTATCAAGAAGGCCATCATGGATATCGAGAGCGAGAAGGTGGAGTGCCAGTTCATCGGCGCGGCCGCCGGACCCATCTCCGAGAGCGACGTGCTGCTTGCCTCCTCCTCCGACGCCGTCATCCTGGGCTTCAACGTGAAGGTGGAGTCCAACGCCGTGAAGGCCGTGAAGCGCGAAGGCGTGCAGGTCAAGATCTTCTCCATCGTCTACGAGCTGATCGACCAGGTGAAGGACGCCATGCTCGGCTTGCTGGAGCCGGAAACCCGCGAAACTGTTTTGGGTCATGCCGAGATTAAACAGGTCTTCGACGTGAACAAAGGCAAGGCTGCGGGGTCTTATGTATCGGACGGCAAGATGCTGCGCACCGCCGAGGCACGCGTGCTGCGTGACGGTCAGGTGGTGTTCGACGGCAAGATGTCCACCCTCCGCCGCTTCAAGGACGAGGTGGCGGAAGTCAAGAGCGGCCTCGAATGCGGTATCCGACTCGCAGAGTACAACGACTACGAGGAGGGTGACATTATCGAGTGCTACACCCTGGAGAAAATCAAGCAGACCCTTTAACAAACGCCATGCCTTCACGCAGACTGGACAAAGTCAACGAGCTGATGAAGCGGGAAATCGGAACCTTCGTGCAGAAGGAGTTCGAATGGCCTGGCACCATTGTCTCCATCCTGGACGTGGAGGTCACGGAGGACCTCAAGGAGGGCCGCGTCTGGGTAGGCGTGGTGGGCCGCATGCACCCGGACCAGGTGCTGGACAAGCTCAACCGCAACCGCGGCGATATCCAGCGCGCGGTCAGCAGGCGCGTGACACTGCGCAACACGCCGCGTCTCACGTTCAAGCATGACAACTCCGCCGCGCGCGGGGTTGCCATGGTGAACCTGCTGGACGACATTGAGCGCAACCTACCCAAGGCACCCCCGTTGCCGGAAGGCGAACACGACCCGGAAATCTAACCCCGCGCCACGGCCATGGCCAGCAAACTGAAAATCAAGCGCAACGGCGGATGCCTTCCCACGTTGAGTTTGCTGGCTCTGCTTCTGTTAGGCGGGGTGTGGGCGTGGTTGTCGCTGGTGGGCCTGCCCGGCAGCGCGCTGCGGGCGATTGAGCGCGAGGCCGCCAACGCGGGTATTCCCGTGAAGATAGGCGCGGTCAAGCTCACTCCCGGAAGCGGGCTTGCCCTCAAGGTGGAGAACGTCTCGCTCTCCGTGCCGCAGCCGGATGCGCCGCCCGCCCAACTTACCGCGCGCAAAATCAAGCTGGGATTCTCCCTGCTCAATCTCATCTCCGGGAAAGGGCTGCCGAGCAGCCTCTACATGCGTGATGCGGTGATGTGCGTTCCCCTTTCCGAGGAGGAGGGGGATTCCCTGCAAGCTCAGGGCCTGGATGCTCAGGGCACCTACAATGCCCGCGAGGGAGAGCTGGATTTCAAGTTCAAGACGCTCCTGCAGGGTGTGGATCTGGAGCTGCGCGCCCACCTGCCTGAAAGTCTGCTCACCGGCGATGGGAAGGAGTCAACTTCCCCAGCAGAACCGGTCGACCTGGGGCAATCCTTGGCAAAACTCCACCCCCAGTTGCAACAGGTGCGCCGCCAAATCGCCTTGCAGAATTGGAAGAACGCTCCATCTATCCGACTTGCCATCGACCTCACCGACCCGCAATCGCCACGCGCCTATGTGCAGGCCAATGCGGAATCTTACGAGGCGGACGAGTACCACCTGCGCAAACTGGCACTGGACGCCAATTACCATGACGGAGTGGTGCTGGTGAACGCCGCCCGCTTCCACACGGTAGACCCCGACACGGAAGTGCTCTTCCAAGGAGGGTACGACATCGAACGCAACCAGCTAGACTTCGAGCTGGAGAGCAATGCTCCCCTGCTCTTCATGCTGCGCACCTTCCTGGGAAAGGAGGCACCGGAGCCCCTCAAGGCGCTGAGGCACGCGCAGAACTCCACCCCACACATCGAACTGGAGGGTCAGGTGGACTTCTCCGACGACTACGCCATCAACCGCATCAGCACGCGCGGCTCCTTTGAGATGAAGAATTGTGCATTCAACGATTCCCTCGTGGACCGCGTATTCCTCACCTTTTTCCTCTCCAACGGCAACTTCAACCTCAACGAGCTGAGCATTGAATTTCCCGATGGTGCCCTGCGCGCCTCCGCCAACCTGGCCGACGGCAAGGAGGGCCATGCGGAGCTGGACGTCAACATGCCCACTCCAACCCTGATGAAGCTGCTGGGCAACCTGTGCGGAAAACCAGTCTCCCTGCCCAGTGGCATCGAGACTCACGGGAAACTGCACTTGGCGCTGGCAACGGAGTTGAGCGCCGCGCCGTTCGACCCCGGCACGACGCGATTGGAGGATCTCCTGCCAGCCGTACACCGCCTGGCGATACAGCTGGAGCCAGAGGCGCTGGACTGCGCCGGCATCACCCTCACCCGCCCTTCCCTGCGAGTGAACGTGGACGGCACGGGCTTGATGCTCAACCAAGAGGTGACGGAGGCGGAGCGTGTGACGGTGGACCTCTCTGCCGATACCGTGGCTATGCAGGATGAAGAAACTCCCCTAGCCATCACCAAGCCGGTCCTGCACGCGGATTTCACGGGAGCGCGCATCCTGTCGGGCAATATTGAATCCAGCACCGCGCAGCATGTGGCAGCCACCGTGACGGCCGAGTCAGCCACCTCATCTCATGGGACCCTCCGCGGTCTCTCCCTACAGGCCGATGCACCGGATATCTCCAAGGATTGGGGCAAAAGCATTGCCGGCAGCAACGTTAAGCTCCAGATCAACGAAATCAAGAACGAAAACGGTGCCACTGCTGAAGCTATTGAGCTCAAGGCCGACATAGAAAGCGACTGCAACGGCACCGCTTTGCTTACCCTGGACGCGGACGGATGCCATTTCTCTTCTGATGTTAAGGTCAAGCAGCTTCCCGACGAGACCCTGCAGCTCACCGTGCAGAAGGCGGACGTGCCCCTGGCCGCACTGGCACCCATCATCTTCCCGGAAGGCGCTCCCGCCGCAGAGGACATCAAAATGCCCGGGCAGGTGCTGCTCAGCGGGAATGCGGGGTTTGACCCGGTCTCGAAGACGCTCAAAGAGGGACGCTTCCACCTGCATATTCCGCAGCTGGTGCGCATCTCCCACACGGTGCCGGCCCTGCGCGGCAAAGAAACGCGGCTCGCCGTTACCTTGGATGCGCAGTGGAATCTCAACGAGGCGCACGACATCCTCTATACCGCCAACGCCTGGATTACCGCCCCCACCGGGAACATGACGGTGAATCTCAACGGCGACCTGGAGCGCTGGGTGCACATCACCGGCGAATCCGACATCCGCCCCGACAGCTTCGACGCTTTGATTGACGATATCGACGCGCACCGCATCTTGTGCGACTTCCGATACCGCAAGGACAGCAAGGTGGAGGCGAAGAACCTGGATGTCACTATCGACTACACCAACGGAATCCGCGTGGCGAGCCATTGCGATGCTTCCCTGCACAATCTCGACTACATGACCGGCAGCATTGAGGCGGAGCAGAACGAGGACGGCACGCCCACGGGCAAGGAGAGCCTGCGCACGGATCTGCCGGACAAGGATCCCCTCACCTCCATCAAGAAGGCCACCAGCGTAGTGGATGTGGACCTGCTCCTGGATGCCAAGGACGCCGCCGGGCAGCCCGTGCCCAACCGCCAAATCGTGAATCTCTCCGGCATCTCGCTGGAGTACGACAACAGGCCGTGGCAGCAACGGCGCGGCTTCAAGGGCGGCCCAGCCAGCTCCACCTTCACTTGCTCCAATATCCGCTTTGACCTGGAGACCAACGGGTTGGAGCTGGAAAACGGCTCTGGTCAGGTGTATCCAGCCTACGCCTTCGGCACGTTCTTCCCCCCGCTGCAGAACTTCATGAAGGACATTATTGCGCCCCAGCCCGTGCAGGTGAACGCCCAGCGCTGCACCTTCCCGCTCGCCAAGCGCAGCGAGGTCCCCATCCTCGGCACCATCCGCGTTACCTCCAACCAGCCGGCGGCTTACCATTTCTTGGGAACCGACCTGCCGCTGGACAAATTCTCCGCCTTCGTCAACCTCACGGACGACTTCGTGACCGTGGACCGCATCAACGGCAAGTGCTGCGGCGGCGCCCTCGATGCCGTGGTCAAAATCGGCATCTCTGGCCAATCCTCCTCCGTGGACGGGTACGCCGAGTTGGACTGTGCGGATTTGCAGAAACTCGCCGCAGCCTACGGCAAAGAGCAAAAGCCCGCCAACTGCAGGGGGCAGATCCGCTTCCGCTCCCCCTCCACCAACCTGAAGGATTTACAAGCCTACGGGGAGGCCAAGATTGAGAACGGAGACCTCATGCAGCTCGGCATCTTCTCTCCTATCAGCGATTTCATATCCGACATTCCCGGACACTTCTTTGAACTCAAGGACAAAGCCAACGGCGAGCCGTCCTCTCCCAGCCTCTTCCGCCGCGGCGTCAACGCCGTCTTCTCCTCTCCCCAGAAAATCGTCAATGGCATCAGCAACACCGCAGGCCAGCTGCCATTCATGAACCACTTCTTCGCGTACGACATCCAAGACGCTTTCCTCTCCTTCACCATCAAAGACGGCCACTTGAAATCCAGAACCATGAAGGCCATGGGCGCCAACCTCACCGTCAACGCCAACCTGGACCTGGATCTGGATACCCTGGCCGTGCAGGGCGACATGTGGCCCAAGCTCTCCAGCGTGCCCAGCGTCATGATTGCCCCCCTCACCTTCCTCTCCAAATTCGTTGTCGACATCAAGCTCTACGGCACCCTCCAAGACCTGAAATGGAAGTTCGGCCTAAACGACAAGCTCACCAATGACGATGATGAGGAGTCCCAAGCCCCGGCGAAGAAACCCTGATGCAGCCTTATCTCTCCATTCTGGCATTCAGCCCTGAAGCAACCGTCATATGGTCGGCTGCGGTGCTGTTCCTGTACGTATGCGTAGCCCTGCCGCTGGCGCTGCACTCTCTGATGCACACGCGCTCCACCCAGGGAGCCATTGCGTGGATCATCTGCCTGCTGACCATCCCCATCATCACCGTGCCGCTCTACCTGGTTTTCGGCATACGAAACATGGAGCGCCACACCAAGAGGGAAATGCAGGATTGCGGCGCGGACGCCCTCCGGTCCGCCATGGAACCGCATCTGGAGGATGGCGGCGTCATTAGCCGCACCTTGAGGAAATGCTGCGGCTCCCCCCTCTGCGGCGGCAATGCGGTGGAGCTCCTGCGCGACGGCAACGACACCTACCCCGAACTGGAGAGGGCCATCCGCGCCGCCAAGAGCTTCGTGCTGGTGGAATTCTACATCATCCGCAACGACAAGGTGGGCGAGAAGCTGCGCGATGTGCTGGTGGAGCGGGCCAAGGCCGGGCTGGACGTGTATGTGATCTATGATGAAATAGGCTCCATGAAGCTGGCGCGGGGCTACCTGGGCACGTTGCGCGCCGCCGGGGTACACGTGGCTCCCTTCAACGGGAAGCGCTTCTGGCTCTCCTCCATCATGCGCGTCAATTTCCGCAACCACCGCAAGCTCGTGGTGGTGGATGGCTCCCTCGCCTACATGGGCAGCCTCAACATTGGCTTGGAATACTGGCGCAGCAGGCGCCGCCGTTCCCGCAGCGAATACTGGCGCGACACCTTCATCGGCCTCCGCGGCCCCGCCGTCTGCCAGACCATGCAGAGTTTCATGCGCGATTGGTACCGCGCCACCGGTGAAAACATTGCCGACAAGGTGCAGGTGCAGCCGATGACCGCCGGCACGCACCCCTGCCAACTGATTCCCTCCGGCCCCAACGACGGGGCGACAAGCTACTGGCACCTGCTGGTGCAGGAGATGGCGGCCCACGCCACGGAGCGCCTGTGGATTACCACGCCGTACTTCGTGCCGTCGGAGGCGGTGTTCGCCGCCCTGCGGGGCGCGGCCTTGCGCGGGGTGGATGTTCGCATCCTGGTGCCGCGGAAGAGCGACAACCCGCTGGCCGACCTGGCATTGCTCACCTTCCAGAAAGAGCTGATTTCCGGCGGCGTCAAGATGCTTGCCTACACCCCCGGCGTGCTGCACGAGAAGGTCACCGTCATGGACCGCAAGCTCTGCAGCGTGGGTTCCGCCAACCTGGACGAGCGCTCCCTGCGCCTCAACTTCGAGCTCACCATGCTCATGGAGGGTGAGGAGATGAACGCTCGCGTGGCCGCCATGCTGGAGGACGACATGAGCCAGTGTGTGGAGCTTGGCGCAAACGACTGGGAAAATGCGCGTTGGACAATCCGTGTGGCCTCCCGCCTCTGCCGTCTTCTCTCCCCCGTATTGTGATGGGCACCCGCTTCTCAAGCTACGCCAAGATTGACATTCCGTGCCGGCTATGGTAAAGATAACGGGATGGAACGAGAGAACGGAAATTTGAGCGGGGAGCTGCGCAAGGAATGGTACGGCACGGAGCTGCCGGAACCTGTTCGGTACGCGTTTCATGTGGTGAATGGCAAGCTGGTGTACACGGCCGGGCAACACCGCGCCGTGAAGGTTCACCCCACCGCCAAGCCCGGTGACTTCGTGGAGGGCTTGTGGGAATACGACACGGCGGAATTCTTCCTCTCCAACGCGGAGGGCACGCGCTACATGGAGTTCAACCTCTCCCCAAACGGAGCCTGGTGGGCTTGCGTGTTCACCGAACCGCGCGTCCGCGATTTGTCCGTTCCCCCCCTGACCTCCGTGGAAACTCGGGGCAACATTGCACCCGACGGCTCCTGGGAGTGCCGCGCGTCCCTGCCCCTGGCGTATCTGGAGACCATCGGCATCAACCCTGCACATTGCCGACTCGCCGCCGCCGCCATCCAGAACTCCCCGGACTACCTCTATTTGACCACCTCAAACGACCTCCACGGAGAACCGGATTTCCACCGACCGTGGTCCTGGGACATCACCAGCCTCGTCTGACCCACCATGCCCAGAATCATCCAAGAATGCGTGGAGCGCATCAAGAGCTCGGTCGACATCGTGGAGCTGGTGGGGCGGTACATCCAGCTGCGCCGCGCAGGCAACTCGTGGAAGGCATGCTGCCCGTTCCACAATGAAAAAACGCCGTCGTTCCACGTGAATCCGGCGCGCCAAGCCTTCAAGTGCTTCGGTTGCGGCGTGGGCGGGGACGGCGTGAAGTTCCTGATGATGTTCGAGAACCTGGACTATCCCACCGCGTTGCGCCGCATCGCAGACATCAACGGCATCCCGGTCATTGAGGAGGAGGAGAACCCGGAGGCCGCGCGCCTGCGCATGCTCCGCTCCCGCATCATCCAGCTCAACACCCTCGCGTCATCCTACTTCCACCGCAAGCTCTGCCGTGACAAATCCGCCGCACACGTCCGGGAATATCTCAAACAGCGTGAATTCAACATCGAGATTGCCAAGGCTTGGGAACTCGGCTGGGCCCCGCCAGACTACCGCGAGCTCGCGGACCTGGCCGCCTCCAACGGTATGGACTCCCGCCTGCAGGTGGATGCCTACCTGCTGGGCAACGGCCGCAGCGGCGCATACCCCGTGTTCCGTGACCGCTTGATGTTTCCCATCCGCAACGTTCGTGGCGAGGTGGTGGGCTTCTCCGGCCGCATCATGCAGGAGGGGCAAGACCCCCGCAAATACGTCAACACCGCGGAAACGGCAGCCTTCCGGAAGGGAGAGCTCCTCTTCGGCCTCCACAAGGCCACCGGCCCCATCGCCAAGGCCGGCATGTGCGTGGTGGTCTGCGAGGGCCAGCTGGATGTCATCGCCTGCCATGAGAAGGCTGATATCCGCAACGCCGTGGCCGGTCTCGGAACCGCGTTCACCGATGAGCACGCCAAGATGCTCCACAAGTACGCTTCCAAGGCCATCCTCTGCTACGACGGCGACAACGCCGGCATCAAGGCCAGCGAAAAGACCTTCCGAAAGCTCGCACAGGTCGGCATGAACGTCTACCAGGCCCCCCTGCCGCCGGGCGAAGACCCCGATTCCCTCATCAAGCACAGTGGCGCGGATGCCTTGCGCCAGGCCTTTGCATATGCCAAGCCCTATCTGGAGCTCCGCGCGGTAATCGAGCTGGCGGCCATCCAGAACGCCAACGACCGCGCCGCCCTCATCCCCAGAATGGCCGATTTGGCCTCCGAAATCGCCGACCCCACACGCCGCGACGTTGCCGTGATGGATCTTGCCACCCGCCTCAACACCGGGCTGGACGACTTCCGAGCCATCGTCAACGACATCATCAAAGCCCGCAAGGAGGACACCCGCAAGGACTTTCGCCAGCAGGACGAACCCTCCTACCTGGACTACGACGATCCCGAGGCTCAATACGGCATGCAGGAGGAGGAACCCGTCCGCGTGGTCCCCATCCGCATCCATCCCTCCATCCTCTCCATCATCACCCTCGCCGCCGGGCACAAGGAGATGCAAGAGCTTTTCATTGACCGCATCGAAGACCTTCAGGAACCCATTCAAAAGCTCTCCGGCGGTATGATTCTCCAACGCCTCATGGAAAAGATGCCAGAGCCTGGCGATGCCGACCAATGGCAGGAATTCATCGCCTCTTTAGCTCCGGAACAGGCCGCTGCCTTGAAAGACGTCTCCAACGAGCCCCTTCCCGTCACGGGCGATCTTCAGGCTCACGTTAACAGCGCCTGCAACGTCGCCGCACGCGAAGCTATCAAGGCCGATATCGACACCATCAAAGCCCGCATCTTGGACACTTCCCTCACCTATGAGGCGCGCGTTGAACTTGGACAGCAGCTCTCTGAGCTGACACTGCTCCTTAAAGAGGACATCCCGACAGACAAAAAAGACTAGCCTACCCCGGCGAGTTGAAGTTAGGTGCGTTTAATGCGCAGAATAAAGGACAGTTTGTCCGACATTTTTTAGCGTTATTTATCCTATACCGCTGTTTACCAATAGATTTTGTACGACATTTTATACACATCTTTTCATGAGCAATCAACAATTTCTTTCGACAAAACAATTCAGCTTGACATGAGGAGAAGGGGTGGTAGACTACCCTCAAGCGAGCGTCACGACAAATAGCTTGACAATCTATAGAATTAATAAACATTATACAGCGTGTTTCCAATGCATAGCAACGACCAAAACTCCTTACAATTTCCCACATCAATCCCTGTAAGCGGGCATTATCGGCTGTGGCTGCTGCTGGGAGAGGTCAGCGCGGAGCTCCGTGAGGTCCAGGGGACGCCCCTCCCCCCACAAGAGACAGCGGAAGTGGAGCAAAAGTACCTGCTGCGCTGTGCGCAGTCTACGGTTGCGTCTAACGGCAACCCATTGACTGCGAACGAGATAAACGACATTATAACCCGCTTCGGAAAGGGGCTTTTGGAGGAAAACTCGCGAGAACGCGAAATTTGGAACGTCATTCAGGCGTGCCAGGGCTTGGTGCGCGCCACGCGCAAGCTCAACGTGCCGAAATACGATACCGACTACCTGGGGCGCATCAACGCGACGGTGCTGGACGGGCTTGCGCTACCCGATGGAGAGGAGGGTGGCAGCGTGAGGCGCTGCGAGGTGGAGGGTATCGGCCTGCCTGCAGAGAAATGCCGCTTTGCGCTGGAGCGCTACTGCTCCTGGGTGGGGTCGGACACCTTTTCGGCGGAGAACGCGGAGATGCAGCGCATGGTGGACATACTGCGCGCGCTGATGGCGCACGTCTACCTGCTGCGGATACGCCCCTACCCCGACGGCAACGGGAGGACTGCACGACTGGGGGAGCTGTTTCTGCTGATGGGTTCGGGTATCCCCGCCCCGGCAGCCTTCCTTCTCGGCGCATACTCCACCTCCGCGTGCAAGCGTATGGTGCAGGAGCTTGCCAACCAAGAAACAAAGCCTGGCAGCGCGGCGTGGGACGGCTTTTTCATAGACGCGCTGGAGGGGTGGAGCGGTGCCTTGCGCGGGTTGCTGGCGGATTTGCGGGAATACCGCCTGCGCGCGGCCTGGCGGCAGCATGTGGAGGATTTTTTCCGCAACAGCCCCACGGAAAAGACCGGTACGCGCCGCCGCGACCTCCTGCTTTCCCTTCCGTCCGAGCCAACACCCATCAATGCGTTTTCCGATATCCCCCAGAAGGTGTTCTACACGCACTATCGCCACAAGAACCTGCGCACGCTGAGCCGCGACCTGGTGGAGCTGGTGCAAGGCGGCCTGCTGGAGCACACGCGGGAGGGATACAGGCCCATGCGTGAGACGATGATGCCGTGGGGGAACTAATGTACTGATTGGAAAATCAGTGCAAATCGCACCAGACGGCGCGGTGGTCGCTGGCGTGCTTGGGCGTGGGCGGAGCCACGCCCATCTTGGCGCGCTTCATGCGGGATTGCAGAACCTTGTTGACGAAAATCATATCGTAGGTCAGGTACTCCTTGCCGGCCTTGTAATAGATGGTCCACCCCTCTCCGCGGGCATCCGTGGGTTCCAGGCGCTTCATGGCGGCATCCTTGGATACACCCTGTTCCATCTGCTTGATGGCGGGCGTGCCGGGGCCGTCGTTCCAGTCGCCGTATATCAGGGTGGGAATGCCGGGTTGCTCGCGGCTGATTTTCTGGAGGTACATGGAGAGGGTGATGGCCTCTCGCTGGCGCAGGCTGTCCGCCGCCGCCTCGTCATCCGCCACATGCGATTTCAAATGAGCGCCGATAATGCGGAACAGGCGGCCATCGGGCACCTTCACCACCACATCCAGGATGCCGCGCAGCATCTTGCGGTTCTGTTCTCCGTATAGCGGGTAGTTCGCAGTGGAGTGGTCCTGCACGATAGGGTGGCGGGAAAGCACGGCAAGCGCGCGTTCCTCGCCCTCGCGCTCCAGCACGCGGTAGTAGGGGTATTCGCGCCCCATCTTGGACAAGCGGGAGCGCAGGTCGTTGAGAGAGACTTCTCCGCCCACCTCCACCAGTCCGATGATGTCGGGAGCCTGGTCGGAAATCCCCTTGGCCACGGCGTTGCGGGCGGCGACGGGTTTGGGGCTGCTGACATAGCGGCTGCGGGTGCGTTCACCCTCCACAAAGTAGTTCTCCACGTTCTGCATGAGGAAGCGGATCGCCGGCCCGGTTTCCGGGATTTCCTTGCCGGAGACGCTGGGCTTTGCCTGGGCCTGCTGCTCCGGCACGGCGGGCTGCTCCGGCGGGATGCCGTCCTCCTTGGTATCGCCCCAATAGTGGAAGACAAGCGCCAGAACCACCACGAGCAGCAACCCAAGCAGGCTGTCGCCGCGCATGCCCTTACCGCCCTTGCGGCCGCTGTTGTCCTTGATCATGGCAGGGAAAAACTACTCGGAAAGCCAGCGCGCCACGTCCGGTGCGGCGTAGGTGAGAATCATGTCGGCCCCGGCGCGGCGGATGCTAAGCAGGGACTCCATCATGGCGGCGCGTTCGTCCAGCCAGCCGGACTTGGCGGCGGCCTTCACCATCAGGTACTCACCGCTCACATGGTACGCGGCAATGGGCAGATGGGTGCGGCGGCGCATCTCCGCTATCACGTCGAGGTACAGCGTGGCGGGCTTCACCATCAGGAAATCCGCGCCCTCCGCAGCATCCAGCTCAGCCTCGCGCATAGCCTCGCGGATGTTGCCGGGATCCATCTGGTAGGTCTTCTTGTCGCCGAACTTGGGCGCGCTGCCCAGTGCCCCGCGGAACGGGCCGTACAGGGCAGACGCGTACTTGGCGGTGTAGCTCATGAGGGAGACGCCCGTAAAGCCCTCGGCATCCAGCGCGGCGCGGAGCGCGGCAATGCGGCCGTCCATCATGTCGCTGGGCGAGATGATGTCCGCCCCTGCCCTGGCGTGGCAGAGGGCCTGCTTCACCAGGGCCTCCACGGTCTCGTCGTTGAGGATTTCATAACCGCCGTCGGGGAACTCGCGCACGATGCCGTCCTGGCCGTAGGTGTTGAAGGGGTCGAGCGCCACATCGGTCATCACGCACATCTGCGGGGTTTCCGCCTTAATGGCGCGGATGGCGCGGGGCACCACGCCATCGGGGTTCCAGGCCTCGCTGCCCTGCGCGTCCTTCTTTTCCTCCGGCACCACCGCAAACAGGTCGATGCAGCCGATACCCAGCTCCAGCAGGCGCCGACATTCCTCCACTATCCCCTTCACACTCCAGCGCGTGCAGCCGGGAAGCGACTCGATTGGCGTGTCCTCATCCCCCTCCTGCACAAACATGGGGTAGATCAGGTGGGCGGCTGTCAGCGAGCTTTCGCGCATCAGGCCGCGCACCACCTCGCTCTTGCGGTTCCGGCGCGGGCGTATCGGCAGGTTCATCATGCCCGCTATCCTACCACGCCGTGCGCCCAAAGGCAAGCACGTGTTACACGCAGCCCCGCCCGGTATGTGGCCGGGCGGGGCGCGCTTTTACGTCTTGCCAATTGTCTATCAGTTCTTGCGGCGTCTGCGCGCCGCAAGGGCGGCAAGCGCCAGCAGGGACAGCGTGGATGTCGTCGGTTCCGGAGCCACGGCAGAGAAAATGGCCACCTGGCCCACGTTCGAGCCATCGTAAACCACGTAATACTGCTCAGGATCAAGACCCTTGAACCAGCCGGCTGCATCGAGCTGCATTTCCGGCGTGATTACTTCAAAGTCGTCCTGGTCCAACGTAAGGCTATCCACCCCGTTGAAGAGGACGTAGCGCTCACCATAACCCAAACCCGCCACAGCGGCAAAATCCGCTTCCGAGAGGTTGATGGTGTCATTAATGGTAAGCCTGCTACCGAGCGAAATGCCCTTGCCGCCCGTGGCGGAGACATCCAGAGTGGAATCGCCCAACATCACCACGTTGGCGTTCAGCTTGGAGTTTGCATCCTTGGCTGCCAGCGTGCCGCTGATGGTGAGTGTGGCCTCGTTCGTTTCGTCTACCGCCGCGGTGGTGTACGCACCCACGGTGGCGCCGTTGGCAATGGTCACATCCCTCACGCTCAGACTGCCCTGCTTGAGCATATCCAGCACGCCTCCCTGTGCATCAATGGAGCCGCTGAAGTTCTCCATGCTGCCTGAGATGGCGGTTGTACCGGCTCCCTCCTTGACAATGGTGCCGGAACCGCTGATGGCGCCGCTGCCGTTCTCCCCGGTGTTGGAATGGGCGTGCACGGAGATATCGCCGCTTCCGGCAAAGCGAACGTCATGGCCGTTGGTGGCAATGTCGGCAGTCACGTCGGAGCTGGCGGCGGTGCCCTCGATAGTAGTGTCGCCACCCAGGTTGATGTGTCCCGCCACGTTGCCGCCGGCAAGCTCCAGGGTACCCTCCATGGCTCCGCGCTTGGAGGCTTCAGCCGTTGCGTTGAAGTTGAGCATGCCCTCGCCCACCTTGATTCTGCCCGTACCGCCCGCATCCACGGTGGCGTTGACGATATAGAAGGCATTACCGCCTGTCTTTTCCAGCGTGTGGCCGTTGAGGACCATGGTGGTGGCGGCGTGGCTGCTCGCCACCAGGCCGAACGTCTTTTGGGCGGCAACCTTGGAATCGCTGTCCAGAATCAGGTTGGTAACGGGCTGGCGCTTGCCGTAGTTCTTGTCGCCCCCCGTATTGGTGAGCGTGCCGCCGTCCAGGGTAACCGTGTATCCCACGTCGGAACCGGTTTCGCCTCCGTTGACATCCAGCACGCCCTGCTTGCCCACGGTGATGGAGCGCAGCGGCGTGGCATCAATGCTGGTAACACGGTTGTAGGCGCCGAGAGCCTGAACGTTGCCCATCTTCACAGTGCCCGCGTTAATGGTGATATCTCCGGAATAGCTGCTGCCTGACGAGAGGGTGACATTTGCCGTTTCAAACACCAAAGCGCCCGTGCCTTCGTTGCTCAGGACACCGATTGTAGCGGTGCCGGAGCCGGCGAATGTCAGGGTGTCAACAGGGGAAACAGTCACAGAGTCTGCATTCAGCGTTCCGTTCACACTGAGAATACCATTGCCCGTAACATTGCCCACAGAGGCATTGCCGATCAGGTCAGCCACATCTCCGGGCTTGGAAGTATGCTTCACATGAAGCGTGGCGAGCTTCTCATCGCCTTGCTGCACCGTCAGAGAGCCACTCTCCTGAAGGTAGAGATCCGTCAGGGGCTCTCCCTTCCCGGTAGATTTCGCCTGCACGTCCGACAAGGAAACATCGTCCGTGAACACATAGTAGGAGCTGTAGGAAGTGTCTTCCTGTGGCCAAGAGAAGATACCCTGATTGTTGACCTGCACGTTTTCTCCCTTATAGAGGAAAGAGGCGTGCTCTACATTCAGGTTGGCACCCTCCGCCACTTTGACCACCGTGACATCTCCTTTGGCAATCTGGTAGCCGCTGCCCTCCCCCATTGCGTGCTCCTCACCCGCCGTATCCACATAGGTGGTGCCGGCAGGGATGAAGGCATCTTGATTGAGCGCGAAGTTGCCGGAAAGCACCAGCGTGCCGCCGTTCAAATCATACACATCATTCATCTGGAACGGGCTCTCCTCCGAGCCTACGGTGAGAGTCAGCGAGCCTTCTCCGTCTTTCACCAGCTTGCCGGCCACCGCCCGCGCACCCGCGAAGGAACTTTCCGTATTGGCCGCAGTATTGATTGTTATGGAATCCACATGCAGGGAAACGCCATTGCTTCCGTGAAGGGCATTGGTGGAGAAATCCCCCCTGATATTAGCCTTGGCCCCCCGCAAAGTGAGCGAGGAAAGCGCCACGCCTCCGTTCATGGTGGCGTTCAGCGTGGTCTTGGGATTCACAATGCTGATACCACCGGTATAATTCTCTACAGCATTGATGGAGATAGTGAGCGCCTCGGTAGAAGAGGTGCTCGTAGCATCCAAAGAGCCTGCCCCTGTCAGATTCTCTATGATCAGCCCAGAGCCCCAGTTGGAGTTTTGCAGCGTAAGGTCACCTTCCAACGTGGTGGTACCGCCCAGTACAATGGGATTGGGGCTGATGTCGAATATTTGGAACGTACCGCCTTTTTCCGTGGTGGTTAAGCCGTTCATGCTGGTGTGCCCCGTTCCGGCGCCTGCGCTTTGCCATCTGATCTTGCCGCCATCCAACACCACATTGGAGAAGGAGCTTAGGTTGTTGTTCTGCCCGTCTGCCGTGCCAATGGACAGCGTGGTGCCGGCAGCGAGAGACAGCTTGCCTGTGGCGGCGGTGATCACGCCATTAGCCAACGTGGTGCTCACACCCAGGACGATATCGCCCGCACCGGTAGCCGCTTTAATCACATTCGCTGCGGAACCCGCATGGTTCAAGCCAAGCGTGCTTCCAGCCTCAATCTCCACATGGGCATTGACGCCAAACGTGCTTTCCCCATGGAGCGAGAGGGAGCTTCCTGGAGCGATCACCTTGGCAGTGGCATTGTCTCGCACCTGGATACCGCCTGTCAGGGAAGCGGATTCATTGAGGCTGATAGTGCCGATACCATCCCGCACCACCACATTCTCAATGGTGTGTCCGGCCCCAACCTCTGTAGAGATATTGACAGCCGTGGCATTAGACAGGAAGAAGGTGGTGGAGGTCTGGACCCAGGCAACGCTCCCCGTGGCGGCATCATATGTAGCCTCATGGCCATCGAGGATCCAATTTGCACCCGAGGCGCCGCCGCCCACTACGGCGACATTGCTCACCTTGCCATAGCCGCACGCCCCTTCGGCGGGTTCCACATCACGCTGTTCCGAGCCTATCACATTCACCGTGCCGTTGAACACAAGACTGCCACCGTTTTCCACTTTGAAGGTGGCTCCCTGGGCAATGGTCACATCCCCATTGAAAGTGGCGGCGCCACCGGTCACCTGCAACTGATCCATCGAGTCAATGGAGAAGATGTTGGCCACGTTCAGATCACCCCCTTTATCCACGATGATGCGTCCATCGCTCTCAATCGTCTGCACCGAGAACTTGGATTCTATGGTAGCATCAATATCGGGATTCACCAACAGAGCTGTCACATCGGCCTCAGACTTGAAGGAGGTGTTGCAGAGCAGCACCACATCCAGCATGGAACCTTCCTCGGCCTTCATGATGCCGTTCATGACGGAATTCCCCTCTCCCTTGAACTGGGCGGTAACGTTGCCACCTGCAGCCCTAATGGAGGATGCCACCTCGGTAGCCGTGTAGCCAAGGATGCTCTCGCCGGCCTTTGTTACAAAGGATCCGCTCCATCCCTGCACATCTGCAAATGAGAACTCGCTGATGCCTTCCCTTGCGTTGGTGATGCTTCCCGTTCCGGAAACATTGCCGTTGAAGGCGTACACGGGGGCAGTCTCACCTTCCAGTGCGCTGCCCTGCACAGTCATACCCTGCTCGCCCAGTTCAATATGGGCGTTGGTCGCCCAGCCGGTATCCGTGAGCGCGCTGGTCCAACCATCCAGTCGCACGGTGGAGGCGGTGCTGCCTTCCCGTTGCTTCCACAAACCGCCGCGGGAGGAAAGGTCCAGCGTGTTGCCCGCGCCGCTCAGCGCCACGGTGCCCGTCCAGCTATCCGTCAGGGAAATGCCCTTGCCGAGCTGGGCGGCATCATGCAGATAGTACGTGCCGCTGCCAGCCAGCTTCACAAATCCATACCCCCCCCTGTACCCGCTTGGCTGGTCTATGCTGCCGCCGGCGGTCAGAATGAGGTTGGCAGTGCAGTCCTCCGCCACCTGGTAGAGGGACAAGCTGGAGGCGGTGTCCACCACAAGGTTTGCATTCAGCTCCATGTTGTCGAACACAATCTTGTTGAGGGAGGCACCGCCCTGCACGGCTTCCTGAATCTGGGATACGGACATGCCGACAATCTTGTTGTCGCGCAGGTAGTATGTGTCGAAGTCGGTTCCCTGTCCGGCATTGAAGCGGACCCAACCGTCGGCATTCAGCTGCACTTCTTGATCCCCGTACTTTACGCGGGCGTTAGTGGCAATGAGCGAGCCCTCCACCACGTTGCGCACCACTTCTATGGCGTTCTGCATAGTGGCGAAACCGCTGCCGCTTTCTGTCTTCACTCCATCCGCAGCAATGTAGCCGTTGTCGCGGTGCTGCATCGCTAGGTCGCTGACATCGAACACGCCTGCGAGCGTGAGGGTGCCGGAGTTCAGGATGGCCTGCTGCAGAGCAACGGCACCACCATTCTGCGATGTGATGGAAGCCGCTGCGCCAGAAGCCACGCGCACGCCGGCAATGGAGCTGCCGTGGGCAAGCTCTACCGCTCCGCCATTCATGGTGAGCGCGCTGATACCAATCTTGCTTCCCAGGGTAAGCGAGCCCCTGAGCACGTCCACCGCACCATTGAAGTGGGTCAAATCACCGTTGAAGGTCTGGGAACCGGTGCCAGACATGACCAAATCCACCCCGCTGCCGATGGCGGCGGAGCTGGTATTCGCTCCCTCCCCGGCAATTTCCAGAGTGTGGGAACCTTCTCCCGCAGCGCGGATGCTGCCGGACCCCGTGACACCCGCCACGGTCACCTGCTCAGCCTCCAGGCTGATGGTGCCGCTGCCGTCCAGCACAGCGCCCCGCGCCTGCACACCGTTGAGATGCAGCGTGGCATCGCTGTTCACGGTGATGCTGCTGCCCTCATACTCGCCGCCGGCAAGCTCAACGCTGCCGTTGACGGTCAGGTCGCCGAAGCCCATGAGCTCTGCAATCTTCAGGGTTCCGTTGTTGCTGGAAAGGGTGGTGCCGTTGAAACCAGTCACCAGTGAGGCCGCCGTATAGGTGTCACCGGCGTTCTGAGCCGTGTAGGAAACGCTGTCTACACCAGAAAGGGTTGCACCCATGGTCCCACCGTCCTCCATAGCGGCAAAGGCTACGTTCAGAGTGCCTTCATAGTTTGCAAGCACGCCGCTCCAATTGGAAAGGTTTCCACCATTGAACTTATAGGTCGATTCCCCTTCCGCGGCATTCATCATGCTCCCTGACCCGCTGATGTCACCGTTGAACGTGAAGTTTCCGGAGTTCATAACAATCAGAGCAGGTTCATCATCGGCCATGGCTGCAAGAAGGAGAGACGGATTGACCACGCCCTCTTGGAGTTCCAGCGTTGCCCCGGCCATTTCCAGTGTGGCGTAGCTGCCTTCTCCAAGTGTTGCCATGGAGTTCAGATTCACCTCGTCACTGGAGGTTCCGGTGAGGCGCACCACACCACTCCATGAGGAATCCAGGGAGACATTGTTGCCCAATGTGGAATCACTGGTCAGATCGAGTGCATAAGTACCGCTTCCGGCAAGCTTGGTGCTGCCGGACGTGCCCGTGAGACTGTCGCGGGAGAGCAGCACTCCATCCCCGATGTTCACAGTGCCGCCAGTGGAGGCGATTTGCACGCCTTCGGCCAGCGCGGTCTGCAGGTTGAGCGTGGCACTGTTGCTTAGCTTAACAGTAGTGATGGTGTCCACCGCCGCCACGGCAGCCGTGTAGGCAGCACTACCGCTCTGCACATAGTAGTTCTCGGTGTCCTCCTGACTGTACGCACGGCCATCGTTTCTCAAGTTGTAGGTGGTGCCGTCGTACAGTACGGAAATATTGTCTGCCACCGCAACAGTGCCGCCATTCACCACGCGCACGGAAGCGGCGCTCCGCAATCCGTTGCCGGTTGTGGAGAACTTACCCGTTGCCACATCCAAATAACCAGCGTTGCGAACGTCATAGGAACCGCCGTCCTTCAGCGTGACCATTGTTCCGGCCGCAGTAAAGTTCACTATGCCGGAATTTTCAATCGAAGCACCCAGTTTGGCTGCACCGCCGATAACGAGCGTTGCCCCCGCATCCACCGTCACGGATGCCGCAGTAGTGGAGGCCGTATAGGCCGACAGTGTGGTGGTGCCGGATTTGACGACCAGCGCTCCCGAAGAGGTCAAGTCGCAGAAGGAGGCTTTCGTCTCCACAGCCAAAGTGCCGCCGGTAACATCAACCGCACTCTTAGTGTAGCTATGACCGCTTCCTGTCAGGGTGAGCTTGCCCTCCCCTGCCTTGGTGAGCTTGTTGCCATGGTTGCTCTGGTCATAAACACCCCCATCAAATGTCAGCTCACCACCAGCATTCACATTGATTTCAATAGCATTGCGCATTCTCAGCGGGACGGACAGCAGGTTGTTCTCATTAGCCACAAGGATACTCTGCTGGTTGTTGGTGGGATCCAGCATGGGAGCTTGTTGACCGGTCTGAGTAGTGGCCAAAGCGCGAATCTCTGCATTGCCAGCCATGTTGATGACCGTACCCCAATAGGTCTGACGCCCGCCAAGCTCCAACAAAGCCTTGCCGGAATCGTCACCTTGCAGATTGATGCGGGCAATTGCACCACTACCGTAACCCATGGCGTCAGTGTTATCAAGCTGCAGGGAACCGCCGCCATTGATGTTGATGGTGTTGCGCCCGATGAAGCTAGTGCCTCCGGAGAGTGTGGTATAGACGGTACCGCTGTTGATGTTGAGCGTGGCAATCTTGCAGGTGGAATTGCCCAGACTCAGCACGCCGGATCCGGAAACATTCACAGTGCTGCCGTTCACGGCAAGCCCGCCGAGCGTCATGCAGGTGCTGGAATTCCCTTCCAGAACGAAGTTGAGCGTTGAGCCGGCTGTGGCTTCCTGCACATGGGCCTCTGTGGATTCATCCACCACCAGCGTGGCGCCGGTATCCATCTTGAGCGTGGCCGTGCCCAGGTTGAACACCTGAGAGGTGCGCAGGTGCTCACCCTCTGCGGCATCCACGTTCAGGCTGGTACCCTCATTAAAGAGAATGTACTCCAGCGCGCCGCCGGATGCGGTGTAAATCTTGCTGAAAGTGACTGAATTATCCGTGCTGTTGATGTTATAGGTGCCGAAGTTGGCGGCGGAAACCACTTGCTTGGAGTCAATGACCTGCTTCGTCACATCCACGCCGCAGTACAGAATTCGCCCGGTGGCCTGGTTGTCAATCCTGGCTTCATCGCCGAACACGGTGAAGGAGGAAGTGGCGAATCCGTTGTCGTGGGGATTGGCCTCTTTCCCTCTCATGCCGTTGGCATCCACGTAAGTTTCACCCTCGCCCTGCATGAGGCTGCTGATGATGATATCGCCGCTGTTGGTGATATTGCCCGTGGTAAGAGCCGTATTGATGACAATCTGACCACCCTGCAGGTTGGTAACGTTGTCCACTCCCTCACTGAACCCGTAATCCAGCATGCCGCTGTTGACAATGGAGCCAAGGTTCATGACACTGCCGCCAAGCATGGTGGAGCCGGCATTGACAAGCGTGCCGCCATGGTTGACCTGAATCTCATCCAAGACGTTGCCGTTACCGGCCAGAGTGGCAGTCTTATCGTTGTTAACAGTGAATTTCGTGGGGTTGACAATGGCCTCCTTGAAGATGACGTTGGAATCTGCCACCATGCTGAAGCTGCCGCCGGTCATGGAGAAGGAGGCGTTCACCTCCATATCGTCATTGGCGGCAAAGGAAAGAACGGAGCTGCTGCCTGTCTGCACGTACTTGCCGTGCCAATCGCTGATATCACCGGTGAATTTAAGATCCAGGTTGAGCGTGGAGCCTGTATTGCCGTTGCGCACGGTGCCATCCCCTGACCACTTGCCGGATACAGTCATGACGGGATGAACCGCCCTGCCGGATCCGTTGTTCATGTACATGGCGTACCCCATGGAGGGGTTGTCCGTGAGGATGAGGTTGGTAGCGAGGTTGCCCCCGTCCCAGGGAGCCAGGTAGCCGCTTCTCATACCGCACACTTCCACCCAGGAATTGACGTTGGCCAGTTTGGAGAAGTCCACACCGTTTTCCGCAAAGTTGGAAACGCGCACAATGCCGGTCCAGTTCTCCTTGTCGCCCAGTACCACATTGGAGGGCAGAGTCAGCGTGCCCCCGTTGAGCTCATAGATGCCGGAGCCGGTGAGGGTAGTGCGCACCTGGGCATCCAGTTCTGCCTGGCTCAAGGTTGCCCCCTCGGCAATCTCCACATTGCCGCCAAACCCAGCGGAAAGGATGGTCACGCCGCCCTCCAGCGCCTTGTCCAGCTTGAAAGTAGCCGGGGCGGAGGAAGATTCGCTAGCCAAGCTGAACACGTTGATTGCAGAGGCTGCATCGTGTGCGGTGAATTCGTCATTGTACTCCACCACGTCCTTGCGCACGGTATACACGGAGGTGCTTGCCCCCATGCCGGCGTAGCCGGTCTTGGAGTCGAGCTGCAGGGTGTCCCCAAGGTAGCTGACCTCACTGATACCTGACACCTGCGCGCCCTCGTGGTTGTTGAAGACCTTGATGGTGGTACCCTGGGCGAACCCGTTGCCGGATTCATAACTGCCGTTGATATCCCTGTACCCCAGGCTTTCCAGCTCAAAGGAGCCTGCGGGATTCAGGATGAGCGTGTGGTCTGCGCCGGAGAAAGCGAAGGTGCCTGAGTTCTCCACTGCGGAGGCAATGGTAAAGTCGTTGTCCTTGATATTGAGTGATGCTCCATGCTCCACGGAAATCTTACCGGAGGAACTGCCGCCGGCAAGCTGAAGAGTGCCGCTGTTTACAGCAATGTCCGTGAAAGACGCAGCCTTGGAGAACTCTTGGGTTCCGCTGCCGTTCATGGCAATGCTGCCGGTGCTGGAAACAGTTCCGGCAAAGGTGGCGTCAGTTCCGTTCAGGATCAGTTTCTTACCGTTGAGCTGGAGCGTGCTGTTGGCTGCACCGGAGAGGGTGGAGAGGTTGAGGTTGCTGTTGAGCTTGAGGGTGCCGCCTGTCATGTCAAGCGCGCCGCCAGCAAGGGCGTTTTCATGGGAAACCTGCACGGTGGAGCCGGAAATGGTGGTGCCGCCGGTGTAGGAGTTGTTCCCGGTAAGGGTAACGTTGCTGTCGATTTCAACGGCTAGAGCCCCGCCTTCTTCAGCATTGGAGATGACTGAATCGAGACGCCAAGAATTGCTTCCGCTCGAATGTCCCAATTTGAGGGTGCCGTTGCCGGAAATGGAGCCTTGCACGTTTGAGCCGTTACCATAAAGGGAACCGTCTATCTGCGCAGTTCTGCCAGTCATGGCAATGTTCGCAATGAGAGAATTGTTGCCGCCATTGCCGTTCTCCAGGACTATCTTGGAGCCTTCACCCATGAAGATGTCCGTCAAGTTGGTGATGGAAGCGCCGCTGTCAACATTCAAAACAGCTGCCGAACCCAGGGTGATTGTGCCGATTTCGCTGTACGCACCGCCTGCCAGGTGAGTGATGCCAGAGGAGACCTTCAGGTTGGCGTTGAAGTGCGGGGACCCAATAACCAATTCCCCGGAGGTAGTCACAGTACGCCCAACGCCATCCACGGCGGCAGAAAGCTTTCCCGTGGACTTGTTGACGTTTCTGCCCATGAGGGTGACATCGGATTCCAAAATGAGATTATCCGCATCAAGCGTGTAATTCTGGAGATTGAGGGCGGCAGAGTTGCCGTTCACCGTGATGGCGCCGAAGATTGTCTTGCCGGCATTCAGGGTGTAGGTGGAACTGTTGCCGAGAATCAGGTCATAGTAGTACAGCCCCTCACTGGCGGTGTAGGAGCCGTTCTCAATGTGCAACGCGCCAACGTAGTCCTCGTCGGTATGGAAAATTGCAGATTCCTGGGCGTTTTGGTAGCTGATACCCAGCGTTCCCGAACCGGTGATGGACTGGATGTGGGCGAGGGTGTTGGCGGATTGCACCACCAGCTCACCATCATTGATTTCCACGGATCCCATCTTCTCCGCGGTTCCCACCACCACGGATTCCGAAAGCACCGCCTTCCCGGAGCCGGATTTCACCAATGTGTCTGTGACAACCACGCTGCGGTTACTGCTGTGGAACAGGTAGTTCTTGGAGGAGTCAATCACCATGGAGTTCACACTGGAGCTGGCGGCAATGACAACTTCCGTATTGTCCGCAGCGTTTGTGAACACGGCGGTGTTGGAAGCTTCAGGCACGATGTCTTGCTGGCCGAAATGTGCTGCATCCCATGTGTGAGAATCCTGATTACCGTCCCACACAAAGCTGCCATCCATGGTCTGGAAGGTGATGTAGAGGCCTTGATCGGACGCGCTGACGGAGTAGGTGAGGTACGGGGAATCCGAAAGATTCACATTCACGGTGGTTTCGCTCCAGTCGCTATCAGCCAGGTAATAGGCTTTGCCGGTGACAAGGGATGAGGTGTCGGTGAAGGAGAAATCAACCGAGCCGGAAACGCCGCCGGTAATGGCGAGCGTGGCGTCATTATGGCTCATGGCCAGCCCGGAGACAGACATGAAAGCCCCATTCATTGCCAGGTCGCCTCCCAATTCAGCGAATGTGCCCACATTCACCAAACTGCCGGCCGCAAGGGTAAGGTCGCCGGTAAAGGTCGCCCTGTTGGATACGGAAACAGCGTCTCCGCTATAAAAGTTGAGAGTTTGATCCGCCGCAAGAGTCAAACCGCGGGTAATCTTCAACTCGGCCCCGGCGGCCACGGAGACATCTCCCTTAACCTTCAGGTTCTCGGAGCTGAGAACCAAGTGACCCTTGTTGGCCTCCACATCGTTGAAACGGGTGATGTTGCCGTTGAAGGTCTGAGAGCCGGAGCCGTTCATCACCAGGCTGATACCGGAGTTATACACCTCCCCGATTTTCTCTTGGGTGCCGTCATCCTTGGTCCTCATAATCTCGTAGAGGTCCTGTCCGTCTACGTTGCCGGAGAAGACGGCCTGGTCATTGCCTGTGATGGTGAGGTAGGCCTGGCGGGTGGAGATGGGTTGCGTGTGGAGGGTCGTGCCGGTATCGTGGTCGGTTCCCGATTGAGCAGCGCCGGCATACAGCACGGAATACGGGTTGCCCTCAAGGCTCTTTATCTCAGCGTTTTCCGTGTTGACAGCCAGAGACATGAAGTTGGAAGCCTGGCCATTGATAGTCATGTCTATGTCCTGCGCGGCTTGGTCATGCGCCAGTTCCACATAGGCCTGGTACTCACGGTTGTTTTCCCGGCCTCCGCTACGCTGGGCGGTCAAGCGCCCGCTGAAATCATTCGCACCATCCAGCACTAAACGCGCAGAGTACCAGTGGGTGGTTTTGGAATTCCACAGCAGATTGCCTTCACCGGTCAGGCAATGGATGTTCCAAACCGTGTTCCACGACTCTTCCGAGATGGTGGCACTGGTATTGATGCGGAGCTCGTTGATGTTGCGCGTCATGTTGTCGGCGCTGCCCTTGCTGAACAGGGTGACGCGGTCGCTGGGGGAAAGGCCGAATCCTTCCAAGCTGATGGTGCCGCCGATGTTGACAGGGTCGCTGCCGCCCCTGTCGATGGTAAGCTGTTTGCCTTGCAGCACAATGGTGCCGCCAGATTCGTTGAGCTCCGTGTTGGAGAGGACGAAGGTGCCGTTTTGGCCCCTCATGGTGAGAGTGGACTCCTCAGCCACCTCCACGGCGGCGTTGATGCGCGTGGAAGCACCCGATTTCTCTTGAAGCAGGAGACCTGTTTCAGGCGTGCCGTCACCGTTGGTGCCAACCATGATGGAGCCGTTGATGGCCTTGGCCCCCACCTTGGCCGTACCGCCGGAGAACGCCACAGTGCCGGTGACGTCAAAGTTGCCGGATAAGTCGAGCACGCCGCGGTCCTCCACAATGGTAACGCCGCTTGAGCTCAAGGAATTGCCGTTCTGCAGCTGCACCAGGCCGTTGTTGATAACCAGGTTGCCGTAGGCATTGTCACCGGCCAGCAGAAGCATGCCGGTGCCTTCCTTGACCATGTAGTTCACATCCACTGCACCGGCAAGCGTTGAAATATCCTCCCCGGCTACGTCCAGGGTCACCTTGCCGTTCCAGTTGGCGGAGGAGTCCGTGAGTAAGCTGCCTGCCTCCATGTTGAAGCCGTGAAGGATTTGTTCCGTTCCGTTTACATCCAAGATGCCGCCATCCTTGAGCGTGACCGTTGTAGCAGACGCAATGGCATCATTTACATCGGTGCGCAGGGCGATATCGCCGCCGGAGAAGCCGGAGCGGGTGGCATCATGCCCCATCACGGTTACGTTACCGGTAATCCCGGCTTTCGCAGCCAGGGCCAGGGTGCCGCCGGAATAGGTCTGCGCATCCACTATCAGGTTGAGGGGGGAGCTTGCCCCCTGCTGCGTGAGAGCCTGGTTGAGCACAAGTGTGCCCGTAATCCCGCCGAAGCGGTAGGCGCCGCCACCGGCGATGACGCTGCCGTTGTATTCCACCAGACCCTGGGAACCCAGGAACAGTTCCGCGTGGTCGGTGAGGTCAACATCGTCGTTCTCCATGCCGTCCAGCATCATGGCACCGCAGGAGTGGCGGGTGAGAAGCTTGACGACGGAGGGGGATCCGGCCACGCGGTTGGTGTAGTCCAGGGCAATCTTGGAGCCGCCGAGAGCTTCCTCGCTGGTGTAGTTGAGGGTGACCTTGCCGGCAAAGAAGATGGAGCCGATGCGGTTCCAGACATTGGTGAGGGTGACGGTACCGGTGGTATACTCGTTGCCGAGCACGAGCTGGGCATCCTTGTTGTCCAGCAGGAAATTCACCACCAGCTCGCCGCCGCCGCCACCCAGCTGCCAGTAGTCGCTGCCGTCCAGGCTCACGGTGTCAAGCGCCACATCCGTATACTCCGTTCGGCTGCCTGCGGTCTTGGGGGCCTCGCCATACTGGATGACTTCCCCTGCGAGCGCACCCACAAACATACGCTCGTGCCCCGCAAGATTCACCTGTTCCATCTGCTCCTTGGTAAGGGCAATGACACCGGTGCTGTCACCAACGATGTGCTTGAGAGCCTCATTGCCGTCAAGCCCCTTCACGGCAATAAAGGCATCATCCTTCACATGCCACTTTTCGTTGCTGGTGTTGCCGAGAGCGGAGTAGCTTTCCGCAATCAAACCGCCTCCGGCCAAAGTCTTGGTTCCGGTGAAATCATTAGCGCCGGAGAGGACGAGTGTGGCACCGCTGCCGCCCAGCTGCATGTCCACGTTGCCCGCGCCCGTGATGTTGTAGGTGTACACGTTCTCGGCGTCCGTGCCCTCGGAGAACTTGAAGCGCAGCGTGGAGTTGCTGCCGGCCAGGTTCACATTCCCCTTGAGGCCGTAGAAATCGCGGTAGAACTTACTGGTGGTGTCCTCAGCAATGAGCCAGCCCTCGATGTACTCGTACTGGTGCTTGACGCCCTCCGCAATCTCCAGCGTGCCGCCGGATTGCACATCCACGTTACCCTTGAGGCGGGCGTGGCTGCCCAGGCGGAAAGTGGCATCGTCTTGCACCAACACGTTCATGGTGGCATCGGAGTAGTGCCAGTCGTCCGGGTGGGAATAGCGGGTGCCGCCCTTGCCCTCAATGGAGCCGATGCCGTGTTTGGTAAGCTGGCCCACCAGCTCAGTGGTGCCACTGGCGGCAATAAAACGGCTATCCTTATTCTGCAGGTTGGTATGGATGCTGTTAAGCGTCCACGTGCCGCCGCCCTCGTAGATGACGGTCAGGGAGGAATCCTTGGTATCTTGGAAAGAACCGAGGAAGGTTGTATCGCCGCCGTTCTTGTAGTGCAGCGTGGTGCTGCCGGTAGAGTTGATGAGGGTGGCATCCTGCGTGAGGGCGTTAATGGTAAAGCCGGCCTCACTCACGTTGGCGTTCTCACCGCTGTACCAATCAAAGCTGGCTAGGCCGGAGAATTCCAGGCATCCGCCGCCGTTGCCGAAGGTGACATCGCGTGCAATCTGCCTGGTATCCGTGCCGAAGTTCAGGGTGGCACCGTTGTTGATGAGCACATTGTAGGCAGCATAGCCGCCGTCCTTCTCCTGCAGGTAGGTGGTGCCCTTGCCGCCCAGATTCAGGAAGATTTCATTGTTGCCGGAGCCCTCCAGGTACATATCGCCATCACCCTGCTTGCGCCACTCGCGGTAGTAGAAATTGCCGTCCTCCGTCGTCTGGGTGTTGGTGACCTTGATATGCAGCTCCGTTCCCGCATCAGTGATGAATCCGGAGGTGTTGAGCATGAAGTCGCGCCCACCGTCTGCCTTGCCGTTGCTTTCCAGATAGAACTTGACGTTCTGGCCCTCCGTGGCATCCTTCTTGCGGGAGAATTGGGCATAACCGATGCCAGTGTCGATGTCCGCATCCAGCTTGATGTGGTTGTCGGCAGAGCCATTGGACTCAAAGACAAGGTTCTCCGTGTAGAAGAGGTCGCCCAAGTGCATATCCTTGCCGCTGCCGTTGCCGTTGGCGTTGAAGTACTCGTTACCGTAGCTGTACCAGTTTTGCTCGTCCTTCTTGTTGAACAGGGAGAGCCAAGTGTAGATAACGGGCTTATCCGTCTTGCCGCCCACACCGCAGAAGTACAGGGTATCAAACCCCTGGGCATCTGATGTAATGCTGCCGTACTGCGTGGTGGTGCTCACCTTGTTTGTCGCGTCGTTCAACTCCTCGCTCTTGTCTTCCACGTACCGCACACCATGCAGGTGGACAGTGTGGTTGGCGGCATCCATGTCCACATGCTTGTTGAAATACTCCATGGTGGCCATGGTCCACTCGCTGGCGCCGCGGGAGTAGCTGTTGTCGCCGCCGCGCGCCTGGTGGCAGGAGATGAGTTCATAGGCCTCCGTCTTCTCGTTCCAGGCCCATACGGGGCTGCCGGAGTCGCCGCCGCGGGAGACGAACGGCAGCAGGTACACCTTGGGGTTGTCCGGGGTGGGCTGGCCTGCGCCGCCGGGGCCGTAGTCCTGAATACCGCGGATGCTGATGGTGTAGGGATCATCGATAATGCCGCGGACATCGCGCGGACCTTCGCCGTCCTTGTAGTCCACCCTGTAGTCGTACCCCTCATAGGTATCGCTCTTAGCCATGTAGGAGAAGCCGAGGGTGGCCACCACGCCGCCGGTGATGTAGGAATAGCCACCCGCCAGGTTATGGGTGTTACCCTCAAAGTCCGCCTGATCGCAGGTGCCGGCGCCGGCGCGGTAGTGCACCAAATCCGTCACAACGCCACCATCTCGCAGGTACTGTGTTGTGTCGAACACGCCGGAAGCGGTAATATCCGTGTAAATCTTGCTGGAGCGGGTGATTTTGTAGTCGATGCTCGGGGAAAGCAGGAACACCTTGTTCTGGCTGCTGCGGTACTCCACGCCCTGGTAATGGATAGCTTGGTCGTCGCCCACGTAGCGGCCGGTGAAGCAGGGATTGGGGCAGCCGTTGTGGGCAACAGTGGCGGTGTAGTTGTATCCCACGGCGGTAAAGGCGCCATCGCCGTTCACTCCTTCAAAGCTGATCATCGGCTGGCCTTCGCCCATGTTTGCAGGGGGCGTACCCGTGGTGTAGGAAATCTGCACACCGTCACGCTTCCTGATTTGCGAGAGCAGGTCGTTCACCTGGTACACGCTGTAGCGCGCCATATTCTGTCCAAAATCCGTGTAAGTCGTGGGAGAGACGGCTGCGTGAAGGCAAGCTGCATCTGCCGTACTGAAGTAAACGGTGCTTGCAAGCGCGAGCGTCAGGGCCTTGAAAAGAGAGACGGGAAGGTGAGGCTTCATGGTGGATTTTAGTCTATTTGGCTAATATCTGCGTATCGATTCTGCAAACTACCATTTCCTCCCTATGATGGCAAGCTGTTTTTGGCAACAAAACTGTAACAAAAATGTAACAAAGGGGAACTGTATCTTCCTCGCCCATGCATTCAACTAACATTTGCAAATTTAGCCCTTTACCATTCTAATAAAACTCATTAGACACACTGCATGCATGCTGGGCGGCATATACACTAGCGCTGTCACCACCAACAAGAAAATGTTATTCGCGCGCGCGAGGGCGCGAGGGCGCGTACCCCCGACCCTCCGAAAGAGGCGTATTTAGCCTTGATGAACCTCATGGAAGCCTGTAGAATACGGACATGCTGGCAGATGCAGCAAATGTGTTGATACCCCATGAGCAGGCGGAGGTCTGCGTGGTGGCGTTTGCTTTGGCGCTGTGTTACGCGCTGTGGTTCTGCGGGGCCCTGGCACGGAGGGTGGGCGGCGGCCTGCCTGCAGTTCCGCAGTACCCCGGCAGCCTGTTTCCCAACAAGGGGGACCAGATTCTCACGGCAGGCTTTTTACTTGTCTTTATCTGGTGCACCGTGATGGCGGGGGGCGGCGGGGCGGACGACGGCAGCCGGCCAAACGCGCTGGAGCTGCTGATCAACATCGTGTTCACGCTGGTGCTGTACACGCCGATGCTGGTGCGCTACTTCACGCTCAAGAAGCTGCCGCGCCCTCGCTTCGGTATTATACAGAGCGGGTTGATGGTGCTGGGCTTCTTGATGATTTGCTGGCTGGGCACCGCAGCGGTGGAGGCATCGGGCATCAACGACTGGCTCATCCGGACGACCTCCTGCCCAGAACAGCAGGAGGTGGTGGAGGAGCTGCAGGAAGGCAGCGGCTTGGCCTCGTTCTTCATCGCCGTTGCCGCGGTCATCCAGGCTCCTATTTGCGAGGAGTGCGCCTTCCGCGGTTTCCTGTACAACATCCTGAAAAAGCACGCGGGCAGGGTGAGCGCCACACTTGCTTCCGCACTGCTGTTCGCGGCGGTGCATGCATCCCTTCCGCAATTGCTGCCGCTGTTCATCTTCGGCGTGGTGCAGTGCCTGGCGTACGAGAAGGCCAAATCCCTGTGGCTGCCGATGTGCATCCATGCAGCATTCAACAGCGCAGCCGTCCTTATGCTCCTCCTCCAATCTTCCTAGTCATTCCCCCATGGAACCGCTTTCCCAGCTGGGCGAGGACGCCGTTCTGCGCCGCCTGCTGCCGCACCTGACGGGCAACGAGACCCTGCTGGTGGGCGCGGGCGACGACTGCGCCGTGGCCGCCCGCAATGAGGAATGGGACACGCTCTTAAAGACCGATGCCGTGGTGGAGGGCGTGCATTTCACGCGCGACACCGCGCCGGAACGCATCGGCCGCAAGGCACTTGCCCGCGCCGTTTCCGACATAGCGGCCATGGGCGGCGTGCCGGAGCACGCGCTGGTGACCCTGCTGGTGCACCCCCGGCGCGGAGTGGAGCTGCTGGAGGGCATCTACCGCGGCCTGGCTCGGCTGGCGGCGGAGTTCGGCATCTCGCTGGCGGGTGGGGAGACCACCGCCCTGCCCCAAGACGGGCTGGCCATCTCCGTGGCACTCACAGGGCGCGTGGAGCACGGGCGTGCCGTGCTGCGCTCCACCGCCCACCCCGGCGATTTCCTCTACGTGAGCGGCAAACTGGGCGGCTCCTTTGAAAGTGGCCGCCACCTGGATTTCACCCCGCGCGTGCTGTTGGCACGCGCCCTCATGGAACACGGATTGCGCCCCTCCGCCATGATGGACCTGTCCGACGGGCTGGGAACCGACCTGCCGCGGCTGGCAGCGGCATCCCGCTGCGGATTCGAGGTAGACGAGGCATCCCTGCCGCTGCACGAGGGCTGCACCCCCCGGCAAGGCATCTGTGACGGCGAGGACTACGAGCTGCTCATGAGCTTCCCGCCGGAGCTGGCCGAAAGGCTCTCCGGCGCGCACCTTCCCACCCCCATTACGCGCATTGGCAGACTGACCGACGGGGGAGGGCAAAACCTCCCTTCCGGGTGGCAACATTTCACTGCCTGAAAACCCTTGATTCTTGGCGTCCTTCACGCCCTTTCCGGCAACTTTCACTCATTGCCTGAATTTAGTTTTGTTTATTGTATATCAATATGTTACATGCGTCATTAAAATTGTTCCACAGAGCAAATCCGGCAATCGTGAAACAATCAAGAAAAGTTAAAAGTCACCCCTTTTTAACCCTCATTTTTTTTCCTCTTGTGGAACGCTCATGGAACATGGAAAAAGGGGGCGGGCCCCCTGAGCGGAAAACAAAAAAATCTTTTCCCCAATCGGGGAGCGTGGCATAGTCCATTCCGCAACCGCACCCCACCGATTTCACAGGGGCGCAACCGAGAGAGAAAAACATCTAGACAGGGCAAGCGAGTATATTATGGACAGGGAGGAACAGTTGAGCCGGCTTTGGGACGACATCGTCGGCGAAATGAAGAGGCTGGACGGCGGAGATTCATACGGCATCGACACATACATCACGCCCTTGTCGCTCAAGGATGACGATGGCAAGACGCTGACGCTTGCCTACCCGGCGGACACGTTGATCGACTGGGTGGAGCTCAACTACGAGGACCGTATCGTGTTTGCGGCCACCAAGGTGCTGCAAGGCGCACGCAACATTACCTTCCAACAGCTGGACTCCCCTGCCCCCGCCGCGCGGGAGGTCGTTCTGCAGGAAGAGGAGAAAGCCCCTGCCCCGAAGCCTGCCAAGAAAAAAGCCACCCGCAGCAAGGGAACGCCCGTGAGCGGCCTGAACGCATCGTTCACCTTTGACAACTTCGTGACGGGCTCCAGCAACGACTTTGCATGCGCCGCGGCCCGCGCCTGCGCCGACTGCCTGGAGGAAATGCCGTACAACCCGCTGTTCATCTACGGCGGTCCCGGACTGGGCAAAACCCACCTGCTGCACGCCATCGGCAACGCCATCCTGGCCAAGCGCGAGGGCGCGAAGGTGCTCTACCTCACCAGCGAGGTGTTCGCCAACGACTACATCGACGCCATCGGCAACGGCGCGCGCGCCATCACGGAGTTCCGCCGCAAGTACCGCAAGGCTGATGTGCTGCTCATCGACGACGTGCAGTTCCTCTCCCGCGGCACCAAGACGCAGGAGGAGTTCTTCCACACCTTCAACGCCCTGCTGGGCAGCGGCAAACAGGTGGTTCTCTCCGCAGACTGCCCCGCCTCCCAAATCACCAACCTGGAGCCGCGCCTCAGCTCACGCTTCCAGCAGGGTATGACCGTCTCCGTCCACCAGCCGGATTTGGAAACCCGCACCGCCATCCTGCGCAACGTCTGCAAGCAGTGGAAGAGCGAGTACATCTCCGACGAGATCATCAACTACCTTGCCCGCAGCGTCACGCGCTCCGTCCGCCTGCTGGTGGGAGCGTGCGTCCGCCTGGTCACGTTTGCGTCCTTTGCAAGCCGCTGCCCCAGCATGGCGGAAGCCAAGCAATATATAGCGGACATTGTGCGCGAGAGCAAGGGCGGCGCGGTGACCGTGGCGGACATCCAGCAGCGGATAGCCAACGAGTTTGACCTGCGCCTCAACGAGCTGACGGGGCCGCGGCGCAACGCCGCCGTGGTGCAGCCGCGCCAGGTGGCCATGTACCTCTCCCGCAAGCTCACGGGGTGTTCCCTGCAGGAGATTGGCGAGGCGTTTGGCGGGCGCAGCCACGCCACGGTGCTCAATGCCGCCCGCAAGGTGGAGGCGGATATCGCCAAGGACCCGCAACTGGCCGCCGTGGTCAAGAAACTGGCCGCGGAACTGGCGTGAGTGCAATGTACAAATCAAGGGGGTAGCACGCCTGACGGCGCGAGGCGGGATTGAAGGCTCTTACGCAGGGGGTGTATCCGAATCGTCGTTTTTTTCGTCCTTTTTCTCGGCCTCCTTGGCGCTGTTGTTGAGAGCATCCTCGAACTCGCGGCGTGCCTTGCCAAACTCACCCAGGCTGCGGCCAAGCGCGCGTGCAATATCCGGCAGCCGCTTGGCACCAAACACCAGCAGGCACACCAGAATCAGTATGCCCCATTGCAACGGGGAGGACAATATAGCCAGCGTGTTCATGGCATTCATTCTAATGCTCCTCACTACCCCATGCAAGAAAAAAACATGCCGACACGGCCGACCGGGCTAGCGAGCGGGACGGAGTGAGCAGCGGATGGCCTTTTCATTCGACCGTCTCCACGGGTTGTTCCGCGGGCGGTTCAGGCTCCTCCAGCTTGATGTCTATCAGATTTTCGCCGAAGATGCGCTGGAAGACGGGGCTGTTGACAAAATCCACCAGCTTGGCACTGCCGTATGCGTGCCGCTCCTTGAAGGTTTGCAGCAGGGGGATGATTTTCTGTGCGTTGAGGCGGGCGGTGTCGGCGGCATCGCCCCAGCATTCAGGCCAAGGCTTCTCGTTCTCGGCAAAGGTTTCGGCAAGTTCCTCGCCGCGCGCCGTCAACATGGGAACAAGCATGTCGGCCACACTCTTGCGGTCGATGGACGCCACCTGATACAGCAAGCGTGTGAGCTCCCGCTCGCATGTGTTGCCGCAAAAGCGCTCCGGCAGCCCCGTGGGTACGGCGGAAACCACGTTCACACGCCGCATCTCGCCTATATCGGCATACGGCAGCTCCGGGTCCGCCAGGTCGATAGCGTCGTCGTAGAAATCCGCCACCATCTGCTGTGCGGCAATGGAATGGACGCGCTCTCCCCACAGGCAGGGGGTGACCACCAATTCGCAGATGAGCATGAAGTGACGCTGGAAGTGCACCTTGCCGTTGGGCAGGCGCAGCGTGCTGGCTCCGTTCTGGAAAACGTGGAAGTGCGCGCTCACCTCGCCCGGCATGCCGTCCAGCCGCATCTTCGGCAGCTCGCCGTCCACCACCAGCATGCCGTCGCGCGCCTTGAAGCGCAACACCCACACGGGGTCGCCGGCCACCAGGGAGAAGGCATCCTGCGCGTTGGCGTGGAAAAAGGATGTGCGGGAGGGGCTGTGCTTGAAGCTCCACCGGTACTCCACCTCGGTGTCGGCGCGGTTCTCCAGGTATTCCTGGCGCAGGACGATGCCGAGCGGCATCTCCGACTCCCACTGCACGGTATCCGGCACGAGTGCAGGGCGGTACGCCAGCGCCACCATGCCTGCCGCACCTAGGAGAAGAATCACGAGAGTGCGTATGTGCCACCTTTTCATGATGGGGATTATACCGCCGACATGCGCTCCGCGGCAAGCAAAATACCACATGGGTTGTCCCAATGTTTTTTCAACCATTGCATTGGGAGACACGCGGCAAAATACGTGAAGCGCGAGATTTCGCCTTGCGCGCGCACGTTCGCGCGCCTATAATGGAATGCGTACCATGAAGACGAAGATTCTACTGATGACGGCAACGGCGGTGCTGCTGGGTTCCTGCACCCAGGCGGACTGGGACGAGGCAATCGAGTACATGACCTCGCCGAGTTCCGTAGATTCCGCCCACGTGGCACACTGAGCAACCCAACCCTGCCTTATGAGCGAATCCCTGTACACACGAGTGGCGGAAACTCCCGTCAGCAGCTTCGACATCACCCTGCGCCCACCCGCGTTCAGCGAGTTCTGCGGGCAAGACAAGGTGAAGGAGCGCCTGCTGCTGATGGTGGAGGCCGCCAAGCTGCGCGGCGACGTGCTGGACCATGTGCTGCTCAGCGGGCCTCCGGGGCTGGGCAAGACCACGCTGGCCAACATCATTGCCAACGCGGTGGGCCACAAGCTGCACACCACCAGCGGTCCCCAAATCGAGAAGGCGGGCGACCTCGCCGGCATCCTCACCAATATCGAGAAGGGTGACGTGCTCTTCATCGACGAAATCCACCGCCTCCACCCCGCGATTGAGGAATACCTGTACCCCGCCATGGAGGATTTCCGGCTGGACATCATCATCGACCAGGGACCCAACGCACGCTCCATCCAGCTCAACCTGCCGAAGTTCACGCTGGTGGGTGCCACCACGCGCGCCGGCATGCTCACCGGGCCGCTGCGCTCCCGTTTCGGCCTAGTGAACCGCCTGGACTATTACTCCGCGGACGAGCTCTGCCAAATCCTGCAGCGCTCCGCCGGGCTGCTGGACATTGATCTGGCGCCGGAGGGCGCCATGGGCATCGCGCGGAGGTCGCGCGGCACTCCCCGCGTGGCCAACACGCTGCTGCGCTGGGTGCGAGACTACGCCCAGGTGCGCGCGGACGGCCGCATCACGGACACCGTGGCGCAAGCGGCACTGAGTATGCTGGACATCGACGACGATGGGCTCGATGAGATGGACAAGCGCTTGCTGGAGACGATGGTGTACAAGTTCAACGGCGGCCCGGTGGGGCTGTCGTCCCTGGCGGTGGCTGTGGGGGAGGACGAATCCACCATCGAGGACGTGCACGAGCCTTTCCTCATCATGCAGGGCTATATCAAGCGCACGCCGCGCGGCAGAGAGGCCCTGCCCTCCGCCTACGCCAAGATTGGTGCTGCCCTCACCCGCAACGGCCAGGGGGAACTTCCGCTCTAACGACCATGAAAAAACTGTTTCTGCTGATAGCGGCGCTGTGTGCGCTCACGATGCTGCCGAGCTGTGTGCAGCAGCGTTTGCGCGCCCAGGCCAGGGAATCTCAGGTGGTGGTGCTGGACATCGGCCACTACTACGACCCGCAGCGCGGCGGCCAGGGTGCTCGCACGCCTGACGCCCGCTACGGCAACATCGAGGAATGCGAATTCTGGTACAAGTACGCCATCCACACCAAGCGCGTGATTGAGCAGGCGGGCTACACCTGCCGCATCTGCAACCGCGGCGCCGTACCCTCCAATCCCACGTTGGCCGCCTATGGCCGCCGTGCGGGCGTGCACCAGATCAACACGCCGGTGGTCACGGGTGTCTACCGCTCCAAGTACCACCCGGACCGCATGGCCGTCGGCATCCTCAGCGCCGACTACGGAATCGACCAGAAGCCCGGCTGCATCGTCTTCCTCCACCACAACAGCAACTCCGACAACTGGCAGGTCTACAACAAGGGCGCCATCTACTGCAATGAGTGCGGCACCAGGCTCGCATCCGCCGTGGCTCAGGAAATCACCCGCTCCATCTACGGCCGCGGCATGAACAACAACGGCGTGCCCTGCGGCGTCATCATCCGCAACAACGGCCACCGCGGCGGCGGCGATTGGCTCAACACCTGCAACGAACACTGCGTGCCCGCCGCCATCACGGAAGCCGCCTTCCTCTCCAACCCCGACCACGCCAAGTTCCTCGGCAACGATGCCAACGCCGTCCGCTACGCCCAGGCCATCGGCCGCGGTATCGTGAAATTCATGCAATCCCGCTGAGCGTTGGCGTGATTCAACTTGACGCGCCACCGCGGGCAGGCATACAATGTTCTCAGGGAAAATTTCCCGCATCAAGCTCATGTACCTGCCGCAGGATGTGGGCGAATACGTTTTCGAACATTACAAAGGGTAGCGACCATGAACACGCCCAACCACCAGCACGACGGCTCCCTGTACAGCGCCACGGACGAGAATCTTTTCCGCCAGCAGCAGGAGTGCCTGGAGCTGATGTATGATTTCAACCACACGCGCCCCAAGGAGACGGCGCGGAGGGCGGAGCTACTGCGGCAGATGCTCGCGGAGTCTGGAGAAGGCAGCATGATTGAGCCGCCCATGAAAGCCAACTGGGGCGGGCGTTTCCTGCATCTAGGCAGCCATGTGTACATCAACCACGGCCTCTCCCTGGTGGACGACACCCACATCCACATCGGCGACTGCACCAAGCTGGGGCCGAACGTCACCCTCGCCACGGCGGGGCATCCCATTCTGCCGGAGCTGCGCGGCGATCACGCCATGCAGTACAACCTGCCCATCCGCATCGGCAGGAACTGCTGGCTGGGAGCCAACGTGTGCGTGCTGCCCGGCGTCAGCATCAGCGACAACTCGGTCATCGGCGCCGGCAGCGTGGTTACGCGCGACATCCCCGCCAACGTGGTGGCCGCGGGCGTCCCCTGCCGCATCCTCCGCCCCATCGGCGACCACGATCGCCAATTCTACCACGCCCACCGGCCTATCAAATAGTGATAACGGGTGCATGGGAGGAGCCACCCTTTGCGTGTGAATCCACACCGCCATTCGGCGGCGTTCCGTGAATTGCCGCGCACGCGGGGACACCCACGGGTTTCACACCGTGACTATAGATAGACGTTCCTTCCGTCTTCGCCCCTACGGGGCTACGCCGAGACAAGACGGAACTAGAAATAGGCGCCTGGCGGCGCGGCACAAATGATGTTTCAACTGGCGGAACGCCAGATGAAACTTGTAATCCACCGCGCCGAATGGCGCGCTGGATATAACCCCGCCGCATGGCGGGGTGTTCCCGTAGGGTCGAGCCACGGGTGCAACCCGTGGGCAACCACCCTCGCATACCCACCACGGAACGCCCCCGTATGGGGGTGTGGATACACGCCAAGGGTGGCACCTCCCGGAGGCCTCGGCGTAGCTTTAGCGAAGACGGGTCCGAGCGTTTTATGGAACGGCAGTGATTTTATTGCCATAGTCCCACAATATCCATGGTTGGTTGACGGATTCCGAGTTTGCCAGCGTAGTCCGAGAGTCTGGCGATATTCCGCTTGGGATCCTCGCAATATGCACGCACGGCTTTCACGAAAACTTCCCGGTCCATCCGGTTGCGGCGGGAGATGCAGTCGCATATCGTGCGCTCTCGGTCGAACACGCGAATGCGGTGGCCCTGGTAGCGGGCGTGGGTGGCACCCAGTTTCAGGGATTCCGGGGTGAGGAAATACGGCTGGATGGGCGGATACCCGTAGCGGTATTTGCTCCTGTTGGCGTTTTGAGGCAGAGCCAGGTGCCAGCGGTTGGGAACGCGGTCCGTGTAGCCGTATACGCTCAGCGCGCTGTCCATGGCGACAATGCCCTCCGGGGCAACCTGCAGAAGCAGCGCCAGCTCGTCAGGTCCGTCCTCCGCCGCCCACAGGTAGTACCCCGTACGCGGCTTGAGTATCAGCCCTTCGTCCATCAGACGGCCAAGCGTGCATGCATGCACTCCCGCCTGCGCCAGTTCGCTCCGGCGCATCACCCAGCCGTGTCGGCGGAACAGGGATTCTATTTCTTCTACGCTATGCATGCCTATGCGGTTACCATTACCCCTTCTTAGCAAGTATGTCAAGCTAAAATATCCAAAATTGACCAATTCGGCTGCCAGATTTGGCTATTTTTGTACATTTTGCATTTTTCTTGTGCATTTAGGCGATTGGGTGCTTATATGGGTATAGAAACGTTTATCCGTAACCGCCATGTTTGCCGCCGCATTCTACACCGTCCTCGTCTTGTCCTACATCATCTGCGTGGGGGACATCCAGCGCTGGAAGCAGACCATCCAGCTCCGGACATCCATAGCCTTTTGCCTGAACTGCTTCCTGTGGGTCTTTTCCGTCTTTTTTGACGATTTCAGCGAAACCGCCCAAGGGTTGATGCTATTCCTGCTGGTGGTGCTCATGCTCGTCTTCGCCGTTGCCGTCTTCCTGAAACAAAGGTGGAAATGGCAGTCCGCCCTGGTTTTCTCCATTCCGTTCATCACGCTGGTCATCATCCACTGCTGCGGCGGCTACTTCATTATGTCCTAACCCCCTTCCCGCCTCATGAAAACCGACACCTTGAAAGTGACGGCCCTGGTACTGGGCATCCTGCTGGTTTTGATATCGCTGTATCTCAACTTCGTGTGGCATGAGGAGCTGCAGGAGTACCGCGCCGCGGAGGCGTACCTCGCCGAGCGGGACCGCAGCGCCGCGGAGTGTGCCGAGTACGCCCAAAAACACTATATGGAGAAAGGCATCATGAGCGACCTGCTGCGCATTGTGGCGGCGCAAAAGGGGGATGCCCACTCCCAGAACATCCTGGGGGACGATGGATGGTGGTGGGAGCAGCATCCCGACCTCCGCTTCCCAAGGGAGGCGCGCGAGCAATGGCTGCTGGCGGCGGCGCGCCAGGGTGCCCCCGAACACCAGTACGCGCTGGGGTTCTTCTATGCGGGTGGAAGCACTTTGGCAAGGGGGGAATCCGCGAAAAGGGAATTGGCCCGGAAGGCTGCCTACTGGTACAAGGAAGCCGCCTTGCAAGGCTACACTTGGTCCATGTGGAGCCTGGGCGAACTCTACCAAGCGGACGGAGCATTGCCGGACCCCGCCGCCGCGGAATACTGGCAGCGCAAATGGGAAGAGGCCGTTAGGATGAGGAACAAACGCGCTAGAGAGCGTTGATTCAACGCGTTACCCTGCACATTGTGGCATCACGGCAGCCCGTTGGGTGAAAAAGCTTGCCAACGGGGGAGAATTGGGCTACCCTTTGCCTCTCTCCGAATCACTGCTACAGATGAAGAAGGTTCATTTTCTAGGAATATGCGGCACTGCCATGGGGGCGGTGGCCTCCGCCATGGCCCGCAAAGGGTATGACGTTACCGGTACGGATGCCAACGTCTACCCGCCCATGTCCACCTTCCTGGAGAGCGAGGGCATTCAGATTTTCCAAGGCTACAAGGCGGAGAACATCCCCGGCGACGCCGATTTGATTGTCATTGGCAACGCCATGAGCCGCGGCAACGCGGAGGTGGAGGCCGTGCTGGAGCGCGGCTTGCGCTACATGAGCCTGCCGGAGACCATGAAGGAATTCTTCCTGTGGGGGCACCGCAACTTTGTGGTGACGGGCACGCACGGCAAGACGACCACCACCTCCATGCTTGCCTGGGTGATGGAGGCCAACAACCTCAACCCGAGCTTCATGATTGGCGGCATCGCGCGCAACCTGCAGCGCGGCGGTCGTTTCACTGATTCACAGTTCTGCGTGCTGGAGGGCGACGAGTACGACACCTCGTTCTTCGACAAGCGCTCCAAGTTCCTCCACTACCTGCCTGAGGTGGTCATCATCAACAACATAGAGATGGACCACGCGGACATCTACGCCAACGTGGAGGAAATCAAGCTCTCCTTCAAGCGGCTGCTGCGCGTGGTTCCCCGCAACGGAGTGGTCTTCATGAACGCAGACTGCCCCAACTGCGCGGATGTGCGAGCCTGCGCCGCCAAGGAGCTGCGCACCGTACGCACCGTGGGTGTGGGCATGGGTGCAGAGGCCGATATCCTCATCTCCGACGTGGAGCAGCGCACCGACGGCTGCAGCTTCTCCCTCTCCGGCGGCACAAACGAGGCCTGGGAAATGGTCAACGAGCGTTTCGACGTGCCGATGATCGGCGAGTTCAACGTGCGCAATGCGGCCATGGCCGCCTGTGCCGCCCGCGTGGCCGGGCTCACGGCGGACCAAATCCGCGAGGCCCTGAAATCCTTTGAAGGCGTGGCACGCCGGCAGGAGGTGCGCGGCACCGTCAACGGCGTCACCGTGGTGGACGACTTTGCACACCACCCCACCGCCATTCGCCAGGCCATCGCCGGTCTGCGCCAGCGCTTCCCCAAGCGCCGCCTCTGGGTGCTCTTCGAGCCCCGCAGCAACACCACCATCCGCAACCTTTTCCAAAACGAGCTGGCTGACGCCCTCTCCCAGGCTGACCTGGCCGTTATCTCCCGTGTGGAGAACCACAAGAGCGTTGCCGCGGAGAACCAGCTCGACGAGGCCAAATTGAAGGCCGATATCGAAGCCAGCGGCACCAGCTGCTATCTAGGCGAGAACGCGGACGACATCGTGTCCAACGTGGTGTCCCGCGCGCATCCCGACGATGTGCTGCTTGTGATGAGCAACGGCGGTTTCGGCGGCATCCACAAGAAGCTGCTCACCGCCCTGGCACAGTAGGCATGGAACAAAACAGCGTCCGGCAGAACCGGATGCAGCAAAAAAACGCCGCGCTAATGCGCGGCGTTGGTGTTTACAGGAAAGAGCAGGTAATAACGAGTTATTTGATGATACCCTGCTTTTGCAACAGCGCATCGGGATTCGGCTTGCGGTGCAAGAAATCCTCAAAGAGCTGCATGGCGGGCTTGGAATTGCCCTTGGAGAGGATGGCCTTTCTGTAATCCATGCCGGTGGCGGGGTTGAGCACGCCCTCCTTGGCAAAGCGCGTGAAGGCGTCTGCGGCCAGCACCTCCGCCCACTTGTAGGAGTAGTAGCCGGCGGCATAGCCACCGCTCATCACATGCCCAAACTTGCGCGCGTTGGAAGGCACAGGCACGGTTGTGGGATAACGCAGACCCTCCAGAAGGGCGTCCGTTGCATCATCGATGTTCCAGTCCAGGAACTTCTCCTCGTAATTGATGTGCATTTCCAGGTCCAGCTTGGCCAGGCAAAGCTGGTTCATGGCATCGCTGGCGGGGAAGAAGAAGCGGGTGGCCAGGCGCTTCTGCAGCAGGTCCTGCGGCAGAGGCTGCCCAGTCTTATAGTGGCGGGCATAGGTGGCCAGCGCCTCAGGCTCCCACACCCAGTTCTCGTTGAGCTGGCTGGGCAGCTCCACAAAATCGTGGTCCACCAGCGTGCCGCTCTGCAGTTGCAGCTCACAGTCGGTGAGCATGCTGTGCATCATGTGCCCGAACTCGTGGAAAAGCGTGCGCACGTCGCGGTGCGCCAGCAGCGCGGGCTTGCCTTCCGCAGGTGGCGTCACATTCGCGCAAAGGGCGGCCATGTGGGGGCGGTGCGGGGCATCTGCCGTGGCGGGCGAGCCAAAAGCCATGGGGCTTACCCAGGCCCCCGCGCGCTTGGATGCCCGCGGGAAAATGTCCATGTAGAACGAACCGAGGTGAGCTCCCGTGGCGAGGTCATGCACGGCAAACAGGCGCACCTGCGGGTGCCAAACCTCCGCCGCGCCATCCGGAGCCTTCTCACCTGGCTTCAGGCAGACGGTGGGGATTTCACGGAAGGTGACACCGTACAGGAGGGAGGCAAGGGAGAACATGCCGATACGCACCTGTTCCGCCTCGAAATACGGGCGCAGGCTGTCCACGTCGAAATCGAATTTGCTCTTCTGGAGCCGCTTGGAGTAGAACGAGATGTCCCAGGGATTGAACTTGTCGGGGCGGGTGCCGGTCTCTTGCTGAATCCAATCGCGCAGCTCGTCCACCTCGCGGTCGAATGCGGGCTTCACCTTGTCTATCATGCCGTCCACAAAGGCCAGAGCCTTGTCACCGCTCTCCACCATGCGGCGCACGGTCATATCATCCGCATAGTTCTTGAAGCCCAGCAGGCGGGCAAGTTCCAGGCGCAGCTGCAAAATCTCCTGCACCACGGGTGTGGTGTCGTACTTTCCGCAGCCCTGGGAGGCGCTGCCCTCCCACACGAGTTTGCGGGTGGCGGGCACGGTGCAGTTGGCCATCACCTCGTTGGCGCTGCCGCTGTCCAGCGTGATGAGCCATTGCGGGTTTGCTGGCGTTCCAAAGCCCTTTTTCTGCGCTGCGGCAGCGGCACGCTGCATCCAGTCGTCCGACATGCCGTCCAGCTGCGCCTTGTCCGTAACCACATGCTGCCAAGCGTTCTTGGAATCGAGAATCATCTTGGAGAACTGGAGCTGGAGCTTGCTGATGCGCTGCACCAGCTCCGCCTTGCGCGCCTTCTGTTCGGGAGAGAGGTCGGCGCCGTTGTCGTGGAAGGCGTCCACCACATTCTGCACATACCTCTGACGAGCGGGAGAAAGGCCCTTCACCCAAGGCTGTGCGGCAGCGCGCTTGATGACGGCCCACAGTTGCTCGTTGGAGGTGACGGCGGCTTCAAAAGCGGTCACCAGAGGGCGCATCTCGTCGCTCACGGCACGCACCTCCGGGGAATCCATGTTGGCGGAGAGGGTGGAGAGGATGGCTTCCGTCTGGTTCATGCGGTACTGCATGTCCTGGTAGGCGAGGAACACGTTGTCGAAAGTCTCCTTTCCCGGCTCGACGGCGCAGATGGCGTCCAGCCGCTTCTGGGAGTCCTTCAGCATGAAGCGCATATCCTCCGCAATGCGCTGCGGGGTGAGCACGGACCAGCGGGGGTAGGAATCCCACGCGCAGGCAGGATGCTCCTCCGCCAGCGAGGAATGAGGCATAGGAGCGGGTTCACGCTTCACGGCGGCATCCGCCTGCAGCTCCACCAGCGTGGTGATGAGCGCGTTGTCCTTGAACCAGCCCTCCGGCGTGCTGAGCACCAGGCCGGAGGTCTTGCCGCCCTTCTCGTCCGTGACCTCGCGCATGGTGGCGGACGCGCGGAAAAGACCCTTCTGCACGGTGGGCCATTCACCCGCGGAATCGTTGGAGTCCGTGAGGTACACGGCGGTCACCTGGTGCGTTTCCTCATCATACTCCACGCCCCAGAGGGAGAGCATGTGCCACACGGGCAAAATCTTGTTGTCCTTGTCCAGCCTGCGGATGCCGATGGCCACGGCGTAGCCCTGCGACATCAGCTCGCGCAGACGCTCAGACGAGTTGTCCGCCACAGTCTCCCACTTGAGGTCGGTTCCGGGGAAGGCGCGCCCGCAGGATTCCGCGAGCTGCTTGTAATAGCCGCCCTGGCCCTTGCCAAAGTCGGTGAGCTTGATCTTGTCGGTTGCCAGCACACCGTTAAACCACCACTGCAGCACGTAGAACGGCTCGCCTGAGCAGTTTTGGAAGGCTTTTCGATAGGTGTCCCAGATGGCCTGGTGGCCCTGGGGCCCCATTTCCTTGAACCGGGGATTGCGGTCCTGCCACCAAGCCAGCATGTTGGATGCGGTGGCGGCCCAGCACATGTTGCCCACATCGCGGGAATCCTTGTCGGCATCGTACCAGCCGGATTGGCGGGAAACGCCCTCCACCCAGTAGGTGGCGGCGGAAGCCAATCCGCCAAGGGAGAGTAATACGGTGATTGCTATGTTCTTGATCATAAGTGGAAATCAGCAGTTTTGCACGGGAGAGCCCGGCTCTGCGGCCACCTCCGGCACGCTCTCGCAAAAACGCGCCATGTCGTTCAGGTAGTCCCGCCACGCGATGAACGGCATGGGTGGTGCCTGCACCATCATCATGCGAAACTTTTCGATACGCTCCGCGGCAGGGGCCAGCACCTCCGGCGGCAGCGCGTTGACGGCGGCCGCCACGTCCTCCAGCACATCGCACACGTTGTGGCACACCAGCGGCAGATCGCATCCGGCTCGCAGGGCGAGCACGGCAGCCTCCGCCACACCGTAGCGGTTGGCGATGGCTCCCATACAGAGGTCATCCGTGAACACCACACCCTCATAGCCCAGTTGGTCGCGCAGGAAGCCCTGCACCAGCTCATGCGAGAGCGAGGTGGGATGTTCCGCGTCCATCTCCGGTATCAGCAGGTGCGCCACCATGAGGGAAGGCAGCTCCGGCATGAGCGCGGTGAACGGGATGCTGGCGCGCTCCAGGAAACTGGCGCGTGTGCCGTGCAGCACCGGCAGCTCGTGGTGCGGGTCGCAGGCGGCATCCCCCATTCCGGGGAAATGCTTGCCGCAGGTCATGATGCCGCCCTTACAGAGCGTTCGGTTCCACACGCCAGCGCGGGAGATGACATCCTGCGTGTCGCTCCCCCAGCAGCGGCTGGGCAGCGCGTTAGCGTGCGGCGATGCCAAATCCAGCACGGGAGCGAAATCCGTGTTCACGCCCAGCGTGAGCAGTACGTTGAGCGTGTACAGCGCCGCCTTGCGGATGGTGAGCTGGCTATCCTTGGCGGCCAGCGCGGCGGCAGAGGGCATCTGCACGCCGATAGCGGCGGTGCGCACCACGCGACCGCCTTCCTGGTCGATGGCGATGATGGGTGCGTCCGGCCCCTGGGTCAGTCGGCGCAGGTCGTCGGTGAGCTCGCGGGTGAGCTCATGGTCCGCGATGTTGCGGGAGAAAAGGATGTAGCCGGCGGGCTGCAGGCGGGTGAAGAGCTCACGCTCGCGCGCGGTGAGCGCCTCCCCCTCGATTCCTACAACCAGCGGCAGCATGGCGGCAGATTACTTGGTGCCGAAGATGCTCTTGCGCGTGAACAGCGGGTACACCGGCACGCCGCGTCCCTCGATGGCCTCGCGGCCGCCTTCCTCGCGGTCCACCAGCACGAGCGCCGCCACCACCTTGCCGCCCTCCGCCTCGATGGCGTCGATGGCCTTGAGCGTGGAGCCGCCCGTGGTGATGACGTCATCCACCACGATGATGCTCTGGCCGGGGGCGAAGTTGCCCTCGATGCGCTTGCCGCGGCCGTGATCCTTGGCCTCCTTGCGAACGGTGAAGACCTGCAGGGGCTTCTCAGACTTGGCGGAGTACATGCCGATGGCCAGGGAGATGGGGTCCGCGCCCATGGTCATGCCGCCAATGGCCTCCGCCTCGGGGAACTTCGGCAGGATTTCGTCCTGCACGAGCTGCCAGCCCACCTCGCCGATGAGGTTGGCGCCGCGTGCGTCCAGTGCGGTCACGCGGCAATCGCAGTACAAATCGCTCTCCTTGCCGGACGCCAGGATGAAATGCCCGGTCTTGATGGATTTCTTGAGAAGGATGTCGAGAAGTTCTTTTTTCGCGTCTGTCATATCACGGGGTATTGTACACCCGCGCCCGCGCGATGGCAAGGCGCAAAACAGTTGGAATGTTAGGTTGCGGGCGCGGGTGTACAATACCC
>R28__coassemble_73_pt1 | contig 57300 bp, 60 predicted proteins | sample R28__metabat2_low_PE_030 | metagenome-assembled genome bin R28 | reverse complement strand
TCCGGCTCGGGGATGATACCCCGAACGAGTTTGTTCTACCACAAAATTTGAACCGGGATTAGGATGTTTTATGCGAGCGCGCCATGCGGCGCGAAGCGACAAACGCCCGCACGGCAAAAGCCGTGCGGGCTTGAAAATTCCCCGCGCCGACCGGCGCGGCTTTCTTCAAATCTTAATCCTAATCCTAATTTCCCCTTAGAACTTTCCGGCCTTGGCCTTCTTCATCTTGTACTTGCGGACCACCTTCTTCCACTTGTTGAACATGGTAAGGGTCTCACCGGGGCCGGTGGCCTGATCAATCTTCTTGCCGTTGGAGTCCATGACCACCAGTGCCGGCAGGGTGGAATTGGCGGGGCGCTTGTAGGGGAAAGGCAGGTCCTGCGACACCTTGGTGTAGGAGATGATGGAGAAGAGCACCTTCTCCTTCACCGTCCACTCCTTCATGTCGGAGGTGTCCTGGTCCTCGCTGATCATCACCACCTCCACGGACTTGTCGCGCAGCATCTTCTTGTATGTCTTGTTGATGGACAAAAGATCACCCTCCTCGCTATCCTTGCGGGCGTGGAAGACGAAGTAAATCTCGGCGTTGCGGGGGCGCACGTCGGTGAGATAGCCGCATTTCTTGAGAGCTTCAGCCACCTTGGAGGGTTTGATGGACTCTGCATCTGCATCGGCGTCCTTCGAATCTGAATCTTCCGAATCGGAGTCTTCCGCCGCCAGATTGCCCTGATGGTAATGAACCTTGGCAAAAGCCGTGGTCACGGCGGGGCCGGCGAGCATGCCAAGCCCCAAAAGGGTGATAGCGAGCGCTTTCATGATGGTGATGGATGGGTTATGCGTTATTGGGAGAAGGAGTCCCTGCACGGGCAGTCCGCCAGGGTCCACTTGGCCTTGCCGGATTCCGCGATATGGACGAGAGCGTGGTAGGTGTCCTCCTCCTCCGCGCCCACCTTGGCGGCGATTTCCGCGGCGGTGGCAGGCGTGGCGGAAAGGGCGGCCTCCGCGGCGCTCAGGAGCTTGAGGAAGACGTTGGCGGCCAGCTTGCCTGCCTGCACACCGGGCTGGTGGTAGGCGTTGATGTGGATGAGGCTGGCGTAGAAGCTCACGGTGCGCTCAAAGAGGGCGATGAGCATGCCGAGGGTGTATGCGTTCACCGAGGGAATGGAAATGGTGATGCTCTGGCGACCGCTTTCCGCCAGAGCCTTGCGCGTGCCGCGCAGGAAGCCCTGCAGGTAGTCCCCGGCGGTGTAGTCGCCCTCCACCTTGACGGTGTCTGCGGCGGACTGGCGCACCTCGATGAAGGTGGCGAAGAAGTTGTTGATGCCGTCGCGCAGCTGCTGCACGTAGGCGTGCTGGTCCGTGGAGCCCTTGTTGCCATAGACGGAGATGCCCTGGTGGACGGTGTTGCCGTCCAGGTCCAGCTCCTTGCCGAGGGATTCCATGATGAGCTGCTGGAGGTACTTGGAGAAGAGCACCAGGCTGTCCTTGTACGGCAGCACCACCATATCCTTGGCGCCGCGGCCGTTGCCGGCGGCGTACCAGGCCAGGGCCAGGCGCATGGCCATGTTCTGCGCGGTGTCCGCCTGGCGGGTGCAGGCATCCATATCCGCCGCGCCCTTCAGCAGGCTGTCGATATCCACGCCCTGGAGCGCGGCGGGGACAAGCCCCACCACGGAGGTTTCAGACGTGCGGCCACCCACCCAGTCCTCCATGGGGAAGCGGGTGAGCCAGCCCTCCGCCGTGGCGGTTTGGTCAAGCTTGGAGCCCACGCCGGTGACAGCCACGGCCTGCTTGGCGAAGTTCACGCCGTGCTCCTGGAAATAGTGCTGGGCGCACACCATGCCGTTGCGGGTTTCCGGCGTGCCACCGGATTTGGAGATGACCACCGCGAGCGTTTCCGTGAGAGGCAGGGAATCCAGCACGCGCAGCATGCCGTCGGGGTCCGTGTTGTCCAAGAAGCGCATGGCCAGCCCCTTTCCGGGCAGGGCGTCGGCCACCAGCTCCGGGCCGAGCGCGGAGCCGCCGATGCCGATGACCAAACAGGTGGTGAACGGCTTGCCGTTGGGAGCGGTCACCTTGCCGGAATGCACCTCTGCGGCAAAGGCCTTCAGGGCCGCGAGCGGTCCGTCGATAGCGGCGCGCAGCTCCGGCGTGGGAGCAATGGCGCTGTTGCGCAGCCAGTAGTGGCCCACCATGCGGTTCTCGTCCGGGTTGGCGATGGTTCCGGCCTCCAGCGCGGCGATGTCCTTGTATGCACGCTCTATCAGCGGTTTTGTCTCCGTCAGGAATTCATCCGTGAGCGGAAGTTTGGAAAGATCAAGAGAAATCCCCATCTGCGGGTACCGCAGCAGCTGACGTGCATAGTTTTTCATAGATGGGCAGTGTAGCACACCGCCGCCGTTCATGCAAGCTCAAAAACAGGCTAGGCTTATGCATGCCGTTTGGCGGGGCGGAAATCGACGATGCGGGCGTCCTGCATGTCCAGGATATAGGGGCGGGCGTGCTTGAACCATGCACCCGTGTTGACGATGGTGCGGTTGGGGAAGCGGCGGAAGCACTTGCGGTGGAAATGACCGAAGACGAGGGTCTCCGCATCCGGGAAAAACTGATCGGCGAAGCGGTTGGCGGCGGCGGGGGAGCGCAGCCAGTTCATGACGATGTTCCACGGGCGCTCCGGAGGCCAAAAGCAGTGCATGAAGCCGCTGAGCAGCGGAATGTGAGGCCCCTTGCGCTTCATGATGGGCGAAAGGGCGTCACACAGCTCGCGTGCATACGCCAAGCGCGCCTCCAGGGAAGAATCCGCCTCCGGGTGCGCGGCGATAAATTCCCTGAAAAACGGCTTGTTGTCCAGGTATTCCCAACTCCACGGGGCAATCTCCTTGAAGACGGCGTGTCCATGCATAGCCACCACGCGGCCGCCCCAAAAACGCGCCAGCTGGGCGGGAGTGGCGGGGTCGTGGTTGCCCGCAATCCCCACCATCCGAACGCCCGCCGCCGCGCATTGCTCCATGAAATTCCGCCGCAGTTCCAATCCCATCTCCCGCCAGGGGCAGGGACGCGTCTCCGCCAGGTCGCCCACCACCACCAAGGTGTCCGTGTCCTCGAACAAGTCAGCCAGGCGGTAGCGGGTGAGCGCCTCGCAGCGCTCATGCGCGAGGTGCAAATCCGAGACGAAACGCACGCGCTCGCCAGGGCGGGTATCGACGTCGATGATGAGGGGATCCGGCATGGTTGGGGTGTTACTGGATGGAACGCTGGCGCAGGGCCTCGTACAAACAGACACCGGTGGCCACGGAAACGTTCAGGCAGGGCACGCTGCCGTGCATGGGGATGCGCACCAGGAAATCGCAGTTTTCCTCGGTGAGGCGGCGCATGCCCTCGCCCTCCGCGCCCATCACCAGGGCCATGCCGCCCTTGAGGTCCACATCGTAGAGCGAGCGGTCGCCGTGGTCGCTGGTGCCCACAAACCAGATGCCCGCCTCCTTCATGGCCTTCATGGTGCGTGCCAAATTGGTGACCTGGACGAACGGGACCTTCTCCGCCGCGCCCACAGACACGCGCAGCACGGTTTCCGTGATGCCTACCGACTTGTCGCGCGGGGCAACGACCGCCGCCACGCCCGCACCGTCCGCCGTGCGCAGGATGGCGCCCAGGTTGTGCGGGTCCTGAATGCAGTCCAGCACCAGGTAGAGCCCCTGCGGTTGGGAGGCCAGAATGTCGGTGAGGTCGTTTTCGTTGAGGGCCTGGACCACATTGCCAGCGGCCTTGTGCTCGCGGCGGGATTCAAAATCGGCGGTGTGCTTGTTGGCGCGTGCCTCTCTGGGGTGACCGTTGAATTTGCTCATGGGTGGGATTGAGTGATGATTTGAAGGGCAGCGCCTGCGGCCATGAAGCCGAAGGTGCCGGTGACGTGCGTGGCGGAGCCGTACCCTGCGGCACAGCCGAGCTTGGCAGGCGTGCCGGGCTCGCGCTCGGTGGACACGGAGCCATCGCAGCGCGGGAAGCGCGGCTTCTCCGGCGAGTACACGCAGGGGATGCCGATTTCCGGGCACTTGTCCTCCAGCGGGAAGCCGTACTGCTTGCGCAATTCCTTGCGGAGCTGCACCAGCATGTTGTCGTGGTGCGTGCGCGCCAAATCCGCCACGGTGATGCATGCGGCATCCACGCGACCGCCGGCACCGCCGCAGGTCACCACGGGTACGCCGCGCTCGCGGCATGCGGCTATCAGGTGCGCCTTGGGGTGCATATCGTCAATGGCGTCCACCACCACATCCGGCTGCGTGTCGAACAGGCGCTCCGGGTGCTTGGGGGAATAGAAATGCAGCAGGGGCACAACCTCTGCCGCGGGGTTGATGGTGCGCACGCGCTCCGCCATCACCTCCGCCTTGGAGCGACCGTAGGCGCCCTCCGTGGCCTCTATCTGGCGGTTGGTGTTGGTGATGCAGATGTCATCCAAATCCATGAGGACGAGCGAGCCGACGCCGCTGCGGGCGAGGGCCTCCGCGGCCCAGGAGCCCACGCCGCCAATGCCGACCACGGCCACGCGGGCGGCGGATATTCTCTCTGCGGCAGGCATGCCGTACAGGCGGCCGATGCCGCCGAAGCGTTCCTCATCCATCATTTTTCAAAAATCTGTACAATGCGAGTGATGGAGGTGGCGCGGCCCGCGGCATCCGTGCACACGCACACACCGCATACCTGTGCGGGCCAGCCGCCCACAGGGTATTTGCAGGGCAGCGCGCTGATGCAGCCTTGCAGCACAGCCTCCGCATCACGGCCAATGACGCCGTTGAGCGAGCCGCACATGCCGGCATCCGTGAGGTAGGCCGTTCCGTGTTCCAAAATGCGCTCGTCCCCGGTCTGCACATGCGTGTGCGTGCCGACAACCGCGCTGGCCACGCCGTCCAAGCGGTAGCCCACGGCCACTTTCTCGCTGGTGGTCTCAGCGTGCATGTCCACCAGCAGCGCCGCGCATGCCGCGCGCAGGCGAACCGCCTCGTCATAGCCCAGCGTGAACGGATTGGTGGCTCCGGGGCGCATGAACGTGCGGCCGCTCAGGCTCAGGATGCCCAGCTTGCCCGCCGGCGTCTCCAGCACCATGCTCCCCTGCCCCGGCGTGCCCTCCTGCAGGTTGAACGGACGCACCACGCGCGCAGCGGCTTCCGAGCCGCCGTCCAGCCAAGTCACCAGGTCGGGCTGGTCCCAGGTGTGGTCGCCCAGGGTGATGGCGTCCACCCCCTTCTCCAGCGCCTCCTCCACCAACTTGGGAGTGATGCCCCTGCCGCCGGCAGCGTTCTCGGCGTTGACGACGACGGCATGCGCGGCATACTGCTCACGCAAAAGCGGGATGGCGCGGTAGAGCGCGCCGCGCCCCGGCTCGCCCACCACATCTCCTAGGAAGACAATGTTCATTTCTTCATGTTGGGTTCACAGGGAACCACGGTCACGGGCACCTTGGCGCCGCGCACCAGCTTCTCTGCCGTGCTTCCCAGCAGGATGGTGCTGAAAAAGCTGTGGTGGCGGTTGCCGATGACGACCTGGTCCACGTTGTGGCGCTCGCAAAAGCGCGCCACGCAACGCACGATGTCCTCGTGCTCCTCCGCCTTGGCGTAGATGGGGATACCCCATTTCTCACGCACAACGTCCGCGATTTCCTTGGCGCGCTTGTCCGCCACCTCCAGAATGCGGTTCGGGTACTCGGGGTCGATTTCCAGACCGGAAAAGGCGCCCGTCATGTCCCCGTTGGTAAGGCCGAGACCACTGTCGCCCATGTTGTGGTGAACCACGTGCAGCAGGTACATCTTCCCGCCGCACTGGCGCGTCACGTTGGCGGCAAAGTCCAGCACCGGCTGGGCCGCCTCTGAAAAATCCGTTGCCGCGAGTATTCTAAACATGCCGCCAGCATACCACAGCCCACCCGCAGATTCAAGGGAAAATACCATGCCAAGCGCGGATGGCCGGCGAGGGTTTTCCGCGGAGGGGGCCGTCACTGGCGCGACAGGATGGCGCGCATCTGGGAGATATCGATGCAGCGGCGGAGGGCGTATTCCGCACCGTCGGTGAAGTCCGGGTAGCAGAAGGCCAGATACTTCTTCATGCGGTTGCAGTGGCCGGCCTGGGTGATGCCCTCCGGCAGGATACGCCCGGTTTCCTCGATAAGGGTTTCGTAGTAGGCGTGCATCTCATCGCGCGTGGGAGCGGCGCCGCCGCGGACCTGGCGGAAGAGGTAGGGGTTGCGCACGGCACCGCGGCCGAGCATGACGCCCGCGCACTCTGCGGCCTCCATGGTGCGGAGCACGGAATCATGGGTCTGCATGTCGCCATTGAGCAGCACGGGGCATTCCAGGCCCTGCACAGCCCTGGGGCCGATGTACCAGTGGGGCTTGCCCGCATACAGCTGCGCGCGCGTGCGCAGGTGAATCATCACCATGTCCGGCTTGGCCTCCGCCAGCACGGGCAAAATGGCATCGAACTCGTCGGCCTCCTGCCAGCCGATGCGGCATTTCACGCTGAACTTGCCCTCCGGCACCACCTCGCGCATGCGCAGCAGGATGGTGCGGAAATTCTCCAGGTCGCGCAGCAGCGCAGCCCCCGCCCCGTGGCGGTTCACCAACGGAGACGGGCATCCCGCGTTCAGGTTGATACCGGCAATCGGCAGCTTGAGCAGCTCCACGGCATCGCGCACCAGCGCATCGGCATCACTGCCGGCCAGCTGGGCGTGGATGGGGCACCCGCTCTCATTCTCGCGGATGCAGCGCAGGTTCTCATCCGCCATGGCGCAGGTGGTGGAGGTGCTGCGGAAATAGGGAGTAACGAGGAAATCCGGCAGGCTGCCGATGCGCGTCAGCGTGCGCACAAAGGCCAAATCCGTTACATCCTGCATGGGAGCGAGTGCCAATATCATGCCCACAGGATAGCACAAACACACGAAAAGCGCAACAATTTGTGCTTGACTTTTCCCTGCGGCGGGAGCATAAAGCGGGCGCAATCCCGCGTGCGCGAGAATGCGAAAGGCATCACCAATTCCGCCATGAAGAACGCCACCATCCTGATACTGTCCACCGCCGCACTCCTGACCTCGTGCGACCCCGCCGCCGAGCTTGCAAACGCGGAGGGATACGCCTTCAAGCGCAATATGAACTTCACCCCTGGCGATGCCGTGAACGCCGGCTCCTGGGACGTCCCCGCAGGCGTCACCGGAGCCCACGTCATTATTGTGGACACCGGCTTGCAGAAGGCCAGCTACTACATCGGCAACCACCTGGTGGGCACCTCTACCATCTCCTCCGGCAAGGCGGGACACGGCACACCGCGCGGCACGTTCCGCGTGCTTGCCAAGGACGCGGACCACAAGTCGTCCACCTACGGCAGCATCGTTGACAGCGCAGGCAACACGATGATTGCAGAGTACACGCAGGGGCAGCCCATCCCTGCGGGCGGCCACTACAAGGGAGCCGAGATGACCAACGCGTTGCAGCTGACCACGGGCGGCGTGTGGATGCACGAGGGCATTGTGACCTCCGCACCGGAGAGCCACGGCTGCATCCGCCTGCCCAAGAAGATGGCCAAGATTTTCTTTGACAACACCTCCGTGGGCGACACGGTGATCATCAAGTAACCCGCGTGTTGCAGCGCGGCACCCCCCTCCCCCGCATGGAAGAGGACGGCATCATATTCTACAACCGCTACACCGGGAAAACCGAGCGTGAGAAGGTGATGGGCGAGCGCGCCCTGCGCTGGATCTACGGCACGTCCACGGGCAGGCTGGCACTGCACCTGCTCATCAAGCGGGCGGCGGTTTCCAAGGTGATGGGCTGGATGAAGGACCGTCCCTCCAGCGCGCGCTGCCTGCCGCAGTTCGTGCAGGAATACGGCATCGACATGAGCGAGGCGGAACGCGCGGTGGGGGAATACACCTCGTTCAACGATTTTTTCACGCGCACGCTCAAGCCGGGCGCGCGCCCCGTCTGCGGAGAGGGCCTTGTGGCGCTGCCGGCAGACGGACGCCACAGCGGCTGGCAGGATGCCGCGGATATGCGCGGCGCGTTCGTGAAGGGGCAGAGCTTTGATTTACCCGCACTGCTGGGCAGTGCGGAGCTGGCGCGCAAGTACGCGCACGGCACCGTGGTGCTCAGCCGCCTTTGCCCGGTGGACTACCACCGCTTCCACTTTGTTGCAAGCGGCACGCCGGAGGCCGCCGTGCGCATCCCCGGCCCGCTGGCCAGCGTATCGCCATACTGCCTGCGCCGCCGCATCTCCTGGCTCTGGACCAACAAACGCGAGCTCACCGTCATCCACTCCGATGCGCTGGGAGACGTGCTCTCCCTGGCCGTTGGCGCCACAGGCGTGGGAGCCATCACCCAAACCTACGCGCCGGGGCTGCATGTCGACAAAGCGCAGGAGCAGGGCTATTTCGCCTTCGGCGGCTCCACGGTGATGACCTTCTTTGAGCCGGGGCGCATCCAGCTGGCGGAGGACATTGCCTCCCATTCCGCGGAATACGTGGAAACCTACGCCCACCAGGGAGACGTGATGGGGCGTGTTTTGTGAGGCACGCGGGCGGTTGGCAGGCAGGCGTTGGAGGTAACGAGCGTGGTGGGTATGCACACCGCCCCCGAATCCACCCCGCCATGCGGTGGGGTGGATTAGCGCCAACGCCCGCCTACCAACCACCCATGTTGACACCAACCATGGCGTACACAACCTATATTTTGGAATTTACATTTCTCGCGGCACGTCCTATAATCCCGGCGCTATGTTACAAGCCGGAATCGTAGGCCTGCCCAACGTGGGCAAATCCACCCTCTTCAACGCCGTCACGCGCTCCCGCAAGGCGGAAGCCGCCAACTACCCGTTCTGCACCATCGACCCCAACGTGGGCATGGTGGAGGTGCCGGATGCCCGTTTGGGCGTGCTGGCGGAGATGAGCAAGAGCGAGCGCATCGTGCCCGCCGCCATCGAATTCGTGGACATCGCCGGGCTCGTGAAGGGCGCGGCGGAAGGCGCCGGGCTCGGCAACAAATTCCTCTCCAACATCCGTGAGACCGATGCCATTGTGCAGGTGGTGCGATGCTTTGAAAACGACGACATCATCCACGAGCTCGGCAGCGTGGACCCCGTGCGCGACATCGAAATCATCAACGACGAGCTTATCCTGGCGGACCTGGCGGCCATGGAGAAGCGTAAGGAAAGCCGCATCAAGAAAGCCCGCGGCGGCGACAAGGAAGCCAAGGCCGAGGTGGAGCTCATCGACAAGCTGCTGCCGCACCTGGACGCCGGGAAGCCCGCCATCACGCTGGAATTGAGCGATGACGAGCGCAAGCTGCTGCACACCTTCTACCTGCTCTCCGACAAGAAGAGCATCTTTGCCTGCAACGTGAGCGAGGAGGAACTGGCGGACGCCGTCAACAACCCCGACGCCCATCCCTACGTGGCCGCCGTGCGCAAGTACGTGGCGGAGCACCACAACGCTGAAGCCATCGTCATCTCCGCCCGCATGGAGGAGGAGCTCTCCGAGCTGGACGCAGCCGATGCCAAGGACTACCTGGAAACCCTGGGAGTGAGCGATTCCGGCGTGAGCGAGCTCATCAAGGCCGCGTACCACCTGCTGGGGCTGCGCACCTACCTTACCACCGGCGTGAAGGAAACCAAGGCCTGGACCATCCCCGCCGGTGCCAAGGCCCCGCAGGCGGCAGGCGTCATCCACACCGACTTCGAGCGCGGCTTCATCGCCGCCCAGGTGGTGTCGTACGACGACCTGGTGGCGTGCGGCTCCCTGCAGAAAGCCAAGGAGCTCGCCAAGCTGCGAACGGAGGGCAAAGACTACGTGGTGCAGGACGGCGACGTGGTGGAATTCCGCTTCAACGTGAGCAAATAACGACCCCTGCCCCGCCTCTCGAAAAAAAAGCATGTATTTTTTTTAAAATTCCGTAAAAAAAAGCTTGCTTCCGTGAAATGACACGCTATACTGCTTCCATAGACAGGGGCTTTCCGCGTCCATGCGGGGCCTGACAACAGGTTCACATCCATCCAATCTTATGAAGAAGACACTCACTCTGCTCCTCATGGCGGCGGTTGCGCTGGCCACCGGTACCGTATTCACCTCCTGCTCCGGCGGCGGCGATGGCGAAAAATCCCCGGACGACGTAATCACCTTGAACGACTTCCGCAAGGGCAAGAAGGAATTCCATATCAATACCCTTGCCCAAGACGTTATTGTTCCGGAAAAAAACCGACCAGAAGCACACGGCGCCAATCAGGACACCGTGTACGTGACTGGCTATGGCGAGTTCGCAGGCGCAACCTTCGACTGTGACTTCGTTTACCGCACGGACGAGCTCAACCATGAGGACGGCGTGCCGAGAATGTCTTGGTTGTGGATTACTTTCATGAGTCTGGAAGCTGTCTCGAGCCCGTCCGCCTTGGTCTCGCTGGGCATGGACCCTCAAGGCACCGGCATGGTGGGTTCCGCCGTAGAAATGCAGTTCAACTTCACCTCGCATGAGGTGCAGGTGCTTACCAGCACCCAAGGTACCGTGACCATCAACTACCCGGATCCCATGGGTGAGTACATCACCTTCAACGCCTGGGTGCGTTCCGTCATGAACGCCAACTTCTACGTGACCAAGAGGAACGCCGACTCCAACTAATATCTTTTTTCTACTGGACATGAAGCATCCCTTCAAGAAATCCGGTGTCAAGAGCCTGCTGGTCGTTCCGGCTGCGCTGGCATTGACCCTGGTTTCCCTGCCCTCCTGCAGCGGCGGTGGCGGCGATTCCGAGGATGTCATCGTGCGCGACATCAGTCCGCACTCCGTGCTCCCGGAAGGTGCCACGCAGTCTGAACTGCGCATCCGCGGCATACACTTCACCAACACCGGCTGGGAAATCGGCTCCGACACCGAGGAAGACGACTTGCCGCAGGACGGCATGTCCGTGGAGCGCCAGCTCACCATGTTCTTCTATCCGGACGGCAGCATGGACCTGAGCATCCCGTACGCCAACGTGGTGGACAACAACGACCCGCCCCCCAGAGAGATTGACATGACGGGAGGCCGCTGGTGGCAGGAGAAGGTTTCCAAGCAGCACAATACCCTCATGTACATCTGGTTTCGCATTGTCGGCACCATTGATGCCAACGGAGCGCCCTGCACCTATACGGGCGAGAATATCTGCTTGCTGCTCCGCGAGCGCCAGATGGATATGACGGGTGGATACCGCTTCGACGGCTCCGTGATGAGCGGCACGCTGAGAATGGAGGCCGACCGCACCAGCTTCTGGGGTGGTGATGGAACTCCTCGCATCTACGAGAGTGTCAAGAACATGTGGGATCAGCCCTGCACCTTCATTGTGCAAGGCTGGATTCCGGAAGACGAGGAATAAAGCCTAGCCCTCCCAGGAAATTCAATCTATATGAAGAGTCCCTTCACCAAACTCCTTTTTGCCGCGGCAGCGGCGGCCTCCGTGCTGGCATCCTGTTCTGGCGGCGGCGGAGACCAGACCGAGGAATACAACAAGGTCAAAATGCTTTCCCCGCGCCATCTGGCGATGCAGGGGCGCATGGGCTCCACCATCACCATCGAGGGTGTGTGCTACCCGCGCACCGATGGCTCGTACTCCTCGCCGGGCACCATGGTTCTCGTCATTGAGGACAACCCGCTGCCTGACGGCCCGATATACCCCGGCTACGGCTCCTCCGGTCAGGCTGTCGCGACTTTCCCCGCCGCCCAGGCCGGTGAAATCCAGCATGCGGTTTCCAACGTCGGCGGCGGCTTCACAGAGGGGCCTTTCGGGCGCAGCGTCCAAGGCAATTCCCCGGTGGGCGACAATTCTGTCACCCACGTTCAGCTTCTCTTCGAGGACTACGTGGACAACTCGCATTTCATCCGCTACATATGCGACGAGTTCAGCCTGGCGGTGACGGCGGCCAATCCGCAGCCGCAGGGCGAGCCCTACCAGGACTACCTGGATCCGACCAGCAACGACCAGCGTACCGTGCAGGACTATCACATGACCTACATGGGCGTGATTACCCAGGGTATCATCAGGATTACATCCAATCTGCCTGCCGATGGCTGGCCTGTTGGCTTCAGCGGCGAGATCAACCTGTCGGGCTGCTCCTTTGTGTGGGAATGCGATGAAACCCGCGTGCTTTCTGCCACTCTGGAGAACAACAACCCCGGCCAACCCATCATCGGCCTGTAAGCCATCTCCACTTGCAACCTATCAAAAGAACCGCAGGTTATCCAACCTGCGGTTCTTTTATGGTGTGGTGGTGTGGATATCCTCCATTCCACCTTCCCGTGTGGGTGTAACCCCAGCCTCATTTAACGCAGGAACCGCAGACGGCATGCGTCTGCGGTTCCCTTGTTCAGTAGCCGGTACGGCGCTTTACAATTTGTGCCGGAAGTCGTCCTTCACCTTGAGGGATTTGATGAATGCCACCAGCAGGTCCACGCAGGCCTGCACATCACCCATATCCGCGGTTTCCACGGGGCTGTGCATATAGCGCAGGGGCATGGAGAGGTTGGTGGCGGGCACGCCCGCGCGGGAGCGGAAGATCTGGTCCGTGTTGGTGCCGGTGGTGCGGCCGGAGGTCTCGCGCTGCATGGGAATCTTGCCGGCATCCGCCACCATCTCCAGGCGGGCGTTGATGTTGGGATGGCAGGCGGGGCCGAAGCAAAGCACGCCGCCCTTGCCCAGGCGGATATCGCCGTAGCGGCCCTTGTCCAGCCCGGGGGAATCCGTGCCATGGGTCACATCCAGGCAGATGGCGGCATCCGGCTGCAGACGGTAGGTGAGCATGCCGGCGCCGATGCAGCCCACCTCCTCCTGCACGGTGTTGCAGAAGACGATGTTCCACTCCGGCTTGATGCCTTTCTGGTGCAGGGACCGCGCCACCTCCGCGGTGATGTAGCCGCACAGCTTGTCGTCCAGCGCGCGGCACACCAGGCGCTTGCCGTTGTTGAGCATCAGCGGGCCGTCGCAATACACGCCCACGTCCCCCACGCGCAGCCCCAGCGCCTCCACCTCCTCGCGGGAGTCGCAGCCGAAGTCCACATACAGGTCGTACACCTTGGGCGCCTTGTCGCCGTCGTCGCGGATGTGGATGGCGGTGTTGCCGGTGATGCCGTACACCTCGCCGTCCGTACCGAAGAAGCGCAGGCGGCGCCCGCGGCCGATGGCCACGTCGCTCCCGCCCAGGCGCTCCACGCGCACAAAGCCGTTGTCGTCTATGTAGCGGATGGTGAAGCCGATTTCGTCCGCATGCGCATCCAGCATGAGCGTGGGCGCATTCTTCTTGCTGCTGCGCAGCACGGCCCAGGCGGAGCCGTAGGCATCCACCTGCTGTTCATCCGTATACGGGGCAATGTACTTTGCCCATATCCTCTGGCCTTCCATCTCATGCCCCGTCGGCGAGGCGTTGTTCAGGTAGTCCTCCAGGAATTCTTGTTGTTTCTTATTCATATCAGTATGTTTGGGTTGAAGATTTACAGTATCATTACAGTATCTTTACAGTATCATGCTCTGTCTTTCCAGCGCTTTTATCTTTGGAAGAAATATCATATTGCCATCCGTGCTTGATTAAATCATTTTTTACAGTGCAATTTTTAACGCAAAATATATTGCACTGTAAATTTTCGCGAAATTATCACATATTGATTTTTATTTATTTACAAACTATTTTACAGTGCAATTTACAGTGCAATCGTCAGATAATTTTTGTTTGATATACAATCCACTTGCCATCTTTATCACTTCCCTCTCTGGCAAGTAATCCCATTCCTTTCAAAGCAGACAATTCGGTTGCCACCGTGCGCCGCGTCATATCCACAACGACACAAACATCCTCGTATGTGGCTACGGGATGCTCACGGAGGTAATCCAGAATCTTCTGCTGGCGTTCCGTGATTCGAGGAGCGGGGACTTGTGGCGTGGGCACGGCGGGCATATCCTCGGCATTGAAGGAGACTGTGACAAAGAAGCCGGAAAGACTGTACTCCGGTGAGGGGTTGCCGTACTGGGTGCATTCGCGGCAGATTTTCTCGATACCGCGGCCCCAGGACTCCACGAACCCGGCGCGGAAGAAGGTTCCGGCGAGAAGGGGGTTCAGGGGATTGGACACATGTTTGGAGAGCAGAGTTTCCGCAGTCCAGTCCGGCGGGAGCTGGGCCTTGTTGGAGATTTCCAGCCTGTTCTCGTACACGCGGATCTGGATGGGGATATTGGACGAGTAGTCGGAGTGGATGAGCGCGTTGTAGAGGGCCTCGCGCACGGCCTCGCGCGGGAAGGGATAGCGCTCCACGCGGACAACGCCCTCGTAGGTGATGGGGGCGCGGAGGTACTTGGTGTAGATGAGGTCTATCACGCGCTCGGCCTGCGTGATGAGCGAGCCATGAACCTCATCCTGGTACAGGATGTCGGCATCGTTGGCGAAGAACCCTATCTTGACCCACGCGCCTGCGAACCAGCGCTCCGGGGTGCGGTGGAAGAGCAGGATGGCGGCGCGCTTGAGCCTGCCATCGTCATCCACCAGGTTGAGCCTCTGAAGCAGCTCGGCGCGGGGCAATGCGGCATCCTCCGGGGTAATGCGGCGGTTACGCAAGGCAAGCGTGCGGAAGGAACGGAAGCTCTCCTCGTCCAAATCGGCGAGGTCCACGCGGTCCAGGGTGATATCCTCCCAGCGGAAACCCGTCTTGCGGGTCAGGAAGGAATTGAGCGCGTTCCCGGTGAGCAGCTGGCAGGTGCTGCCGCTGCGGTAGTAGTACCTGCCGTCGCAGCAGACGGGGCAGGATGCGGGCGCGACCGCGATTTCAAGGTAGGCGACGCCGTTTTTCTCGCGGGTGTTGACATCCACCACGATGCCGAGCTTGCTGAGCACCTTGTTGGGCAGGTCCTCCGTGAGCTTCTTGCATGCCTTCTCCGTGATGCCGACCACGCCGCCCGTGTTGTCGATGCCGATGAACAGGGAACCGCCCTGCGCATTGGCGAAGGCGCAAATCTCCTGGAGGCAATCGTCCTTCCACGATTCCTTCCATTCGATGCACTGGTTCTCAGCGGGCCGCATGGGCTACATGTTCTTGTAGGCGATATCGCTGCGGCGCTGGGAGCCGGGGAAGTCCACCTTGGCGGCCTCTGTGTGGGCGGCGGTGCGTGCTGCGTCCAGGGTGGGGCCCTGCGCCACGATGGCGAGAACGCGGCCACCGGCTGTCACCCAGCCTTCCGCGGTCTTTTTGGTGCCGCAGTGGAACACGCGGGCGGCGCAGGCATCCAGGCCGCTAATGACATCCCCGCTGTGGGAGGAGGCGGGATACCCTGCGGAGGCCAGGATGCAGCACACGCTCCAATCGTCGGCAAAGTCGATAAGCTCCGGGCGGAAATTGCCCTTGGCGCCCTCCAGGCAGAAGGAGGCCAAATCACCGCGCAGCAGGGGCATCACAGCCTCGCACTCGGGGTCGCCGAAGCGGCAGTTGTACTCAATCACCTTGGGTCCCTGCGGCGTGAGCATGAGCCCGAAATACAGGAAGCCGCGGTACGGCAGGCCGTCCTTCTGCAGGCCCTGCACGGTGGGGGCCACGATGGTTTCCTCAATCTGCTTGAGCACGTCTGCGGTGACGAGCTGGCGGGAGGCGACGGCGCCCATGCCGCCGGTGTTCGGGCCCTCGTCGCCATCTTGGAGTCGCTTGTAGTCGCGCGCCGGGCAAAGGATGAGGTACTTGTCGTCGCAAATGGCGCCGAAGATGGAGATTTCCGGGCCGGTGAGGAATTCCTCCACCAGCAAGCGGCCCTCGCCGAAGCGCTTCTCGATGAACACCTCCTTCAGGAAATCCTCGGCGGAAGCGGCATCCGGGCAAACGGCCACGCCCTTGCCGGCGGCCAGGCCGTCGAACTTCAGCACGGTGGGGTACTTTCCGGCGATGGCGGCGATGGCCTCGTCATACCCCGCCACGGCCTTGGCCATACCGGTGGGGATGTGGTGGCGCAGCAAAAATTCCTTGGCGAATTCCTTGGAAGCCTCCAGCTGGGCGCTCTCCTTGGGCGGCCCCCAGCAGGGAATACCCAAAGCGGCGCAGCGGTTGGCAATGCCCTCGCCCTTCACCAGGCAGCTCTCCTCACCTGCCACGCAGAGGTCTATCTTGTTGTCGGCCATCCACTGCAGCAGCTCGTCGAACCCCTTGGCGGGGATGATGCTTGCGGTGCGCGCAATGGCATCGCTGCCGGGGTGGCAGTAAAGTTCCGGTTTGCAGGGGCTGGCGGCCAGCGTTTCTACCAGGGCTTGCTCGCGCCCTCCTTTTCCAATTACGGCGATTTTCATGCTGCGGCCATTCTAGCACGCCGCATGCAAATTGCAAGAACGCTTTTTGCGTTAGCGGCGCTTGCGGGAGCGGGTGGAGCGGGTAGCCACGCTGGCCTTGGTGCGGCGGGCGGAGGAGCGGGAGGTGCGAGCCACGCGGCTGCGGGATGCACGCGAGCGGCTGCGGGAGCGGTAGGACGGGCGGAAGCGCAGCTCATCCGTGGGCAGGCTGTTGATGGTCGTCTGCGGGATAAGGATTTGGGCAATGTTCTCCCTCTTCTCGGCGGCCAGGTAGGTCTTCTGGGAACACATCTCGATGGCCACGGGCGTGCCACGGTGCACACGGCGGTACAGATCCACAATGTCATCGCTCTTCATACGGATACAGCCGTAGGAAGCGGGGTGTCCGATCTTGCGCTCCTCCGGCGTGCCGTGGATGTAGATGCGGCGGCGGTGGGTGCTGCTGTTCTTGTCCTCCAACCCGGCGAGCTGGATGACACGGGTGACCACGGGGTCGCGCCCGTAGGCGTCGACGGGCACCACCTCACCGGTGGGGCGGCATCCCTTGAATACCATGCCCTTGGGCTGCCCCTCGCCGGTCTTCTGCGAGACGGCGTGGATACCCGTTGGGGTGCGGCGGCTGCCAGTGGTGCTGCCGATGCCGAACTTGGAGGTGCTAACCTTGTAATCCTTGACCTTCTTGCCGTTCCTCAGGAGGGTGAGCTTCTGGTCGTTGAGAGTGACCACCACGCCGTTGCGCACCACCGCAGAGGGCGGCACATCCCTTCCGTAGGAAATCTGCTGAATCTGGCAAGAAGTGAGCACGGAGGCCGTCAGGGCCGCCGTTACCAGGAAGATTTGTTTAAGGTATGTCATGTGTCGTGTCATTCGGGTTGAGCCCGTCCGGACGCGGCCGACGCTTTTCATGTCAGCTCGCCCAGATACGCTTGACGCGGCGAGATTTTACTGTATAATACACCAAGTGTCAAGCCTCAAATAAAACTTAAACAAACAGGCTGCCGTACTCCCATGAAAGTGAGAATACCGATTTACTTGATAACCGCCGCCGCGGCGTGCGCCCCGCTGTTCGCAGCGCCCAAGAAAGCCGCGCCGGCTCCCGCGCCCGCCGCCCCCGCAGTGGAGGAGCTGGACGAGGAGGAAGTCTCCGAGGGCATCCCGGATTACATCGGGCCGCAGCGCGACGAGGACCGCAAGGCCGGCGAGGTGCCCGCCATGTTCCGAGACGATGCGATGCTGGACGAGTCTCACTCCAACCAGGAGCTGGGCATCAACGTGTACACCGCGCCGTCCATCAGCAAAATCTTCGACCAGATGGACAACCTGCCGCCCGTGCCGGAGGAGTACGTGCTGCGCGACCGCGAGGAAACGCTTTCCACCAACCCCGGCAAACTGGCGCTCTCCATGGGCTACCTGCTGGCGGACGGCTTCATTGCCGTGCGCAGCGGCCACATGAACGACATCAAGCCGATAGCGCTGGACCTGACCCGCTATGGCAACGCCATGGGCGTGGGAGAGAAGATGAACGCGCACTCCGCCAGCCTGCTGGAGCACGCCGAAAAGGGCCAGCTGGAGGAGTTCAAGCGCATCCTGGCCTCCACCCAGAGCGATGTGAACGCAGAGCTTGCCGCCCTGCGCGACCCCGACCTGTCGCACCTGATAGCGCTGGGCGGGTGGATCCGCGCGCTGGATGCCGCCTGCGCCGCCATTGAAGCCAAGTTCGAAGCCAAGCAAGCCGCCATCGTCTTCTACCCGGACGCCCCGGCCTACTTCAACGAAATCCTGGAGGGAGTGAATCCCAGGACTGCAGAGAAACTGCACGTGGCAGACATGCGCGCCCTGCTCGTCGAAATGGCGGGACAGATGACACTGGAGAAGGGTCAGGCACCCACCATGGAAAAGGTGCAGGCCCTGCACAAGACCGCCGCCGCGCTCTCCACCCTCGCCATCGGCCAAGGCCATGAGCACTGATAGCCGCAGCCTGCCGGAGAGAGACTACCTGGAAATGGGCGTATCCCTGTGCGGCGTGCACACGGCGCGGCATCCGCGCCCCTGCTACCGCGTGTGCTACCGCCTGCGCATGTACAACGCCGGCCGCGCCAGCCTGCGCCTGCTGGGCCGCAAATGGACCCTGAAGGACTGCACCGGCCGCACCCACATCATCGAGGCCGAGCGCGTGTTCAACCAGCAGCCCGTGCTCAAGCCGGGGGATGCCTTCTCGTTCGGCGGCTGCACATACTTTGAGAACGCGCCCGCCGCCATGGAGGTACGCTTCTTCGGCACGGACCAGGGGAACCGGCCGTTCATCTCGCCGCCCCTGGTGTTCCCGTCGCGCTGCTTTCCGCGTCCCCGCCGATAAGTTTTTTCCTTTATCCATAACCCAAACCGCCATGCTGATAGCACCCTCCATGCTCGCCTGTGATTTCCGCCGTATCGGGGAGGAGGCCCGCCGCGCCCTGGACGCCGGGGCCGACTGGCTCCACCTGGACGTGATGGACGGATCCTTTGTGGACAATATCTCCTTCGGCCCGGACATCTGCGGAGCCATCCGCAAGAGCGTGCCGGAGGACGCCTACCTGGACGCCCACCTGATGATTGACGCGCCGGACCACTACTACCCTCGCTTTGTGAAAGCCGGGGTGAACATGGTGACCATCCACCTGGAGCGCGAGGGGGCCGTGGACCTGCACGCCACACTGGCCGCCATCCGCGCCGCCGGGCTGCACTGCGGCCTGGCCGTGAACCCGGCCACCCCCGTGGAGGGCGCCCTGCCCTACCTGGAGGAGCTTGACATGGTGCTCATCATGAGCGTGGTGCCGGGATTCGGCGGCCAAAGCTTCATGGGCGAGGTGCTGGACAAGGTGCGCGTGCTGGCTGCAGAGCGCGCCAAGCGCGGGCTCTCCTTCATCATCCAGATGGACGGCGGCATCGGCCCCGCACAGGCCCCGCTCTGCAAGGAGGCCGGCGCTGACTGCCTGGTGGCAGGCTCCTCCACCTTCAAGGCCTCGGACATGGCTGCCGCCATCGCCGCCATGAAGTAACCGTTATCCCACTGCGCCATGGACAACGGGACCAAGAGCCTGGTGAATGTGCTGCTGAGCGTGCTGGCACCCGTGCTGGTGCTGGATCACTGCTCCACGGAGGGCCCCGCGTTCTATGAGCTGGGCACCGTGTGGGCCATGGTGATTGCGCTCGCCCTGCCCATCGGCTGCGGCATCTACACCTTCTGGGACACACGCAAGGTGGACCCCATCACCCTGTTCGGCCTGCTCGGCACCATCCTCACCGGCGTGGTCACCGTCTACGCCAACACCGGGGAGGGCGGGGCCATCCGCACCGACACGCCTTGGTGGTACGCCGCCAAGGAGGCGCTCATCGCCATGCTGCTCTGCGGTGCCGTGCTGGTGACCGCCAAGCGCAAGGAATCCATGCTGCGCCTCTTTGTGTACTCGGACGCCATCTTCGATATCCCGCGCATTGAACAGGCCGTGCAGGAAAAAGGAGCGCAGCCGGAGTACGGGCACACGCTCTGGCGCGCCAACCTCATGATGGCCGCCACGCTCTTCGTCTCCGCCGTGGCCAACTTCCTGCTTGCCCTGCACTTCCTGCTCCCCGTGCTGGACAAGGAACCCGCCCAGCAGGCCCTGGAATACAACTACGCCGTCAGCAACATGACCTGGTGGGGCTACCTCGTCATCGGCGTGCCCCTCCTGCTCACCCTTTTCGGCGTCATCAAATACCTCATCCGCCGCCTGGAAGCCATCACTTCCCTCCCCTCCGTCACCATGCGGTGAACGGATGTGCAATGTGCAAATCGGGGAATTCGCGCGCAAGCGCGTCCAAAATTTATTTTAGCATTGCAAAATAACGGCAGGGGGGGTATACTCCCGCGCATGCGCAGCATAGGAGTTGCAATAGCCGTCTGTTTGGCCGCATTCATCAGCGGGTGCCAGGAACCGCAAGCAAGCGTTATGAACCGCCGTGGCGTACCGGTGGTCACCCGCCGGGGCTACACCGCAGGGCAGCATGTGGCAAACTCTCCCGCAGCCATCCCGAACGCCGCGCTCACCATACCGCGAAGCGGGGGCAGCCTGCTTCCTTCCCGCGCCCTGGCGCAGCCGGCCACGCCGGCGCCCGCGCCCAATTGCGCGGCAGTGTGCGTGATTGACCCCCGGACGGGCAAAATCCTGTTCGCGCACAATGCGGAAACGCGGCGCCAGGTGGCCAGCACGCAGAAAATCGTGACGGCGCTGTGCGTGTGCGACGAGCGCCGGCTGGACAAGATGGTGACCATCCAGGCGAGCGACAACCAGGCGCCGCCGGTGAAGCTGGCCCTCAAGCCCGGCACCCAGTACCGCAAGATAGACCTTCTGCGCGCCATGATGACGGGCAGCTTCAACGATGTGGCGGTGTGCCTGGCGCGCGACACCGCGGGCAGCGTGGATGCCTTTGTGGAGCGCATGAACGCGCGCGCCGCCAGGATGGGCATGCGCAACTCGCACTTTGCCAACCCGAACGGCCTGCCCGCCGCGCAGTACTCCACCGCGCATGATATGGCCATTGCCGCCTGCTACGCCTACAACAACCGCATCATCCGCAGCCTCATCAACACCCCGCAGTACACCTTCACCAAGGCAGACGGCACCACGCGCGTCATCCGCTCCACCAACAAGCTGCTGGGCAAGTACCCCTGGGTGCAGGGCATGAAGACCGGCTACACCAACGCCGCCGGCAAGTGCCTTGTCTCCTGCGGTGCGTACAACGGCAGCGCCGTGGTGGTGGTGGTGCTGGGCAGCACCGCTTCCAAGGTGTGGGATGAATCCCTCAAATACCTCAAATGGGCTCTGGGCATTGCCTGATTTTGCCTGCCATACAGGCGCTTTTTGCTTCCCTTTCACCGCGCGGCGGCATATAATGCCTGCCAGCATCAGGCATGGCTCATTCCGGCAACAGGAAACGCACCAAACGCATAGCGAATGACAATCCGCTATACGGCGACCTTTTTCACGGCAAGCTGGATGCCCAAGGCGTCGATATTCCCACCGGAGGCGTCTATCAGCAGCACCCCGAGAAGCCGGCACCGCGCGAACCCGTCGCCTCCGGGGATGAGCCCTCCTTCTGGAGAAGCATCAACGGCTGGCACCTGACCACCTGCACCATCTTCCTCATTTTCACCGCGTTCCTCTACTGGCTGGCCATCAGCATGTGGGTGCCTCAGGACATGCGCGACATCGCCGGGTACACGGACAAGGGGGCGGCGCGCGACCTGACAGCCATCCTGCGCAACGCGAACGGCGGCGAGGTGGTGTTCACGGAAGCGGAAATCAACCGCTACCTGCGCGACACGTGCCGCATGCGCCAGACGGGCGTGATGGCCATTCTCTCACACAGCGAGGGCGTGGCGTTGCGCATCCACGACGGATACTGCGAGTTCATCATCGACCGCCTCATCGGCTCCAACCTGCACCAGACCACCTCGGTGTACCTCACCTTCCGCCGCGTGACGGAGCGCGGACGCCAGACAATACGCATGGACATCTGCGGCGGGGAGCCGATGCTGGGAGGCTCGCCGCGCGGCGGCCGCATTGGCCGCGTGGATTTCCCGCAGCAGTACATGCGCATGCTGCAACCGCCGCTGGAAACGCTCATGTCCTGCTACAAGGATTTCTTCGATATCATCCGCGAGCACGGCTACTTCCCCACCTTCACCAAGGGAGGCAACGGACGCGATGCCACCGTGCTGCTCACCCCCATGAACTCCTTCTCATAAATAAGTAACACCCGAACCATGATGAAACAACACCGCATTGTCACCATAGCCCTGGCCGCCCTCGGCGCGGTTACCATGAGCTCTTGCATCCACCAGGTCATTGCCCAGCAGTTCACGCGCGACGTGTATCCCGGAGAGCGCCCGCCGCACGTCATCGCCGATGTAAACGGCAGCCCCGCCAGCCAGGGCTGGCTGCGCACCGATCCTGCAGCACTGCCGCCCTCCGGCAACGAGATTTCCCGCATCCGCTACGCCTCCGACGGCACACCCTACGGTATTCCCAGCAACTTCGCCGGCATCATCACCTCGCCTTATCCCCCCTACCACCAGCTGGATTGCCAGGGCAACGGCGCCAACGACCGCGTGTGGGACCCCTACACCCGCAAGCCTTTCCTGATTCCCCGCATTTACAAGGTGAACTAAGAGCGGATGCCTGAACCGGAATCCCAGGAGACCCGCCCGAAGCTGCGCGACAAGCTGGCACTGTGGGCATACAAGGGTCTATGCGGCGTGCTGCGCATGACGGATGTGCGGGCGGTGGCGTTCTGCGGGCGCGCGGCGGGGTACGCCGTGTGGCTCTGTGCGCCGTCGCGCCGCCGCATTGTGGCGCGCAACCTGCGGATCACGGTGGACCCCACGCTGCGTGCGGCCAAGCTGGCTCCCATGGTGAGGCGCAACATGGTGCGCACCACCATGAACCTGTTCTGCGCGCTCAAGACCGGGCTGATGAGCGAAAGCGAGATGGACCGCTCCATCCGCATCGTGGGCCGGGATATCTTTGAGGCGAACGGGGTGGACGGCCAATGCGGCATAGCATGCATCCCGCATGCGGGCAACTGGGAGATTCTGGCGCGCGTGCGCAGCCGCTACCCCAAGGTGGAGCACTACGGCTCCATGTACCGCCGCCTCAACAACCCGCTCATCGAGGACCTGGTGTACAAATCCCGCACCCGATACGGCTGCGAGATGCTCAGCAAGGAGGACGGCCTGCGCGCCGTGCTGCGCTTCGCCGCAAAGGGCGGCCTGCTGGGCGTGCTGTGCGACCAGTTCACCAACGAGGGCGTGTACGTGCCGTACTTCCGCAAGGTTACGGGGGTGACACCGCTTCCGGCGCTGCTGTACCGCCGCTGCAAGGGCAAGGCGCATCTCATCGCCGTGTTCACGCGCAACACGGCGCTGGGCCGCTGGGATGCGGAAATGAGCCGTGTGATTGAGGTGCCGGAGGGCTGCGAGAGCACCGCCGCGCTCACCATGCTGGTGAACCGCGCCATCGAGGAATGCCAGAAGGAAAACATCCTGGACGGCTTCTGGATGCACCACCGCTGGAAGTCCACCGCGCAGTTCGCTCCGGAGCAGGATGCCGAGGACTGGGCGCTCGCCATGCAGACACCCGGCCTGCTGCCCTTCCGCATCATCGTCTGCGTGCCGGAGGACTTTGAGGAAGCCCTGCTGCTCATCCCCGCGCTGCGCGTGATAGCCGCCAGCCGCCCGGACGCCCAGCTGAACATCGTCTGCCCGCAGGCGCAGCTCGCCTTCTGGCGCACGCAGGACTACGCCGCGCACGCCGTGAGCACAGACGGCGCCACCCCGCCCTCCGCCCAGCTGGAGGAGGACGAACCCTACAAGGAGGGCCCGTACGACTACCTCTTCATGTTCAGCGAGAACAAGCGCGTGTTCCGGGATTTGACCAAGAACCTGGGTCCGCTGTATGTGAGCGGCTTTGCGGAAAACCCGCTGGCCGCGCCCAAGCGCGCGTTCCGCTCCAAGTTCACGGGCCTGCACTTCGCTGCACCGCGCCACCGGGCAGAGGACTACCTGGCCCTCCTGCAAAAATCCCACAACCTCTCCGTGGAAAGCGCCGCGTATGCCTCATCCGGGTATGGCCATGCGGAGGCGGCCGCAACCTATATCGCCCCCTTCTCCACCCTCGGCAATGCAGATTCCTGGGCAGAGGAGAAATGGGCGGAGCTTTGCGCGCGCCTGGATTCCCCCACCCTGCTGGCCCTGCCGCAGGACAGGGAACGCGCGGAAGCCATGGCGCAACGCCTCGGCATCACCTGCCTTGTCTGCGCCCCGGAGGATGTGCATCTGCATTTGGGTGAACACTGCCGCCTGTATGCGGTGGACGGCCTGCTGCCGCAGCTTGCCGCGCTCTGCGGCACCCCCTGCACCGTCATTATGGCCAGTCGCCTGGCAGACCGATACCGCCCGCTGGGGGAAAACCACCGCACGGTTTACCGCCACCTGCCCTGCCACCCCTGCCACCGCACGGATTGCGATTGGGAACACCACTGCACGGATGAGGTTTCCGTGGAAGAGGTGGTCGCCTGGCATTGATGTTTTTTTGCGTTTTTTCAAAATCACGCACATGGAAAGATGCGCGGGTTTCCGGTGTGCAAGCGGGGTAATTTAGGATTGGGGATTTAAGATTTAGGATTTGGGATTTGGTAAATTCGCGGGCGGGTTACCAAATCCAGTGGGCGTTCCAGATGTTGAGCAGGGTGAGCAGGAGCATGCCGCCGCCCACGCAGAGCATGCACGGCCACACGCGGCGGCGCAGGCAGAAGCGCAGCTGCACCGCCAGCAGCAGCATGGCCAAAAGTGTGCCGAGGACAATCACCGCCAGACCCGCCAATTCCCCCAAATCCCGGAGCGTCGCATCACCCATCGGCACCAACCTGCCGCATACGCCGCCCACACTTGCCCTCTGCAGGCGGTCCAGCACATCCCCGGATCCACGTACCTCTGCAGGACAGCCGGGATCCATCTGCACTTCGTAGACCAGCAGCACATCCACCTGCCGCGGCAAAGGCTCGCCCGCAAGACACCTGCACAGCGCGTAAAGCGACCACGCGCGCGGCATGCTGTAGGGGTAGGGAACTATCCTGTCTCCCCGCTGCATGCCGTAGACCGCCGCGGTGTTGCCGTCGCCCAGTACCGGTTCATCACAGGATGCGCACACGGTCGCCTTGCCGTCCATGTAGGACCAACAATGGTCTTTCTCCACCCATTCCGCGCCCTGCAACACCCCCGGCTCAGGATTCATTTCATCGCGGCCAAGCCACCGCCTCTGGTGACAATAGGGGGCAAAGCTCCAGGTCTGCTCCTCCGGCCAGGTGTCCCGGTAGGCGAAACCGCCCAAGCGGCATTCCAGCTTCGCAGGAGAGAACAGTTCGCGGCTCTTCACCTCCAAGCCGCCCGGCAGCACGACTTCATCAACGTACTCCAAGTCTCCGCTCTCATTGCGGGCTTTCATACCGCGGCTCAATGCAATGGCCTTCACGCGCACGCCGAGCAGCTCATCCACCTGCTCCGGCATTTCGGCGGCAACAATCTCCGCCTCTCCGCACACGCGCACGGGCTTGCCCTCATTCTCCGGCAGGGGGGCCGCACTGTCCACGGTGGCGAACAGTTGTTCAATATCCCGGTTCACCCTGTCGGCAAACGCCGATCCCGCCATGCCCCAATGCAGCAAAACCTGCGCCCCCAGCGCCAGCAGCAGCAAGAGCCCCGCCAGCGCGCCCAAGATAATGGTAAATACACGTCTCATACACCCCTATTAAGCACGCTCAGGGCGGTTTTGTGCATAAAAAATGAAAAAAACTCAACAAGAGTTTCCAGCTGCGCCAAATCGCCGGGGGTGAAGGCGTAGTCCTCGTTCAGCCCGCGCAGGTAGCTCAGGGTGGCAGCGGCATCTGCGGCGCGGTCCGGGGTGCCGGCAGCGCGGAGAAGAAGCTCGCGGCATTCGCTGTCTTCCGCAAGCTCCCAGGCGTACCTGCCCTCGAAATCCAACAAGCGCGGGTTCACCTTGCCGCTATCCAGCAGCAGGCGGACGTGGCGGGCGTTGTTCTCGAGCGCCGCCTCATGCAGCGGGTGGCGGCGCAGCATCCTGTCTGTTCGGTAGTTGCTGCTGAAATGCTCCACCCCCAGCGGCAGCTTTTCAATGAAGGTGATGCCGTACTCCTCATCCACCACGGTCAGGGAAACAGCGTCATTGGTCATGTCGATGCTTTCTACATCCGCATAGCGGGTGCAAAAGCAATGGGTGCAGTCAGGATCTGTCGAGGCGTACCACTGCCCGCCGCGCTCATGGAAGACGCGGAAATTGACACTGAGCGCGCCGCTCGCCATGTATTCCAGATAGGCCGCGTGATGCCCGTCCGGGCTGCGGTATAGGCAGGAGCTTTCCCCCTCTGCGGGCTGGACCTCCTCAGGCAGCGTAGGTAGCGCCGCTATTTCCGCGAAGGCCGGGGAAAGCCCCGCCAGCGCGCCCAGGATGATGGTAAATACACGTCTCATACACCCCTATTAAGCACGCTCAGGGCGGTTTTGTGCGAAAAAAATGAAAAATGACGAAAAAAAATCGTCACTGCACCCACTTGCCGGTGCCTTGGGGGAGGTGGCCGTCGCCCACGGGCTGGTAGCGGGTGGATTCGGTATTGCCCCACATGGGAACACCGGTGGCCTGTTTCCACTTCTGGCTCATGCTGCAACCGGTGTAGCAGCCGTAGCTCCAGCACTCCGCGTTGGGGGCGAAGATACCGGGCTTGAGGCGCTTGGCGAGGTCGTTCTCATGCATCCAGACGGTGGAGGCGGCCACGATGTAGTTGCTGTAGTCCAGCATGAAGGCGTACGGATTGGAATGACCGAAGTAGTAGAAGTGCGTGATGCGGTCGTTGCCGCGGGCGGCGGTGTTGATGGCCTTGTACATCTGGTCCATGGTGTCGAAGAACACCAGCTTCACATGGCGCTTGGCGGCCAGCTCGCGGATGCGGGCCAGGTAGTCGGTTTTGTTTTCCTGGCCGCGGGTGACATAGGCGGGGCGGTACACCAGCCACAGGATGTTGGCCTGCGGGTCCTTGCCAAGGGTGATATCCATCTGAATGGTGGAGGCGCGGACGAAGTTGGCCCACCAGTTGTCATGGGCGAGCGGGCCGCGGTTGTTCTCCCAGGAACGCAGCGCCACGCCACCGGTCATGACCACCTGCACCGCCTGGGCAGCCGGGCACAGCCCCAGCAACGCCACAGCCAACATTATGCGCTTCCAATTCTTCACGCCGCAAGCATACCGCCGAGAGCCCGCCGTGTCAAGGCTGTGTATCCACTCCGCTCCCGTTGCCGCGCGTTGCGCTACGCCGTGGCAGGCAAGGCGGGGTTGCGAGGTGGGATGGCGGGCGGGGACACCCCCCTTCCGGGGAGGCGTCCCCAGCGACGCCATTTCCTCTTTTTCAGTCACGGCAGTTGTGTATGTTTTTTCATTTGCCGTGGTGGAGAACTTATCAAAAAAACTCTCCCTCTCTCCCTGAAGGGAGAGTTTTTTTTGATAACCTCCCAAAATGGGCTGCACGCCCTTGTTGTTTTGCCGTGTTCCATGAGCCCACACGGTAACATGCATATGCCCCATCTGACAATTCTGCGGCAATACACCGCACGGGGTGCCCGCAGGCGGTATACTTGTGCGGCGGGGTAGCAAAAAGCCGCGCTGAATGCCGGGGACTCAATGAATGGCCTCCTGCAGGGATTGCAGGTAGTCCGCCACGGGGCCGGAAAGGAGGGCGGGGGCGTTCTCTCCCAAGCGGAAGCGCCAGCGCATCAGGTCGCGCAACAGGCCCAGGTGAACCTCCGGTTTTTCCTCCGGCACCAGCAGCATGATGATGAAGTTGGCGCGGCCCAAATCCCAGTTGATACCCTCTGCGGAGCGTGCGGCGTACACGCCGGGGCGCTGCAGGCCGGGGATGCGGCCGTGCGGCACGGAAAGCCCCTGCGAAACGAAGGTGGGCTCCAAATGTTCCCTTTCCAGGGCGGCGGAAACGGCGGCGCGGTCGTCGGGCAAGCCCATCATGGCGGCGAGCTCGCCGGCCATCAGGCTCACCACCGCATCGCGGCTCGTGAGATCCGGCAGTTCCGCCTCCCTCACGAAGATGAACGGGACCGTCTGTGTATCATCATCTGCCATAGCGCGGGGCGAACCATACCACAGCCCCCTGCACCGTGCAAGGCATATGAGCGTTTGCGGCGCGGTATGACAGAACGCGCGGGGCGATCACATCTTGAACTGCTCGCCCAGGTAGATGCGGCGGGTCTTGGGATCGTTGGCAATGTCGTCGGCATTGCCTTCCTTGATGACCTTGCCCTCGAAGAGGATGTACCCGCGGTCCACGATGCCGAGGGTCTCGCGGACATTGTGGTCGGTGATGAGGATGGAGAGGCCGTCCGTCTCGCGCAGGGATGCGACGATGCGCTGGATGTCCTGCACGGCGATGGGGTCCACACCGGCGAAGGGCTCGTCCAACATGAGGAGGCGGGGATTGGAGGCGAGGGCTCGTGCGATGGTGAGGCGGCGCTTCTCACCGCCGGAAAGCTGGATGGCCTGGCTGTCGCGCAGGCGTTCGATGTTGAAGCGCTGCATGAGCTCATCCGCCTTTTCCCTCTGCTGGCGGGGAGTGAGGTCGGCGCGGGTTTCCAGGATGGCCATGAGGTTGTCCCAGACGGAGAGCTTGCGGAAGATGGACTCCTCCTGCGGGAGGTAGCCCATGCCGAGGCGGGCGCGCAGGTGCATGGGCAAACCGGAGACGTCCTCACCGCGGAAGAAGACCTCGCCCTCGTCCGGGCGCACCAGGCCGGCCACCATGTAGAACGAGGTGGTCTTACCGGCACCGTTGGGGCCAAGCAGGCCGACAATCTCGCCGGAATGCACGGTGATGTTCACGTGGTCCACCACGCGGCGTTCGTGGTAGCTCTTGCAGAGGTTTCGCGCTTCGAGCAGGATGTCGTCCATGGTCAGTTGCCTTTCTTCTGTTGTTCCATCTGGTCGTGGATTTGGGTGGCGGTGGTGCGCTGGGTGGCACCGTGGATGCGTGCGTTGTTGTCGGCATCCAGGGTGATGGAAGCGTTCCCGCTGGCGGTGTGCGTATTGTACCGGTCGGAGAGGGTGACGGTGTTTCCGGTGAGGGTCTTCACGCCTGTGACGGCATCCAGCGTGACCGTGTCACCGGAGGCGCGCAGCACGCGGCCGGAGGAGTCCTTGGCGGCCAGGACCACAGAGCCCTCGGCACGGGCGGACTTGAGGTTGCCGAGGCCCGCCTGCTGCGGAGATGCGCCGCGCGCGGGCTTGGGGCTCTCGCCGTCCGCGAAGAAGGCCACGTTCATGGGGCCGCTGCACTGCATGGAGCCCTGCGGGGTGCGGATGCTGCCGCCTGCAGGCGTGGAAGCCTCCTGCAGGCCATCGAAACTGTAGTTGAGGTGCGCGAAGCGGTCGTCCTGCCGCACGGGACGCGGCGTACCGTGGCGCAGGGTGGCGGTGACGGGGCCGTTGGAGGCGAAGCTGCCCTGTGCGGCCTGCATGCGGGTGGCGGAGCCGGTGACAAGGCGGCCCGCCTCCTTCTCCAGCGTGAGACTGTCCTTGCAGACGGCCTTGACGCTGTTTCCTGCGGAGTCGTGGGTCTCGATGCCGATATCCGCGCCCTTGAGCGAGATATCGCCCGCGGCGTTGACATGGAGCTCTGCGGGGGATTGCGGGGAAAGCGCAACGATGGCCGAGGGAGCCTGGCCATCCGGCGTGTGCTCAATGCTGATGTGGCTGCCGGAGAGGGAAATCTCCCCCTGCTCCGTCACCTGCAGGAAGGAATGGGCATCCGCCCTCGCGGCAGTTTGCGCGGCGGCGCGGAAACCGCTGCCCTGCACCACCAGCGGGCTGTCCCCGCTCGCGGTCACGGTGGCCTCCTGCCTCACCAAATCCGCCTGCACCTCATCACCCATGACGGCCACATCCCCCTGCTCCGACTTGGCGGCCAGGCGCACGCCGCGGTGGGCGGTGAGCGTCTCCACGCCGTCGAACTCCGCCAGGGCAAAGCTCGGCAGGGCATCAGGCCGCGGGCGCGGGGTCTCCGCGCGGCGCAGGTTGAGCTCGGTCGGCCCCTGTGCGGCGAAATCCAGCTCGTCGTCGTGGATGGCAACGGGCTCTTGCGTTGTCACCTTGCCGGAGGCAGCATCGAAATGCAGGGAGCCGCAGCGCATGGTGCCATGCAGCTTGGTTTCCGGGTTGCGGCGGGAGAAACGCTCGTAGGCCACGCGCACATCATTGCCGTGGATATCGATGTTGCCGTTCTCATCGAGGGCGATTCTCTCGGCGGTGATGGTGTTGGCGTTGTAGGTGAGGGAGGCCTGCGGGCCGCTTGCCAGGCAGGCGCCGGTGCGGGCGTTGTACTGCAGGATGTCGCCGCTGGCGGCATAGCCGTCGAACTTGGCGGAGCCTTGGTGCACCGCCACGCTCTCCACGCCCTTGAAGCGCATCTTGGCAAACTGGGAAAGGTAGCTGTCGCCGGGCTTCCCGGCGGCGGGGTCCGGCTGGAGCACGACCGTGAGGGCGGCTTCCGAATGGAACGTGCCGCGGGGGTGCTCCATGGAGGAAAGCCCCGGCAGGTAGAGCGTGTGGGAGGCGGCGTGGTAGGTGATGCTGCCGCCCGCGCACTCCATCTTGCCCTCGCGGCCCTCGTCGTCCACCCAGCGCAGGGAGATGTGCGCGCCATCCATGAACACATTGCCGGCGGCATCCGCCACCAGAAGCGCCTCGCGGCCCTCCTGCGGCTGGATGCGGATGGAATTGCGCCCCTGCGCGACCAGCACGGGGATGCCGCGCGCGGGAGAGCGCAGCAGCAGGATGTTGGAAGCGGTGTCCGCCACGGCATCCGTGGTCTCGATGGTGATTCTGCCGCCGCTGAGCTGCTGCGGCACCCGGCGCGCGCGGTCCGTGATGTCCTGCTGCACCTGCTGGACCTCTTTCGTGGGGGAGGCATCCCTCTGCGCGGCATCGGGGCGCGGGTCCATGGAGCGCAGCTTCACGAACAGGCGGTGCTCCGCGAGCAGGCGCAGGCGCTCGTCCAACAGCTGCACCTGGTCCAGGTAGATGAGCGTGGAATTGGCGCTGTCGAACATGAGCCCACCGCGGCAAGAGGCCAGGGTATCGCCCTCGGCGGGCTCGGAGGGCTCGTCCCCGGCGGTATCCGCATCATCGGCATCACCCTGCTGGGCTGCAAGCCCGGGGAGGGCGGCATCCACCTCCGCGGAGGCGGCCTGCCACTGCTCCACCAGCCGCTGCGCATCAGACTGCAGCGGCGCCAGCCATTCCGGACGGGGCCCGGATGTTGCGGCAAGCGCAGCGGGAACCACCAGCGCGCTCAACAGGAACAGGCGCTTCATTTCTTGGCGGAGGGGGCGGGGGTGGAACCGCGGCCGAACACGGCGGCGGAGACGGTGGTGCGCACGGGCCCGCGCAGAAGCCCCTTCTGGGTTTGCGCGTTGAAGGTAACCCTGCCGCCGCGCGCAGTGAAGCGCTCGTCGCGCACGGTGGTGCGGCCGACGGTTTCCGCGCGCATGGTAGAGAAATCGTAGGTGGCGCGGGGGGAGGAGACGGAGGTGCGGAAGCCGTCCTTGGAGTAGAGGGTGGCGGCAATTCCCTCCAGGGTGACGCGGGTGCGGGATTCGACGCGCAGCTCGCGGATTTGCACGAGGGCAGTCACGCGGTGGTTCTCATAGCGCGGCAGGGAAATCCCCTTCACCACGCTGCCCGGCGGCAGCAGCTGCAGGCCGGGGAACTCTCCCCGCCCCACGGTGTCGCTCACGTCCTGCGGCGTCTGCTGCGCCCGGGCGGGCAGCAGCAGAGCCAGCAGCAGAACTGTGGCCACCACGCGCATTACAGCATCTTCTTGTACGCCTCGCGCACCAGCATCAGGTTGCCCAGAATGCGTTCCAGATCGTCCAGGTATATCTGGTTGGGGCCGTCGCTCATGGCGTGTTCGGGGTCTTTGTGCACCTCCATGAACACACCGTCCACACCCACGGCCATGGCTGCATTGGCCAGCACGGGCGCCAGCTCGCGGTCGCCGCCCGTGGCACCGCCCAATCCACCGGGGCGCTGCACGGAATGCGTGGCATCGAACACCACGGGGCAACCGAACTTCTTCATCCAGTACATGCCTCGCATGTCAACCACCAGGTTGTTGTAGCCAAAGCTGGTGCCGCGCTCGCAGAGCATGAAACGCTCACAACCGAACGCGCGCATCTTCTCGCAAATGTTCACGCAGTCCCAGGGTGCCAGGAACTGGCCCTTCTTGATGTTCACCGGGCGGCCGGTCTTGGCGCACGCCTCCAGCAAATCACTCTGGCGGCACAGGAACGCCGGCACCTGGATCAGGTCCACGTAGTCCGCCGCGTAGGTGGCCTGCTCCTCCGTGTGAACATCCGTCACCACGGGGATTTGCAGTTCCCTGCTGATTTCGCCGAGGATGCGGCAGCCCTCTTTGATGCCGGGGCCGCGGAAGCTTTTCACGCTTGTGCGGTTGGCCTTGTCGTATGATGCCTTGAAGATGAAGGGGAGGTTGAGGCGCCCGCAGATTTCCTTGATGCTGCGCGCCATCTCCCATGCAAAGTCCTCACACTCCAGGGAACACGGGCCCAGGATAAAAAAGGGCCGCTCCCCGCCGATTTCCACGTTCTGTATCAGGTATGCCATGATGCTGTTTCCTTATTGGCGACATTATACCGCGAAAGGGCGGCAAGTCAACGAAATTGAGACGCAGGGCCTTTTCTATTCCGCTTGCCATCGCTTTGGGTGCGTGGTACAATCCGCGCGCTATGTTCTACATCACAACAGCAATCGACTACACGAACGGCGCCCCGCACATCGGGCACGCCTATGAAAAGGTACTGGCGGACGTCTTGGCACGCTGGCACCGAATGTGTGGCGAAGACGTGTACTACCTCACAGGCGTGGACCAGCACGGCCAGAAGGTGCAGCAGAAGGCCGAGGCCGCCGGCATGGAACCCAAGGAGTACGCGGACATGGTGATGCAGAAGTTCATCGCGCTCTGGGAGCGCCTGGGCATTGCGTACGATGGCTGGGCAGCGACCTCCGACCCGCGCCACGAGGCTTGCGTGGGCAAAATTTTGACCAACCTGAAGGAGAAGGGCTGCCTGTACAAGAAGGCCTACAAGGGTTTCTACTCCGTGCGCCAGGAGCAGTTCCTCACAGAGAAGGAACGCGGCGAGGACGGCAACTTTGGCCCGGAATGGGGCGAGGTCGTCGAGCTGGAGGAGGAAAACTGGTACTTCAACCTCAGCCAGCACATTGCCTGGCTCAAGCAGTACGTCACCGACCACCCGGAGGTGGTCACCCCGGAGTTCCGCCGCCAGAACCTCCTGAACGCCATTGAGCGTTCCGAGGGCGTGGACCTGTGCATCTCCCGCCCCAAGTCCCGCCTGGCCTGGGGCATTCCCCTGCCCTTCGACGAGGAATACGTGACCTACGTGTGGTTTGACGCGCTGGTGAACTACATCTCCTTCGCCGGCTACCTGAAGGAAGAGGGCAGCGACCTGCCGGAATTCGAGAAGCTGTGGCCCGCCGCCTGCGAGGTCATCGGCAAGGACATCCTGGTGCCCGCCCACGGCATCTACTGGCTCTGCATGCTCCACGCCATGGGGTTCGAGGACAAGGACATCCCCCGCCTCCTCGTCCACGGCTGGCTCAACATCAAGGGCGAGAAGATGAGCAAGAGCCTCGGCAACATCGTGGACCCCAACGACCTCTGCGACGCCTTCGGCCCCGAGGCCGTGCGCTACTACCTGGTGCGCGACACCAAGACCGGGTACGACAGCGACTACGATCCCGAGCGTCTCAAGATGATCTACAACACCGAGCTGGCCAACGATCTCGGCAACCTCTGCAACCGCTCGCTCAACATGTGCCTGCGCTACTGCGGCGGCACCGTCACCACCGGCGCAGAGGACGACGAACTCTCCGCCAACCTCCGCAACAGCCTGGCGGACACCGTCAAGCGCTTCTGCCAGCTCATGGACGAGTACAACACCGCCGATGCCCTGGCTGCCCTCAACGCCCAGGTGGGCCTCTGCAACAGCTACATTGAGCAGAAACAGCCCTGGGTGCTCGCCAAGGACGAAACCAAGATGCCGGAGCTGCAGCGCACGCTGGCCCACCTGCTGGAGAACTGCGCGCAAATCGGCTACCTGCTGGGCTGCGTGCTGCCGGACGCCTCTGCCCGCATCCTCTCCCAGCTGAATGTTGACGGCGCCAAGCTGCTTCCGCAGTCCCTGGCCTGGGGCCTGCTGCAGAACGGCCACACCATCCAGGCCCCCAGCCCCGTCTTCCCCCGCATTCTTTCCGAGGAGGAAAAGGCCAAGTTGGCCGCCAAGGCTGCAAAGAAGTCCAAGGGCTGATTTACTAAGTCAAATCAGGAAGCTAGGCACGCGCAGGGCGCGTGCGGTGTTTCGAGGGTCGCGGGAGCGGTCGAAATTCCCGCGCGCCGTGCGCGCGCATTATTTTGATTTGTACATCGTACATTGTACATCCCCGCTTAGTGTTTCTTCCAGCCGGGGCGGTGGCGTTCGGCGAGCTCCTCGGCCACCTGCTCGATGCGGAGGCCCTTGGAGGCCAGCAGGACGATGAGGTGGTAGAACATGTCGGAGGCCTCGTAGAGCAGGCGATCGTCGGTGCCGTTGACAGCCTCGATGACAGCCTCCAGGGCCTCCTCGCCCACCTTCTGGGCCATGCGGTTGATGCCGTCCTTGAAGAGGGAGGTGGTGTAGGAACCCTCCGGCATCTCCTCGCGGCGCTTGTTGATGAAATCCTGCAGCTCGGTGAGGAAGAGGAGCGGGTTGGCATCGTTCGTCTCGCCCCAGCAGGTGTCCGTGCCGGTGTGGCAGACAGGGCCGTGCGGCACGGCGCGCACCAGCAGGGTGTCGTTGTCGCAGTCCACCTTGATGTCCACCAGCTCCAGGAAGTTCCCGCTGGTCTCGCCCTTGGTCCAGAGGCAGTTTCTGGAGCGGCTCCAGAAGGTGACGCGGCGCGAGGCAACGGTCTTTTCGTAGGCCTCGCGGTTCATGTAGCCAAGCATAAGAACCTGGCGGGTGGCGGAGTCCTGGATGATGGCGGGGACCAGCCCGCCGGATTTCTCGAAGTCGATGTCCATGGTGGTGATTGATGTTGAGTTTTCAAATGCGCACGCAGATACCCTGTGCGCGGAGGAATTGTTTGAGGTCGGGGATGGCGATTTCGCCGAAGTGGAAGACGCTGGCGGCGAGCGCGGCGTCCGCGCGACCGATGGTGAAGGCGTCCGCGAAGTGCTGCATGGCCCCTGCCCCGCCGCTGGCGATGACGGGGATGTCCAGCTCGTCGGAGAGGCGCGCGAGGGCATCGTTGGCGAAGCCCTGCTTCACGCCGTCGTGGTTCATGCTGGTGAAGAGGATTTCCCCGGCTCCGCGGTCGGCGACCTCACGGGCCCAGTCGAACAGCCCGCGCCCGGTGGGCACGCGGCCACCGTTGAGGTAGCACTCCCAGTTGCCATCCGTGCAGCGGGCATCGATGGCCACCACGCAAACCTGCGAGCCAAAGTGGGAGGCGATGTCCCCCACCAGCTGCGGGTTGCGGAGGGCGGCTGAGTTCACGCTCACCTTGTCCGCCCCGGCGTCCAGCATGCGCGCCACGTCGGCAAGCTCGTTGATGCCGCCACCCACGGTGAACGGGATGGAAAGCTCGCGCGCCACGCGCGTCACCATGTCGGTGAAAGTCTTGCGGCCCTCGTGGCTGGCGGTGATATCCAGGAACACCAGCTCGTCCGCGCCCTGCTCGCTGTACGCGCGGCCCAGCTCCACGGGGTCGCCGGCCTCCCGCAGGTTGACGAAGTTGGTGCCCTTGACGGTGCGCCCGTCCTTGACATCCAGGCAGGGGATGATGCGTTTGGCTAGCATGGCGAGTTGCGGTTGAGAAGGGCGGGCAGGTCCAGTCGGCCCTCGTAGTAGGCCTTGCCGAAGACCACGGCGGGCACGCCCGCGGCCTCCAGAGAAAGGATGTCCTGCGTGCAGGAGACGCCGCCGCTGGCAATCAGGCGGCATTCCGGGTGCGCCTGCATGATGCCGCGGTACAGCTCCGTGTTGGGGCCGCCGAGCGTGCCGTCGCGCGAGATATCCGTGCAGAGCACGCGCGTGATGCCGTGCTGCAGGTAGAAGGAAACGAATTCGTCCAGCGACATGCCGCCGTCCTGCAGCCAGCCGTGGGTGCGGATGCGTCCGTCCTGGGCGTCCGCGCCCACAATGAAGCGGTCCGCGCCGAACGCAGCGGCCCATTGCAGCAGGGTTTCCGGCTGCGTGGCGGCCAGGCTTCCCACGGTCACCATGGTCGCGCCGTGGTCGAACGCCGCGCGCAAATCCGCCTCCTGCTTGATGCCGCCGCCGAAGTCCACCACCAAATTGGTTTGCGAGGTAATGCCCTCCAACACGTCCAGGTTGACGATGTGCGCGGCCTTGGCGCCGTCCAGGTCCACCAGGTGCAGGCGCTTCACGCCCATATCCTGGAAACGCTTGGCCACGTCCACGGGGTTGGCGTCGTACACCTTTTGGGCGGCGTAGTCGCCCTTGGTGAGGCGGACACAGCGCCCGCCGATGATGTCGATGGCAGGGATGAGCTCAATCATGGCAAAGGTGGATGAAGTTGGAGAGGATGCGCTCGCCGACGAGGCCGCTCTTCTCCGGGTGGAACTGGGTGGCGTAGAAGTTTCCGCGGCGGATGGCGGAGGCGTACCGTGTTCCGCCGTAGGTGGTGCGGGCTATGGCGTGCGCTCCGTCCGGCACATAATAGCTGTGTACGAAATACACGAAAGAGCCGGCGGGCACGCCGTCGAACAGGGGCGAGGACACATCATCCAGCGTGTTCCAGCCGATGTGCGGCACCTTGAGCCGCTGTCCCGCCGCTGCGCGGAAGCGCTGCACGCGCAACCCAGGGAACACGCCCAGGCACTCGGTGTCGCCCTCCTCCGAATGCTCGCAAAGGAGCTGCTGGCCAATGCAGATGCCCAGCACAGGGCACGCCAGAGAGCGGATGACTTCGTTCAGCCCGCTTTGCCGCAGGTGCTCCATGGTGGTGGAGGCCTCCCCCTGGCCGGGGAACACCACGCGGTCCGCCGAGCGCAGCACGGCGGGGTCGTCCGTCAGCACGGGCTCCACGCCGATGCGCTGGAGGGCGTTGACGACCGAGCGGATGTTGCCCGCATTGTACTTGACGATGGCGACCTTCATGAGATTAAAGCGTACCCTTGCTGGAGGGAAGGACAAGGTGTCGCGCATCGCGCTGCGCAGCCATGCGGAGCGCACGAGCCAGAGCCTTGAACATGCTTTCCGCCATGTGGTGGGCGTTGTCGCCGCGAGCGGAGACGGAGAGGTTCATCAGCGCGGCATCGCTCAGGCTCTTGAAGAAGTGCATGAACATCTCCGTGGGGATGCCGCCCACATTCTCGGTGTGGAACGTTGCGTCCCACTGCAGCCAGGGACGCCCGCCGAAATCCAGCGCCACGCGGCACAGGCAGTCGTCCATCGGCAGGCAGTATCCGTAGCGGGATATCCCCAGCTTGTTGCCCAGGGCACGGCGCAGGCAATCGCCGAGTGCCAGCGCGGTGTCCTCCATGGTGTGGTGGGCATCCACCTGCAAATCACCCTTGGTGCGGATGGTGAGCCCCATGCCGCCGTGGTGGGAAATCTGCTCCAGCATGTGGTCGAAGAACGGTAGGCCGGTGTCCACGCTGCACACGCCGGGGCGGTCCAGCTCCAGCTTCACGAACACGTCCGTCTCGCGCGTGGTGCGGTGCACCTCTGCAGCGCGCTCGCCAGCCACCACGATTTCCAGCACCTTCGCCCAGTCCATCTCGCCGCCGATTTTCAGCGCGCGGCAGCCCAGGTTCTGCGCCAGCTGCACATCCGTGTCGCGGTCGCCGATGACGTAGCAGGCGTCCAAGTCGTACTCCCCGCCCAGGTATGCCGTGAGCATGCCGGTGCCGGGCTTGCGCGTGGGTGCGTTGTCCTGCGGGAAGTGGGTGTCGATGTGGATGGCGTCGAACACCACGCCCGCACTCGCCAGCGTATCCAGCATCAGCTTCTGCAGGGAGTCGAAAACCTCCTGCGGATAGGCGGGCGTACCGAGGCCATCCTGGTTGGTGACCATCACCAGCTCGTATCCCGTCAGCTCGCGGATAGCGGCGAGGGAGCGGATGGCCCCGGGCAGGAAGGAGAATTTCTCCAGGGAATCCACCTGCTCGTCTGCGGGCTCGTGGATGATGGTACCGTCGCGGTCGATGAAGAGTGCCTTTTTCATGATGCGGTGATTTCGGTGAGGGCGCACAGCAGCTCGTCGTTCTCCTGCGGCGTGCCCACAGTGATGCGCAGGCAGTCCGCGCACAGGTGGATGCGGCTGCGGTTGCGCACCACGATGCCCCGCTCCACGAGCGTTTCATACACGGCGGTGGCATGATTGATGCGCGCCAGGAAGAAGTTGGCATCCGACGCAAAGACGCGGCGGCATGCGGGAAGCTGCTCCACGGCATGCATCACGCGGGTGCGCTCCCGCAGGATGGCCTGCACCCAGGAGTCCACTTCGCCGGCGCGGCCCAGCATTTCCAGGGCGGCCTGCTGGGTGAGGGCGTTCACGTTGTAGGGGTACTTGACCTTGTTGAAGAACGCAATGATCTGGGGTGATGCGAAGGCCATGCCGAGGCGGATGCCCGCACTGGCCCATGCCTTGGAGAACGTGGACAGGATAATCAGGTTGGGGAACTGCGCCAGCAGCGGGCGCAGCGTGGCCTGCGGCGCGAAGTCGCCGTACGCCTCATCCACCACCACGATGCCGCGGAAGCCCTGCAGCACCTTGCGGATTTCCGCGTGCGGCAGCAGGTTGCCGCTCGGGTTGTTCGGAGAACACAGGAACACCGCCTTGGTGCGGGAGTCCGTGCGCGCCAGCAGCGCATCCGCGCTGAAGGTGAAATCCCCGCCCATCGGCACGGGGCGGTACTCCACGTTGTTGATGTCTGCGCAGACGGCGTACATGCCGTAGGTGGGGTCCGGCGCCACCACGTTGTCCCGCCCCGGCGTGCAGAACACGCGGTAGACCAGGTCGATGGCCTCATCGCTGCCGTTGCCGAGGAAGATGGACTCCGGCGCCACGCCCTTCACGGCGGAAATGCGCGCCTTGAGCTCGCGCTGCAGCGGGTCCGGGTAGCGGTTGTACGGCGGGTTGTACGGGCTCTCATTGGCATCCAGGAACACGTGAGCCTCATGCCCGGCGTACTCGTCGCGCGCGGAGCTGTACGGTGCCAGGCTGCGGATGTTCGGGCGCACCAGCGCTTCCAAGTCGAACGCGGGTTGCGTGTTCCCCTGCCCCACGGCGGCAAGACGCAGGGTCATGGCGCGGGCGTGGGCATCCAGTGATTCCGCGGCGGCCATGGCCTCCACAGCGGGGCCGATGCTGCGCACGCCTTCCTCGGTGAGCTCCTGGAAGGTGGTCTTGCGGATAAAGCTGTCCAGGCAGAGCCCGCCAAACGAGCGGGCGTAGCCAAGGGTGGGGAGGGTGTGGTTGGTGCCGCTGGCGTAGTCTCCCGCGCTCTCGCAGGAGTAGTGGCCAATGAACACGGAACCGGCATGCTCCACCTTCTCCGCCACGGCGCGGGCATCCTCCACCGCGAGTATCAGGTGCTCCGGCGCGTAGGCGTTGGTAAAGTCGATGGCGTCCCGCCTGTCCGCCAGCACGATGATGCGGCTGTGCTCCAGCGCGCGGGCGGCGATGTCGCGGCGCGGCAGCTGCGCCAGCTGGGCCTCCACCTCACGCTGCACAGCCTCCGCCAGCTGCATGCTGTCCGCCACCAGCACGGCCTGGCTGTCCGGCCCGTGCTCCGCCTGGCTGAGCAGGTCTGCCGCCACGAAGGCGGGGTTGCAGGAGGCATCCGCCAGCACCTCCACCTCGCTGGGGCCGGCGGGCATGTCAATGCCCACTCCGGAGAGGGAGGCCAACTGCTTGGCGGCCATGACATATTGGTTGCCGGGGCCGAAAATCTTGTCCACGCGCGGGACGGATGGCGTGCCGCAGGCCATGGCCGCGATGGCCTGCGCGCCGCCGAGCTTGTAGATGTTGTCGATACCGCAGAGCTGCGCGGTGTACAGGATGACCGGGTTCACGCTGCCGTCCTTGGCGGGCGGCGTGCACAGCACCACATGCGGGCACCCCGCCAGGCGTGCCGGAACGGCGAGCATCAGCACGGTGGAGAACAGAGGTGCGGAACCGCCCGGAACATACAGGCCCACGCGGGAAATAGGGATGCCGCGCTGCTCGCAGAGCACGCCGGGGGCGGTCAGCACAGACACGCCGTCAAACTTCTGCGCGGCGTGGAAAGAGGTGATGTTGGCATGAGCCAGCTTGATGGAATCCTGCAGCTCCTGCGGCACCCGGGCGGCTGCGGCTTGCAGCTCCTCCGCACCCACGCGGAAATCCGCCAGCTCCACGTGGTCGAACTTGGATTCGTACTCGCGCAGGGCGGCATCACCGCGCTCACGCACGGCATCCATGATGGGGCGCACCACGCCGAACAGCGTGGTCACGTCAAACGCGGGGCGGGCGGTCAGCTCCGCCCACTGCGCCCGCGGCGGCTCTTGTATCACGCGCATGGCTTACAGAATCATCTTTTCGATGGGCAGCACCAGGATGCCCTCCGCACCGGCGGCCTTCAGGCGACCGATGATTTCCCAGAAGCACGACTCGTCCAGCACCGTGTGGATGCTGCACCAGCCCTCCTGCGCCAGCGGCATCACCGTGGGGCTCTTGATGCCCGGCAGCACCGCCAGGATGGCATCCAGGCTCTCGCGCGGCGCGTTCATCAGCACATACTTCTTGTCGGCTGCGGCCATCACCGCATTCAGGCGGAACAGCAGCTCATCCATAATGGCCAGCTTCTCCGCGGGGAGCTCCTTGTTTGCAATGAGCACGGCCTCGCTCTCCAGCACGGTCTCCACCTCGCGCAGGTTGTTGCTCACCAGCGTGGAGCCGCTGCTCACAATGTCGAAAATGGCATCCGCCAGGCCAATACCCGTGGAGATTTCCACGGAGCCGGTGATGACGTGGATTTCTGCATGCACGCCGTTCTCCTGCAAAAACTTCTTCAGGATGACGGGGTAGGACGTGGCAATCTTGCGGCCCTCCAAGTCCTTCACGCCGGAGTACGGCTGCTCCTTGGGGATGGCGATGGACAGGCGGCATCCGCCGAAGCCCAGACGCTTCACGATGCGCGCATCCGCCTCCCGCTCATGCAGCTCGTTCAGTCCCACCACGCCTGCGTCCGCCACACCATCCGCCACCGTTTGGGGAATGTCGTCGTCCCGCAGGAACAAGACCTCCACCGGGAAATTCCGTGCGCTCGCCAGAAGCGTGCGCTTGGACACGCCCACCTTGATGCCGGCCTCCGCCAGCAGGGCCATCGTGTCCTCGTTCAGGCGGCCCTTGGACTGCACCGCTATGCGTATTCTCTCCTTCATTTTCTTGCTGCGCTCCTTGCGCGCGCGCATAGTACCCGCACAGGGGGGGGGTAGTCAAGTACAAAGACATTGACCGACGCCCAAATCTGAATAATGTGAGCGCAAGCGCGCCAGAGACAGAGAGGGCGCATCCGCACACACGGATGCGCCCTGTTGAATCAACTGTAGACTGTGGAGGCTTAGTGCTTGTTGATAGCCTCAGCGGCAGCCTCCTTGAGGAGCTTGCCAACCTTGAACTTCACCACGGTACGAGAGGGAATGGGGACGTTCTTGGCAGGGTCCTTGGGATTGCGGCCAATCTTGGGCTTCATGGTCTTGACACTGAAGGTGCCAAAGTTGCGAAGCACAACGCGGTTACCCTCGCGGAGCGTGGCAGTCGCGATATCGATGGTCTTCTGGAGGATCTCCAAAACCTCGTTCTGCGTGAGGCCGTTGTCCAGCTCCGCGCACACACGGTTTACCAGTTCTCTTTTAGTAATAGTTCTAGCCATAATCACGTTGAGTTAATCTAACTGGGTTCATATTACCACAAAATAGGGCTCATTGCACGGAAAAATAGCGCAATCCCGCCAATTTTTTCATAACTGACAGAGGATGAAACTCCATTTTTTCACATTTGAGTTGACGAAAAGCGAGAAATGGGAGAATCTTGGTGCAAGTCATGGCCGGACAGTACAGTATAGAAATGGGAAAGAACGAGGCGCGCGCACTGCACGGCAAGCTGGCGGCGCTGCGCTCGTTCACCGAATGCAAGCGCGACTACGCGGATTTTTGCATGGAGGGGGACGGGGTGAACGTGGCGTACTACCCCAAGCGCGGGCGTCTGCTGGTGCAAGGCAAAAACGCGGAGGAATTCGTGAACGAACTGCTGCCGCTGGCGGTTCCCGCCTCGCGGAGCGCGGCAGGGCAAACGCCCGTGCCAAGCGGCAAGACAGACACGCGGCCGCATTTCGGAATCGATGAGAGCGGCAAGGGCGACTACTTTGGCCCGCTGGTGATAGCGGGCGTGTACAGCAACGAGGAAACCGCGCCGCAGCTGCTGGCAGCGGGTTGCCGCGACAGCAAACTCATCAGCGACGACAACAAGATTCACGAGATAGCCGAAAAGGTAAAGCGCATCCCCGGCGTGGCTTGGGAAATTGTGTGCATAGGCCCCAAACGGTACAACGAGCTGTACGCCGACTTCAAGAACCTGAACCGCCTGCTGGCGTGGGGGCATTCCCGCGTGATGGCCGCGCTGCATGAGCAGGTGCCCTCCTGCCCCCGCGCACTGAGCGACCAGTTTGCCAACCCGCGCGTGCTCCAGCTCGCCCTGCGCAAGATGGGCGTGCCGATTCAGCTGGAGCAGCGAACCAAGGGCGAGAGCGACATTGCCGTGGCCGCTGCCTCCATCCTGGCGCGCGACCGCTTTGTGCAATGGATGCGCGAGGCTGCCACCGCAGCCGCCTGCGACCTGCCGCTAGGCTGCGCTCCCCATGTGGAAAAGGCCGCCCGCAAATTCATTTTGCGGCATGGCGTGGAACGCTTGGGCGACGTAGCCAAGCTGCACTTCAAAGTCACCGCGCGCGTAATGAAATAGCGCGCCCGGTTGGGCGCGCCATCTTCGAAAAAATGCAATTTCCCCTCACATGGGCAAATCACCTGCGGGCGGGGTCCACTGCTCCGTGCTGGGCTGCGGGTTGGCAGCGGGGTCGTCGTCGCTGGTGCCGGTGGCGGTAGTGGTCTTGTTGGCATCCGTGTCCACCACGGGGCGGCCACCCTGCTCATAGGCGGAGGGGTCGATGGAGGAAGCAGTCTTTTCCTCCTTGGAGGCGGGGGCGTGCGGAGTAATCAGCTTGCCCTTGCGAGCCTTCGGCTTGGGGGTTCCGGCCACCACCTCGAAATCGCTCATGTCCACCATATCGTCCAGCCCGAACGCATAGCGCGCCATATCCGGCAGCTTGTCCTTCACCAGCTGGGTGACGGGGAAGCGGGTCTGCCCCTCCGGGGTGCGCAGGACGATGTTGTTGCCCTCCAGGCGGTGGATGACAGCGTTGTTGTAACGCTTGCCGGAGGTGGTGGTGGCATCGCCGATGGCGAGTCCGGGCAGGAGGCTCTTGGCCACGCTGCGGGAAGTCTTGTCCTCCTGGCGGATTTCATGCTGCAGGGCGAGCACGCGGGAATGCAGGGAGTTCACGGATTCCTCCTTGGCCTCAATCTGGCGGTGCAGCTGGGCAATCTGGGCATCCAGCGCGACATCGCGCTTGCGCAAGAGAATTTGCTCGTCGGCCTTGAGGGCGCGGTCCTCCAAGGCATCGCGCCGCTTGGCAAGGTCGGTGTGTTCCGCCATGGCAATCTCCATGGGGGTGGGCACGCGGTACTGCTGCATGGCCTGGTTCACATACCAGGCCCCGCCGCCCAACACAGCCACCAGCGCCAGCACCAGCGTGCAATCCAGCAGAATACCAGACCACTCGCGCTTCTTGGGGCGCATGAAATCCACGGCAACAGGGGCTGCCGGCTCCTGCCCGATGGGGGCAGAGGCATCCAGCACTTCCGGCTGCACGGTGGTCTCCGCGGGCACATCCGCCTGGGTCTCCGGCGTCACGTTCTCTTGGGGTTCCTCGCTCATTTCTGTGCGCTGTTGGCAATTTCACTCTGCAGCATGCGGAAAGATGCGCGGAAGGCGCTCAACCGGTCCTGCAACTCAATCACGCGGAGCTTCATCTCCGTCTCGCGGGCATTCACCTCGTCCAGACGCCGCACGGCATCCGCCAGTTGCGCCTCCTTGCGGACAATCTCCTCTGCCACGTCCACTCCGTCATCCGCTCCCGCACGGGAAATGGTCTTCTCCATGGTGGCAATTTCCTTGCGCAGCTCTGCATTCTGCTCATGCACAGCGCGCAGCTGCTTCGGGGATGTTGTCTTGGGCGCGCAGGAAACCGCCAAGGCGGCCCCCAGCACGGCGCATGCCGTCAGTAAAGGTTTCACGCGCGTATTCTGCCCTCACTCCCCCCCTATGTCAAGCTGCTTTTGCGTCAAGCCCACGCTTTGCAGGATTGACTACAGGGTGCAGTAATGGTATTGTCGGCGCATGACTAGCGAGAGTTTGAGAGACGAGATACTGCGGCTCAAGGCAGAGCGGCATGCAGTGGTACTGGCGCACAGCTATCAGCGCCCGGAGATTCAAGATATAGCGGACTTTGTGGGAGATTCGTTGGCACTGGCGCGGCAGGCGCAGGCGGCGGAGTGCGATGTGATTGTGTTCTGCGGCGTGCATTTCATGGCGGAGACGGCGTGCATCCTGAACCCGACGCGCACGGTGCTGCTGCCGGATATGGAGGCGGCATGCTCGCTGGAGGCCTCCTGCCCCGCGGAGGATCTGCAACAGTTCCTGGAGGAGAACCGAGACAAAAACTACTACGTTGTGGCATACGTCAACTGCTCCATCGGCGTGAAGGCGCTGGCGGATGTCATTGTGACCAGCGGCAACGCCCAGCGCATCATTGAAACTGCGCCCGCCGACAGGCCGATCCTCTTTGTGCCGGACAAAAACCTGGGCGCGTGGGCCGCCGCCAAGACAGGGCGCGAGATGACCTTCTGGGACGGCGCGTGCCACGTGCACCGCCGCTTCACCGCAGAACAGGTGAAGCAGGCCAAGGCCGCCCACCCGCAAGCGCAGGTGGTGTGCCACCCCGAATGCGGGGCGGAGGTACGCGAGCTCGCGGATTACGTCTGCTCCACGGAAAAGATGATCGGCTATTGCCGCGAGAGCGCATGCGGCAGCTTCATCATCGTGACGGAGACGGGCATTCTGCACCGTCTGCGCGCGCTGGTTCCGGGCAAGGAGTTCTTCCCTGTGGCGGAAGGCGCCGGCTGCGCGGAGTGCGAGTACATGAAGCTCAACACGCTTGAGAAGCTGCGCGACTGCCTGCGCGATTTGGCGCCCGTGGTGAAGATAGACGAGGCGCTTCGTCTGCGCGCGGAAAAGCCGCTGCTGCGCATGCTGGAGCTTTCCAAGTAATCCTCCCCTGCCCCGCATGAACCTGGCGCCGCACATCCTCGCCCACGGCAACTGGATTTCCATGGAGGCATTCATGGAACTGGCGCTCTACGACGAGGAGGGCGGCTACTACAGTGCCAATATCAGCGATATCGGCTGCCGCGGCGATTTCTCCACCTCCGCCACCATGAGCGAGCTGCCCGCGCGGCGGCTCGCCGCCCAGTGGAAGGAGGCCTGCAAGGCGTGCGGGCGCTTCCTGCCCATCATTGAAATCGGCGGCGGCAGCGGAGACATGGCAGCGGCCGTCCTGCGCCACATCGGCCTGTTCAACCGCCTGCGCATGCGCTACCACATGGTGGACCGCTCCCGCACCCTGCGCGATTTCCAGAAGCTTGCAGGCGGCTCCGCGGTGCGCGTGCATGCGGATATCAAAGACGCGCTCAAGCAGGTGCACGGCCGCGCGTTCATCTTCTCCAACGAGCTGCCGGACGCCTTCCCCGTGCGGCAGTTCGTGTTCCAGGAAGGCGAGTGGCTGGAGCTGGGACTGGCCGTGGCGGATGGCAAGATTTTCCGTCAGGCAAGCCCGCGCCCGCTGCCGGAATCCAGTGCCTTCTCACGCTGGGCCACCGAGGGACAGATTGTGGAGGTGCACGAGAGCTATCACAAGTGGTACGCAGACTGGCAGCCCCTGTGGAAGGAGGGCACCTTCGTCACCATCGACTACGGCGAGCTCAACGACACCCTCTACCACCGCCGCCCCGCCGGCACCCTGCGCGGCTACAAGGCGCACACCATGCTCTCTGCGGACGAACTGCCCGCCCTGGCCGGGCATTGCGACATTACCGCGGATGTGAACTTCACCGACCTGATGAACCTGGCCAACCGCTGTGTGGGCGACGTGGTGCAGTACATGAGCCAGGCAGATTACCTCACCCCGCTGGCAGACCCCGCCAACGCCGCGGACCGCCACCTCATCGGCATTCCCGGCGCGGGAGACCACTTCAACGTCCTTATCCAACACCGCTTCCCCTCCGTATGAAAAACGCCTTAATCATTCTTTGCGCCGTGCCCGGCCTGGTGCAGGCCGCGGACTTCAGCGAATACAAAACCCTTTTGGAAGAAAGCATTGGCATACGCGCCGAACTGGCCGACGTACTGGAGGGCGTCACCGACAAGGCGAGCGCCAAGGCCAGCCTCCCCCGCGTCCGTGAAATCGTGGGGCAATACGTGGAAGTGGCCGCCAAGATTCTCAGCGTTCCCCAGCCGGACGAAGCCGGCAAAATGGCCATCGAGCGCACCCTAAAAGACGAGTTCGCCCCCATCCGCACCAAGCTTGCCTCCAACATCCTGCGTCTGGCCACGGCCAACTTCTACGAGCTGGACGAACTGCGCCACGCGCTGGAGCCCGTGGCTGCCATTGCCCCCGCGCCCCCGCAATTGCAAAGGCCGTGAGTGCTGCGTGCCTAGGCGCGCATCATTTTCCCTTCTTCGCCTTGGCCTTGGGCTTCTTGGGGGCGGGCTTGCCGCCGCAGTGCTGCCTCCAATCCTCCATGGTGTTGCGGCCATCCACACTGGCGGGACCGTTGAAGATAAGCTTGCCGCTCTTGTCCACAATCACGATATGGGGAGGCAGGGCCAGAATCGCCCCGGGGCCGCCCACGTTCACCTTGTCAATCACCGGCACGCCGGCCTTGCGCATCTCGGTGTCTGTGACTCCGGCAAAGGGGGCCTTGTACTTGTTGAGGAAACCGAGGGCGGCCTGGGCGTTGTCCAGGTTGGTGAGCGTGACAAGCATCAGCTCCACGTCACCCTGCTTGCGCATCTCCTTGTATAGATCCACGTTTCCGGGCATGGTGCGGTGGCAGTGCGTGCAGTTGGAGGTGGAAAACAGAAAGATGTAGTAATTGGCGTCCAAATGGGGCTTGGCGGTGGTGTAGCACTTCACCTTGCTGAGCGCCTTGGCCATGGGAGAGGTCGCCCTCTCAGCCTTCTTCTTGCCCTTGCCCTTAGCCTTGCCCTCCTGTTGCGCGGCGGCGGAATCATCGGCGGGAGGGGCAGAATCCTGCGCTGTGGCGACAGACCACGCAGCCAGACACGGAACCAACATTGAGGCAAAGAGACTTGCGAATTTCATGCCCGGCAGCATACTGTTTTTCTAACGGGATGTCAATCATCCTTCTCACGAAGAAGGAAAATTGCCACGACAGCGGTAACAGCGGCAAGAATGGCGCACTGCCATTGGGGGGTGAGGCCGGCGGCCTTCATGCCCCCTTGCAGCACCACGGCCACGATGCCCATGAAGCAATCCACCAGATTGCCCGCGGCAATCACATCGCCGCGCTTGTCGTTGTCGGCGCGGTCCTGGAGGCGCGCATTGAGAGGGACGAGGTACCCGGCGGCGGAAAACCCGGTGAGGCAGAGGGCGGCGAAAAAGAGCGGCTCACCGTAGGGGATAAGCGCCATGGCGGTGCAGCCGATAATCATGCCAAGCCCGCCAACGTGCGCAACCCAAAGGTGGATGGCCTTGGCGCAGATGATGGAGGCCACCAATCCGCCGGCGATGGCGCCGCCGCTGAGCCAGGCGAAGAGGATGGCGGAATCCTTCTGCTGGCCGAGCACCTGCATGAAGTCGGCTGAGGATTCCACGGGGTTGGCCTCCGCCGCCATTTGCAAGACGACCAGCATCATAATGCCGGCAATAAACCAGAAGTAGCAGATGCCAATCTCGCTGTTGCGCAGCACGCGCACGCGCCAAAGCATGCGCAGCTGGGTGAAATGCTGCCAGAGCAGGCTCCATTCAAACGGGCGGGTGCTCTGCGGCTTGAAACGCGGGATGGTGAGGCTGAGCAGGAACACCAGCACCGCGCCGCCCGCACAGCACGCGCACGGAACCGCCGCGGCCTCCCAGCCGGCCTCGCGCCCCCATTCCTTCAGCAGCATGTACACCACGGAGAGTGCACCAATCTGCCCCACCAGCAGCGCCAGCATGGAGGTAATCTCCAGAATGCCGCTAGCAAAACCGATGTTCTCCGTACCCACCATGTCCTTCACCAGCCCCTTCTTGGCGGGGCTGAAGAACATGGCCTGGATGCAGAAAACGGTGAAGAACGCAATCGCCACGTGCAGGCTGTGCATAAACAGCCCCACCGTCATGCCCGCCAGCACCACCACCTGCAGCAGCACCATGCTCTGCAGCAGGCGCGTCTTGCAATAGCGGTCCGACAGCCAGCCCGCCAGCGGCGAGAACAGCACAAACGGCACCACAATCAGGATGGAGAGCGGGTACTGCAGCTCCGCCGCCATCCAAATACCCAGGGCAATCAGGAGGAACTGGACTCCCTTCTCGTTGAGGGAGTTCATGCACTGAATGACGACCAAGCTCCAGAAGGCGCCCCATGGAGTCTTCCCGCGCGGCGCATTCTGGGAGTTGTCAGCCATCAGTTCCAGCTCTGGTCCTCCATGAAGGCGGCGGCGTTCTTGTGCCCGGCCTGAGCAGCCTTGGTGATCCACTCACGGGCCTGGCGCAAATCCTGGGGCACGCCGAGGCCGTGGAAGAAACAGCGGCCGTAGTTGTACATGCCGTTGGCGTTCCCACCCTTCGCGGACTTCTCAAAGGCTTGCGCGGCCTTCACGGCATCCTGGGGCACACCCTCGCCGTTGCGGTAGCAGAGACCCACGTTGTTGAGCGCGGATGCATTGCCCTGCTGGGCGGCGCGGTTGTACCAATAGAAGGCGGTGGAGTAGTCCTTGGGCACGCCTGCGCCATCAAAGAAACAGCCGCCCAGGTTGTTCTGGGCGTTGGCGTTCCCGTTCTCAGCGGCCTTGCGGTACCACTGGGCGGCCTTGGTGGTGTCCTGCGGCACGCCATGGCCGAAATCGCAGCACTTGGCCAGCATCAGCTGGGCCTCAGAGTTGCCCATGTAGGCCTCCTGCAGGAACAGGGGAATGGCCTTGTCGTACTGCCCGGCATTGTAGAGCGCCTGGGCTTCCCGCACGGTGGGGGATTGCGTGCTGCATGCAGCGAGCAGCAGCGCGGCAGCAAGTATGGGTGCGTATTGTTTCATGATAGCGAATAGTTGTTGTTCAGGAGAGGGTGAGCAGGTAGCGCTCTGCATCCAGCGCGGCACGGCAGCCCATGCCTGCGGCGGAAATAGCCTGGCGGTACACGGAATCGCCCACGTCGCCCGCCACGAACAGGCCGGGCGTCTTGGTGGCGGTGCTGCCGGGTTGCGATACAATAAAGCCCGCCGCATCCACATCCGCCAGGTTGCCGATGAATTTGCTGTTGGGCTGGTGGCCGATGGCCATGAACACGCACTTCACCTCCAGCTCGCGCTCTGCGCCGGTCTGCGTGTCCTTGAGGGTGACGGAGGAGAGCTCGCCTTCCGCATCCTTGTGGTAGGCGGCAATGGTGCTGTTCCACAGCGGCTCGATTTTCTCGTTCGTGAGCACGCGCTGCTGCATGGCCTTGCTGGCGCGCAGCTGGTCGCGGCGGTGGATGAGGTACACCTTGGAGGCAAAGCGCGTGAGGAAGGTTGCCTCCTCGCACGCGCTGTCGCCGCCGCCCACCACGCACACCGGAACGTCGCGGTAGAACGCGCCGTCACACGTGGCACAGGCCGTCAAGCCGTGGCCGATAAGCTCCTTCTCGCCCTCTATACCCAGGTAGCGCGCCGTTGCGCCCGTGGCCACTATGACAGCCTGAGCCTTGTATGCGCCACCGGACGTGGTGACCACGAACAGGCCGCTGCATGCCTCCTGGGTGACGGAGAGCACTTCCTCGAAAGCGAAGCGCGTGCCGAATTTTTCCGCCTGCTGGCTCATGTTGAACATGAGTTCCGGCCCCACGATGCCCTCCGGGAATCCGGGAAAGTTTTCAATCTCCGTGGTGGTGGTCAACTGCCCGCCGATTTGTCCGCCCGTGAAGAGCAGCGGTTTCAAATCCGCGCGCGCGGCATAAATGGCTGCGGTATACCCGGCAGGCCCGCTGCCGATGATGATGAGTTTCTCAGCGTCTTCCATATCTAGCTGCATTCTACCACACTCCGCCCCGCGGGAAAAGGCAAAAAAGCGCGCGGGCACCGCCGGAAACCTACACGCCCTGGCGGTCGTGCAGCTCCTTGTAGAGCGGGCAGGTGGCGTAGAGCTGGTCGTGGGGGCCATCGGCAATGATGCGGCCGTGGTCAAACACGAGGATGCGGTGTGCCATGCGGATGGTGCTGAAGCGGTGGGCCACGATGAGGGTGGTGCGCCCCTGTGCAAGGCGCTCCAGAGATTGCTGGATGGCGCGCTCGCCCTCGGCATCCAGCGAGGCGGTGGCTTCGTCCAGAATGAGGATGGGCGCGTCTTTCACGAACGCTCGTGCAATGGCGACACGCTGGCGCTGGCCGCCGGAGATGCCCACCCCGCCCTGGCCAAGCTCGGTGTCCAAGCCGTTGGGCAGAGCGGCGGCAAACTTGTCCACACCCGCGGCATGCGCGGCCGCCTCAATCTCCGCATCGGTGGCACCGGGCTTGCCGAGGGCGATGTTCTGGCGGATGGTGCCGCTGAAGAGCAAGGCTTGCTGCCCCACGTAGGCCAGCTGGGAGCGCAGGTCGTGGGAGTTCATCTCGCGCAGGTTGATGCCGTCGGCCTCCACAGCTCCCTGCGTGGCATCGTAGAAGCGCGGGATAAGGTTGGCAAAGGTGGTCTTGCCTGCCCCGCTCGGGCCCACCAAGCCCACAATCTGGCCGGGAGGAATGGAGAGGTTGATGTCCTGCAACACGGTGTGGCCATCCTCGTATGAGAACGCAACGTTGCGGAAGTCCAGGGCACCCCGGAGGCCCCCTTGCGGGAGTTCGCGAGGGCACTCGGGTTCGGGGATGGAGTTGGGCTCGTTGAGGATTTCAGCGAGGCGGTGGATGGAGCCCTGCGCCTCGTTGAAGCGGTTGAAGGCGCTGCCGGCGCGCTTGAGCGCATCAAACGCAAAGAAGAGCGCACCCGCCATCGCCATAAAGTCCGTGAGCGACATGCCACACCGCCGCCCGGACACCATCAGGAATGCCAGTGCCACAGCGGTTACCGTCTCCATCACGGGCACGAGAGCCTTCTGGTACTTGATGAGCTTGACGTAGTTGGTGCAGTAGCGGAGGGAGACCGCGGAGAACCCGCGAATCTCACGTTCCTCCAAGGCGTAGGCGCGCACCTCTCGCTGCGTTGCGAGGTTCTGCTGCACGGCGGAGTTAAGCTCGCCAAGGCCCTCCTGCGCGCGCAGGGCCTTCTTGGTGATGCGCTTGCCGAACACGATGATGGGCCACACCGCCAGCCCGATGAACACCAGGTTCACAAAGAACAACAGGCCGTTGCCGGACATGACGAGCAGCCACACAAACGCGGCCATGGCGCACACGGCAGTCACGGGCTGCTTCACCAAATCATTGGCCACATGGGAGAGAATGGTCTGCACGTTTGCCGTGTCTGCAGCAATGCGGCTCACCACATCACCCTTGCGGCGTTGGTCAAGGAAAGCGATGGGGAGCTCCTGCACGCGCCGGAAAACAGCCATACGCAAAGTCTCCAGGATGCGCAGGCCCAGCAGGTTCACCATCACGGCGTTCAGCCACATGGCAAACCCGCGCACCACAAACACCAGCGGCAGCATGGCACACGCCGTCAGCAGCAGGGTCATGTGGTTCCACTCCGCAAGCGACGGCACATATTCCAGAATCTCCGGCGTGGTGCCGTTCTCACTGTGGAACACCAGCGGGAACACGAACTTCACCATCATGGGCACGCCCATGCCGCTCGCAGCAGCTGCCACCAGACCCGTCAGGAACACAATGCCCAACATCCCCAGGTGCGGCACCAGAAAGCGCTTCGCAAAATAAAGGTACGTCTTCAACATGCGCTCTCCTTTCCATGCTTCTCCTGCCGCACCTGTTCATCATACAGGTGGCGGTAGAGAACGCAGCTTTCGTACAGCTGGGCATGCGAGCCGTCCGCCACAATGCGGCCGGCTTCGAACACGAGGATGCGTGAGGCCATGCGGATGGTGCTGAAACGGTGTGCGATAATGAAGGTGGTGTGACCCTGTGCCAGCTCTTGCAGCGAGCCCTGGATGGCGGCCTCGCTCTTCATGTCCAGCGCGGAGGTGGCCTCATCCAGAATGAGGATGGGCGCGTTCTTCAGGAAGGCGCGCGCAATGGAGACGCGCTGGCGCTGGCCGCCGGAGAGGCCGCTGCCGCCCTCCTCCAGCATGCGGTCATACCCGGCGGGGTCTTCCAGGGCAAACTCGTTCACCCGCGCGCGTTCGGCGGCGCGCTCCACGGCGGCGTCATCCGCATCGGGCTTGCCCACGCGGATGTTCTCGCGGATGGTACCGCGGAAGAGCGCGGAGAATTGGGACACCAGGCCGATGGCGTGTGTACGGTCCGCACGGGTGAGGTTGCGCACGTCCACGCCGTCGATGGACACACTGCCGGAATCGGGGTCGTAGAATCGGCAGACGAGGTTGATGAAGGTGGTCTTGCCGGAACCGCTGGGGCCCACCAGCGCCACCACCTGGCCGGGTGGCACGCTCACCGAAATATCGCGCAGCACGGGCGTGTCCTCCACGTAGCTGAAATTCACGTTGCGGAAATCCACCGCGCCTTGCGTGGGCTGGGGCAACGGCTGCGGGGCGGCTGGCTCCGGCGTTTCATCCTTGGCGTGCAGGATTGCGTTGACGCCCTCAATGCCGGCGCGCACCATCTGGCAGCAGTTGGCGGTGGCGCCCAGACGCTTCACGGGGTCGTAACAGAAGTAGAATGCGGTGGCGATGGCGGTGAACTGCTCCAGCGTAAGGCCATCCTGCGCGCCGCGGTACAAGGCAAACGAGAGGGCGAGTGCGGTGACAATTTCCACCAGGGGAGTGAGCAGCTGCTGCCAAGCCGCAATGCGCATGAGCGCACGGTTGAAATAGCGGATGGCATCCTGAAGCAGGCCTTCCTGGCGCTTCTCCAGGTTGAAGGCGCGCACCTCGCGCTGGGCGGAGAGGGTCTCCTCAATGGTGGCGGTGATGATGTTCATGCCAACCAGGGACTTGCGGACGTGCTTGACGAGCTTCTTACCCACGAAGTGGATAACGGGTATCACCGCCGCAGAAATGATGAGGTTGCCCAGCAGCATGGCACTCTCACGGCTCGTCAACGCCGCAAACAGCAGGTATCCCACCGCAGCCACCAGAATGAACGGCTGAATCAGGATGTCGTTCAGGATGGTGATGAGCCCCTGCTGGATGTTCTGCGTGTACTGCACCACCACCGTCATCAGGTCTCCACGCTTCTTACGGTCGTGGAAGGAGAACGAAAGCCGCTGCAGCCGGGCGAAGATATCCGTGCGCATATCCGCCAAGGCCAGCATGCCGGCCTTGGTCAACAGGAAAGCGTTCAAGTACGTGGCTATGCTGCGCGCCGCCATGATGAACGGTATAAGCAGCGCCGCACTCCACAGGATGGCACCCGCCATGTCCTCCGCCGGCACGTGTGCCTCCAGCCATGCGTGTATAGCCTCCGGCGGCTGCACCTCCCCGAACACCACCGGGAACACGTAGCGTATCATGAACGGCAGCCCGAAACCGCTCGCCGCAGCCGCCACCATGCCTGCCAGCACGCCCAATGCCACCAGCCATGTGATGTGCCGCGAACCCAGCACATACCGCCGCACCACGGGCGAGATGACCGCCCATGCGCTTTCTTCACGCTCCTGTGTACCGGTTGCCAAAGCTCTGCCTAAATTCTAAACTCAAAATTGAAATTTCTCAATTCTAAACTGAAGCGCATCCGACTTATTCCGGAAGCGTCTGCATGAGTTCGTCCCACATGACCTTTGCCTCTAGGATATCCTCTCGCTTCACGGATCCGGACAATTCCCAGGTGAGCGGCATGGAGCGGCGGAAGCAGCGTGTCAACAGGCCGCGGAAATCCACATCACCGCCAAAGAACGGGGCGCGGTGGTCGCGCGCGGGCCACTGCACATCGTTCACGTGGGCACCGTAAATGTAGGGTTGCAGGTTCTGCAAATACTGCGCGTGATCCAAGAGAAGAAGATTGTGCTTGCGCTGGATGTGGCCGAAGTCATGCCAGTACATCACATGCGGGTTGTCTTTGAATTCCTGCATGAGCAGGGGCATTTCCGGCTCTCCGGGCACTTGCTCGAAATTGCTGCGCCCCTCCACACCCAGCACCAAGTTGTACTTTGCGGCCTTTTCCGCAAGCTTGTGCAGGGCCTCCCGCGCGCGGGCAAAATACAGCGGCGCCAGTTTGGCGCGCTTGCGCACCAGCTCTCCCTTGAACTCGGCATATTCCCTGGTCCCCAGCATGCCGTGACGCGCCATGCGCTCCAGCGGCCGCGTGGCCTTGCTTCGCCGCAACAAGTCAATGGAGCCCATGTGCAGCACCACATACTTGGCACCCAGGCGCGCGGCCACCATGAGCGTTTCCATGGTCAGGTTCAAGGCGCGCTCGCGCCGCTCCGAGCGGTACGAGGTGAACTGGTACGCATCCGGAGCATCGCCTGGCACATCGATGGGGGCTGGGCAAAAGTTGTGCACGCCCTCCACAATGATGCGCTTCTCCTCCACGGCCTTGATAAGCCCCGGCATCATGGAAAGCGGAAGCCCGTGCGATGCCTCGATGCGCTCGAATCCAAGCTCGCGGATTTCGTCGCACATGGCGCCGCCGTCCTTGTGGCGTGAGCTGTTCCAGCATGTGGAGAAAACGTTCACGGCGGCGGACAGGGAAAGGGTTAAACGAGCGTGCGCTCCACCATGGCGTACGCGTTGTGGTTGTGGATGGACTCGAAGTTCTCCGCTTCCACGCGGTACCAGCTGAACGCCTTTGTGCGTTCCGTCGCCACCGCCACGTTGCGAACCAGATCCTCCACAAACACGGGATTCTCGTACGCATGCTCCGTAACAAACTTCTCATCCGGACGCTTGAGCAGGCTGTACAGCTGACAGCTCGCGCAGTGCTCAATCAGGTCGATGATGTCCTCTATCCAAATGGGCTCGCCGGAGAAGCGCACGGAGTAGGTGACAATGCCGCGCTGATTGTGCGCACCGTGCTCGCTCATGGCCTTGGAACACGGGCAGAGCGTGGTGACCGGCACCTTGATGGTGAGGGTGAAGGTGTTGTCTCCCTCGCGGTCCGCATCAATGACGAAGCGTACATCGTAGTCCATGATGCCCTGCATGCCGGACACAGGAGCCTTCTTGGTGCGGAAGTAGGGGAAATCTATCTCCACGCGCGCACGCTGCGCGCTGAGCTTGGAGAGCAGCCTGTTGGGCAGGCGTCTGGCCGTGCGCACATCCAGGTAGCGCTTGTGCTCATGCAAGGCTTCCACAAAGCGGCTCATGTGCGTGCCCTTGTACTTCTCCGGCAGGTCCACCATCAATGCCACGCGCGCCACTGTGGATTGGGTGCGGTTCTCCTTGTCGCTCACCACAATGGGAAAGCGGATGTCGCGCACGCCCACGCGGTCGATGGAGACTTGGCGGTTGTCCGGTTCGTTCTGGGTGTCCTTGAGCTCTTTCACGGCTGGCAGCGGAGTGTGGAGTTTCAGGGAAAAAGTGCGGCGGAGCTTGTGCGCCTCAGGCATACAAGCTCCGCCTTTGCTAAAGTCAACTGCAATTATGGTTGCTTGTGCAACAACCCCGGCTTGCAGGCTCAGGGCAGCAGGTTCACGGCACGGGCGCGGCGGATTTCGCGCGTGATCTTGCGGTGCATCTTGGCGGAAACGCCCGTGACGCGACGCGGCAGGATCTTGCCCGTCTCGGAAGTGAACTTGGAGAGGAACTCGGGGTTGCACATATCCACAGCACCAGCAGGGATGTCAATGCGGCGGTGCGGCATGGACTTGTTGCAGGTGCGGAAACGGATGCGGCGCTGAACGCTCTTGAATTCGGTCATCATAGTTTTGTGAACTAGCGTTAGGGGTTAGCGCATTTCGCGGTGAAGAGTGCGACGCTTCAGGAAGGGATTAAACTTAACCTTCTCCAGACGGCCGGGGGTGCGCTGGCTCTTCTTGTTACGGGTGGTGACGTAGCGGGAAGGGGTCTTGCCCTCCGCCTTGGCCTCCGTGCATTCGAGGATGATGATGTCTCTAGGCATAAATTAACGATTTGTTGACTTGCGGGCGCTTATTCTACACAATTATTGGTCCTCGTCAAGCGAAATTACGTTTTCCATGTCATTTTGCAGGTTGGAGTACCCGATGGCGTCCTGGTTGTGCGCCCTGAAATTAGCGTAGGAGCCGTATTTCTTCTCATACTCCTCCTGGCATTTCACGGTCAGGCGGCAGTAGGGGCGGGCCTGCAGACGCTTCTTCGGGATAATCTCCAGCGAGACCTCGCAAATTCCGTACACTCCCTTGCGGATGCGCTCCAGAGCCTCGTCGATTTCAAACAGCTGCTCGCGGTCCTTGTCCAGCAAGCGGATGGTAAGGTCGCGCACCTCGGCCTCGCTGCCAGCATCCCCGATATGCTGACCGGAAGCGGAAGACACGTTGGACTCACCGCTGCGCAGGTGGTCGCGCGTCACGCCCTGCATGTTGGGCAGGATTTTGTCGCGCATTTGAAGGAGCGCCTCCTTCTGGGCTTTCAAAAAAGAAGGCCACTCAGAATCAGCTTTCAGCTCTGCCAGTGTGGCTTTAAGCTTTTGAGCGCGGAGCTTTTCCTCCATCGTCAGCTGATCTCTGAGGGCCTTGCTATTATCCTTTGTCATTTTTTCGGTCTCTTTAGTCTCCTTAGTCTCCTGAGGCTTGGAGGCCTGTTCGACACTATCAGAGCTTAGTTTTTTTTTGTGGCAGCAGCGGGCTTCTTGGCGGCAGCGGGCTTCTTGGCGGCTGCGGGCTTCTTGGCGGCAG
>R28__coassemble_70_pt1 | contig 58674 bp, 63 predicted proteins | sample R28__metabat2_low_PE_030 | metagenome-assembled genome bin R28 | reverse complement strand
GCCCCTCACCGCAAGAGGCGGGAGGGGCACTTGACAATGAAGGGGCATCCGTGCCGCGCTTAGAGGAATTTGACCCAGAGGTAAACGGCGGAAATGACGATGGAAAGGAGCATGAGGGGGAAACCGACGACGAAGTACTGCATGAAGCTGACGTGCATGCCGTGCTTGCGCGCGAGGGAGAGGGCAACGACGTTGGCGCTGGCTCCGATGACGGTACCGTTGCCGCCGAGGCAGGCACCGAGCGAAAGCGCCCACCACAGCGGCTCCATGGTGGCGAAATCCCAGCCGGCCGTGGCTCCCATGTCCTTGAGCAGCGGAATCATGGTTGCCACAAAGGGGATGTTGTCCACAAAGGCGGACATGACGGCGCTGAGGCCGAGGATGGAGTAGGTGGCAGCGGTGATGTCACCGTGGGTGATGTCCAGCACGCCCTGGGCCATGGCCTTGATAACGCCTTGGGTCTCCAGGCCGCCGACCAAGACGAAGAGGCCGACAAAGAAGAAGATGGTGGCCCATTCCACGCTGGAGAGGGCCTCCACAATCTTCTCCTCCTTGTTGGCCATGACCAGCAGCAGGAGGATGGAGGCGCCGAGCATGGCAATGCCGCCCGGCTCAATCTTCCAATCCGGGAAGGCGCTGTGGCTGCAGAAGAGAAGGATGGTGATTCCCAGGGTAAAGAGGCACTTGTGCATGAGCGCCGGATTCACGATGAGCCCCTTGAGGTCCATGTCCATCACCACCCGGCGGTCCTCATCCGCCGCCATCAGCTGCTTGCGGTAGATGAACAGCAGGATGGCCACGGTCACGATGAAGGAAATCACGCACGGCACCGTGAGGTTGTAGATGAACGATATGAAGTCGATTTCCGCCACAGCGCTGCCGATCATGATGTTGGGGGGATCACCGATGAGGGTGGCGGTACCGCCGATGTTGGAGGCCAGCACCTGGGCAATCACAAACGGCATGGGCGAGATTTTGAGGTCCTTGGCCAGCGTGAAGGTCAGCGGCACGGTCAGCAGCACCGTTGTCACGTTGTCCAGGAACGCGGAGCAAACCGCCACCAGGATGGAGAGCGCCACCAGCAGCGCCATCGGGTTGCCCTTGGTCTTCTTCGCCGCCCAGATGGACAGGAAGTTGAACAGCCCGGTCTTGCTGAGCACGTACACCTGAATCATCATGCCCGTTAAGAGGGCGATGGTGTTGAAGTCGATGAACTCCTTGAAGGCGGCCTCTTGTGTGACACAGCCGAAAACGACCATGAAGACGGCGCCCAGCAGGGCGATGACAGTGCGGTGGATGCGCTCCGAAATGATGAAGGCATACACCACGAGGAAAATGGCAATGGCTGCGCAGGTGGTGAAATTGAATTCCATAATGATGGGGCCGCGAACTCCCGCGGGCATCTGATGATACTGCGCTTGGGAGGGCTTGGCAAGCCCTATTTTCTGCGCCGCCATGCGGGAATGAGCGCTATCCACGCAAACACGGTCATTCGACCGCTGAAAAAAAATGACACGGACATGAAGAAAATCCCTTGACAAGCGCGCACATTCTGGTATATTTCCCCTGCTGCCACGCAGCGCGAGTATCCATGTCCCCATCGTCTAGGGGTTAGGACATATGATTCTCAGTCATAGAACTGCGGTTCGAATCCGCATGGGGATGCTCCAATGAAAGGCCCGCCGAATCGGCGGGCCTTTTTACATGTACACGGCACAAGCCGCTTGCAGTCGGGGATTGTATTTGCTATACTCCGCGTGTTATGTACATAGCAGTAATAGTCGGCAGAGTGGTTGCGGCGCTGTTCGCGTTCTGTGGGGTGGTGAACATCCTGGCGTACGCAGGCGGCGTGACCAAGGCGATGGGCTACATGCACTTCATCGGCGGGCTTGCAGAGGCGGCGTGGCCGCTGGCGGTGGGCATCACCATCTGGATTCTGGTGGAGGCCATCCTGCACCTGGAGAAGCTGGTGTTCCACGCGGATTCCAACGCCATACCGGTGACGATACCGCGCAAGAAGCCCAAGGCTGCCAAGCAGCAGGGCGGCACGCCCACGTACTTTAACGCGCCCCCCGTTTCCCAACCAGTGGCATCTCCCGCCAAGGCCGACATGAAGCCTGCCGCGGCACCCGCGCCGAGCCCGGCGGCAGAGGCAGGGGAAATCCCAGCAGCCAAGCCCGCCCCCCAGGATGACGGCATGAAATATTTCAAGGTGGACTAATGCCCCCCCTGCCCCAGCAAGCGCAGGATGCCCTGCGCCGCCTGCTGCACGAACGCGGCTGCGCGGATGCCGACACCTGCGCGTTCGAGCCGGTGAGCGGCGGGGCGTCCGGACGGTGCATTGCGCGCTGCTGCGGCATGCTGGGCATCTACTGGACGGATGCGCGCGCGGACAACAACTCCTTCCTACCCGCCGCGCATGGGCTGGCCGCCGCCGGGCTGCGCGTGCCCGCCATTTTGGCGGAGACCGATTTGGGCAACGGCTGCGGCGCGTGCCTGGTGCAGGATTTGGGCAGGATTGACTTGCTGAGCATGAAGCATGCCGGGCGCGCGGAACGCATCGATGCCTACGAAAAAGCCCTGCGCACGCTCGCGCCGCTGTACCGGCTGGAGCCAGACTGGGAGATGCAGCCACCGTTCGACCACGCGCTGTACCGCTGGGAACAGGGCTATTTTGCCGAACACCTGCTGGGGCGCCACCTGGGCCGAGATGCCGCCGCGTTCATGGATTCCGAGGCGCCGGATGCCATGGCGCGCTGGCTGGCGGGGCTGCCGCGCGTGCCCGTGCACCGCGACTGCCAGAGCCAAAACATCATGCTGCACGGCGGCGCGGCGTGGCTCATCGATTTCCAAGGTATGCGCGCGGGGCGCTGGGAGTACGACCTGGCATCCCTGCTGTACGACCCGTACATGGAGCTTGCGGACGACGAGCGCGACGAGCTGCTGCAGCTGTGGCTCGGCATCAGCGGGCAGGAGTGGCGCGCAGATACCTATTACGCCTGCGCCATGCAGCGGCTCATGCAAGCCCTCGGCGCATACGGAAACATAGGCTACAACCAGGGGAACGCCTGGTACCTGGAGATGATACCGCCGGGGCTGCGCGCACTGCGCCACGCCGCCGGGCACACACCCGCCAATTCACCCGCACACGCCGCCGCGCAATGCATTCTCTCCTGCACAGACTGCTGAAGAAGCCCGCCGTTGCCTGGGGATTGGGCATGCTCGCCGTTGCGGGAGCGTGGTGCGCATGCCACTGTCCCTCGTTCGACCGCGCGTTCTACGGCACGCTGTGCGAGGCAACCGACATTTGCGGCGAGGGGCAAGAGGTGGTGCTGCAAAAGCACCCGCAACCCGCGGCCCACCCCACACCCGCCAAGGAAACCCCGGCTGTGGCGTACCTGAGTCTGGACGCCGCCACCTGCTTCCAGAATTTCTCCAGCATGACACCCGGCCCACAGGAGCTTTCCGTGCTGCTGGACAAGCTGCGCCGCGCGGGCTACACCACGCTGGCGCTTTCCGCGCCGCTGGCGTGGGACGAGGACAGCGGCGCAATGGCACGCGAGCTGCTGTGCCACATGGTTGCGCGGTTCCAACACCACGCAGTGGGGCTGCGCGGGCGCACCGCCGCGCTGGCGGACGCCACGCCCGGAGCCCTCGCGCGGTGCACCATCCCCAAGCTGAACATCCAGGGCACCACCACAGGGCTGCCCTCCGCCAACAAACCTTTCCCGAACGCGCTGGCAGACACGCCGGACCAACTGCCCTTCCGCTGGGCTCCGGACTGGCTGGAGGACGAGCCTTCCACGCACGCCGCCACGGCGCGCAACCTGCCGCTGCTGGCTCGCTGGAACGGCGCGGTCATACCCACCCTTCCCCTGCGGCTCGCCATGGAGCAACGCGGTGTTTCCCCTGATGATGTGCAAGTGGAAATGGGGCGCCAGATACGCATCGGCGGCACAATCCTGCCTCTGGACATGCAGGGCTGCACTGAGCTGCACGGCGAATGCGCGCAAAAAATTTCCCTCTCCGATTTGCTGCAGGATCAAATCCCCCTGGCGGAAAGTGCGTGTGTGGTGGTATGCCAGTCTGCCCCCGCCAGCACGGAGGAACAGATGCAGGCCCTTTCCGGTGCGGACGAGAACCGCGCACGCACCCTGGCATGCGTGCTGGCAGAGCTGCTGGCACCATCCGCACCCATTACCGAGGACGACCCTGCGCGCCACCTGCGCGTCTATCCCTATCCGCGTGATTTGAACACGGCAGTGTGGAGCTTGTACCTGCTGTTGGCATGCATGGCCGGAATGGCATTCTTACGTCGGCGCTGGCGGTGCATCGCGGTGGCGACTCTGCTGCTTCCGCTGGTATACGCGGCGTATCGTCTGGCATGCGGCGGTCTATATTTGGAACTCAGCCGCTTCCTTGCGGCGTGGGTGGTGATGCTCACCGTGGCGGTATTGCCCATGCCCAAACGCAATTGACGAGTGCCATTAAAAATCCCGTTCCGCAAATACGGAACGGGATTTTGAAATTGCCGATATACGGCGCGGGAATCAGAACGGTTTCTCGTCGCCTGTATTCTGAATGGGCTCGGCGGCGGGCTTGCCGAGGTATTCCGGCAGCTCCACTCCCACGCTCTGCGCCAGCTCATGCAGCGGCAGCGTGCCCGTGACCAGATTCTTGACAAAGCCGCCCACTGAGCCGCTCTGGGAATCCCCGCCGCCCATGACCACCACCTTGTCGAAGGACAGGTTGCGGATAGCGGACGCCTGGGTTTCCACAATCTTGGGAAGCTGTTCCGTAACGAGCAAGCCGGAGGCGGACTTGGCGTCCCCCGCAGCATCCACGATGAGCTTGAAGCCCTTGGCTTTGGCCTCCAGCGCAGCCTGAATGGCGGATGCCTGACCGCGGCCCACCATCTCCAAGCCCTGGCTCTCTGCATTCTTCTGCAGCAGCAAGGCGTCTGCCTGACCCTTGGCCAGGCGCGTGGCAGCGGTACCCTCTGCCTCCTTGGCGATGACGAGTGCGTCTGCCTTACCCTGCTCTTCCTTCACGCGGACGGCGGCTGCGGCTTCCGCGGCAATCTCCATCTTGCGCTTCTCGATTTCCGCCTTCACGATTTCATCCGCGGTGCGGGTGGCGCGCTCCAGTTCAGCGCGCTTCATTTCGGCCTCGCGGTTGGCGATGTAGCCGGCGGCCTCAGCCTGTGCGGCCTGCTCGCGCTCGGCCACCACGGCGATACGCTGGGCCTCCGCCTGGCGCACCTTGAGCTTGGCGTTGGAATCCGCCACCTTCATCTGGGCCTCGTTGTTGCCTTCCACTGCGGCAGCGTTTGCCATGGCCACCTGCACGGTCTGCTCGCGCAGGGCCTCGGCCTTGCCGATTTCACCGCGGCGGGTTTCCTCCGCCACCTTGATCATGGCGTCGTTTATGGCGCGAGCGGCAGCCTCCTGGCCGAGGGCTGCGATGTAGCCGGAGGCGTCACGGATATCCGTGATGTTGGCGTTGATGAGGTAGAGGCCCACCTTGTGGAGTTCCACATCCACGCCGCCGGTGATGCCCTTGATGAGCTTCTCGCGGTCCGCGTTGATTTCCTCAATGGTGAGGGAGGCGATGACCACGCGCATCTGGCCCATGATGATTTCCGAGGCAAGGTCGCGGATGTCCTCGCGCGTGCGGCCCAGAAGGCGGCTTGCGGCATTCTGCATGATTTCCGGCTGCGTGCTGATACCCACGATGAACGAGGACGGCACATCCACGCGGATGTTCTGGCTGGAGAGAGCGCCCTTCAGCGGCACATCAATATTGATGGGATTCAGGTCCATGAGCGCATAGCTCTGGATCATGGGCACAATGAACGTGGCGCCGCCGTGGATGCACTTGGCGGAACGCCCCGCGCCCACATTGCCGTACACGATGAGAATCTTGTCCGACGGGCATTTCTTGTACCGGCTGAACAGCCACGCGACAGTGCCCAGCAGGAACACGACCAGGATGACGATGGCGACAACCTGCGAGGCGCTCACGCCCGCAGATGCAATAACATGGGGTATGGTTGATGTCATGGTGATTTCAGGGTTGAGTAGAGAGGTTTGTTTAAAGGGGGCGCACAGTGACAAGGTAGGTGGTGGCCTTCACCACCTCCACACGGGTTTGCGCGGGCAGTGCGGTATCGCCCTCCTGCACGGCGGCAATGGTGAGCAGCTGGCTGGGGTGCGCTATCTGCACCTGGCCGCCGGGCTCGCCATGCGGCGGCACGGTTACGTACACCGTGCCCGTAAGCCCCACAAGGGATTCATGCTTCAGCGTGCCGTCCGACTTCAGGCTGTAGATGAACTTCATCATGCCCGCCACGATAACGAACATGACCGCGCCCACGCCAAAGCCCACCAGCACCGCCACCAACACGCTCGGCGTTGTCTGGATGCTCACGAAACCGCCCCAGCCGAAGCCAAGCAAAAAGCCGACGAGCGCGCGTACGGAGAAGAAGCCCGTGTCTCCATTGCCCACATCCGCATCGGAGCCCACATCCCCGTCCGTGTCTGCATCCGCAAACAACGAAAGGACAAACAGGCCCAGCGCCAGCAGTGTGGCCACCCACGCTATGGCACAGAAGATGCCGCGCGGCGAAGTGAAATCAGGCATCAAATCCCCGGCCTTCAACAGGGCGGAAATGGCGTTGAGGATGTTCAAAAGGGTATCCATAATCTTTCCTCCAGTATAGCGCAGGCGTGGCGGCGAGGTCAATGAGAAAAGCCCGACTTCCCCCGACTTCCCTGTCATTTTTTTCTTTCTGCATCAAATTTGCCTTGCATCCACCCGATTTGGTGCTATCATTCCCGCACCTTGTCGGTCGATTGCCGCAGCCACGAAAATCAACCACTAAACAAGATCAAGCATTATGAGCGATATCAATGTCAATGACTTCAAGGTCAACGAGAAGGACTCCGGTTCCACCGGCTTCCAGGTAGCAGTGCTTACCAAGCGCATTGCCCACCTTACCGGTCACCTGGCCGAACACAAGCACGACCACGCATCCCGCCGTGGCTTGCTGATGATGGTGGCCAAGCGCCGCAAGTTGCTGGATTATGCCAAGCGCACCCAGCCGGACCTCTACAAGGACCTGCTCAACCGCCTTTCCCTGCGCCACTAAGCAAAGGCCGGCGGCTTAAAGCCAAGAACATATCCCAAAACCCAGTTACAAAGGAACCCGCGGATGTATGTCCGCGGGTTCCGTTTTTAGTTTTTTTTCGGGAAGGGGTCAGGCGCGCCTGCGCTGGCCGATGCTCTCCTGCTGGCTGCGCTGGATAAGCTCGTTTCGCTTCTGCTCCGCAATGAGCATGGGGTTGTAACGGCCCTTGGAGAACACAGGCACAATGATGCCTTCCTCTCGCCCTACACAGTACAACACCTTGGCAAGTGCCAGATAGATAAAATCATCAAAGAAGTGGGCGATTGTACCCGCCGATATGTAGAAGAGAGCAAAATCGCCATAAAACCTGCATAGGAACAACACAGCAAGCATAAACATGGGAGAACCCTTGTAGGCGCGGCACACGCGGACAATGAGAAAGGCTCCATACAGGAACACGATAGTGATGAGAGCCAAGCCCACTATGCCCGTTCTGTGGATGGCCAATATGGCTCCGTTGTGCCAGGTGCCGGTGGAGGCGAAGTCCTCTTGGTCACCAAAAATGGCGGAACCGCGCATCAACGACACATTATAGCGATTCAAATCCACCACGGCCTGGCCGAAGCCATCCCCCCAGACGTAGTCCTTGATGTATCCGGTACGCGGGTCCAACGCCCAGCGCCACATCACCTTTCGCCACTCCGAAGAGTGTTCCGTTTCCGCCCTGACATCATCACGGATCTGCACGCCCGGGAAAATGGAAAGCGTTCTCTGCATGCCGAAGGGGAAGTGTTCCTCCACCACCTTTTCCTCACTCAGGAACAACAGGGTCCCGTACGCCGCAATGCCTATAAAGATAATGTACGCCAACTCACGCTTGATATAGCAGAGGGCCAAACCTATCACCCCGAACATCACCAGCTTTTCTCGCCACCCGGATATGACAACAGCAGCGCAGCAAAACAACATGGCGGCGAGATATTTCGGAGAAGCCATGATTTTAAGGAATGGCTTCTTGCTGTATGCTATAAGGAACACCACCACGCCAAGTTCGGAAAACAGCGTGAATCGGGAATTCCCGGCCGCCTCTCCCAAACTGCCGACAGACACCATGTTGAACAGCCCGGATACAGCCACGAACACAGTAGTGCCCACCACCAGGTACATGGTCTTCCGCAGCACACCGCACAGAGCATCGTATGAACAGGGAATACAGCTCAGTGTCACGTAGTAGACAGCCGCCAACACGCACCATACGTATTCCTTGCCGCCAACGTACTCAGCCTCGATGCCGAGCTCGTTGATGGACACCGGATGCCAATAGAACGTAAGCAGATAGTACAGGAACAACGCCAGTACAATGGTATCCAAGGAGGGAAGCGCGCGCCACTTGAAGTTCACGTAGCCCATAATCCACATCATGGCCCAGTACACCAGCACGAACCCGGCGACAAGGAAGCCGGCCGGCAGTCTCTGCAGGATACCCAACGGCAGGAAACCTACTAGCGGAGGCAATAGGTAGAGGAGAGTCCATGCGCGCCGGCCAAGGACCACCATGAAAATGAACCCCACAATACCGGCAATCAGGAAAACAGAGACATTCTTGTCTTCTGCTGCGTACGAGCCGATTAGGATGCAGAAGAGCACCAGGACAATGGCAATGACAACGTTTCTGACGGCAATGGCATTCATGGGCTTGAGGCTTACGGCATATCATTGGCTAATCACAGGGCGGATGGGATTTCCCTGCCCAAATCCGATGCGGAGCGACCCTTGCCATCACCGGCAATGCGTTCCAGCAAGACATCCCTGTACGTCATTCCCCCGGGAATGAGAGGCAGCACATGCACATCATGGGGAACCATCACGTCCAGCACATACGCGCCCTCTGCATCCAACATGCGTGCAATGGCTGCGGAAAGCTCGGCGGGATCGGAAACGCGCTCGCACTTTATGCCGAAACCTGCGCAAAGAACAGGGAAATTGGGGTAGAGGAGTTCTTCGTTCTTGTGGGAGGGGTCGTACTCCTTCGAGGCATCGGCCAAAAAGGTATTGGCCCGATTTGAATCGTACTTCAAATCCTCCCACTGCACCACCATACCCAAATGTTGATTATCCAGGATGATGCACTTAATCGGCATGTGCTCCGTGTAAATGGTGGCAAGCTCCTGAACGTTCATGAGGAAGGAACCATCGCCATCGATATTGACCACCAGGCTATCCGGGCGAGCCAAGTGGGCGCCCATGGCGGCGGGAAGCCCGTAACCCATGGAGCCAAGGCCGCCGGACGTGGAGAATCGGCGCGGTTCCTCGAACCGATAGAACTGGGCGGTGAACATTTGATGCTGTCCCACGCCCGTGCAGATGACGGCGTCCCTCCCCTGAAGCTGGCGGCACAGCTCCTCCACCACTTGCGGCGGCATAATTTCGCTTTTCCTCTTCTCGTATGTGAGGGGGAATTGCTGTTTCCAAGTCTCAATCAAGCCAAACCAATCAGGGCGGTTTTCCAAGGCATAGGAGCGAGGCTTGATTCCCTGTTCCTCCAGCTTGCGGTTCCAATATGCCAAGGCTTGGCGAGCGTCAGCGCGTATCTCCATATCCACGCGCTTGTTCTTGCCCAGCTCCACGGCATCGAAATCTACGTGAATGATATAGGCGTCCCTGCAGAATCCGTGAACGGCACCAGTAACGCGGTCATCAAAACGCACGCCGATGGCGATGACCACATCGGCCTCGTTGACGGTGTTGTTGGCGCAGACAGAGCCGTGCATACCCAACATGCGCAAGGCAAGGGGGTGGGAATCCGGCATGGTGCCGATTCCCATGAGAGTATTGGCCACGGGCACTTGGGTTCGCTCAGCAAACTCGCGAAGTTCCCGCGCCGCGCCGGATATCACGACGCCGCCCCCTGCATAGATAACTGGCCGCTTGGCTGCCAGCAGCACAGGGAGCGCCTGATCCAGGGCTGCCTCCGGCAGCTTGATATCAGGATGGTAGCCGGGCAGGTCCATCGGGGTGTCGAAATCCGGCTCGAAAACGGCCTCCTGAATGTTCTTGGGAACATCTATCAGCACCGGGCCGGGACGGCCGGTGCGAGCGAGGTAGAATGCCTCCTTGACAATCCTGGGGACATCCTCCACTCGGGTAATCATGTAGCTGTGCTTGACCAGGGGGGCCGTCATGCCGAACACATCCGTCTCCTGGAAGGCCGAGGTGCCAATCATGCTGCACCCCACCTGGGCGGTAATGGCCACCAAAGGGATGGAATCCATGCAAGCGTCAGCAATGGGGGTGACCATATTGGTGGCACCGGGGCCGGAGGTAGACATGCAAACGCCCACCCTGCCGGAAACACGGCCGTATCCCTCTGCGGCGAAGGCACCTCCCTGTTCATGGCGGGGCAGGATGGTGCGGATGGCCGGCTCGCGGCTCAACGCCTGCTGCATAGGTAAGCTCGCCCCGCCGGGATATGCAAAAACGACATCCACTCCCTCACGCACCAATGAGCGCACTAGCGCCTGTGCACCGGTCATCTGCTCTTTTTTCCTCGTCGGCTCAGTCATGACTTTGAATTTCAGGGGAGAGGCTAAACACACTCCCCGCGGTATTGTATCAGAAAGGCATGGGCCTGGAAAGCCTTTTTTGCGATGCAACGCAGAGATGAATGAGCTGGCGCAGGGGCTATGATTGGCCGGGCAGAGCTTCCGGAATATCGGCAGCCCGGCGCACAATATGGACGGGGGCACCGGTGTTGACAAGCAGTGCCAGCTCGTTCAAATCCGCCTGAGCCATGCGCAAGCAGCCGCCTGCGGAAGAAGACTCCGCCGTGAGGATGATTCCGTTGGAAAGGGAGAGGCGACGATTGGCGCAAACCATGAGGGGAGATTTCGCCGGCACCTTGGCGCCATCCACATACCCGTCACGCTGAGATACGGTTGCATCCTCCACCGCGGGAGCCTGGCCAGATGGCTTCAGGTCATCCGTGACATTGTAGGAAGCCACAAGGGTCTCGGCATCCCACACCGTGATTTCCCGTCTCGGTAGATTGATTTCCACGCGCAGTCTCATGGGTACATACACAAGCGTCTGGCCTACATGTATGGCGGCTGGGTCAACAATGCCATTCAACAGCATAAGAAGCTCATGGGGGCAGCGCAGGGCGGCGGCCACCTTAGTCAAATGGTCTCCCTTGCGGACAGTGTAGAGCGCAGCAGCGGGATGCCTGCGTGAGAGGTACGCGGAAGCATTGACGGAGCCGACCATGCTGCGAGCCTCGCGGCCCGCGATTCCATCCAACCCCACCAGGGGAATGAGCAGGCGCACAGCCTCATCCTGCCTGTGTTCCCTAATCAGCAGCCGGGCCTGTTCAATCTCAGCGGGCCTGCGAGGCCAGAGTGAATAACGCTCGGCCGCGACAGAGGGCAAGAGGCTATATAAGGCCGCGGCGGTGAAAATCAAATGCATTGATTTCATATGAGTGTTGAATCATTTCCATCATAAAGCGCAACAGGGATACCTCCCACGCATCATCCACACCGCGGATGACGGCCCGGAAACAGTCCCCTGATTGCAGGGCGTCCTTCACCAAGCGTTCCGCCACCTCACGGGAATCCTCATGCACGGTCTCCACCAACACCTCCGATCTGCCAAAACAGAAGCCGTACTTGAGCCAGGCGCAATCGCACCCGCCTGCATAACGCAGCCAATCAAGCGCTTCCGCCGCACCGGGGGTAAACCCTTCCAATTCCACCGCATCCGGTAGCGAGGGGCGCACAATGCGCGGGCGGCGAGCCTCCACCCAACCGGAGCGCACCCGCGCAGCACCCACCTCATCCATGGGCTCTGTTACCATGCGATAGTTGAAGCGGGTATCGCCGAAGGTGTCTATGCGCCGGTCCGGCACATACAGCACCTCCGTGTGAGCTATGGCGTAGGGTATGTTTCCAGCATGCATGTGCGCCGCTGTATCCACGGGGAAAGGGCGGCACCGCCACAATTGGCGGCACCGCCCGAAAAAGACGCCTGAGGGGAAGCTTAGGCCTTGTGCTGCTCAATGTACTCAACCACCTCCTTGACGGATTTGAGCTTCTCCGTGTCTTCGTCGGGGACTTCAATGGAGAACTTGTCCTCAAAGGCCATGACAAGTTCTACGATATCGAGGGAGTCCGCGCCGAGATCCTCGATGAACTTGGCATCAGAGGTGACCTTTTCCGGTTCAACGCTGAGCTGGGTGGCGATAATTTCCTTTACTTGAGATTCGATAGTGTCTGACATATGGTTGATGTGACAGTTTAAGTGCCCTCATTGTATCCGCATTCGAGGGAGGATGCAACAAAAATCTGCCGGGCTGCGCGAAAAAAAACACATATGCGGCAAGCGATCCCAAGCTGCGCAGCAGCATTTCGGGTGCATGGCAACGGTGAGCGTGCCCAAAGGGAAACTACCACGCGCGCTGCGCTGCCAAGGCGATTCCACGCAAGGTCAGACATTCATCCAGGAGGTCAAAACCCGGCACCCATTGGGAGGCAAGGCGCGCATCACCGCCCGTGGCAATAAAGAAGGGTGCGGTGCCTAGCTCTGAGGCAAGCGAGCGCATCGCATGGCCCAGCATGCCGGCAAAAGCCAAGCGAACCCCAGCCTGCACAGCCTCCACCGTATTGCCGCCGATACAGCGGGGAGGGAAGGAAACAGCGTCCACGCAGGGCAAGAGAGAGGTTTGCGCGTGCAAGGCTTCCGCCATCATCCTGAGACCGGGAGCAATGATGCCTCCCAGGAAGCGCGGTCCTCCACCCACCACGTCAAAGGTCACAGCTGTTCCCATATCCACCGCCACAACGGGGAAACGCCCGTGCTCCACGGCGGCCAGGACATTGACCACGCGATCCGCGCCCAATGTATCCGCCCCGGCATATCCCTCAAACAGGGAACCGCACATTGCGGCGTTTACCTGGCAGAGTGACCGGCCGGCAAAAGCGGCTTCAAAAACCGCATGCGCTCCCGGCACCACGGAGCTGATGCACACCCGGTCGAACTTCCACCCCGCCAGAAGCCTGGAGATGGAACCGACATCAATCCCCCGGGTGGGAAGGACGCGGTATTCCCCGCCGCGAAGAAGGCGCCCCTCAGCGGCCAGGGCAAATTTGGTGCGTGTATTGGAGTTGTCCACCAACAGAACGGGCATCTTCTCTGGCATGGGCTGCGGCATGGAGATTGCTGATAGAAAACGGCTCCGGCCTGTGGAGGTCCGGAGCCGGTAAGGAAAGAGGTACGCCCCCCCATCAGGGACCCACCGTGCTCGGGCGACCCTCCCAGATAGAGCGCCGCGGAACATAGATGATGTCGCCAGGGTATATGGTGATAGCGCGGTCCTTGGCGCTGAAATAGTCATACTTGCGGGTAACCCCCTTGCGGGTAACCTGAATGTACCGAGAACCGAAATCCGAGATGTCACCGCAGTCAAGCAGCGCCTCCACCAGAGTCATGCCCTCACGGTACGGCAGGTTCTTCTTGGAACCCACATAGCCGGTCACCTGAACGTAGCGGCGGTCAAGCTCAGCCTGCTGCTCTGCGGCGCCCAGGGTCACCTGCACAATGGGGTCCTTGTATATCTTCTGGGCAACATATTGGCTGCGGATGAGATTTTCAATATCTCGCGCGGTCTTTCCCAGAACGGACGTGCGGCCGTTGAGGTAGGGCATCTGTATGGTGCCATCACCGCGGTTCACGGTATAGCGTCCGTTCACGTTGCCTGCATCCTCGCTGGGAATGTTCTTAAAAGTGATATTGACGGCACCTCCCTTGACGGCTCGAGGCTCGGAGACTTCGTTCTGTGCCGCAGCTTGGAAAGCAAGGGCAAGGGAAATAAAGAGCCCCGCCAGCAATGTATGTATCATGTTCATCATGTCTTGGGGTATGCGTTAGTATATATCATCCGATTCTTCAGGGGCGGAAGCTTTCCGCTCAGCAGCCGAGGCTGTGAACTTCTCTTCCTCTCCGGAGGTTTTGCCGTCGGCGCGGGCAGCCTGTGCAATGCCCGGGGTAACGGGCTCCTTGCGCTTGCGATCACTACTGTAGTATGAGTAGTAGGTGGTGTAGTACTGATACTGCGTGTCGCCATTGATATCCACATTGTTCATGACGAGGCCCATCATCTGACCACCGGCATTCTGAATCAAGAACTTGGTGCGCAGCAACGCCTTAAGCGGCATCTTGCGCGGCTGGAGCACCAGCAGGGTCGCGTCTGCCTTGCTCACCAGGAGCGAGGCGTCACTCACGCCCAGGACAGGCGGGGAGTCGAACAGCACCACGTCGAAACGCTTGGAAACCTCCGCAATGAGCTGCTCCATGCGGAAAGAGCCTATCATGCCGCTCGGGTCGGCGGGTATGGGGCCGCTGGGCAACAGATACAGGTTGGGAAGCCCCGTCTGGAAAATAACCTCCTTAAGCTCCTTGGTGCCCGCCAGATAGTTGGAGAGGCCCACATCGCTCTTCAACTCTGCATAGCGGGCCAAGCGCGGGCGGCGCAAGTCGGCATCCACCATGAGCGTGCTGTAGCCGGCCTGCGCGAAAACGTATGCCAAGTTGCTCAGCGTGGTGGTCTTGCCCTCGCCTGCGTTGGAGGAGACCACGGCGAACGTGGTGGCCTTGTACAGGGACTTCTTCAGCTCGATGTTGGTACGCAGGATGCGGTAGGCCTCGGCGTCCGGGCTGGAGTTGCCCTGCAGAATGAGCAACCCGGCATCTTGCGGTATCACGCCCAGCACCGGCAGGCCAAGTCCGCGCTCGGCATCCTCCAATGTCTTGATGGACGTGTCGAAGTAGTCGAACACAAACGCCACGATAATACCCAGGATGCAGCCGAGCACCGCGCCGATAATCAGGTTGAGCCTGTAGTTGGGGCTGGAGGGCACGCTCGCCACGCCCGGGCGGCTGTACACCTCCATGCAGGCGCGCGGCGCGAGCATGCGCATCTTGTCCGCTATGTAGTCGTTCTCCAACTTGTCGTACCTCTGTTTTTCCGCTGCATATTCCTGCAGGGCGCTCTTAACCTTCTGGTCTTCCAGGGTCTTGTCCTTCAGGAGCTTCTTGGCCTCCTCATACCGTTCCTTGAGGCTGTTGCTCTCGGATTTCTTGACATCCAGCTGATCCACCATGGCATCACGCATACCGACCAGCTCGGCATACAGCTGCTCGCGCGTGCTGCTGTGCTGCTCTTCCAGGCGCAGGAGCACGGGATGCTGCTCCCCGTAGCCCATCAGGAGCATTTTGTTGCGCTCGTCCTCTTCCTTGCTGTACTGGGTGTTGAGCTCGCGCACCTTTGCGGAGCAGTAGGACTCCGCCGTGAGAAGTCCCGTGCGGGTCACATAGCTGAGCAGCTCCTCGTCCTTCAGGTTCTGCAGCTTGTCGATGTGCACCATCATGTTGGCTATCTCGGAGTCCAGGGTGAGCTTTTGGGAATTGAGGGTCTCCAGGGTGCGTTCCTCCGCCCCGGTGGACTGCGGCGTTCCCGCGCCGGTTTCATTCCAGATGTTGGCAATGTAGCGCCCGGTGCGAATAAACTGGCGCACCACATCGGCTTTGCGTTCCAGTTCGTCCTGACGGGAACGCAGCACCTCATAGCGCTTGTTGATGGCTTCGTTAATCAGGGAGTTCTCCTTTTCCTCGCGCAACTTCTTGTAACAATCCACCACGGCCTGGCATATCTGCTGGGCCACGCGGGGGTCGGTGTTAGACACAGAGATATCCACCAAGTTGGTATTCTTGCGCGGCATCACCTTAATCATGCCCGAAAGCATGCCTGCGGCGGACACCTCGTCCGTCTTCCACTCGTTGGGAAGATCCAGCTTGTTGGCTATGGCAATCAGGTTCTGCTGGGACACCATGATTTCGAACTGCGTCTGCATGTAGGACGCGGATTCGCTCATCACGGCGTTAATGGGGTTCATGCCATTGTTCGCAACGTTGATGATTTCGCGCGGAGGCATCACCTCTGCCGTCATCGAACTGGTATAGCTCGGAGTCATCATCTTCGTGATGACGGCGCAACTGACGAAAACAAGGAGAAAGACCAGCAAGGCTTCCTTCCAACGGCTCTTGAGAACCTGCAGATAATCCTGTGCATGCAGCAGGGCCTCGCCCTGTGTCTGCTGTGCTGTGTTTGCTGTCATGATAAAGTCTGTATCGTAATGTGCGCCCGCGCGGGAGAGACGCGAGAGGCGGGCTTGGCTTAGAAGGTGTAGGTTGCGCTGAAGGTCACGTTGTTTCTGTGGTACTTGCTGCCGCTTCCGTAATATCCGTACGAGGAATTGCTGATGGTGTGCGTGTAGGAGATGGTGCCGCGAATCTTGTCGGTTATCCGGAAAGAGGCACCCACATTCGGGGTGATGGTATATCTCTTATGGCTCTGCATGCCGTGCTCGCCCCGCGTATACTCGCTGGTATAGTAGGAACAGCCGAACATGAGGGACAAATCCGGCGACCATGTGTAGGAACCGCTGAACCCCACGCGCACACTGGGATTGGAGAGATAGCTGCCGAGCATACCGCGGTATGTGTCCACGTTCTCGTTGTCCAGGGAGCCATAGAGGTTGATGCTGAACCCTTCCACCACCTTGCGGTTGTAGCCCAGGCGCACCGAGGGGGTCCAAATCTTCTCGCGGTGGATGATTTTCTGCTGCACGCCGATATTCACATTCATGCTGGAATAGGGCGTGAGCGAGCGGCTGGTGCCCAACGTGGCGTAGAGGTTGTTGGAATTGTACCCGTAGCCACTCTTCTTCATGTCGTAGCGGTAGGTGAGGCTCAGGTTGTAAGAAACCAGCTCCGAGGTCTTGACACTCAAGCTTGCGCTGCCGTTGAGGTATTGGCGGTCGTCATACTCGTACATCTTCTCCATATAGAAGTTGCCGGAGTAGGATGCGTTCAGGCTCCAGCTCCACCGGGTGTCAATGGAGCGGGTGACGGCATTGCTGATCGACCAGTTGAAGCAGTCGCCCTGCGCGCGTGAGGTGGACATGCCGTTGGCGTAGTCCGGTTCAGGCTGGTAGCGCACATTGGCGTTCAGGCTGTACGTGCAGCGGTCGCTGAAGCTGTGGGTGATTCCCCCGCCCACACTAGTGTTGGAAAACCACTTGTGGTTGGTGCTGTACGCTTTCTTGAAGTAGTAGGTGGCACCCAGGCTCGCGTTGTAGTGGGTCTTGGTGGTGGACTCGAAATCCGAGTAGGACACGCCAAGGTCGGCACCTGTGTAGATGGAGGGTGTCTTGCTGCGGTAGGAGGAGTTGATGTTGTCGTCATACCCCACCCTGACAGACAGGGTGTACTTGACCGCTTGGGACACGGGCAGGCCGATGGCCGGTGCCGTATCGTACAATGACATGGCCAAGGCCTCGCCTGCCAGCAGGGCCGACAGGCAAAGGCCCTTCAAAAACACCGATCTCATAACCGCAGCACGTTAGTGTCCACCACTACCCCTGAGATCAGTTCTGGGGAGAAATCGGATCCGGGGTGACGGGAACCGGGTTCGGGCGCGGGTCGCGCTTCGGGGTGTCGCAGATGGTGTAGCGGTGCGGGTCCTGGGTAGCGGTCTGGGTGCTACCCTCTGCCGACGTGCCGTTGGCGTCCTGCACAAGCAGGGCGATCACGCTGTCGAACGTGTTGCCGTGCAGTTTGTCGCACGATTTCTGGAGCGCGGTGAGAAGCTTCACGCCCAGGTCCTGCTGGTTGCGCCCATTCGCGAAGTTCTGCAGGTCCTGGGAGAAGGATTGCCACAGGTTGGCACCCACAAGCACGGCGCCGTACAGGTCGCGCACATCGGAGACCGACCAGCTGCGGCGCTGGCTGAGGACGGACGTGAGCAATGCAGGAGCCGTGGTGGGGCTTTGCTTGGCGGCTGCGGCAACGTACGGTCCAATCTCCTTGACGGAGGCGTTGGTGTCTGCCGCGGCTTGCGCGGCCTGGTCCAGCATGTTCCCGGCGGCGAAGGCCGGTGCTGCAACAGTGGCGGCCAAGAGAACCGTCATGATAATGGTTTTTGTCTTCATGGTATTCATCGATGATTAATAGTTGTAAGGAAAGCGGGCAGCGGGAATCGAACCCGCATGATCAGCTTGGAAGGCTGGAGCTTTACCATTAAGCTATGCCCGCGCTTTGTCGGTTGGATATTACCAGCCCCGCCATGGTTTGGCAAGAGAATTTCTTCATTATGCCCCAAAAAAAAATGCTTGACTATGACGCGGGGTTGTTGTAGCCTGTTCCACGACCTGTTGCGGGTGTCGTTCAGTGGCAGGACACGTGCTTCCCAAGCATGTAACGCGGGTTCGATTCCCGCCACCCGTACTTCATGCGGCAGTCGACCATCTGGGCGGCTGCCGCAACTTTTTTTAAGGAAAGTTAGACAATTTTATTGACAATGCGTGCGTATGCGCTTAACTTTTGTTAAGCAAGTTTTGAATTTTTCGCGCGCCAGTATGAGACAAGACACACCCTACCGCCAGATGGAGCTGAATCCGAGGACCGCGGATGGGGCCATGCACTCGCCTGAGCAAGTGCTGGCGGAAATGGAGAAGGCACGCCAGCAGGTGGAGCTGCTGGAATCCCAGAAGGCGCAGTGGGAACAGCAACGGCGGCTGCTCATGAGGAACAACGAGCAGAAAGCCCTGTTCACGGAGGGACTCAACGAAATCGGCCGCAAGGTGCACAACGCCGTGCGGCGCTTGGAGCGAGAGTTGGAATCCATGGAGCATGAGCAGAAGGAGGTCTACCAGGCGTGCGAGTGCATGCAGAAGCACCTGCAGATACTCTCTGCCCTGCAACCCTCCAACTGGAGCAACGAGGGGCTGCAGGAGCGCCTGAAGGAGGCTCTGCCCAAATTGGAAAACGCGGAGAACGATTTCAACGAGATATACGCCGTGGGGCACAAGTATCTGCACACGGACATCTTCCGCTACAAGCCGGGGGTGGAGGAGAAACCCGGCATCAATTGGCGGGGGCTGCGGGATGAACTGCTGCGCGGGTTGGCGTTCCACCTGCCGCTGTTCCTGCTTCTGCTCGCCACTTGGATCGTTTACCTAATCGTCAAGGCATCATGAGAAAGGGATCTGCCATAGAGAGGCTGAAAGCCAGCAAGGGATACCACGAGCGTCTCCGCCAGGAAAGCCGTGAAATGTGGCGTGACACCGCGCACCGCAGCGCGGCATACCGCATGGATTCCAGCCCCAACACGCTGCCACCTCCGGAGGACGTGCTGGAGGCGCGGCAGCGCCGTCACAGGCAGCGTGTAAACACAGGTTCATCCTCCCGCAGCAACCCGGCGGAGAGTCTCTTTTTGCTTGCCTTTTTGGTGGCGTCCATCTATGGTATCTACCGCCTCATCGTCTATGTGCTGGCACAAGGATGACGGGGGATGCAGAAAAACCATGGAAACGGAGAATTTGATAGATGTGGCGTACATTGCCGGGCTCGCCAAGATAGAGCTCACGGCGGAAGAGGAGGCGCGGTTCACGCGAGACCTCAACCAGGTGCTCGGCTACGTGCAGCAGTTGAACAAGTGGGATGTGGAGGGCGTGGAGCCCATGTACCACCCGCTGCCGGTGTATGATGCACTGAGACGGGATGTACCCGGGGAAAGCTTGAGCAATGCAGCGGCGGTGCAGAACGCGCCGCAAGCGCAGGACGGGCAGTTCCGCGTACCCAAGGTGGTGGAATCTGCACACTGAAGAGGAAAGAGGAGACAAAGCCATGTTGTTTGGAAGCATATCCCACTGGAAGCGCCAATTATCTGAAGGCGCACTCACACCCGCCGAGCTCGTGGAGAGCCTTGGCGCCGCCATGGAGAAGGAAAACCCCGCGCTCAACGCCTACCTTTCATGGAACAAGGAAGCCGCGCTGCAGCAGGCCGCGCAGGCAGACCTTTCCAAGCCGCTCGGCGGCATTCCCATCGCGGTGAAGGACAACATCTGCATCAAGGGAGCGCCCACGCGCTGCGCCTCCCGCATGCTGGAGAATTTCGTCTCGCCGTATGACGCCACCGCCGTTGAGAAATTGCGCGCGGCAGGCGCCATCCTGTTCGGCCGCACCAACATGGATGAATTCGCCATGGGTTCCGCCGGGGAAAACTCCGCGTTCGGTCCCACGCGCAACCCTGTGGACACGGAGCGCGTTCCGGGCGGCTCCTCCAGCGGCTCCGCGGCCGCCGTGGCCGGCGGCATCGCCATCGCAGCCTTGGGGTCGGACACCGGCGGCTCCATCCGCCAGCCCGCCTCGCACTGCGGCATCGTGGGCATGAAACCCACCTACGGCCGCGTGTCGCGCTACGGGTTGGTGGCCTTCGCATCATCGCTGGACCAGATTGGCCCGATCACGCAGAACGTGGAGGACGCAGCGCTGGTGCTCAACGCCATCTGCGGGCATGACGCCAAGGACTCCACCAGCTCCACGCAATCCACGGAAGATTTCACCGCGCAGCTGGGACGCGACATCAAGGGCGCGCGCATCGGCCTGCCGGAGGAATACCTGAGCCAGGGCAACGATGCCGCCGTCACCGCCGCCGTGGAACGCGCCGTGAAAACTCTCACAGACTTGGGCGCGGAGGTGGAGGAAATCTCCCTGCCGCACGCGGAGGCCGTGGTGGCATCCTACTACATCATCGCCTGCGCCGAGGCATCCTCCAACCTCTCGCGCTTCGACGGCGTGCGCTACGGCCACCGCACGGAAATCCCCGGCGGGCTGGATGAACTTTACAGCCGCACCCGTGCGGAAGGATTCGGCGATGAAGTGAAGCGCCGCGTCATCCTAGGCACATACGTGCTCTCCAGCGGCTTCTATGATGCCTACTACGCCCGCGCCCAGAAGGTGCGCGCCCTGGTGGCCAAGGATTTTTCGGATGCGTTCGGCAAGGTGGATTTCATCCTGGGACCCACCACGCCCACGCCCGCTCCCAAGCTCTTTGACGCCGACCTCACGCCACTGCAAACGTATCTGGCGGACATCTACACCATCCCTGCCAACCTGGCGGGGCTGCCCGGCATCTCCGTGCCGTGCCAGGCATCAGAAGGCCTGCCCACGGGCGTGCAGCTGCTCGCCCCGCACTTCAAGGAAACCTCCCTGCTCTCCGCGGCGTATGCGCTGGAGCAGGCGCTCCGCTAACGCGCCATGCCTCCCGTCATCCTCAGCATCGCGGGTTCTGACTGCTCTGCCGGCGCCGGCTTGCAGGCGGACTTGAAAACCGGATTCGCGCTCGGCTGCTACCCGCTCACCGCTGTCACCTGCGTGGTGAACGAGGTGCCGGGAAAGGTGGAGGGTATCGTCCCCATGGAGCCCGCGTTCGTGGCCGCGCAGGTGCACCTTTGCATGCAGTCCTTCCCCGTGCAGGGCATCAAGACCGGCATGCTCTACTCCCCGCAGATAGTAGAGGCCGTGGCCGCTGAGCTGCACGGCTACAGCGGCCCGCTGGTGGTGGACCCCGTGATGATTGCCACCGCCGGGGAAGCTCTCATGCTGGAGGAAGCCATCGCCGTGTATGAGCGGCTTCTCCTGCCGCGCACCACCGTGCTCACCCCCAACATGGACGAGTTGCAGAAGCTCTGCGGCGGCGCGCCGCTGCACAGCGTGGAGGACATGACCACCGCCGCGCAATCGCTCTGCACGCGCTTCGGCTGCGCCGTGCTCGCCAAGGGAGGCCACCTGGGCGGCAACGTGTGCACAGACATCCTGGTGCAGCCGCACACGCAACCCGTGGCATACAGCCACCCGCGCACGGTCGGCGTATCCACCCACGGCACAGGCTGCACCCTCTCCAGCGCCGTCACTTCTTACCTGGCGCTTGGCCACCCGCTTGAAGAAGCCGTGTGCCTGGCGCTGGACTACACCGCCCGCGCCATCGCCACCTCCCACCGCCTGGGAGGGATGGACGCCCTCAACCACGCACCGTTGGGGCAGGAATAGCCTACTGCTTCTTCATCTCGATGCGGCCGATGCAGCCGAGGCCGCCGTCGTTGCAGCGGACGGTGCAGCGGACCTCCACCTTGGCCTTGGCGGGAACGGCGGGCACGTTGGGAAAGGAAACGGGCTTGCCGTATTCCACCTTGCCGGGCACGCGTGCCACCACCTTGCCGTTGACGGTGAGCGAGAAGTCGCGCGTCTCCAGGTTCATGTTGCTCTTGGGGTAGGGCTTGAGCATGAACTCGTACGTGCCGGGGCCGTCCATGGAAGAGGACACGTCCACGTGCCAGGGCTTGTCGAAGAACTTGGGCATCACGCGGCTGTCGTAGTAGTCGGAGGTGATGATGCAGGGCTTCTTGGTGTCGTAGTAGTCGATGAAGAAGCGTGCGCCCTCCGCGTAGTCGGTCTTGGGGTCCACCTGGACAATATCCGCGCAGGTCTTGAGAAAATCCTTCCAGTCGTTGTTTCCGAACTCGTTGAACTTCTCACGCTGCACATAAGCGAGGGCGGCGAGGTAGCGCTGGCGGGCCTCCTTGGTGAGGTCGGGACGGGAGAGCACCTTGCGCGCGGCGGCCTCCGCCCCGGCAAAGTCTCGGTTCTTGCCGTTCTTGCCGCCGGCTTCCATGACGGCCTTGAGGTCGTTGATGACGACATCGTGCCGCTGGAGGAAAATCTCCTTGTAGCCGGTCTTGTTCTGCGGATCCTCGCGCTTGATGATATCCTGCAGGGCGCTGCAGCGGCGGGCATCCTCAAAGCTCATAAGGCGCATGGCATCGCCCGCGGCCTTGGCAGCTTCCTCTCCCTTGGACGTGCGCGCCTTCCCCACCAGCTGGCGGAACTTCTGCAAGTCCGCCTGCCCCTCCGTGAGCGTCTTCATCATGGCCTCTGCGGTGCGCACCCTCTTGCCGGTGTAGGAGGCGTAGAACGTGCCATCCGGCAGCAGCAGCACCGCCGCGGGCAGGTTGTATTCCGTCACGCACAGCACCTTGCCGCGCGCGCCGCGCTCCTGGCCCAGCGTATCGTCGTACTGGCCGAGCACCACGGGCAGGTTCTCCGCGGCCTTGAGCTTCTCCCATTCCGCGCAGAGCTTGCTGCCTGCCGCGCCCATCCAGTCGGAACCGTGCCAGAGGATGAGCACGGGCTTGTCGGCCTTCTTGGCCTGCTCCTGTGCGTCCTTCACGTTTGGGAGGGAGAGGGCCGCGTCAACAGGCGCGGGAGCGAGCGTTCCCAGCGCGAGTGCCAGGGTGAAAAGGTGTTTCTTGTTCATGATTTCTTGAATACGAGGAAGTGAGAAAGGTGGGAGCAGCGCGGCTTGTCGGAGTTGTCGAACTCCAGCCGCACGAACTTGGCGCGCGTGCCGGCGGGGAAGGTCACATCCCATTCTTCCGGCATCTGGTCAATGCTGGCGACGGAGGTGTAGTTCTTGCCGTCCGTGCCCACGCCGACGATGGCCTTCTGCATGTCCGCGCCGTTGCCGGACTTGCGGATGATGCACCCCGTGAGCTCCTTGGCGTTGTCCAGCTCGATGATGACGTACGGACGCTTGTCGTCGTCCATGTAGCAGCCGCCGCCCTCCGGGGTGGTGAGGCCCACGTGCCGCCACGGCTCGTCCCAGTAGCTGGACTTGCAGGTCTGCACCAGGCACTCGCCCGTCACGGGCTTGCCGGGCATCTTGGACAATCCGGAGAGGGCGATGGGCTTGGGAGCGCCGATGGCGCGCACGGCTGCGGCGCTGATAGCCTGGAAAGCCTTGACGGAATGGGATTTCCCGGCAGAGAGGATAGTCTTGGTGTAGGCTTTCTTCTGGGGCTTGGAGCCGTCACCCTTGATATCGGTGTTCTTGGTGGCCTGCGAGACGGCGGTGTCGAAGGCGTCGCCGAAGAGTTTTTCCTTGCCCTTGTTGAGGTAGTTCTCCACGCCGTACTCCAGGAACTGGCCGAAGGCGTAGCCGTCGCCCTTGCTCAGGTGCCGCGTGTACACCATCGTCAAAAACTTCTGGTGCATCTCGTCGGTGGAGAACAGGGCGTCCTGCTTGGCAAGCAGCTTGTCGCAGCGCACGGAATCGTGGAACTTGCTGCCCGACATCACGGTGTGCAGCACATCCATGAGCTTCATCTTCTTCTCGTCGTCCAGCTGGGAAATCAACGGCCAGAAATCCTCCGTCATGTCCGCCGCCGCGAAACCGTGCGTCACATACAGCGGGATGGTCTTGCACAGGTAGTCGAAACAGCCCTGCGGCGTGAGCCCCTGCCCTATCATGAGCTTGTGCATGTCACGCCGGAAGAACGGATGGAACGGGGACGTGGTGAGCGCCTGCTGCCACATCTTGATGGCCTCGTCCACCTTGCCGCAAGCGGCGAGCGCCCGCGCGCAGTACGCCTCGCGGTACGCCTTGTCGATAACCGTGTTGTTGCCGAACACGGTTTCCATGAGGTGGACGGAGGTGGGAGCCTGGGTGCTGAAGATGCGGTTGTGCATCTCGCCGTTGGGCTCGTGGGTCTCGTAGTCCGCAATGCCGTCTGTCCAGCTGTTGCGCTTGAAGCGCACGCCGTAGGCGCAGTGTCCGGGCTGGCCGCAGGTGTAGGCGGGAATGCCGTGCGCCATGGCGGCAATGGCGCCCAAGTGGCTCTGCGTGCCGCACACGCCACCGGTCTTGATGGCCACCTCCGCTATGCTCAGCTTGGGATACGGCTGGTAGAAGAACGTGCCGTTGTGCACGGAATCGCCGAACTTGGAGGGGTGCAGGTACTGGATAATGCCGTAGGCCTCGCCGTACTGGTCATAGGGCACGTTGATATGCTTGGCCAGGTACTCGTAGGAGGCATCGTCCCAATCCTGTTCCACGTTGCTCACCACAAAGCGCAACTCCCACGGGCGCAGGCTCGCGAAACCGGGGTAGAGCAGCCCCTTGGACGCCTGTTTGCAGAAGAATTGATAGCGCCACACGGGGTTGAACTTTTCGGGGTCCGCCTTGGCCACCGCGGGATCCGGCGCGGTCTCGCCGCCGCCCCAGCAGGACGCCAAGGCCACCGCGATGCGCTTTTCCTTCACATTGCCCTTCTCCGCCTTCCAGATGCGGTACATTACGCGCATGCCCGTGTCCTTGTGGTACGGAACCAGCCCGCAGCCCAGATACAACGACTGCCACTTCTCATCCTTGGCAAACTGTGCCAGGAACTTCCGCACATCCTTGTCCTTCGCCATCCCAGTAAGAACGGCGGCATCCGTGGTGCGGATGACATCCAGCAGCATGGACAGCCGAACCGCCTCCCGGTTGTCGGGCGTAACACTCATGCTCCCCAGCGATTGGATGAGCGCCTTCTCCGCCGCCGCATAATCGCCGGCCTGCACAGCCTGCAGCACGGGCGCAGGCAGCTCACCGGACTTCGCCGCAGCCGCCGGCGTCTCCGCCGCCGGCGCTGTTACACACGCCAGCGGCCCCGCCGCCAGCGCTCCCATGACAACATAAGGCAATACGCTTGCTCTCATGCTCGCCATCCTATCCCCTCCCCCCTGCCCTCTCAAGCCAAAGCGAGCGCAAATCCGGGTCGTCGGCTCAGCGATATGGAAGATTTGTTGACTTCTGTTCGCCTTATGCTACAATTTTTCCAGATGCAGATCAAAACCGTAAAGGGAAGCAAGGAAGCCCGGGGAGGCTTGGCGCGCAGCACCTTGTACAACCAAGAGGCTGCCGGATGCCTGGTGCGCGTCATGCCCGGGGTCTTTGCCGCTGAATCACTGCCGCTAACGGATGAGAACCTCATGCAAATCATCAGCATGAAGCAACCGGAGGCAACCATGAACCTGATATCCGCCCTGGCGTTCCACGGCATCACCACCCAAATACCCGCCTACCTGTCCGTTTCCCTGCCCAAGGGCACGCGCATGCCCACAGTGTTTTCCAGTCCGGTGAAAGCCTGGCCGTGCAAACCGGGCTACATTCGCAAGGGAAGGAAAACCCACACAGGCGAGATTGGGAAATTCCGCGTCACCACACCGGAACGCACGCTGGTGGACTGTTTCCGCCACCGCAACAAAATCGGGTTGGACATTTTTTTGGAAGCCTTGCACCTGGGCATACAAAAGCGCATGTTCAATTACGCCGAAATCGAGAGTCTGGCGCGCTTCTTCCACGTGGATCGCCAAATCACCCCCTACATCGCCACCGCCCTCTCATGAATGTCAAACGCCTTTTGCAGCTGCACGCGCGCAACACAAAAATCCCATACGCGCAGGTGCTGATGCACTACGCCATGGAACGCTTCCTCCACCGCCTGTCACTATCTCGGCATGCGGATAAGTTTTTCTTGAAGGGTGGCATGCTCCTCACAGGCATGGGAGCCACGCCCGCCAGAACCACCATGGATATTGATTTGCTCGGACGCATCGACAACTCGCCCGACAACATCCGCAAGGTTGTACAAGACATCATCCGCATCAAGGCGGGCACCGACGAGGTGCAGATGTCCGACAAGGTGACTGTTTCCGAAATCATGCTTAATGCCATGTATCGCGGGGTCCGCGTGGAAATACCGGCATGTGTGGCGGGGGAGCGTTGCAGCGTCTCCATCGATATCGGGTTCAGCGACGAAATCGTCCCAGGCCCCTGCACCCTGAACTACCCCTCCATCCTGGAGGGGATGCCGCCGTCACGCATTCTCTGCTATTCGCGGGAATCCATTGTGGCAGAGAAATGGCAGTCGCTCGTCCAGCTCGCCGGATTCACCAACCGCATGAAGGACTACTACGACCTGTGGTTCCTCGCCCACAACTACAAGTTTGATTTCCAGCCCCTGCATGACGCCCTCCTTGCGACCTTCGCCCGTAGGGAAACGCAAATCAGGCAGTACACCGTTCTCCAATCCCCTGATTACCTTCTCAAAATGCAGCCCCTCTGGGCCACATACCTCGCCAAGCTCAAATCCGCCACCTTTTCCCGCAGGCCGCCCGTTCCCCTGCCCTCCAAAAACCTGGAAAACGTGGTTGCCGAGCTTGTGGCCTGGCTTGCACCCCCTATGCTGGAATCACACAGGGGCAAATGGAGCCCGCTCTCAGGATGGAAGTTCAAAGATTGACGATTTGTACTCTTCTGCACACAAAAGTATACAAATTTTCCACCTATGACCCTATAACTGCCAAGGGACCTACCATGAGGCAGATGCTTTCCGCACGTTCGTGAAGGGGTATACAGAGATCTATTTAGCCGTTTGCAGCATCTTTTCCAAAGTCTCCAGGTCGTGGGGAGCAAAGGCGTAGTCCTCCTTCAGGGAGCGGAGATAGGCAAGGGTGGCAGCTATGTCCGCAGGACGATCCGGCTTGCCGGCAGCTTGGAGCAGCAGGGCGCGGCATTCGTCGTTGGCAGCCACCTCCCAAGCGTAGCGGCCCTCGAAATCCAGCAGGCGCGGGTTCACCTTGGGGCTGGCAAGCAGGGCGCGGATTTGGTGGGCATTGCCGGCCATGGCGGACTCATGCAGCGGGTGGTGGCGCATCATCCTGTCGACCCGGTAGCCTACACGACACTCATCGGCATCCAAGGGAAGAGTTTCCGTAAAAGTGATGCCATAGTCCTTGTCCACCACCGTCACTTCCAAAGCCTCATCTGTCATGCGAATGCAATCGACAGCGGCATAGCGAGTGCTCAGACCATGCGAGGTCGGGGTTTCCCCGTTGCGTGCATACCACCTGTCCCCCCTCCTGTGGTAGATGCGGAACTCGAAAAAAGCAACTCCGAAAGTATCGAAATAAAGTTCTGCCTTGGTGCGGGAATCCGGGCTCGAAAGGATGCCGCTCGCCTTCGGCTCGCCACGTCGAACAACCTGCCTGTGTTCCCCTGCCAGAGCTTGCAATTCCTCCTCATCCTGCACGGGAACTAGGACAGGTTTCCCCTGATCCGTGGCGGGCCTTGCGGATAGGCTATATTCCGCCGTATGGTCAGCAGCGGAGGCCGCCAGCGCTCCCATGACAACATAAGGCAATACACTTGCTCTCATGCTCGCCATCCTATCCCCTCCCCCCTGCCCTGTCAAGCACATGTGGAGCGGCCCGCGCTTTGTGAGCATTTTTGCTTGAATGCGCATGCATTCCATGGTACAAGGGGGCAGCATCTTGTAGTTATGAATATTTCACCGAAATACATTCCCGTACTGGATCCGGATTTTGTGGCACCCGTTCTGTGGACGCGTGCGTATCAGGAAAAGGTGGCAGCCACACCCGGCGCACACCGCTTGGATATGGCCATGACGCGCCTGGACGGCACATGCTTCCGCTGGAGCGGCATGGTGCTGCCGCACGAGGGCGAGAACGTGGCGCTCAACCGCACATACGTGGAGCGCATCGTGAAGTTCCTGCTGTGGATGAAGGGCGGCTGCACGCTCATGGTGGCGGGTGACGACGCGATTGCCGACATGCTCTCCGACATCTACCGCGAGGGCGGTTCCCGCGAGTTCGACTGGGACTACGAGAACAGCGTGTACGGCCAGCACTTCACCATCGTGAAGGTGGCCTCCGCCGCCGACCTGCCGGAGGAGAAATCCTCCTCCGTCTCCCTGGGCCGCAACCTGGACGGCTACCGCATCGGCTTCGACCTGGGAGGCTCCGACCGCAAGGCGGCAGCCGTGGTGAACGGCGAGGTGGTCTTCTCCGAGGAAGTGGTGTGGGATCCGTACCACCAGACCGATCCCAACTATCAGCTGGAGGGCGTCGACGACTCCCTCATCCGCGCGGCCAAGCACCTGCCGCAGGTGGATGCCATCGGCGGTTCCGCCGCCGGCGTGTATGTGAACAACGAGCCCAAGGTGGCTTCCCTCTTCCGCGGCATTGCCAAGGACGACTTTGAGCGCGTGACGCGCCGCATGTTCTTCACGCTGAAGGACCGCTGGTGCGAGCGCATGGGCAAGGACGTTCCCTTCGAGGTGGTGAACGATGGCGAGGTCACCGCCCTGGCGGGTGCCATGGCGCTCAACGACGATGCCGTGCTCGGCATTGCCATGGGCACCTCCCTGGCCGCCGGATACGTGGACCCCGAGGGTCACATCATGCCCTGGCTCAACGAACTCGCCTTCGTTCCCGTGGACTACCAGGAGGACGGCGGCGTGGACGAGTGGTCCAAGGACAAGGGCGTGGGCGCCATGTACTTCTCCCAGCAGGCCGTGGCTCGTCTGGCCCCCCGCGCTGGGTACGACTTCGGCGATATGCCCTATCCGGAGCAGCTCAAGAAGGTGCAGGCCGCCATGGCGGAAGGCGACGAGCGCGCCCGCAAGATTTACGAGACCATCGGCGTGGAGTTCGGCTACACCATCGCCTACTTTGCCACGTTCTACGAGGTGCGTCACCTGCTGTTCCTGGGCCGCGTGGCCTCCGGCGAGGGTGGACAGATCATCATCGACAAAGCGAACGAGGTGCTGGCGGGCGAGTTCCCGGAGCTGCACATCAACCTGTGCGTGCCGGACGAGAAGACGAAGCGCCACGGCCAGGCCGTTGCCGCCGCCTCCCTTCCCAAGCTCGGCTAATCACGGCTTCCGCCGATGGACGAGACGAAAAAGAGCGAATGGACGTGCCCGGAATGCGGCACCGCCGTGGACACCTCGAACATGGGGTTCCTCGCGGAGGTCTCCTGCCCCCAGTGCGGCAAGGAGGGTCACGCCAACACCACGCTCGCCAACTTCCGCCTCGACAACATCCTCGGCGTCGGCGGCATGAGCGTCGTCATGCGGGCGTACGACCCCACGCTGGGCCGTCCGCTCGCCATCAAGCTCCTCAACGAGACCTACCGCACCCAGGAGGACCGCATCCGCAAGTTCGAGTCGGAATGTTCCCTCATGGCCAAGGTGCGCCATGAGAACGTGGTGTCCGTGTACTCCGCCGGCTGGGACAAGGGGCAGTTCTACATCGCCATGGAGCTGGTGGACGGTGAGAACCTGGAGCTCATCATCGACCGCCGCAAGTTCCTGCTGCCCAACCAGGCCGTGGAAATCATCCGCCAGGTGGCCCTAGGCCTCCAGGCAGCCCACGAGGCAGGCCTGCTCCACCGCGACGTCAAGCCCGGGAACGTCATCATCACCAAGGGCAACCAGGCCAAGGTGCTGGACTTCGGCCTCTCCATGGAAAGCCATGAGAGCGAAGACGACAGCGAGGAGGTCATCTGGGCCACGCCCTTCTACGTGCCGCCGGAGACCCTGCGGCGCGAGAAAGAGGACGTGCGCAGCGACATCTACGCGCTGGGCATGACCCTGCGCAACCTGTTGACGGGCGTGGACACCATGCCGGAGGAATTCAACTCCGTGAGCTCGCTGCTGGCGCTCAAGGAGAAGTTCCCGTGCATGCGCTCCGCCTACCCGCACCTGGACCCGGACCTGTGCGACTTCGTGGACCACATGACCGCGTTCAAGCCGGCAGACCGCCCCGCGGACTACCACGACGTGCTCACCGAGCTTGCCGAGCTGCAGGAGCATTTGACCAAGGCGGGCCAGCGGCGCGCCACGCGCCTGTGGCTCCAGGAAAAGAAGCGTGAAATCATGATACTCGCGGGGTCCGCCCTGCTGGGTATGGTCCTGGCCACCACCGTGGTGTGCTCCACCACTGTGCAGGAGGTGCAGAAGTACCTCACCGCCCCCAACGACCGCACCGCGCCCGATTGGCAGGACGCTGCCAAGGCCGAAAGTCTCGTCGCCGCCTCGCAATGGCAGGCCGCAGCCTCCATCTACCAGAAGCTCGCGGAAAAGACGCAGGACTCCGGAGTCGGTGCGCGCGCGGGCCTGATGGCGGCCATGTGCAAGGTGCTGCAAGGTTCGTCCCTGCAGGATGCGGATGCGCTGCTGGAGCGCGCATCCCGCCATTACGCCGCCGCTGAAAAGGTATCCTACACCGCCCCCGGCGGCTGGCAGGAAACGCAGGCAGCCCTTGAGCTGGCCAAGGCGGAGGCACCGGTGGATATCGCCAAGCTGCAGGACATCCCCCAGCCCCTGCTGCGCGTGGCCACCACCACCGTGGCCGCCGCCCGCGCCATGGAGGAAGGATTCACGCAAGAGGCTCAGCAGCTTGCAAAGGCTGCGGCGGACGATGCGGAGAATGGCAGCGGCGCTTTCGCAGAGCTGGCAGCCCCGCTCAAGAGCTATGAACTGCAGCTGGCGCATGATGCCGTACCCAAGACCCGCGAGCGCGTGCTGCGCCTGCTGGGCAGCGGCATGCTGGACCAGGCGCAGGATGCCATGAAGTCGCTCTCCGCGCTGAAACTCTCCTCCGCAGAGGAGGCGGAACTGCAGGTCCAGCAGGAGCTCTGCACGCTTGCCAAGGCCGTGTTCGCAACCTTCCGCAAGCACGGGGAAGACCCCGTCAAGGCCATGGAATCGCCCCAGCTCTTCCGCAACGCTGCCTCCAACGTGGAGAAGGACGCCACCTTCGCCAACGAGATGCACTGCCTGGTGCTTATGCTGCGCGGCGAGTACGCCAAGGCCTTCTCCATGGATCCGTACAAGGACAACACAGAATCCAACAAGCCTTTCGCTGTGCTGATGCGCCACTGGAAGCAGCAGCTCAACGCCAAGTGAGCTGGTGCGTCTGCATAGAATAAAATTCCCCTTCTCCTGCGCCTCCCTAGTGAGGCAACCTTTGTTTCCCCTCAACACCGACGACTATGACTAAGACAAGTCTCATTGCCCTGATGGCGCTTGCGCCCGCTGCAAGCATTGCCGCGCCGCTTCCCGCCAACCTGCCCGTGTACGGCCAGGCACCCGGAGCGGTTCCCCCGCCCGTTGCGGAGCAACCCGCCGCGTACTCCTACGCGGAAACGCCGTCCTATGGCGTGCAGCCCGCCTTTGTGGATATCCAGCCGCGCTGGGCTTGGTCCCTGGATTTCGTGTACGGCTTCAACGCCGCCCCGCACAGCCAGTTTGCCTCGGATGTTTTCGGCTTCAATATCCAAGGTGCCTGGTGCTTCACGCCGCGCCAGTCTCTCACGCTGGATATCGGCTATGCCGGCGGCTCGGACCATGAGCGCCTGACCGCAGTGGATGGCCACCACATGACCTGGCATGAAAGCTACCGCTTCTACCGCAGTCGCTTCTCCCTGATGGCCGGATACGAGTTCCGCCAGCCGCTCAACGCCGCGCGCAACGTGCACTTCTATGCCACCGCCAAGGCCGGCCTGGACGTGGACTTCCTCAACGTCTCCGACGGCGACCGCTACAGCTACCACCACGGTTACTACTACGAGGATTTCCACACCAAGGGAACGGCCGGGTTCGGCTACGCCTTCGGCGCGGGCTTTGCCTTCCGCATCAGCCAGACCGTCCACATCAACGTGGGCTACCAGTACTTCGGCAGCACCGCGGAGCCGGATATCTCCTACCATTCGCGCTTTGCGCCCACCTCATCCAAGCTCAACGCGCGTTCCATGCGCTGGCATGAGGTCCACGCCGGCCTCTCCGTGCGCTTCTGACGCCGCCCCATACGCCCCGCCCCTGGGGCGCGAATTTCCCCTATCCCATGCACATTGTCCATTGGACTTTGTGCATGGGATATGTTAAAATAGGGGCATGGCGATATCGGAAGAGCTGTATGAGCGGGCGCGGCGGGTGATACCCGGCGGGGTGAATTCACCGGTGCGCGCGTTCCGGAGGTTGGAGCGGGCGCCGTTTTTCGTGACACGCGCGCAGGGCGCGCACCTGTGGGACGAGGACGGGAAGGAATACATCGACTATGTGGGCACGTGGGGCCCCGCCATCCTGGGGCATGCCCCCGCATGCGTGATGGAGGCGGTGCAGCGCATGGTGCCCAACGGCTTGGGCTACGGCATCCCCACGCGCGTGGAGGTGGACATGGCGGAACACCTTTGCCGCCGCGTGCCCGGCATGCAGATGGTGCGCATGACCAACAGCGGCACGGAAGCCACCATGAGCGCCGTGCGCCTGGCTCGCGGATTCACCGGGAGGCCCTACATCATCAAGTTTGCCGGCTGCTACCACGGCCATGCGGACAGCCTGCTGGTATCCGCCGGAAGCGGCGCGCTCACGGGAGGGCAGCCGGACAGCGCGGGCGTGCCGCCGGAGTTCGCGGCGCTCACCATCGTGCTGCCGTACAACAACCCCGCCGCCGTGGAAGAAGCCTTCAAACAATACGCGGGCAAGATTGCAGGCGTGATTGTGGAGCCCTACCCCGGCAACGCGGGCTTCTACCTGCCCAAGCCGGGGTACCTGCAATTCCTGCGTGACATCACGGCACGCGAGGGTGCCCTGCTCATCTTCGACGAGGTGATGACCGGCTTCCGCATCTCCACCGCCGGAGTGGCAGGCAAGGAGGGCATCACCGCGGATATCACCACGCTCGGCAAGGTCATTGGCGGTGGGCTCCCCGTGGGTGCCTTCGGCGGCAGGCGCGACATCATGGAATGCGTCGCTCCCCTCGGCCCCGTCTACCAGGCCGGAACACTCAGCGGAAACCCCGTGGCCATGGCCGCCGGGCTCGCCCAGCTCACCTATTTGGAGGAGAACGACTGCTACGGGCGCCTGGAGGCTCTGGGCGCGCGGCTGGAGGACGGCGTGCGCGCCGCCCTGCACGATCTGCACCTGCCGCTCACCTTCAAGCGCAGTGGCTCCATGTTCTGCCTCTTCTTCACAGAGCAGGACGTGGTGGACCTGGAAACCGCCTCCACCGGCAGCTTCCCCATGTTCAAGCAGTATTTCCTCAGCATGCTGGACCAAGGCGTGTACGTGGCCCCCTCCCCCTACGAGACCGGCTTCATCTCCACCGCCCACACCGAGGACGACATCGACCGCACCGCCGCAGCCATGCGGAACGCCCTGGCGGCGCTTGCCAAATAGCAAATCCCGCAGATCCCGCCTTCTCTGCCCATCGGCATTGCTTTTCTGCACACTTTTTGTTTGAGAGTGAGCAGAAAAAGTGTAGAATGTGGGCAGATAATCGGCAAGCGCCCCGAGAATTTTACACATGAAAGCGTTCAACTACTTGGATTTGCCTGGTCCCCTGCTTACTCCGGAGGTTAGCAATTTGCTGTCGGCCATACACGAATACCGGGGCAAGCAGACGCTGTATATCACAGCCAGAAAAGACTTACTCGAGCAATTGCTGGAGATTGCAGTGATTCAAAGCACTGATGCCTCCAACAGGATTGAGGGCATCTATACCTCCGATGCGCGATTGAGGGAATTGGTCATGCAAAGGGTCAAACCCGTCAACCGCAATGAAAAGGAGATTGCCGGGTACCGTGATGTGCTTCGTACCATTCACGAGAACCACGAATATATTCCCGTAACCCCCAACACCATCCTTCAACTGCACCGGGACCTGTACTCTTTCCACCCCTCCGGAACGGGAGGCCATTGGAAAAACACCGACAACCTGATTGCCGAAACCGATGCAGAGGGAAACAGGCGGATCCGCTTCACACCCACTCCCGCGTTTGAAACGCCCGATGCCATGCGGGCATTGTGCGATGCATACAACCAGGCCGTCTCAGAGGAATTATGCGACCCCCTGATACTTCTGGTCGTTTTCATTTTTGATTTTCTGTGTATCCACCCCTTCAATGACGGCAACGGTCGCATGAGTCGGTTGCTTACCCTCATGCTGCTCTACCAGCATGGCTACATTGTGGGCAAGTACATCAGCCTGGAGAAACTGGTGGAGGAAAACAAGCAGACGTATTACGAAGCCCTGCAGGAAAGCAGCGCCGGATGGGATGCCGGGAGCAACAATTATCTCCCGTTCCTGCAATATCTGCTGGGCATTGTCCTGAAGGCATACCGCGAGTTTGAGAACCGGGTGGAGCACGTTGTCTCAACAAAACTGAACAAGACGGAGCGCATAAGGATGCTGTTCGAACAAAAAACGGGGAAGATTACCAAGGCGGATATTGCCCGCTTCTGTCCGGATATCAGCATTTCACTCATCGAACGCACGCTGGGTCAAATGCTCGCAAACGGCGAAATCCGTAAAATCGGGGCATCCCGGTCCACGGCCTACATCAAACAATAAGGTTTCGCACAGTTGCATCTCCCGCGCACGCGATATTCCACGAACTCCGGTGGCTGTTACCATGTGGCGTTACCAGACAAAAGAAGTTGACTGCCGAACCCTGATGAAGTAATCTGCGGAGTGGCGAGCCGCATCGCCTGTTCCCTCATAGAGCAGGCTGAGGCGTGGTCGCTCAAATCCCTATATATATACCATGAAAAAATATCACATTGCAGACAAGGTGAAGGGAGGCTGGTCCTCCGAGAGCTATACGATGGAAGAACTCATATACAAGTTTCAGGGGGAGGAAATCACGGTTCTGCCCGTTTTGCCGGATGGAAGCTACGAAGACTACTTCAGCTTTGTTCCCGGTGAAAACGAAGCCCCTCAGGCAGAAGACGACCAAGATGACTTCAACCCGGCCACGGCGGGCATGTTCGCCTGCGCCAAGCATCTTTACATGACGGGGTGGCGGTCATGGGCGGGGCGCGCCTCCCGCAGGGAGTACTGGCTCGGCGGCCTGGGCATTAGCATATGGCTGATCCCCTATTACGTGGCCTTGGTAGCCTCCATGGATTTCCGCGCGCTCGAATACAGTTCCGCCCCCTTTGCCGGCTACACACCCGCGACATGGATCCTCTTGGCTATCTGTTTTCTGGTGTGCGGCATACCCGGTTACGGCGCGGGTGTGCGCCGCCTCCATGATGCCGGCAAATCGGGGTGGTGGGCTCTTTTGTTCCCCCTTAGTGTAATTCCCTTTGTCGGAACAATTGCCGCTATCGTCGCGATCATCTTCATGGTGCTGCCATCGCAGCCCGGGAGAAACCAGTACGGCAGGAACCCGTACGCACGCATCCAGCCGCGCCGGTAAACGCCGTGTTTGCCTGCGCTTTCCTCCAGCTCACGGGCGCATGCAATCGAAAGGCGGCAGGGGGATGTTCCGCAAAACCATGAAGGCAACCAGGACGGCAAGCCCGGCATAGAGCGTCCTGTTGAAAACATCCTCCCGCTTCACAAGACACAGGGCAAACAGCCATGCCAGGCTCGGCAGCAGCAGGGCGTTGCACCGCAGGGAATGCGCCCAGTCGCCTTGAATCAGTGCATGCATCGCCCGCGTGCTGCCGCAGCCAAAGCACAGCAGCCCCGTGCACTCGTGGAATATGCATTTCGGCAGCCATTCCGTGTTGCTGTCCGTGGTCAATGCCACCACGGCAACAACCAGGATGAAGGCGCAAAACGCAACAGCCGGGCGTATATGGAATCCTTGCATAAAAAAAGGCAGGCATCACCCCGCGTGGGCGCTGCCTGTCCTGCGGAAACGGGAAAGGGCTGAGGCAGCCCGTTACATGCGCTTGAGGATGGAGTAGATGAGGCCCAGCAGCGTAAACAGGCCACCCAAGATGGTGGCAATCATGCTCATGGTGCGGCCAGACGTGCCGGCGGGGTATTTGTTGAGTCCGATGATACCGAGAATCAACCCCACAAGGTTGCACGTGACGGATGTGACAATAGCCCAGATAGCCAAGGCGTTGGACATGGTCTTCGGCGGGACTGGGCACGGCGGCATGTTTTGAGGTTCGCTCATTGTGGTAATAGCTTGTTGTTTTAATGTAACCCGGGCAGATGTACCGCATGGAGAGCAAGCGCGGAACGCCGCCCAAGTTGGAACCATGTTACCAGATGGGAGCACCGCGTCAAGCAGAAACGCCGTTTTCTCCCGCCGTTTTCTCCCGCCGTCTCCCGTTGTTTTTTTGCGCCCCACACACCTGATTTCTTTCCTTGCATCCGGGGGCAGCTGTGGTACAGTAACAATCGTCAATTGCAAATCAACCTGTGGACTTCAAAATCATAGCCGCCGCCAAGCCGAGCATCCCGTACACGCGCGATGGTGTGCGGTTCTTCGAGGAACGCCTGAGGCCCCTGGGCAAGGTGGAGCTGCGCTATGTGAAGGACGGTGGGGCAGAAGAAGTATCCGCGCGCCTGCTGGAGGCCTCGCAGGGTTGTCTGCGCATCGCCATGGACGAACGCGGCGAGAACTGGACCACGCGGGAGTTCGAGAAGCGGGTGCGCACGTGGCAGCTGCGAGCCGTCAAGCACGTGGCCTTCCTCATCGGCGCGGCAGACGGGCACACCCAGGCCCTGCGCGACGCCTGCGACCACATCCTCTCCCTGGGCCGCCACACCATGCAGCACGAGCTTGCGCTGGTGGTGCTGCTGGAACAGGTATACCGCATCCACACCCTGCTGGCGGGCAGCCCGTACCACCGAGACTAACCAACCTTTCACCATGTCGCATACCACCCTTTTGACAACGCTGCTCCTGCCGCTCTGCGGGCTTGCCGCCGCAAACGAACTGATGCCGCCGCCCTACGTGTGCCAGCGGGCAACGGAGCCCATCACCATCGACGGCAAGGCGGACGAACCCGCCTGGCAGAAGGCGCGCCCGCTCTCCCCGCTGCGGGATATCCAGGATACCGCCGTGCAGGACGGCACCACCATCCGCATGCTCTGGGACGACCACTACCTGTACATCCACGCGCATATGCCGACGGAGCACCTCTGGGCCACGCAGCGGGAGCACGACAGCATCATCTTCCACGATCCCGACTTCGAGGTGTTCATCGACCCGCTGTGCGAGGACAACCACTACATCGAGCTTGAAATCAACCAGCTCAACACCGTGTGGGAGCTCTTTATCGCGCGCACCTACCGCCATGCCAACCCGGTCATCCTGCACGATTGGGACATGCCCGGCCTGAAGCACGCCGTGCACCTGCGCGGCACGCTCAACAACGCCGGAGACATCGACAGCGGCTGGAGCGTGGAGCTGGCCATTCCGTGGCGCAGCATCACCTCCCACGGCGCCCTGCCGCGCGCGGACGAGCCGCCGCAGCCCGGCACCGCCATGCGCTTCAACTTCTCCTGCGTGGGCTGGGCGGTGCAGAAAGACGCATCTTCCCCCACCGGGTACGCCAAGCGCAAGGGCGCGGACGGCAAGCCGCTGCCGGAATCGAACAGCGTGTGGGCGCCCACGGGCGTGGTGAACATCCACATGCCGGAGCACTGGGGCCGCGTGGTCTTTTCTGACAAGCCCGCGGGCACCTGGGAATCCGTGCAGCCCGATCCGGAGGACGACGCCCGCCTGGCGCTCTACGCCTACGCGGAGCGGCAGGAGAACTACCGCAAGGAGCATGGCGTGTACGATACCGCGCTCATCCCCCCGCAAGGCATGCGCGTGATGGCGGATGCACGCTTCTTCTCCGTGTCCACCACCTGCGCCCGCACGGGGCGTGAGCTGCGCCTGAATTCGGATGGCGCCTTCACCGCGCAACAGGTGGCGGACCCCATGCCGGAAATCTTTTTGTGGGTCCACCCGGACCACGTGGAGGACACCGCGGCGTGGAATGGGAAATTCGCCACGTACCGCGCGGCCGGGGTGGATACCGTCATCATCGGCGGCAGCGTGGAGCAGCTGGCAGCGCTCACGCCGCTCGCACGCCGCGCGGGGCTGCGCGCCATCGCCTGGGTATGGGCGCTCAACCGCCCGCAGGATGCGGATTTCCTCAAGGAGCATCCGGAATGCTACGCCGTGAGCCGCAACGGCAAGTCATGCGCAGTGGAGAAGGAACGCCCGTACGTGGGATACTACCAGTTCCTCTGCCCCAACCATCCCGCCGTGCGGGAGCACCTGCTCTCCGTGGTGGACAGCTACGCCGCCATCCCCGGCGTGAGCGCCATCCAGCTGGACTACATGCGCCTGCCGGATGTCATCCTGCCGCGCGGGCTGTGGGAGAAGTACGGCCTCACCATGGACCATGAGATGGCACCGTACGACTTCTGCTACTGCGATACCTGCCGCCGCCTGTTCCGCGAGAAATACGGGCGAGACGTGCAGGAGGACGCGGAGCACGATGCCGAGTGGCGCGAGTTCCGCCTGCAAAGCGTGGCGGATTTGGCAAGCGCCCTGTGCGGGCGTGCGCGGGTGCTCGGCAAGGGCGCGGCGTGCGCCGTGTTCCCCACGCCGCAGCTGGCTTCCAAGCTGGTGCGCCAGGACTGGAGCCGCTTCCCGCTGGACCTGGCCCTGCCCATGGACTACTTCTCCTTCTACAACGAGCCCGCCGCCTGGGTGGACGACATGGCCGCCGCCGCCATGCAGCAGACGCAGGGCCGCTTCCCCATTGCCCCGGGCCTCCACCTGCCGGACTACGATACGCACAGCCTGCCGCAGGCGCTGGACCGCCTGCGCGCCCTCCGCATGCCAGGCATCTCCCTCTTCAGCGACGAGGAATTCACCCCTGCCCTGCAGCAGGCGCTGAAGGAGTGGAAAAAATAAGCCGTCAGTCTTTCCCCGTCCAGCGGCGGAAGATGGCGGCGAGCAGGCCGCCGGCGATGTTGTGCCAGACGGAGAAGAGGGCGCCGGGGACGGTGGCCATGGCCAGCTGGGGCATGTTGGTTTGAGCCAGCGCGGTGGCGAGCCCGCTGTTCTGCATGCCGATTTCGATGCTCAGCGCCTTGGTCTTGGCGGGTGCCAGGCGCAGCAGCCACGCCAGCAGGAAACCAAACCCGAACCCGCACATATTGTGCAGGACCACCGCCAGCATAATGATTCCCCCGCTGTGGAGCAGGTGGTCCGCCTGGTGCGAAACCACGCATGCCACAATGCCGGAGATGGCCAGCACCGCCAGCGAGGGTGTGGCGGCAGTCACGCGCGGATGCCGCGCAGCATAGCGGCTGCACAGCATGCCAAGCGCAATGGGTGCAACCACCATCAGCGCGATGGAGAGCATCATGTCCCACGGCTCCACATCCACCGTGGTGCGCAGCAGCAGCCACGCAACGAGCGGGGTGAGAACGGGTGCCAGCAGGGTGTTCACCGTGGTCATGCCCACGGAGAGCGCCACATCGCCGCGCGCGAGGAAGGTGATGACGTTGCTGGCGGTGCCGCCGGGGCAGGCTCCCACCAGGACAAGACCGGCGAAGAGAGCCGGCTCCAGCCCCAGAAGCTTACCCAGAGCATACGCCAGCGCGGGCATGATGGTGAACTGCGCCGCGCAACCCAGCAGGATATCCCGCGGGTGCAGCGCCAACATCTTGAAATCCGCCAGCCGCAGGTGCATGCCCATGCAGAACATGATGACCGCCAGCAGCGGACCCACCGCCGACGGGTCCACCCACAGCCCGCATACGGGAAAAAACAGACATGCCGCCGCCACCACAAGGATGATCAGCGGCATGTAGCGTTCAATGCCGTGGCAAATGGCGCCGAGCATAAATGCTCCTTAATGCGGCACGGAAATGGTCTGCTCGCGGTCGGGGCCGACGCCGACGGAACCGACGGGGCAGCCGACAATCTCGCTGAAGCGCTTGACGTAAGCCTGGCAGTTGGCGGGCAATTCCTCCCACTTGGTGCACTTGGTGATGTCCTGCTTCCAGCCGGGGAGCGTCTCGTAGATAGGCTCGCAGCGCTCCCAGTCCTCCATGAGGGCGGGCGGGTACTCCAGCACCTGGTCGCCGAGGCGGTAGGCGGTGCAAATCTTGATGGTGTCGCGCTCGTCCAGGCCGTCGAGGTTGGTCATGGCCATCTCGTCGAAGCCGTTGAACATGGCGGAGAAGCGCAGCACCACGCCGTCCGTCCAGCCGCAGCGGCGCGGACGCCCGGTGGTGGCGCCGAACTCGCGGCCCAGGCCGTGCAGGTAGTCTGCAATCTCAGCATCCTCGGTAACGAAGGGACCTGCGCCCACGCGGGTGGTGTAGGCCTTGCAGACGCCGATGGACTTGTCGATGCGGGTGGGGGGCACACCGGAACCGGTGCAGCAGCCGCCGGCACTGGTGTTGGAGCTGGTGACAAAGGGATAGGTGCCGAAGTCGATATCCAGCATGGCTCCCTGGGCACCCTCGAAAAGTATGTTCTTGCCGGCCACCACAGCCTTGTGGAGCACGGGGATGGTGTTGGTGATATGCGGACGCAGCACATCCGCGGCCTGCATCACGGCATCCAGCGTCACCTTGGGGTCGGCGGGCTGCCAGCCGAGGCGAGCGAGCTCCTCGTTGGCGGTCTTGATGCGCGCCTTGAGCACCTTCTCCAGGCGCACCGGATCCACGAGGTCCACCATGCGGATGCCGATACGGCGGGCCTTGTCGGCGTAGGTGGGGCCGATACCCTGCTTGGTGGTGCCGATCTTCTGGTCGCCAAGGGCTTCCTCCTGGGCGGCATCGATTTCCTTGTGGATAGGCAGCACCACGTGGGCGCGGTCGGAAATCAGCAAGTTCTCCGGTGTGATGGCCACGCCCTGCGCGCGCAGGCCGGTGATTTCCTCCACGAGCGAGGTGGGGTTGATGACCACGCCGTTGGCGATGACGTTCACCTTGCCGGGCCAGAGGATGCCGGAGGGAACGAGGTGCAGGATGTACTTGGTGCCATTGGCGATGACGGTGTGGCCAGCGTTGCTGCCGCCCTGGCTGCGAACCACGATGTCCGCATCCTCCGTCAGGAAGTCAATGACCTTGCCCTTGCCTTCGTCGCCCCATTGGGAGCCTATCACAAGTGTATTCATGGATGAGGGGTCTTATTTCTTAAAATCACGGATGAGCTGCAGGAACTCGGGGAAGTAGCAGGTCTTGCCGTCCTCGGCGGGCTCGCCGATGGGGTCGAACTCCACGCCCAGCGCGGGCTGCGTCTTGTGGCGCACGCCCTCCACGGAGCCATCCGCCATGTTGACGTGGGTGACCTCCAGCTCCGCGGGGATGGAATCCGCATCCACGGCGAAACCGTGGTTCTGCGCGGTGATGGAGACCTTGCCGTCAAGGATGTTTTTCACGGACCAACCGCCGCAGCGGTGGCCGTTGAAGAGCTTGACCACCTTGCCGCCGAACGCAAGGGCGAGCATCTGGCAACCCAGACCCACGGCGTACACGGGCACTCGGCCCACCAGCTTCTTGATTTCCGCATGCACCCCCGGCAGCGCGGCGGGATCGCCGGGGCCGTTGGAAAGCAGCACGCCGTCCGGGTTCATGGCCAGCACCTCCTCCGCGGGGGTGTGGGCGGGCACCACGGTCACATCGCAGCCGTCGCGGCGCAGGCAGCGCAGCAGGTTGCGGGTGATGCCGAAGTCATACGCCACCACCTTGTACTGCACGGGGCCCAGCTCGTAATAGTTGGTGAGGTCGCCGGCGGTCTTGTTGGGAAGTTTCCAGATGCGGGACTCGCCCTCCCAGTGGTAGGTCTCGGGCGCGGTCACGGCATCCACCAGGTTGCTGCCCTGCATGGGGGCGCACTCCTGTGCGGCCTTCACGGCGGCAGCGGCATCGAGCTCCGTCGTCACGCAGGCACGCAGCGCACCCTTGGCGCGCAACACGGTCACCAGGCGGCGCGTGTCCACTCCTTGGATTCCGAGGACTCCGTGGCGGAGCATCCAGGGCTCCATCGGCTCATCCGCGCGCCAGTTGCAGTGCAGGCGTGCCAGCTCGCCGGCCACGATGGCGCGGGTGTGCGGGCGCTCGCTCTCGTTATCTTCCTCACAGACGCCGTAATTTCCAATGTGCGTGTAGGTGAAGGCCAGCACCATCCCGCTGAGGGCGGGGTCGGTCATGGCTTCTTGGTAACCCACCACATTGGTGTCAAAACAGGCCTCGCCCACCGTGGTTCCGGTGGTGCCAAAGGATTTTCCTTCAAAAATCGTTCCGTCTTCCAGTGCCAGGATTGCTTTCATGCTTTTTGCTCTCAGCCGCGAAATCTTACCCAACCCACGGCAAAAAGGCAAGTCAATAATTCTCCCCCGCGCCATTTTCCGCGTCGGAGGTGCCAATCACTCGATGTGGATTTCATGCCGGAAGGGGAGGTCGCAATCCTCCCGATGCAGAAGGATGCCGCACCAAGTGAGCGTGTAGGTGCCCCAATGGCCTGCCTTGGCGGCGAATTCCACATGTAGGCCGCACCCCGCATCGCGGGAGACGCGGATAAACGGGGGCTCGCCGGCGGGGGCGGGTTCAACCTCCACCCGATACCCGGGAATGTAGCTTGCGGACGCTAGAGCATCAATCTTGGTGACAACGTATTCCCGATGGTCGGAGAGATGCGGCATGACAACCACCATGCTGCGCGGTTCATCCTCACCCGCGAGGGCGTAAACACCCCTGACCTCATCCAGGAAGTCCCGCGATTGCTCCTTGAGCGCAAGCTCTCGGCGGCAACGGGCGAGCGGCTCCAAGCGCGGGGCACGCGAAGCCCGGCGGCATCCACCGACGGCCGCCATTGCTGGCAGCCCGCCAGACAGGCCGCCAAGGCGAAACAGAGCAATTTACCTTTCATAAACACGACGCGTCATTCCAAAACAAGAAAGGGAGCCTGATGCGCCCATACGGTTGAAGGGAGCAGTACCTCCCGGAGCACGCGTATGAACAAAATTCTCCGCAAGACGATGGTGGCGGCACTGGCCGCCCTGGTGGGTGTGGGCATGAGCGGCAACGCCTTTGGCCGTCCGCATCCGGGGCCACACCCCAGACCGCATCCCATCCGTCCCGTTCACCCGGTTCACCCCGTGCGGCCCATTGTACCGGTGTACCCCCGAGCGATTGTGCCGGTCTACCCGCGTGTGATTGTGCCGGCCCCCGTCATCGTGGCACCTCCGGTCGTTCAGGTACGGGTGCCGATTGTGCGGCGCGTTGTGGTGCGGCAGCCCGTGTACCGGCCGGCGCCGCAGCAGCCGGTGTACGAGGAGCCGTACCAGCCCGTGCCCGTGGAGGGATACAAGGAGAAGTAGGGGATGGGGGTCATACCTGTAGTTTGAGTATCTTGGATACGTCGGAGACGATATTCCCGATGCCGTTGTGGCACCTGACGATATACGGCACGTCCACGCCGTTGGAACACAGATCGCTCAACACCGCGGTAATGGTTTCATCCATGAACATGCCGTAGAAATACACGAAGTCCACCTTGCGGTCCGGGGTGATGGAGGCGGCATCCGGGTACGCCTTGCCCTTGTAATAGAAGGTATGGCCTTCCCCCTCGTACTCCACGACGATGTAGTCGCCGGATTTGACGGCTTGGCGGATGGTGTCGTTCGCCCCCATGTCGAGGTGCGTCAGGGAATGCGCCACATCGCGTTGATGTGACACCGGTTCAACGTGTACGGAACTGCATGCGGGAACCATCATGCACAGGCACAAGAATGGGAATGTTGCTTTCATCATATACCCCTTTAAGCACAAAATCGCCCGAATGCACGATATTTTTTTAAAAAAAGTTACGATTTGTCGATTTTTCGTCTGGATTCCCGCAGTTTGCGGCGGGTGAGGTGCATGAGGGAAGCCGGGAGGGATGACAGCAGGGAGTCCGCCAGGCCTGGGTGGAGGAGGCAAATCTCGCACGCGCACCAGGCAACGGCCATATCGCTGTAACAGGCGCCGGGGGTGACAGTGGGCAGCAGCTGCGCCACGCGCGGCACCCAGGCGGGGTCTTGGATGAAGTGGTCCAGAAGCATCACGATGCCGAAGCGGCGCTCATATTCCGCCGCGCGGCGGGTGTAGGGCAACAGCCAATCCCACGCCGCCCCGCGGTGGAGGCGGGCAAAGCGGTAGGTGGCGCAGCAGGAATCGCACAGGCTCCAGTTGTCCAGGAACGGCACTAGGCGGTCGATGCATGTGCAGCGTTCCGCAAAGTCCAGTCCGGGCGCGTATCCCGCCACGAACCCGCGGAGCATGATTTCCTCGAACGTGGCGCGCTTCCCCGGTGCACGGCGCAGCAAGGCGGGGGCGCCATCCCCACGCGCCAGCTCGCGCGCCAGTTGGCGCAAACGGGGCAATCTCACCCCCAACAGGGGATAATGGTTGTCCGGCAGCAGGCTGCCCGCGAACGCCGCGTACCGCGGCTCAGCCATTCCCTGCATGCGCGCCCTGATTTCCCCTATCTTCACACTATGGATGCAGGGTGACGAGGGTTATTTCCGATGGGCAGAAAAGGCGGACGAGCATGCCCGACCAAAGGCTAGTGCCGTGGCTTACGTAGAGCTGCATGCCGTTCACCCGGTACAGGCCCTCCACGTAGCCGCCGTTGTACTTTGAGACGATATGGGAGAGGACGGGGAACATGCCGCCGTGGGTGTGGCCGGAGAGCTGCAATGCCACGCGGTTTCCTTCCGCCATTTGCGGCGCCACGGAGGGCTGGTGCGCGAGCAGCACCACGGGAAGCCCCCGCGGCGCGCCCAGCAGCGCCTTGCCGAGGTCGGGAGCCTCCTCGTGCAGCCACGCCGCGGCGGGGTCCGTAACGCCCGCCAAGACGACGCCAGGCCCCAGCACGGCATGCGCATTGGGCAACATGCGGATGCCATGGCGGGCGAAGTAGTCCATCCAGTCGGCATAGCCGGAGGGATAGTCGTGGTTGCCGGGCACACCGAACACGCCCAGCGGCGCGCGCAAATCCTTCAGCGGCTCCAAATCCGGGCCATGGTCGGCCACGGTGCCGTCCACAAAATCACCGCAGATGGCGATGGCATCCGCGCCGAGAGCGTTCACCTGCTCCACCAGCGCGCGGAAGTAGGGCTCGCGCTTCACGGTGTCGGCATGCAAATCCGCCAGCAGGGCCAGGGTGACGGGCTTGGCATCTGCCGGCATACCGGGCAGCGTGATATCCACACGGTGCACCTGCGGCATGGCGAGTGCGTTCCACATGCCCACGGTGGTGGCAATACCCGCCAGTGCCACGAGCGCGGCGTTCACGGCGTTGCGCCAGCGCCCGCGCACAAAGAGCCACCCCGCCACGCGCGGCAGCTCCGCAAGCAGCAGCAGGATGCCCAGCAGAATCACAAAGATGTTCAGCCAACTGAGCGGCAGCAGGACGCGCGCATCCACCTCCGGCGCAAAGTAGCGCCCGCCAGGGTTCACCCAATCCAGTATGCTGAACTTGAACGCGCCGAGCGGCAGCAGGAGCATCATCGGCACCTTCCACCACCATTTCACGCGCAGCGGCCACCCGCCGCCGCTACGCTTTGGCGTGGCAAGCCCCACCCGCAGGGCGATGTAGAGCATCAAAACCGCATACACGATGAAAACGGTGCGCATGGCCGCATTGTACGGCTACCCGCGGGAAATGGCAAGGAAATCGGATGGGCCGCCGCAGGCGTCACAGGCGCGCATGGCGGTTCCCACCGTCAGCGGGCGCACTTGCGGGCATCGCGGGCAACGGTGTTGCGGAATTTGGCTGTTTCCGGAACGCGCGGCTTCTGGTGGTGGTGGTCCGTGAAAACGAGCCGCGGCAACCACTCCTCCTTGTTGTAGTTCAGAATTGGCACATCAGCGTATACTGCCAGCTTTTTCGCTTTGGCATACGACTTTTCAAACCCCTTCAAATCCCTAGAGGGATAATATGCCAAACACAGCTTGCCACCCTTGGCGCGCAGCTTCTGCATCCATTGCAAGATTTCGCTCCATTTCTGCAATTCCTCCTCCGTGGGCGGCTCCTCCTTCAACACCTCTGGCTGCTCCACGGGCGTGTCGAAGCATTCGTCTTCTCCCACTTGCTGATCAGACGATGCGGTGTACAAGTACATGTAGCTGACCAATAGATTGACGGGCCGCGCCGACAGGGAAAGGATCTTGTTGTCGGCCAGCGCGTAAAAATCCCATGTCTCCGTTCGGTGAAGCACATCCCAGTAGTTTCCTTTGAACATGTTGTTCACTTCCAGCACGTAGGTGGTGCCCTGTGGAAATTGAACGCACCTATCCATCAAAATGCAAGCCGCGGTAAACGAGCTTGACGGGACAGCAATGACGCTGATGTTTTCCGTGATGGGAAACCGCTCCGTGATGGAGGACCCCATAAAGACGCAATCGCCGGTCAAATGCGGAACATTCTGCAATCGCAGCAGCGTGTTTTCATTGTAGACAGGGGAGACGATCCGCGCGTGGCGGCTCCGCAAATCACATGTAGCGGTGTACTGCAAGGCCAGGCAGAACGACAGGCTCAGCAGAACGCAGAGCGCAAGAATCCAAAGCCGGCGTTTCCTGGAAGATTTTTTCATGGGTCAGAATTGGAAGTAGACAAACCCCGCCTGGGGGCCGGAATTGGTGATTATCATGAAAATCATGAACCCGTACACAAGCGCGCCGCCAATCGACATGGAGCCGCGCTGCGCCATCTTGCCCTTCTGCTTGTTCTCGCGCCACCAGCCCCAGATATGGTAGGCAACGATGAAGGAGGAGAAGAAGAAAGTCATGAACACCATTGAATCTTTCGCCAGAGCGCCGAAAGAGGGGTGGAAGTTGAAGAAGACCTGGTGCGTGAAAAGCCTGAGGGATTCCATATCCGACAGCAGGAACGTGGTCCACAAGGCCCCCACCACAATAAAGCAGTACGGTATGGAAATCCACTGCGGAATGCGCATGTTCTTTCCCCAGGAAGTGTGGCAGACAAAGCGCTCCACCGCCAGCACCAGGCCGTGCAGGCTGCCCCAGATGGCAAACTTCCAAGCGGCGCCGTGCCACAGGCCGCCTATGAACATCACCAGGAAAAGGTTCAGGTAGGTGCGGGAATTCCCCCTGCGGCTGCCGCCCAGGGGAATGTACAGGTAATCCCTCAACCAGGCGGAAAGGGTCATGTTCCAACGCCTCCAGAACTGGGTGAGGCTGGTGCTGATGTAAGGGAAGTTGAAGTTGATGGGGAAGCGGTAGCCGAAAAGCGCCGCCAATCCCAGGGCAATCATGGAATACCCGCAGAAGTCCGCGAAAATCTGTATGCTGTATGCAAACAGCAATATCAAGAGCCGGGAACCTTCGGCAGCGGCCAGGAACTTGGCATCCTTAAGCATGTCTGTCACCTGGCACAGGTTGTCCGCCACCACCATCTTGAAGAAGAAGCCCGTCACCAGATAGCGGAACGCGCGCCGCCAGTCGATGGCGGTGAAGCACTTCGCCTTGAGCTGCGGCCAAAAATAATGCGCCTTGAGGATAGGGCCCGCTATCAATTGCGGGAACATCAGCAGGTACAGCCCCATGTCGCGGATGGCCTGGGCGTACACCTTGGGGCGCTTCTCCGTCTTCAGCAGCTTGTCATACGCGGTCACCCTGCCGCGCCCCATGTCCACCACCATGCTGATACCGTGGAAGGTGTAGAAGGAAATGCCGATGGGCAGCGGGATGGAGGAAACCCAGGCCACCCACGGTTCCGGAATCCCCGGAATGGAACTAACAATCAGTCCGGCGTATTTGAAAACGCCCAGGAGGAGGATGTTCAGCACCACAGCGCGCACCACCCATTTGTGGGCGCTTTCCTCATCGCCGTCCATCTTCTTGCTCAGGATGTGGATGGCGGCCACGGCATTGCCCCCGCATGAAAACAGCAGCAGCCCCAGCAGACGCCAGTCCTCCCACGCATAGAACACCGCGCTCGCCACAATGAACACCCATATCTGCAACGACTTCTGGGCGGCACCCTTCGGAATGGCATAATAGCACAAGAAGGTGATGACCAGCAGAATCAGGAACTCCCAGGAATTAAACAGCATGGCGAACAGCTATGATGCCGGTACACACCGGAGTGCGTAATCATACAACATTTCCCGTGAGAAGCCAAGGCTAATGTGTGCAATCCCCCGTTTTTTTCATTACGGCGGTGCCAACACGCGCCGAAGGATTTCATCATACAAGCGCGGGGGCGGCCGGTGTTCGGCCACCCCCGCCAAGGGAAGTGATTTCTTCAACAAATACTTTCCGTGTTACAGCACCTCCGGAGCCAGGGAGACGATCTTCATGAAGCCTTTTTCACGAAGCTCGCGAGCCACCGGTCCAAAGATACGGGTACCGCGGGGGTTGTTGTCCTTGTCGATGCAAACAACCGCGTTGGAGTCAAAGCGCAGCACGGAGCCGTCATCACGGCGGATGGGGGCGGCGGTGCGGACGACGACGGCCTTCACCACGCTGCCCTTCTTGATGGCTGCGGTGGGGATGGACTCGCGGATGTGGATGGTGATGATGTCGCCGATGTGGGCATGGGCGGTAGCCTTGCCGATAACGCCGATCATCTTGGCTGTACGGGCGCCGGTGTTATCGGCGACCTGAACGAGGGATTCCATCTGGAGCATGGTACGTAATCTCCTTTCCTGATGTTAGTGTTTGAGGATTTCCACGAGCTCCCAGCGCTTGAGCGCGGACAGCGGGCGGGTTTCACGAATGCGGACCTTGTCGCCCAGCTTGGCCACCTCCTCGGCGTCGTGTGCGTAGAAGCGCTTGCTCTTCTTCACGATCTTCTTGAAGGTGGGATGGGGAACACGGGCCACGTACTCCACAACGATGGTCTTGCTCATCTTGGTGGAGACAACAACGCCGACGCGGGTCTTGCGAAGGCCCTGGGGCTTGGTTGTAGTAGTTTCTTCGCTCATAATAAGTCCTTGGGTTCGGTGTTATGCTTCATCGGTCTTGGCTGAACCTTCACCGAGAACGGTGAGGGCACATGCGAGCTCCTTGCGCACGATGCGGGTGCGCTGGTTGTTCTCCAGCTGGCCGGTGGCCTTCTGGATGCGGAGGTCGAAGTACTCCTTGCGCAGCTCACGGATGTGAGCCTGGAGCTCCTTGGCGGGCATACCGCGGAAGTCTTTGGCTTTCTTGACAGGCATAATATTGAATGGTGTTAGAGTTGATAATTCAGTTTAGGCCTGGGGCTCCACGCCCTGGCGGTAGACGAAACGCGTGCGGATGCCGAGCTTGTTGGAAGCAAGACGAAGAGCCTCCTTGGCAGCGGATTCAGTGACGCCGCCCACCTCGAACATGATGTTGCCGGGGCGGCAGACGGCCACCCAGCCTTCCACGGCGCCCTTACCCTTACCCATACGGGTGTCCGGCGGGCGCTTGGTGAAGGACTTCTGCGGGAAGATGCGGATGTAGACGCGTCCGCGACGACGCAGGTAACGGTTGATGGCGATACGGCAGGCCTCGATCTGGTTGTTGGTGACCCAGCCGCGGGTAAGAACCTGCAGACCGAAATCGCCGAAGGCCACGTAATCACCGCTGGTAGCATTGCCGCCGCGGTTGCCGCGGTGCATCTTGCGGTGGTTACCCTTTACTCGTTTTGGCATTAAAGGCATAGTATTATCTCCTTATTCGTTTAAATGTTTACTGGGGGGTTCAGCCTTCGGTATGCTGGGGTTCCTGGCGTTCGCGGTTGTCGCGGCCACCATCACGGCGGGGACGCGGGGCACGCGGGCCGCGGTCGCGGCTATCACGGCGGGGGCCGTTGTTGCCGGCGTCCGGGCGCTTGTTGATCCAGCACTTGATGCCGATGAGACCGTACAGCGTGTGAGCCTCGGCAAAGCCGTAGTCAATCGGGGCGCGCAGCGTCTGCAGCGGCACCTTGCCCTCGCGGTACTGCTCGGCACGGGCGATATCAGCGCCACCCAAACGGCCGGCGCAACGCACGCGGATGCCTTCCGCACCGAAGTCCATGGCCACCTGCACGGCACGCTTCATGGCGCGACGGAAGGAGACGCGGCGCTCCAGCTGGGTAGCGATGTTCTCAGCCACAAGCTGGGCGTCCAGCTCCGGCTGGCGGATTTCCATGATGTCCAGCTTCACGGTGGCGCCGCAGCACAGCTTGGAGAGGGCGTCCGTAAGCTTGGCGATGTTCTCGCCCTTGGGTCCGATGATCATGCCGGGGCGGGCGGTGTGGATGGTCACACGCACGTTGTTCCAGGCACGCTCAATGGAGATGCGGGAGATGGCGGGGGTAGACCCCTTGAGGTCCTTGTTGAGGTTCGCGGTGTAGTCCTTGATGAACTTGCGAATCTTGATATCCTCGTGGAGCTTCGTGGCATAGTCCTTGCCCGTAGCATACCACTTGGAGCGCCAGTCCTTGGTGACGCTCAGACGGAATCCGATCGGATTTACTTTCTGTCCCATAGTGTTATGTCAGTTAATGTTGGTTATGCCTCGGCGTTGGCGAGGATGATGGTGATGTGGGAGGTACGCTTGCGGATCACGTTGGCGGAACCGCGGGCGCGAGCCATGGTGCGGCGGAACGTGACGCCCTCGTCCACCATGACGCTCTTGAGTACGAGCTCGTCGGCGGAGAGGCCGTTGTTGTTCTCGGCATTGGCCACGGCGGACTTGAGCGTCTTATTCAAGAGATAAGCGCCCTTCTTGGGGGAGTAGCTGAGCACGTCGGTAGCCTGGGAGACAGACATACCCTGGACGGCTGCGGCCACGTCGCGCATCTTCTTGGCAGAGATGCGGGCATTTTTGTATACTGCTTTCACTTCCATTGGTGTTAGTATTTGTTGAAGGTTAATCGTTGGATTTGACAGAAACCATGTCACCTACGGCAACGGAGAGGGCTGGGTTGAGGTGCTGCTGCACCAGAAGCCCGGCCACAGATTTGCGCACATCGGTGACGATGGCCATCGCAATGGCCTGGTCGCCGCGTGAGATCTCCATGGTCATACCCACTTCCACCTTGCCTTCGCGGCCCGCGTTGATGACAATCAACCCGGATTCGGAGTCGATGCTCAGCACCTTCGCCTCATCCACGGAACCGCCCGCCAGCTCGTCCGCCTTCGCGCGGCGCAGCCCCAGGGCCACGTCCAAATCGCGCACAGCGGTCTCAAGCGACTCACGCGCCGCCTGGTCTTCCACCAGCGCACTGCGCATGTAGGCCACCAGGGCAGCCGTGAGGCGCAGGGAGCTTTGACGCACGGCGTCCAGCTCTGCGCGCACGGATTCCAGCTGCGCGGCGGTTTCGATGAGCTTTTCCTCACGGTTGCCGAGGGCAGAGCCGCCCAGGGCCTCCATTCGGGAGCGGACCTCGCGGAGCTGCTTGCGAGCCTCGTCGGCATCCGCCCTAGCGATGGCGTAGCTCTCACGGAGAGTTGCAATCTGGCGCTCCAGCTGACTGATCTTGGCGTCCTGGCCGGGGGTGGCGGCATCCTGCGCACACGCCGCCGCACCCGCCACCGCAAGGGTGAGGGAGAGGAGGGAGATGCTGCGCAGGATGGTACCCATGGTCTGGTTTCTATCTAGTGTGGTTTACTTCTTGCCGATGCCGCCGTGGGCCTTGAAGATACGGGTGGGGGCAAACTCGCCGAGCTTGTGGCCCACCATGTTCTCCGTGACGTACACTGTGGCAAATGCCTTGCCCGTGTGCACCAGGAAGGTGAGGCCCACGAAGTCCGGAATCACCATGGAGGCGCGGCTCCACGTCTTGATCGGCTTGCGGTCCCCGCTCTGCAGCTGGGCGTCAACCTTGTCGAGAAGAGGCTGGCTTACGAAGGGTCCTTTTTTGAGGGAACGTCCCATTGTTCTAATCTATGGTTGAGGGTTGATGATTACTTGGCGTTACGGCGCTGCACGATGAAGACATCGGAGGGCTTGCGGATACGGCGGGTCTTCTGGCCCTTGACATGTCCCCACGGGGACTTCAGGTGCTGGCGACCGCCACCGGACTTGGACTTACCCTCACCACCGCCGTTGGGGTGGTCCACAGGGTTCATGCACATACCGCGCACGGTGGGACGGATGCCCATCCAGCGGGTACGGCCGGCCTTGCCGGAAGACTCGTTCATGTGCTGGGCGTTGCCCACCTGGCCGATGGTGCAGTAGCACTCCACGCGGAACTTGCGAACCTCGCCGGAGGGCATCTTGACCAGGGCGTACTCGCCGTCGCGGTTGGAGAGCACAGCCTGCTGGCCGGCGGAGCGGGCAATCTTGCCGCCCGTGCCGGGGCGCACCTCGATGTTGTGGATGGCGGTGCCCAGGGGCACGTTCTTCAGCGGCATGGCGTTGCCCACCTTGGGGGCCACGTTCTCACCGCTCTGAACCGTCATACCCACGTTCAGACCCGCAGGGGCCAGAATGTAGCTCTTGGCGCCGTCCGGGTACTGCACAAGCGCAATGCGGCAGGTGCGGTTCGGATCGTACTCGATAGCCAGCACGGTGGCGGCGTCGCGGCGCGTGCGGCGGAAATCCACCAGGCGGTAGTGGTACTTGTGGCCACCGCCGATGTGGCGGGTGGTGATGCGGCCGTTGTTGTTGCGGCCACCGCTCTTGCGGATCGGCTCCAGCAGGCTCTTCTCAGGCTTCGCCTTCGTAATCTCGTCGTACGAGGGCAGAATCTTGTAGCGGTTGGAAGGCGTGGTAGGCTTGAATGACTTGAGTGACATAATAGCTTACTTGGTTGGGGGTTCCGGGTTATACGAGGTCCAGGCTCTCACCGGGCGCCAGGCGCACGTACGCCTTCTTCCAGGCGGGGGAGGTGCCGGCGGCCTTCGTGCGCTTGCGGCGCTCCTTGCCGTCATAGTTCGCGGTGCGGACGGAGACGGCCTTCTTGCCGAAAGCCTTCTCCACGGCCTTCTTGATGTCGACCTTGGTGGCCTTCACGTCCACCTCCAGCGTGATGACGCCGTTGGCCTCGTGAAGCACGGTCGCCTTTTCGGACACGCGCGGTTTCTTGATAACGTCGTAGATGTCGTTCATGGTTACTTGGTGCGGTTGGCGATGGTTTCCAAGGCGGATTCAACGATGACGACCTTGCGGGCGTCAAGCAGTTGCTCCACGTTCACCTCTGCGGCAGACATGAGCAGCACGTCCGCAACGTTGCGGCCGGACAGCTTCGTCTTCTCGTCAAAGGACTCAGCAATGATGAGGATCTTCTTACCCTCGGCAATGGCGGCCACAGCGGCCACGAAGCTCTTGGTCTTGCCGTCCTCCACGGAGAAGGAGGGAACGGTGACGACCTTGCCGCCGGAGATGATGTCGCCCAGCACGCGGCGGAGAGCCAGCTTGCGGGTGCTCTTGTTCACCTTCTTGGAGTAGTCGCACGGACGCGGGCCGAACACCACGCCACCACCCACGAAGATGGGGCTCTGGTGGTCGCCGTGACGGGCGTTACCCGTACCCTTCTGGCGGTAGATCTTCTTGTTGTTACCGGCCACTTCGCCGCGGGTCTTGGTGTTGGCGGAGCCAGTGCGGCGGTTGGCGCGGTAGGCGGTCACCAGGTCATGCACGGCCTGGCTGCCCTTCTCCGGCCCCACGGTCACGATGTTGGCGGCGGTGGCGGCCTCGATTGTCATTTGGTTAGCGGACATAGATAGGTTCTCCTAGTTCGTATGGTTTATTTGCCGGTCTTCTTCTTGGCGGGGCGGATGACCACGTAGGAACCCTTGGCGCCGGGGACGGGGCCGGAAATGAGGATCACGTTGTCTTCCTTGCGCACCTGAACAACCTTGAGGTTCTGCACCGTGCGCTGCTCGCTGCCCATGTGGCCGGGCATCTTCTGGCCCTTCCACACGCGGGAGGGGGTGGCGCAAGCGCCCACGCCGCCGGTACGGCGGTGCATCATGGAGCCGTGAGCCATGGGGGAGCCATGGAAGTTGTGGCGGCGCATGACACCCTGGAAGCCCTTGCCCTTGGAGGTGCCGATGACATCCACCCAGGCGCCTTCCTCAAAGAGCTCGCAGCCGGGATGGGCCGCGCCCTCTGCGGGCAGCTCGGAAGCCTCCACGCGGAACTCGCGCAGCAGCTTGGCCGGGGCAATGCCCAGCTTCTTGTAGTGGCCGGCCACAGGCTTGGAGAGGCGCTGCTCCTTCTGGGAGTCGAACGCGACCTGCACGGCGGTGTAGCCGTCCTTCTCGGCGGTCTTGACCTGGCCGAACGTGTTGCCGGCCACATCGATGACGGTGACGGGGATCATGGCGCCGGTCTCCTGGTTGAAGACGCGGGTCATGCCAACCTTTTTACCAATAAGTCCTAAAGACATGTTCGTAAATCAGAGTTGAGGGTTGATAATGTCAGGGCTTAGATCTTGATCATGATATCCACGCCAGCCGGCAGGTTGAGCTTCTTGAGCTCTTCCACCGTGCGGGAGGTCGGGTCGACGATGTCGAGCAGACGCTTGTGCGTGCGGATTTCAAACTGATCGGCAGATTTCTTGTTAACATGGACCGAGCGGTTCACAGAGAACTTCTCGATACGAGTCGGCAAAGGAATCGGCCCTGCGACTTTTGCACCTGTACGCTTGGCGGTCTCGACGATCTCCGAGGCGGAGTGATCGATCGCGCGGCTGTCAAATGCACGGAGACGGATGCGGATTTTGGGGCTTTGCATGAACGTGCGGTTATGTTTAGGTTAGTATTAGGTTGGTTTATTTGGCGTCACCACCACGGGCCTTGACAATCTGAGCGACAAGGTTCGGGGGGACCTGTTCGAAGTGGGAGGGCTCCATGGAGTAGGAAGCGAGGCCCTTGGAAAGGGTGCGGATATCCGTGGAGTAGCCGAACATCTCAGCCAGGGGAACATTGGCGGTGAGAATGCATTCAGCGGCACGGTGCTCCATGTTGCTCACGTTGGCGCGGCGGCGGTTGAGGTCGCCCATAATATCGCCCTGGTTCTCGGCGGGGGTGGTCACCTCCACGCTCATGATGGGCTCCAGCAGCACGGGGCCGCACTTCACAAAGGCGTTCTTCATGGCGAAGATGGCAGCCATCTTGAAAGCGTTTTCGTTGGAGTCCACCTCGTGGTAGGAACCGTCCACCACGTCCACCTCCACGTCTTCCACGGGGTAACCGGCAACGGTGCCGGAGTTCATGGCTTCGTTGAGGCCGGCGTACACGGCGTTCATGTACTCCTTGGGAATGGCGCCGCCCACCACCTTGTTGGCGATCTTGAGGCCGGAACCACGCTCGCCGGGACGCATGTCGATGATGACGTCACCGTACTGGCCGCGGCCGCCGGACTGCTTGACGAGCTTGCCCTGAACGTGCTCAACGGACTTGGTGATGGTTTCGCGGTAGGCGATCTGGGGCTTGCCGGTGTTGGCCTCCACCTTGAACTCGCGCTTGAGGCGGTCGACGATAATGTCGAGGTGAAGCTCGCCCATGCCGGCGATGATGGTCTGGCCGGTCTCCTCGTCGGTCTTCACGCGGAAGGTCGGGTCTTCTGCGGAGAGGCGCTGGAGAGCGTTGGACATCTTCTCCTGGTCGGCCTTGGTAAGGGGTTCCACGGCCATGGAAATCACGGTGTCCGGGAAGGTCGGGGGCTCGAGAGTGTAGTCGAAGTCGTCGGAAGCCAGCGTGTCACCCGTGGTGGCATTCTTCAGGCCCACGATGGCGGCGATGTCGCCGGAGTACACGGCGTCCACGTCCGTGTGCACGTTGGCCTGAATCTGGAGGAGACGGCCCACGCGCTCACGCTTGCGGGTGCGGGGGTTGTACACGGTGTCGCCCTTGCGGATAACGCCGGTGTACACGCGGATGAACACGAGGGAGCCCACGAACTTGTCGGCCCAGAGCTTGAACGCCAGGGCGATGGGCTTGTCCTCGTCGGAGGGGATGATTTCCTTCGTCTCGTAGGTCTCGTAGCCGTTTTCGTCAATACCGTTGGAGATGGTGGAGGTCACAGTAGCCGCCTTGGCCTCCAGCGGGGAGGGCAGGTAGTCCACCACGGCGTCCAGCAGGGCCTGCACGCCCTTGTTCTTGAAGGCGGAGCCACCGGCAACGGGCACAAACTTGTTGGCGATGGTGGCGCGGCGGATGGCGGCCTTGAGCGTCTGGGCGTCAATCGGCTCCTCCATCAGGAAGAGCTCGGCCAGCTCGTCGTCCACGTCGGCCACCTTCTCCTTGAGCTCCAGCAGGGCGGCCTCGGCCTCCTCCTTGAGCTCGGCGGGAATCTCGGTCACCTCGTAGGTGGAACCCAGGCGGTCGTTGTCGGAGTACATGATGGCCTTCTGGTTCACCACGTCAATCTGGCCGCGCAGCTGGTCCTCGGCGCCAATGGGCACCAGGATGGAGGCGGCGTTGGCATGCAGCTTGTTGCGGATGCCGTCCAGCACGTTGGCGAAATTGGCGCCCGTGCGGTCCATCTTGTTGACGAAGCAGATGCGGGGCACGTTGTACTTGGTGGCCTGGCGCCACACGGTCTGGGTCTGGGGCTGCACGCCTGCCACACCGCAGAACACAACGATGGCACCGTCGAGCACGCGCAGGGATCGCTCCACCTCAGCGGTGAAGTCCACGTGCCCGGGGGTGTCAATCACGTTGAGCTGGAAGTTCTCGTTCTCGTAGATCTTGTAGCAACCCTCGGCAGGGAGCTGTTTCCAGTTGGTGGTGACGGCGGCGGAGGTGATGGTGATACCGCGCTCCTGCTCCTGCTCCATCCAGTCGGTCGTCGCAGACCCTTCGTGGGTCTCGCCGATCTTGTGGATCATGCCGGTGTAGAAGAGGATGCGTTCGGAGAGCGTGGTTTTGCCACCGTCAATGTGAGCGGCGATACCGAAGTTGCGGTAGCGCTCAAGCGGGGCCTTGCGGTCGGGGCTGCTTACACTTGCCATAATGGTAATATGAATGTTTGGGGTTCAGAGATTACTTTTTTCGAAAAAACGAGAATCTTCCGCCGGCTGCTTACCAGCGGAAGTGAGCGAATGCACGGTTGGCCTGGGCCATCTTGTGCACGTCGTCGCGCTTGCGCACGGCGGCACCCTGGTTGGCGGCGGCTTCCTTAATTTCGTTTGCCAGAGCCTTGGCCATGGGAACGCCCTTGCGGTTGCGGGCGTAGTTGATGAGCCAACGCATGGCCAGAGCCTCGGAGCGGTCGGGAGCCACCTCCAGCGGCACCTGGTAGGTTGCACCGCCCACGCGGCGGCTCTTCACCTCCACGCGCGGCTTCGCGTTCTCGATGGCGCGGGTCAGGACTTCAAGCGGGCTCACGGTGTCCGTTCCCTCGTTGGCGAGGTCGATCGCCTTGTAGACGATACGCTCAGCCAGGGAACGCTTGCCACCCAGCATCACCTTGCCGATAAGCTTGCCGACAAGGACGGAATCGTAACGGGAGTCACGACGTTCAATCTTCTTATAGACGCGTTTGCGACGGGCCATAACAGTATTCTATATTAGGGGTTCTTACTTCTTGGCGGCTTCCTTGGGGCGCTTGGCACCGTACTTCGAGCGACCGCGGCGGCGCTTCTCTACGCCAAGGCAGTCCAGCGCGCCACGAACAATGTGGTAGCGCACACCGGGAAGGTCCTTCACACGGCCACCGCGCACCAGCACAATGCTGTGCTCCTGCAGGTTGTGGCCTTCACCGCCAATGTAGGCGATCACTTCTTCGCCATTGGTCAGGCGAACTTTTGCAACTTTACGAAGAGCGGAGTTCGGCTTCTTCGGCGTGCGGGTCATCACCTGGAGGCAGACCCCGCGGCGCTGCGGGCAGCTGTGAAGAGCGCGAGACTTCGACTTCTCTTCCGGTACGGTTCGTCCCTTGCGGACGAGTTGATTGATGGTCGGCATGTTTCCTTCTAGTTTGTGGTTTTACGGGGCTTTGCCGGCAATCTTGCAAGCTCCTCTCCCTAGAGGAAACCTGCCGTTTTTCCGGCGGCGGACCCGATAGTTCCCTGCGTATTTTGCCTAATATGACGGCATGCAGGGGCGTTCATTCTACCCGTTTTTTCCCATTTGGCAAGCCTTTTTTTTCAAATTTTGGATTTTTTTTGCTTTTTTGATGATGCTTAAGATAGGTTAAATAATAGCACGCCGCCGGAATATATGATTTTTTGGGGACGAGAATGGCGTGGTTGGTAGGCAATGATTCGCGCGGACGAACGCAATTAGTATGCAAGCGTTGGCGTGTATCCCCCCCCCCCCCCCCCCCCCAAAAACCCCGAGGCA
>R28__coassemble_31_pt1 | contig 89046 bp, 58 predicted proteins | sample R28__metabat2_low_PE_030 | metagenome-assembled genome bin R28 | reverse complement strand
CAAGCGCCGCAAATGAAACTGCGTTCCCTCCAGCTGGCCCTGATGCTGTTCCCCCTCACCGCAGGGGCGCAGGACGACGCCGCCCGCACCGCCTACACACGGGGTCACCGCCTGGCGGAGGAAGGACATTACGCGCAGGCCGCGGAAGAGCTGCGCAAGGTACCGCAGGGGGATGAGCTGCACCCCTTCGCGGCGCGCGCCCTTCTGTACAGCGCGTGGCATTCCGGTCTGGCACAGCTTTTTGTAGAGACGGCGGAATCCCTGCTGGACAGCCCGGATGGGGAGGCGGCCAAGCTGGCCGCCGCATCTCTGGCGGAATACCAGCTCTGCGTGCTGGAGGAGGCGGATTCCCCCGGCATGGCCGCCCTGCACAAAATCGCCGCCAAGAATGCCACCCTGCAGCCCACCATTGCGTGGCTTGAGGCCCAGCAGATGCTGCTGCGCGGCCAGCTGGACGCCGCAGGGGCAGCCTGCCGCCAGATTGAAGCCAACCGCGACTTCCCGCAGGAAGTGCGCCACCGCGCCCGCCTCATCATGGCGGATGTGCTCTACGCCCGCGAGGAACAGGCCAAAACGGCCGATGCCACAGGGCAATCCTCCAAGAAGCCGCAAGCCAAACCCGCCGATGCCGCCACCGCCGATGACGACGCTCCCGCGGCGAACGAGCCGGAAAACCTGCAAACACTGGAGGGCAAGGGAGAGGAAACCCTGCTCACCTTCATCGCCGCCAACCCCGATTCCCCACTGCTGGGCGAGGCGTTCCGCCGGCTCAAGGCACACCGCGCGTTTGAAACCAGCGAGTACGCCCGCGCACGGCTCAACGACTGGGTAAGCGACCCCGATCGCCACCCGCAGCGCGCCACGCTCTCCCTGCTGGTGCTCCAGCACCTCCTGAACCGCGACGACATGCTGGACGCGCCGCTGGACACCACCTGCGCGGACACCGCGGTCACCGCCTACCCGCAGGAGCCCGCCACGGGCGTCATCCTGCTGGAGCAAATCCGCAGTCTCTACCTGCGCGGCCGCCTGGAGGAAGCGCGCCGCCTGCTGCCGGCCCTGCCCCCCACCCTGCCCAGTGCGCGCGCCCATACATACGCCGAGCTGTGGCGCGCCATGCTGGCGGAAGACAATGCCGATGAAGCCTGGCGGAAGCTGCTGGAGGAAACCGCATCCACCGGCGGCAGCCTGCCGCGCCTCGCGCGCTACAACGCCTACATCCACACGCTGGAGCATCATCCCAACGCCCAACCGGACACCTCCGTTCCCTCCCAGGAGAAGGCCCGCATGCAACTTGTTGCCGTGCAGAGGACGCTCTGTTCCCCCTTGTTCGCCAACCTCCCGCGCGCCGTGCAGGAACTCCGCTCCCTGCTGGCTTCCCCGCAGGTGGACGCCCAAACCGCGTTCCGCGCACGGCTCCTGTTGTGCGAGGCGGACGCCGTGCGCGGCCAGGGGGAGGAAGCCCTGCACCAAACCCAAGCCCTGCGGGAGATGGCATCCACCATGCCGGCCGAGCTGCGCCTGGAATACTACAGGACGCTGGAACACGCCTACCAGGCCGCCAAGCCCCACAAGCAGGCCACCGAAGCCATCATCGCGGAACTGCGGGATGCACTGGAGAAGGAAGAAATGCCCGCAGAGCTGGCAGACCCGCTGCGCCTGCACCTGGCATCCCTCATGACCCTCTCCCTGCAACACCGAGATGAGGCCATGGCACTCCTGCGCCGCATCATTGCCGACCACCCGCGCGGCGACCATGAGCCGCAGGCGCTCATGCTGCTGGCGGAGTGCACCGCGCAGGGGCACTCGCCCTCCGCCCTGCGGGAGGCCATCACCCTGCACGAGCGCGCCGCGGCCCATGCAGACAAGGCCACGGCCCAGCACGCGCGCATCCGCCGCGCGTCCTACCTCGTGCGGCTCGGCGATTTGCAGGAGGCCGCGGACGACATGCGCCGCCTCCTGAAGGAAGAATCTCCCGCACCCAAGGAGGATGCCCTGGCGCGCCTGGTGCTGGCCAACGCCCTGTCCACCGGGGATGATGCGGCGCGCGCGGAGGCGCGCTCCTGCGTGCAAGAGCTGGTGGACGGCAAACTTTCCGAATTGCCGAGGGACTGGCAGCTCATGGTGCTGCTGGCGCATGGCATGCGCTGCTCGCGCATGGGTGAGCCCCAACCCGCGCTGGAGGCTTTCCTGAGCATCATTGCCATGAACCCCGCCCTCCACACCCGCAACAGCGAGGACGAGGAATGGATTTTCCTCTACCGCGCCGCCACCGGGGCCATTTCCCTCATGCTGGGAAACGGCGAATACACCGAGGCTCTCGAACTCGCCGACCGGGTGGGAGGGTGGAACGTGAGCCACGTTGCCCCCAAATGGCCACGTTCCTTCCAAAAGTGGGCCGCTGAAATTCGTCAGGAATACATCCATGCCTCCCGGCCGAGACGCAATAATTGACGATTGACAATTGACAATTTGGCGAGAATGTCGCACAATGCGGGTGGAGCTGCACCGCGGGTGCGGCTCTGCAACGGAAACAATCAACATGAAGACTCTCAAGAGATTCGTACTGGTGGGAGCCCCCGCCTCCGGCAAGGGCACCCAGTCGTCCTTCCTTTCGGAAACCTACGGGCTCAAGCCGCTGAGCACGGGAGCCCTGCTGCGCGCAGAGATTGCCGCAGGCTCCCAGCTGGGCATGGAGGCCAAGAAGTACATGGATGCCGCCATGTTCGTGCCGGACGAGGTGGTGAACGGCATCGTGGCCAAGTGGCTCGGCGAGAACAAGGACTGCGGCTGTCTGCTGGACGGCTATCCCCGTACGGTGGCCCAGGCGGAGACGCTGGACGCCAACCTCACCCAGCTGGGCATGGAGGTGGACATCGTCATCTACCTGAACGTGGCGCTGGAGCTCATCCAGGCGCGCATGCTCAAGCGCAAGGCCTGCCCGAAGTGCGGCGAGACCACCCGCAACGGCGAGGAGACCTGCCCGAAGTGCGGCGCCGCCATGATTGTGCGCACCGATGACAACCCCGAGGCCTTCGCCAAGCGCTGGAAGGACTACGAGAGCCTGACCCAGCCCGTCATCGAGCACTACCGCGCCCAGGGCAAGGTGGTGCAGATCGACGTGGTGGAGGAGGGCGAGCCGGAGGAAGTCTCCGCCCGCATTGCCGCCGCCGTGCGCACCTACTGCGAGAAGTAATCCCCTTCCCCGCAACAACTTTCTGCCGGGACACTCGCCATCGGGTGTCCCGGCCTTTTTTGTCATGCGCGCCCGCCCACGAGCGAAACCGCTTGACTCCACGCAAGGAGGAAGTAAAATTGCCTCGTTATGAAGAAACAAGCACTTCTCATACTTGCAGCGTCCCTTGTGCTGCCCCTCACGCAGTGCACGGACAAGTCCGCAACCACCTCCAACACGGAGGCCACCGCATCCATGGTGCAGCAGCGCACCGCAGCCTACTCCACACTCGCCGCCATCCCCGCGGACGTGGAGGCCGTTATCTCCATCAACCACGTCGGCCAGATTGTGCAGGGCCTTGCCGCCAACGGCATCATCCCCGCCGACCAGGTGAACGAGGACATGACCATGTGGGACGGCGGAGCCGTTGCCTTCAGCACCAAGGCCATGGGCACACTGGAGAAGCTTCTGCCCGCGCTTAAGAACATCAAGGTGAACGCCGCATGCGGCGAGCAGCCCCAGCTCAGCGAGGAAGACGTGCAGGCCATCGCCCAGGCTATCGACACCTGCGGCCCCATCGGCCCCGTCTACGCCACCATCGCCGTGAATCCCGGCGCGGAGGCCAAGCTTGCGGAAATGTACAACAAGTGCATGGAGGATCTCAAGACCAAGAAGGACGTGTACGCCGAATACAACGGCTACAAGGGCATCCACAAGAACCTGGTGGATGAGAAGCACCTGGCCCAGCTGCCCGCCCCGCTTCAGGAGGCCCTCAAGAAGCACAGCTTCTACGCCGTCTCCAAGCTGGTGGGCAACACCATCCAGATTGTGGTGTGCGAGGACGTGGCCGACATCCGCCACGCCGCCACCCCGGAGGAATCCGTGCTGGCCACCGACAAGCTGAAGGCGGGCGACGCCCACCTGGGCGGCAGCAGCTATGTGATTGCCTACGGCAGCCAGAAGCTGGCGGACCTCACCAACAAGATGAACACCATCAGCGAGCAGCTTGATTCCCTGGCGCCCATGCTGGACTCCCTGGGCGACGCCCCTGAGGCCGCTCAGGTGAAGGAGGGCTTTGGCAAGGTGCTGGCCGAGCTCAAGAAGCTGGACAACACCGCACCCGTGCAGCATGCCGACTTCATGCAGATTTGGAGCGACGGCGTCATCCACATGGAGGCGCGCGGCGACGCCAGGGGCTACACCTTCCAGCCGGCCAAGCTTGTGGGCGCGCAGCATGCCGCCAATGCCGCCGTGTACGTGGAATGGACCCCCGGCACCTGCGGCTCTGATTTCTCCATGGCCAAGCTCTGGGAAGGCGTGGAGCAGACCCTGCCCGCCATCGCCAAGATGACCGGCGAAGAGGGTGAGACCTACCTTGCCGAGTACAACAAGGCCAAGCCGGTTATCCAGAGCGTGGGCAACGCCCTCTGCACCGTCGGCAGCGGCATGGGCGGCTCCAGCTTCGTCCTGGTGGACGGCAACGGCAGCATGCCCTCCGACAAGCCGGAAGGCACGGCTGTGCCGCGCGTGGTCTACGCCTCCGGCGTCACCAACCGCCCCGCCTTCGCGCAGGGCTGGGCCCAGCTCAAGGACGCCGTGGCCCAGGGGCTGACCGCCTACGGCCAGGATGCTTCTCTCGTGAACATGCTCCCCGCCCAGGAGGTGCAGGAGGGCAACGCCACCGTCACCAGTTTGGTCACCCCGCTCAACGGGCCGGACTTTGCAGCCAACGTGGCCATCAGCGACCAGGTAATCGCTTTCGGCACCTCGCCCAAGCAGACCGCCGTGGTGGCCAACTCCGACGTGGCTTCCGCGGAGTCCTTCGCCGGTGTGAAGTTCAGCGTGAACATGGACGCGCTCTCCAAGCTCGGCGCGGAGATTTCCGATCTCACCGCCACGCCGGAAGTGCAGCAGCACACCCAGAAGGCCGCACAGTACATCCAGAGCGTCAGCGGTTCCATCACCGTGGAAGGCGGCGAGTGCATCCTCAAGATTGACACCGTCTTCAAGTAAAGACACCGCTTGAACCCCGTTTCAGCGTGGCATGCCGTACGCGGCATGCCACGTTTTTTTGTTTTCTAAAAATAATTGGGAGAATGCCATGCGCCTAACAATATGGTATGGGTTGTGCAATCCACAGTTTGGCTGCGCTCATAGCGGCGGCCTCTGCGCTTTCGGCGGCGGAGCTACCGGCGCATGTGCCCACCTACCATGGCGACAAGCCGGCGCCAAAGGAGCTTCCCGCAGGCATTCCCTCCTACCACGGGCAAGCGAGTGCGACCATGCACTCGCCGCACCTGACGCGCCCCAGAATGAACGCCCCGCGCCCCGGAGTGGCACTTCCCGGCGACGTACCCGAAATCAAGAGGCACAGCAAGGCCGAGCACATGCCGAAGGATGGCGGTGACAAACCGCCCGTTTGTCCACCCCGAACGGAAACGGGGCACCATGATTGAATTGCGCGGGCTGAATTAACCCCAACGTTCCAGGAGGAACAGATATTCCTTCACCCTAAGGCTGCGGGAGGCCAGGTTGCGGCTGCCGCGGAAAGCCGCGTAATCCGTCTCCATCACGTCCACCTTGCCGAAACGCTGCAGCAGCGCCACCATCTCCGCGCGGGAGATAAAGCCCTCGGAGTTGTAGGAGACGAGGACAAAACGCGCGGGAAGAGCCTCCAGAAGCCCGGCAAGGGCCTGCCGGGCCTTGTGGTGCCGGTTGAATTCGGAGCGGTTCCAGTCCTGCGGGATGCCGGAGACCTTGGAAAGGGTTTTCCCTTCATCCGGGTTGAGGATGAAGTTCAGCATGAAGTAGTTGGAGCCGTAGGGGTGCTGGTTGTAGGGCGGGTCCACGTAGGCGAGGTCCAGCCGCGGGAGGCTGGCGGCCACCTGGGCGGCATCCCCGCGCAGGATGTGGCAGGGGCATTCAAAACGCGAAAAAACGGGCAACGGCAGAGAGATGGGAGCCAAGATGCGCTGCAGGGCGTTGCGCCCCGTGCCGCCAAACTGGCCTATGCCGTCCGCGTTCTTGTAAAATCCCTTGAACACGCCGGAGGTGTTGGTGTGGACGGAGGCCTCGTAGAGCAGCGGAGCCAGGAAGTAGGGCTGCATCTCCTCCGGCAGGCTATCTGCCAGACGCCGTGCGGTGTCGATGTACTCCGCGTTGCGGCGGGTGTAGAACACGCGTTCGCCGGGGGCGATGCGCTCGTCGTCATGCGGAGCGTAGAGACGCGCCACGGGGCCGGGGGCAAGCTCTCTCTCCACGCGGCGGCAGAAATCCGCATGCAGATGCTCCAGTGCGGCAACATCCACCGCGCTGCGGTTGGCCAGGTAGCAGCGGTTGATGACCTCCGCGTAAGGCTCCAGGTCGTTCACATACAATTCACCCGCCACAGACTTGAGAAAGCGGGCCACCACGCCGCTGCCGCTGAATGCATCCAGGCAGACCAGTTTCTCACGGCCGAGGCGGCGCTGAACCTCCCGCACGCCACCGCCGATGAAATCCAGCAGGTGGCGCTTGTTGCCGATATAGGTGACAATCTGCTCCTGCAGGAAGCGGGGTTCCTCCTGAAGCGGTGCGGGGTTCATACAGCGGGCGGAATGGAAATAATACGGGCGCATGGATGGGGCCATGCGCCCGTGAAGTCTGGGGTTAGAAGTTGAAGCGGTAGCCGACCGTGCCGTTGAACTCGGTGTACTTGGAGCGGAACTCGCCCGTGACATCGAAGAAGAGGGCACCGGCGCTCTCAGCCAGAGGGATGGAGATGCCGGCACCCACTTCCACGCCGAAGAGCCCGGCCTCCGCGCTCTTGACCGTGCGGCCGCCCGGCACGCCCACAAACGAGTTGCAGGCATCCACGGCGCGGTCTCCGGTTTCGAACTTGAAGAGGACGCGGCCCTCAAAGAGGCTGGCGCGGTTGTAGATGTTGGTACCCATGGTGCTCTGCAGGCGTGCACCCACGGCGGCGGTGAAGAGCTTGGCCTCGGCATCGCCGGTCTCCAGGGCGGCATCGCTGCCGCTGGTTTCCGTGGCACCGTTGAGCTTGTTCTGGCGGTAGCTGACGTTCACGATGGGCTGCAGGCAGACCGTGGCGCCCTCATTGAGGGCCGCCACATAGCCGAGCTCGTACATCAGTCCCCAGGCGCTGCCGTCGGACTCCGTTGTTCCGTCGTATCGGCCCGTCACGTAATCAACCGTGCGGTCAATCTTGGTGTCGGCAGAACCGTAGGTGAACACTAGGGTGTGCGTCCAGGCGCGATGGGAGTAGCGGCCGAAGACGGAGACGTACATGCGATCCAGGTCACCCTTGGCCATATCCTCGGAGTAGGCGGTGAAGTCGCCGCTCATGGCGGTAACCGCAGCGCCGAAGGTGAAGCGCGGCGTGCAGTCCACATCGAAGCCGACGGTGCCGCCCCAGCTGCTCAGCTTGTAGCCGGGCATCAGGCCGGTCGAATCGAGCTTGTGGTAGTCGCCCTCCGCGTTGATCCAGGCGTTGACATACGGCAGGCCCTCGTGAACCTCGCACTCGGCCAAGCCCATCTGTGAGGTGCGGTTACGGATGGCTCGCAGCTGGCGGTCCACATCATGACTCCAAGCGGCACCCAGTGCTGCGTGGGAGGCCCCGCTCATGGCGGCCATCACCTGCTCCACCCGGTGCTTGGGAACGTCCCCGAGCTCCAGGGCGTTCATCACGGCGGCAAGATCGCCGCCGGGGTTGGTGACTTGCGGGTTGCTGTGCAACAGGGCGTCATCCAGCATACCGGCACCCGCCTGCGCGTTGAACTGCTGGGCGCGGGTCAGGTTGCCGTAGAAATCCGTGCGGCGGTCCACCAGCACGCGGCCGCCCTCCAGACGGGCGTTCCGGTAGTATTTGTTGAGCAGGTAGCCGTCCATCTGCACATTCTGCGTGCTGGTGTTCCCCGCACCCAAGTGGGCGAGGTACAGGCCCTTTTTCTGCGTGCCATCTGCGGTGGTCATGGCCAGGGGGCTGCCGTCGGAGGCGGCCTGGTGCAGGACAACAGTCGAGTTCTCCAGCGTCAAGCTCTCGGCATTAACCAAATCCGGTACCGTTTCGGTCTCCAGCGTGACGGCGCTGTCAACGGCGGAAATACCCACATGGATGAAGCCGTTCTTGAGGCGGGACGCATCATCCAACACAAGGGTGTTCCCTGTGTTATCCTCGCCGGGGTTGTTAAGCAGCAGCGTCATGCCATCGGCCTGCAGGCCATCGATATGGCGCGTGCCGGAGTACAGCAGCCGGACGGTGCCGGCGCCCGCAAGCGACAGGCCTTCATCCGCGGCCAGCGTGGCATCCGCTCCACGCTGCACATCCACGGTGGAGCCGGCATAGGAGCCGGTGTAGAGGCTGCCCTTGCCCGTGACATGCACGATGCCGGAGAGCAACGCGCCATCCGTGCCACGGAGCAGGTCCGTGGTCACATTGCCCTGGGCATCAAGCGAGCCCGCAGCATCCATGATGATGCTGCCGGTGGAGAGAGAGGAGTTCTCCTGCACGGCGAGGGCTCCGCCGAGGGTGACCGAGATTGCCGCGACGTCGGTGTGCTCCACTCCGTTACCGATGGAGAAGTCTGCACCGCCGAAGACCACCAGCCCGTTGGCGAGGTCCAGCGTGTTTTCACCATGAACGTCAGCCAGCGCGCCTGAGTAGACGGAAAGGAGGCTTGCGGCGGCCATTCGGTCCAGGTTGATGCTGCCGTTGTTGACGATCTGCACCCAGGAATTGGGTGCGGGTACATGGCCGCCGGACCAGTTGGAGGCAATGCCCCAATCGGAATCACCGCCCACCCACACATAATCACCCATGGCGATTTCCGCGGTGAGCACGATGGTGTGGTTGACCGTATCGTTTCCGATGCGGTAGCTCAGCTCCTCACCCTCTTGGGTGATGCTCGCGCCGCCGTTCACCAGCAGCGCGGAGTAATCCTGCGTCACACTCGCCAGCGTCACGCTCTGGCCGTCCGCCAGGTGCAGCGCCTTCACCGCCGCGTAGTCCACCACGAAGTTGGTCTGCACGGCGCCAAGACTGTCGGCATACAGGCTGGGAGAACCAAGGGCGATGCTGTCCAGCGTGATGGTGGATGCAGTAACGGCACCCGTGGCGTGCAGCGTGCCGGCGGGCGCAATTTCCAACGAACCTGCGGCCACGTTGGAGAGATTGACTGCGCCGTCCACCAGAAGGCTGCCCGTGATGTCCACGTTGCCCGCGGTGCCGGTGGTAGAGGAGAGCGTGATGCCCTGGGCACCGCCTATGAGGCTCTGACCAGCGGCAATCTCCAGGGAATCGATGCTGCCCTTCTGCACCGCCACAAAGGCATTGGGGCCCTGGAGGGCAAGCGAACCGCCATTCATCTGGTTGATGGAGGAAGCCGTACCCACGGTCAGCTTGGAACCGTTGGAGAGGGTATCCGTGACAGTGAGCTTGGTGAAAGAATTGGCAGAGCCGGCGGCCAGCTGCACGTTCTTGGCCTGCACCACGCCGCCGTTGGCAACGGCGTTGGCGAAGGTGACCTTGGCATTGTCCGCTGCCAGCAGGCCGGAGTTGTCGAGCGCGCTCACGGTGGTGTCGCGCATCAGGTTGACCGTGCTTCCGCTGCCGATGGCCGCATTCAGTCCCGCGCCGCCGATGGCGGTGTTGATATTCGCGGTGGCACCGCCCGTGACATTGAGCTTGGAGGCGATGCTGAGCGTGTGCCCGCCGGTGAAGGTGTAGGCAACATTGCCCGTGACGTTGAGCGCGGACACCGAGGTGTCCTGGGCGAGCGTGATGGTGCCGCCCTGCCCCGCCGCAGTGAAGTGCACCGCGCTGCCGGGAGTGAACGCCTGGCCCGCGGAGCCGCCGTCCGCGGTGCTCCAGTTGGGAGTGGAGGTGTCCCATGTACCGCTGCCCACGTTCGCGCCCCAGTACAGGTCCGCGGCCTTCTCATAATGGCCGGGGTCCAGCGTGGGGGCGAAGGCACCGGCAATGGCGGTGATGGCGCCAGCCGTCACGGGGGAGGAGGTGGAGTGCGACACAGTCACGCCGTTGAGCGTGCCGGAGCTGCTGCCCAGGCCCTCGCCGATGAGCATGTCGCCCAGCCACACGTAGTAGCCCTCCGTGCTGCCTGTGGGCAAATCCGCAGAGGTGATGTAGGACACGCGCAGCGCGTCTGCATTCTGGGACATATCGGCGGAGTACAGGATCGTGGCCCCCCACTGGATGTAGGCCTCGCTCACGTTGAGCGTGCCGGTCTTGCTGCCGTTGCCCAGGGTGAGGGAGAACACGTTGCCCGTCTGCCATGTGGAGGGCTGGCCCGGCGTGCCGCCGTCGCCCACCATCAGGGAGGCGATGTCCACGGTGTAGCTGCCGCTGACGGTGATGCCGGCCTCCGCCCAAGTCTTGGTGGAGCTGCCGCTGGCGGGCACGGTGAGGTTCAAATCGGTGAAGGTGGCGGCGCCGCGGCGGGCGCGGCCCATCGTGCGGCCGCCGTAGCCCAGTCCCTTGGCCACGTTGCCCGCAATGATGAGCTCACCCTGGTTGGAGGGGTGCAGGCCATCACTAATGTACATGCCCTGAATGCCCGTGTTCACCTTGGCATCAGCCAGGGCAATGAGCCCCGTGTTGACGTTCACCACGGTGATGTTGTCTGCGTTGGCCTTGGAGGCGGCCCACTCGCGCAACTTCATGTTGAAGTCCAGGAACTTGTCAAAGTCGCTCTGCTCGGCATGCGTGGCACCGCTGGTGCGGTAGCCGTACCACGTCGGCATGTCCAGGATGACAATCTCCGCATCCGCGTTGCTCTTCACCATGGACGACAGGATGACGTCGAACGTGCCGCTGGTGCCGTCAAATGCGCCGTTCTGGTAGCCGAATACAGACTTCAGCACACCCGCGTACTGGGCATCCGTGAGCGTGCCGGAGATGTCAGACAGCAGGTCGTTGGTGCCGAGCAGCATGAAGTAGGTGTCCGGCGCGGCTGCCCCCGTGAAGGTGGGGCCGGAGTATGTGCCGCCGGTGGTGGTGGTGGTGGACTGGCCGAGCCAGTTCTTGATGTTGGTGCTGTCGAAACGGCCGCCGTTCTTGGTACCGGCCACCTCGTATGAGCGTGCGGAGGCCTTGGAGCTGTGGTTGTTCTGGAAGGTGACGCCGCGGTACTCCGCCGTGGTGATCTTGCCGGAGGTCTGCGTGTGCTGGTAGTAGCCCTCCTCGTTCTGGGTCACGCCCACATCCGTCAGAATCTTAAAGAAAGCATAGCGCCAGGAGGCCTGGCCGTTCACGCCGTCCGTGATGGAATCGCCCACATACATCACGTTGCCCAGGTCGTCCTTGGCCATGGCCTGCACCGGGGTGAACGCCAGGTTGAGCTTGTTGCCGTCCGCCTTGAGCGCGGCATTGTAACCCGCAGGGGCAATGAAGTTCGTCAGCTTGACATCGCTCAGGTGCGCGGTGTCGATGCTGCCGCTGGCGGTTGCCAGCGTGACATCGCGGTGCGAGGTGAGCACGAAGTTCGAGAGGTCGATGCCCGCGCCCTTGCCCAGCGAGATATCCTTGGCGGCAAGCATGCCCGCGCCAGCCAGGTGCAGCATGGAGCCGCTGCCCATGGAGAAGTTGCCGCCGGCAAGGTTCTTCTGCAGCCAGAGGTCGCCGGATTGCACGCTCAGGTTGCCCGAGAACGTGCTGGCGGCGGTGATGAAGACATCACCCTCGCCGCCGAGCGTGAGGGTCTTGCCGCTGGCCACGTTCAGGCTGTCCACGGTGATGGAGTTGCCGTCCTCCTCGCTCCATGTCTGGGTGTCGTTGGCCACCATGGCAGAGTTGACGACGAGGTCGGCCTCGTGCGTCTGGATGCCGGCGGAGCCGAGGGAGATGGTGCCGCCGTTGATGGTGACGCACTCCTTGTACGCGCCGTTGACGGTGATACCCTTGGCCTGCAGCGTGGCACCGCTGCCGATGTAGTTGCCGTAACCCGCAGCCGCCACAGCCTTGCTGGGCGTGCTCACGGACGAGATGTCCCACTCCAGCACGGTGGAAGCGCTTGGCGCGGCGTTGTTCCACCAGGCTGCGGCATCCGTAAGAGCCACTTGGTCGTTGCTGCCGCGCACCTGGCCCACGTCGATGCCGTTCTGCACGGCGAAGGCATAGGCGTAGCGCGCGCCGATGGTGATTTGGGACTCGCCGTTGTAGTGCACGCCCATGCCGTCACCGGGGTTGATTTTCTCCAAATCGCGGGTATAGACGAAGCCTATGTCATCACTGGAGGCGGCCAGGCTCTCCAGCTGCGTGCGGGTATCGCCCGCATTGCTCTCGTCGCCCAACGAAGTGTCGCTCTGGTGCCAGGATGCAGGTTCGCCGAGCACGCTGTTGCCGTTGAAGATGATGGCATCTGTGGGAATGCCCGCCGCGAGCAGGTCTGCGCGCAGGTTGTCCAGGAACGCCGTGTAGTTGCTTTGCACGGTGGTGCCGCCGTGGCTGTTGCTCTCGCCCTGCAGGTACATCAGGCCGTCAATGACCACCTTGTCATAGCCCTTTGCCTTGGCGGCGTTGTAGGCGTCCTTCACCGACTGCACAATGAGCGCGTAGTTGCCGTGGCCGCCATCCTTCACCCAGTACTCGTCGCCGCCTCCGTCAAGAGAAGCCTTGATGACGCCGAGGGAGTCGCCCTCAGCCATAAGCCAGCCCTTCTGCTGCATCATGTAGGAGAAGCCATACTCCGGGCCCATGCAGTTATTGCCGCTGTAGGCGGGGAGCTGCGGAGCCACGGTCTGCCAAGCGGGGGAGGTTACGACCAGCCCGCCGTCCTTGTTCATGTTGCCGTTCCACAGCAATCCCGTGGACTTGTACTTCTCACGCATTTCCGCAGGAGCGGGATCTCCCTTCCCCGCCCCACGCGTGTTGCCCGGCCCCGGCAGGAGGAACGCATGGAAGACTTGGCCGCCGGGGGGGGGGGGGGGGGGGCCGCTGCCGATAACGTAGGAAATAGTCTGCCAGCCGTTTGTATTTTCGGTGGAATCAAGAACGATGCTGGAACCATTGATGGTGCCAGTCACCTTGACAAGGGTGATGTTCTTTGCACCGCTGGAGAATGTCTGCGTATCAGAAAAGCCATCACCTCCGTTGGAGGCATAGGTAACGATGGTGTCTGTCAGGCCGGAAACGGAGAAGTTACCTAATTGACCATTACGGCGCGTAATAGTGGCATACAGGGTAATAACGGAGGAATCTGCCGTATACAGGGAGGGATCCAACGTGAGCGTGGCGGAGGAATGGCCGGCACCGGAAGCCGTATAGCAGTAGTTGTTGCCGGCGCTAAAGTCTTCAGCGGCAAACGATGCCCCGATTGAGGCATTCAACTCATTGAGAGCGGCCGTATTGGTCCAAGAGCCGGCTATCGTGCCATCACCATTTGCAGTGGTGCCCCAGAATTTTCCGCCAGAAAGCCCCATAGCCAGCGAGCTGCCATCACTCAAGGTATAGGTGGTGGCACCAGCGCTATTAAGGACAAAGGAGTCCGTCACAAAATCATGCGCTGCCGCCTGCACTTCGCCAAGTGTGATAATGGTTGCCGCTGCACGCGCTTGCGTCAGGGTAAAGCCAACTGCTGTGATAGCGGCAATGAGAGCTGCACGGAGGCCAGAGGGGAGGTGTAATTTCATAAGCGTACGGAGAGTTTTGCACACGGGCGCGCGATACGCGGGCCGTATTCTCTATTCTACCCCCGCCGGATAGCGGGCGTCAAGCTGGAATGAACGCAATGATAGTAATTTTCATCATAGAGAAGACCCGAAATGGCCGAATGATGAAAAAGGCCCGTTCGGCGTGATGCCGGACGGGCCTTGGAAATTATCCGCACCGCTAGGCGCGGCGGAGGGAGTTACTTCTCCACAACCTTGGCGTTCTTGGCCAGGAGGTCAAGCACCTTGGAGGTGATGACGGAAAGGCGGACGCCGGTCATGCGGTTCTCGCGGTAGAGCTTGCGGATGAAGGCCTTGACGTTGGTCTCACGGGCCTGCTGGGCGAGGCGGACGACGGCGGAGTAGAGCTCGTTGTCAGAAACGCCGATGTTCTCCTTGCGGGCAATCTCCTGCAGGGCGAAGTAGACGCGCAGATTGCGCTCGGTTTCCGTGCGGCACTCGGCCTTGTACTCGTCGCTCTTGGACTTCTCGATCACGTCGTACTCGCCCTTCTGGATAGCCTCATAGACCTTGCGCTGGACAGTGTTCTCGTTCTCGCGCTCCACCAGGTCCTGCGGCAGGGTGAAGGTGAGGGCGTCGGCCAGCTTCTCGGAGATTTGATCGGCCTTGGCCTCGTTGATTTCCTGCTCGCGGCGGTCCTTGAGGTTGCCGCGCACAATCTCGCGCACCTCGTCCATGGACTTGCCGGGCAGCACCTCGGCGAAGAGCTTTTCGTCAACCTCCGGCACGTGCTTCTCCTGCACCTCCTTGGCGGTGCAGTGGAATACGACCTCCTTGGAGGCGAGCTCGGCGATGGGGAAGTCCTCCTTCATGGTGAGGGTGATGTCCTTGGAATCGCCGGCGGAAAGGCCCACGAGGCCCTCGGCGAGGCCGGGCATGAAGGCGTCCTCCTGCATGTGGACGGGATGGCCCTCGCGGCCCTCCATGAAGCCCACGGGCTTGCCGCAGAACTCGGCGGTGGGCTTGCCCTCCACCGTGGTCTTGAAGTCGATGAGCACCATGTCGCCCATGGCGGCGGCGCGCTCCACCTTGTCGAAAGTGGAGGAGGATTCGGCGAACTGCTTGAGGGCGTCGTTCACCTCGTCGTCGGTAATTTCAGAGGAGGGAACGGAAACCTCCAGGCCCATGTACTCGGGCAGCTCGAAGTTGGGAACGATGGTGAGCTTGGTGGAGAACTTGTAGGAGCCGTCCTCATGGAAAGAGGCATCCGGCGTGCCGAAGTCCAGGACCTTGAGGTCCTCGTGCTCCTGCAGGCTCTTGTCCTGGATATCAGACTTGAGGCGGTACTCCAGCTCCTCCTTGATGGAGTCGGCATAGCGCTTGGCAACGACACTCTTGGGGGCCTTGCCGGGGCGGAAGCCGGGGATATTGGCATTCTTGCTGTAAGTGGCAATGATGTTGTCGCGGATGGAAGCGACCTCCTCGGCGGAGGCCACGGCGTTAAGGGTGGACTCGCACTCGCTGGTCTTGTCAATCGTGATATCCATGGTTAAGAGGTGGTAAATTTAGCGTGGGCGGTATTATATACGAAACTCCCCCAAAAGGCAAGGGCAGAGTTGGGAAATGACAGAAAATCGCGCGGTTGGCAGGGAAAATGCGCTCTTTTGGAATTTTGCGAGCCTAGCGCGTGGGGTTATTCCTCAATGGGGTCGGCCTCCAGGGCTTTGCGCATAGCCTGCATGGCGTAGCGGTAGCGAGAGGTGATGGTGGGCAGTTTGTTGCCGGTCATATCGGCAATCTCCTGGAAGGTGTGCTCGCCCCATATTTTGAGGACAATGACCTCCGCGTACTCCTTGGGCAGGCTCTTGAGCAGGCGTTCCACGCGCTCGCGCAGGTACTCGTCGTCAGCGGCGCAATGGAGCCACGGCTCATCGGGTTCGCCCTCCTTCATGCCATCCTGCTCATGTTCTGCGTACTGCTTGCGTACCTCCTCGCGGCGGCCCTTGTCCATGGCCTGATGGCGGATGGCGGTGTAGGTATAGCTGAGCCACTGGGAGTTTTCCCCCTTGAAGCTGCCGGATTCCACGGCGTGCACCAGCTGCACGAGAGCCTCCTGCATCACATCCTCCGCATCCGCCTCGCAGCGCGTCTGCTGGCGTGCATAGAGGAGCAGGCGCGGCCCGTATTCCTGGAGCCACGCCGCCCAGTCCACCGCTCCACTGCGGTTTTCCTGCGGGTTACCTATGTCTGCGTTCCTCATGAGCGCTCTCTAAACTAACAGGCGCACCAGGCCCCTGCGTTTATCTAGACGGATTCTACCGCAAGAGCGTTCAAAGGAAAACAGGAAAATGCGCAATGCGCATTTCGCCGCGGCACATACCCTTGACCCGCATGGCACGCGCGTGTATAATGCAAACGTTCGATAAAGACAATATACCGCCATGGCCACCATTCGTCCATTTGCAGCAATCCGCCCGCCCCAGAAATACGTGGAACAGGTATCCTGCCTGCCGTATGATGTGATGAACCATGACGAGGCCTGCGCCATGGCGGCGGGCAACGCGGCCTCCTACCTGCACATCTGCCGCGCGGACATCGACACCTCCGATGCGGAAATCCACGATGCAGTGACCTACGAAAAGAGCCGGCAAAACCTGGAGGACTTTTTGAGGCGCGGCATCCTAATGCGGGAGGGGAAGCCCTGCTACTACATCTACCGGCAAATCATGTGGGGGCGCGTGCAGACGGGCATTGTGGGCTGCGCCAGCGTGGACGAGTACCTGGACGGCACCATCAAGAAGCATGAGCTCACCCGCAAGGAGAAGGAGCTGGACCGCATCAACCATTTCGATGCCTGCTCCACGCAAACCGAGCCCGTGTTCCTGGCCTATCGCAAGCACGAGGGCATTGCCGCCGCCGTGCGCGAGTGGATCAAGTTCCACAAGCCAGAATACGATTTCACCAGCGAGGACGGCGTCACCCACATCCTCTGGCCCGTGGACGACGATGCCGTCATCGAGACCATCCGCAAGGGGTTTGAGGAGGTGCCCGTGCTCTACATCGCAGACGGCCACCACCGCACCGCATCCAGCGCCGCCGTGTCCGCCAAGCGCCGCGCGGAACACCCGGACTACACGGGGCAGGAGGAGTTCAACTACCTCATGGCCGTCACCTTCTGCGACGAGGACCTTTTCATCATGGACTACAACCGCGTGGTGCTGGATTTGAACGGGCTGGACGAGCCCGCGTTCCTGGCGCGTGTGCAGGAGAAGTTTGACGTGGCACCCGCGGCCACCGCGCCGTATGCACCCAAGGCCAAGCACGAGTTCGGCATGTGCCTGGGCGGCAAGTGGTACACCCTCACCGCCAAGGACGGCACCTTCGATGCCGCGCACCCCATCCAGAGCCTGGACTGCTCCATCCTGCAGGCCAACCTGCTGGACCCCGTGCTGGGCATCACCGACCCGCGCACCAGCCCGCGCATCGACTTTGTGGGCGGCATTCGCGGGCTGCACGAGCTGCAGGAGCGCGCCGCGGACGGCGTGGCCTTCTCCCTCCACCCCGTCACCATGGCAGACCTCTTCCACGTGGCGGACAGCGGGGAAATCATGCCGCCCAAGTCCACCTGGTTCGAGCCGAAGCTGCGCTCCGGCCTCTTCGCCCACGAAATCGAACGATAACCCCTTTCCCAAGATTCCATCACCATGAAGATACTCATACCGACCAAACTCGACAAAGCCGCCGCCGCCCAGCTCACCGCAGCCGGGTACGAGGTGGTGCAGAACGACACCGATCCCATCGAGGCCCAGGTGGCGGCCCATCCCGATGCCGCCGGGCTCATCGTGCGCTCGGAGAAGGTGACGCCCGAAATCATTGACGCCCTGCCCTCCCTCAAGTGCGTGATCCGCGCCGGTGCCGGCTACGACAACATCGACTACCTCTACGCCCGCACCAAGGGCATCGACGTGATGAACACGCCCGGAGCCAACTCCAACGCCGTGGCGGAGGAGGTGGTGGCCCTGGTGCTCGCAGCCTACCGCTTTGTCATCCCCGCGGATGTCACCACCCGCGCCGGGGAATGGAACAAGAAGAAGTACATGGGCCGCGAGCTCACCGGAAAGACCGTCGGCATCATCGGCCTCGGCAACATCGGCCGCCAGCTCGTCAAGCGTCTCCAGGGATTCGAGTGCAAGGTCCTCGGCTACGACCACTTCCTCTCCCGCCAGCGCGCGCTCAACATTGGCGCCACGCCCGCCGAGCTGAACGAGATATTCTCCACCGCGGACATCATCTCCATCCACGTGCCGGGCGGCCCCTCCACCAAGAACTATGTGAATGCGGAGCTCATCGGCAAGATGAAAGACGGGGCCATGCTGGTGAACTGCGCTCGCTACGGCGTGGTGGACGAAGACGCCCTGCGCGCCGCCAAGGCCGCCGGCAAGAACATCATCTACTGCACGGACGTACACCCCAAGGACACCGCCGCCAACCAGCCCAGCGCGGATATTGCAGACATCATGCTGCCCCACCTGGGAGCCAACACCAAGGAGGCCAACAAGATGGCCGCCATGCGCGCCGCCAGCCAAATGCACGCCTATTTCGCCCAGGGCGACACCTCATGCGTGGTGAACGCGGAAATGCCGCACGACCTGAACCCCGCGCACCTGCACCTGGCCGCCATGCTCGGCAAGCTCTGCTGCCACGCCGCGGGCTGCAAGCCCATCCGCCGCATTGACTGCACCTTCTACAACAACCTGCGCAGCTTCCGCAAGTGGTTCACCCCCTGGGTGCTGGAGGGTGCCGTTCCCGGCGCGGAGCACGGGCTCATGCCCCCTGCGGCGGAGGCTTCCTTCCGTGAGCACGGCATTGTCTACAAAGCCTGCGAGCCCATGGACGACAAGCTCTACGAGGACCAGCTCACCATCGACATCCACACCGAGGACGCCGGGCAGGAAACCATCACCAGCGTGCGCGGCATGATTGTGGACGAAACCCCCGTGGTCTCCCGCATCGGCGGCTTCAAGCACCTCTACGCCGCCCTCCCCGGCAACACCCTCGTGCTCCGCTATGCGGACCGCCCGGGCGTGGTCGCCACCATCGGCCAGACCCTCTCGGACGCCGGCATCAACATCGAGAACATCGTGGCCCCCACGGACCACGCCTGCGGTGATTCCCTCGCCATCGTCAAGACGGACAAGCCCGTCTCCGATGTCCTGGTGGAAATCCTGCGCAAGACCATTGATGCCAAGCTGGCCTTCGCCATCACCATGTGAGTTTGGGATGATGGAACACGCTTGCAAACAAGGCGCACCGGCGGTGCTGGTGCGCCTTTTGCTGCTGGCGGGGGCGCTGCTGCTTTCCGCGTGCGAGACCTTCCACTACGGGGACAAAATCCGGCTCCGCGGGGCGGAGGTGGCCCTGCTGAACTGGGATCAGAAAGATATGCCGGAAAAGGCGCGGGAGGATGCTATACGGAACACCGTGCTGTACCGGCTGGACGGCAAGCTGTATGAGCGCGCCACGCTCGCCTACGCGCCCATCACGCATGTGGCGGCATGGCACCGGTGGCACTGCATTTTCCGCAGCGTCGGCTACAATTATTCATCGGAGGAAACGGTGGGAGAACCCACGGAGCGGCGGGAAATCATGGTGCAGGTGCACTCCACAACCGAAAAGGGTTCGCCTTCATACATCCCGGTGGAGGAATTCGACTTCACACGAGCCTCCAAGGTGACGGCATCCCATATAGATGGTTCGCTGGAAAACCGCCTGTATGTCTACGCTCAGTGGGTGCCAAGACTGGGGAAGGACTACGTGTTGCGGGACTACATGGCGGACCTCCCGGCACGCAAGGTGCACCCGCTGAACTACCTTGCGGGCGGCATCGTGCACCTGGTGGTGGATTGGCCGCTGAACATCATTGTAAACATCATCAACCCCCTGGATGTGTGGCACTACCCGGAAAGCTGGCGATAAACATCGGGTGAAAATGAGTGAAACGCCTTGCCTTATCCGCTGGGGTGTGGTATAAGGCGCGGCGTTCGATGATTGACAACCAAGAGAGCCTCCACGCGTGGAGGCAACGTGCCGCCGCCAAGCCGCAGGGCCGCACCGTGCTGGATTTGGAGGCGGACAGCCTCCACCGGCACAGGGAGAAGCTCTGCCTCATCCAGTATGCAGACGAGGACGGCGTGTGCATCATCGACCCGCTGGCCATCGAGGACATGGGCGACTTCACGCGCTGGCTGCAGGAGACGGACGTGTGGATGCACGGCGCGGACTACGACATGAGCCTGTTCCAAGGGGCGTACGGCGTGCTGCCGCACATGATCCTGGACACGCAGATAGCCGCGCGCCTGCTGGGATTCCGGGCATTCGGGCTGGCGGCGCTCGTGGAGCATTTCTACGGCATTGTGCTGAGCAAGAAGAACCAGAAGGCGGACTGGGGCAAACGCCCCATCCCCGTGGAGATGCAGGATTACGCCTCCGGCGATGTGAAGTACATGCTGGAGATGGCGGACAAGCTCACCGCCCGCCTCAAGGAGCTCGGCCGCCACGACTGGTTCCTGGAGAGCTGCGCCTGCAACCTGCAGCACGGCCGCGAACGCTTTGAAACCGTCATGGAAGACCCCTGGCGCATCCGCGGCTCCGGCAAGCTCAACCGCCGCGGACTGGCCGCCCTGCGCGCCCTCTGGACGTGGCGCGACGACGAGGCGGCCAAGATGGACCGTCCCTCGTTCATGGTGTGCAGCAACGACGACCTGCTGCGCTGGAGCGAAATGCTGCAGGAATTCCGCGTGGTGGAGCCGCGCAACCGCATGCACGCCCAGCGCGCCAGCCGTCTCCGCAAGACCATTGAGCGTTTCCAGCTCTTGGATGAGCACGACTACCCCCGCATCCCCAAGCGCGTGCGCCACGAACAGGACCCGCACTTCGAAATGCACATGGCGCATTGGTCCGCCAAGCGTGATGCCATTGCCGAACAGTTGGACATCGAGCCCTCGCTCATCGCCTCCCGCATCCAGCTGGAGACCATCTCCAACCACGAAGACGCGGGCCTTGCCGCCCTCATGAACTGGCAGCGCAACCTGCTCACCCTCTGACCTGCGGGCAGTTTTTTGTCATAAAAAATCAAATAGTGCTGGACAAAGCGGTCGGATTGGCGTATACTTTCTCGCACACCGCCAAGGTGTCCATGGCAGGATAGCTCAGTGGTAGAGCAGAGGACTCATAAGCCTTTGGTCGCGAGTTCAAATCTCGCTCCTGCTACTACAAGGGGTCTCCCGATTTTCGGGAGACCCCATTTGTTATACCGTTGGTGCCAAACAACGTGGTTGCACCGCGCGTTAGCGGCACAGGGCGGCGCAATCCTCGCGCCCAAAGGCGGCGGCCAGTTCCGCCGGCGTATTGCCGGCATTGTTTTTTGCGGCGGGATCGGCGCCGAGCTCCAAGAGCAGGCGCACGGCTTCCACCTGACCGAACACGCATGCCATGTGCAGCGGAGTGGCACCGGCCCTGTTCCGGGCATGGATATCCGCCCCGGCGGCATGGAGGACCCTGATGTGTTCCGTGCAGCCGTTGAGTGCGGCGATGTGCAGCGGGTAGCCGAGGTTGCAGGCATGGGCAGAGAGGTCTGCGCCGTTCGAGATGAGCCAGCGGACGACATCGCCCTGCCCGGGCCAATTGACCATGCATGCCTGGTGCAGGGCCGTGAATCCCTTGTCATCCGTGCCGTTCACGTTTGCGCCCGCAGCCAACAGCAGCTGGACAATCTCCATACGGCCCAAAAGGGCGTTCTGGCCAAGAATGGAACCCTCCGCGATATCCTCCTCTTGAGAGATAACGCGGAGGGTTTTCAACGCCTCTATGGCTTGTTCACGGTCCATAGAGGTTGTTGAATGAGGTTGTTGCTGCACCCAGTCCGCAGTCATGTCGTCCCCAATAGTGATTGATTAGGTACTGGAGCCGTACAGAATCTTTAAGCTTGGATTGTTTTCCACCTCATCAATAATGCGGTTGTATTCATCGATGAGTTTGGAAATCGTTATCTTGGATTTTCGCTTGTCAACAAGGCTATGCTCGAAAATATTAGTCGATAAAAACTGCTGAATATCCCAAACTTCGATTTGACCATTCAGCCCCGCATCATCAATACTGCCAATGGCGGCTGCAACGCGTTCAAAGATGGTGATAATGATCGGCTGTTTGCCATCTTGAATGTTTCTCGCACATTTCTCCATCAATGGAGCTCCCGGAGAAGTTGTACAGTGGATGACAGTATCGCCAATTTCGAAATCACCCTCCCTTGACGTTGGAGCATCTGCCACGGAAGAGCCGTGAACGAGTATATTGTCGTTTGAAAGAATAATCTTCAACTTGGCAGCCACGAGATGCTGTAGCATAATGCCCATGAAATGCGTTCCCGGATGTTCGCTTTGCCTTTTCTTGACCTCGAAAAACAAATCGTTGATGCTCGCAGAAAACGATTTCGCTGGAGAGACTGCCAAATGGAACGGCAAATTGTGGAAATATTCCCGCACTTGTTCAACCCAATATCTTTCAACTTGAGCGAAATCTCGCACGCCGTCTTCATATAATGAGTTGAGGAGATTGATATAGCTAGTTGCCAAGGCAATACTTCCTCTGGATGTTCGCCCACCCTCGGATGTTAATCTCCGCGCAATGCCATGGTCTTTGAGGATGTTTCTGAGAAACGCGCCGCTCAACTGCGCCACTTGCCCCTTTTTCCCCGTTAACAAATCATCGATTTCAAGAGGGAATCGTTTAATCTGTGCCAAGCGTGAAAGCTGAACAAGGATAGACAATGGCCCCTTGTCTTTGATTCCGTTTTGGGTTTTGAAATCATTCAGTTTGCGGTTAATGTTTTTCATTGTACGCAACCTCCAGCAAATCGGTTATTAAATTCGCTTCCAAAAATTTAGCCACAGGCATTGCCACGGCATCTCCCATGGCCATATATCCATCGTTGGCACTACCGGGCAGCTGGAATGAGTCCGGGGCCCCCATGAGTCGTGCCGACTCCCTGACAGAAATAAGACGCGCATGAACGCCCTCCTTGTTTTTCACCACCAAATATTGCTTACTGCTGCCTCCACCCGGGGTTCTCAGACATCCGGCAATTCCATCGAAGCGAAGTTCGAGGGTTTGCGAGCCGTTCCTTGTCCGGCGATACCCGGCAGCAACGACACTGTCGCATCGTTCCAAGTACTCACGGTGTGTTTTGGACAGGAGTTCCAAAACGGCATCTTTGTCAAAAGGTGCTTGAACATCCACGATATCCTTCAAGTCATGAAGGCGCCGTGCAGGCTCCGGGCATTTCCACCACACCCAATTGTCGAGAGAACTCCCTAACTGCCGCGCATGGGCGGTATGCAACCATGTGGGGGCATTCGACCTGAGGTGAGCGGGTATATCCATACCTTGGGGAACCGCGATTACAAAGACCCGTGGACGCGATTGGGGGACAAAGCGAGAAGCGTTGAGAACAATCGCTCCGCTTTTATACCCCCTCTTGACCAAGGCTTGATGCAGCACCTTGTAGTTTTCTCCATTGTTGGTGGCAAGAAGGCCTACCACATTTTCCAGCAAAAGGACTTGGGGTTTTTCAGGCATTTCGTCAATGACGCGCAGCCATTCCCAGACGAGTCCACTCCTTTTAGCATGAATGCCACCTTGGTTGCCAGCCAACGACAAATCCTGGCATGGGAAACTCACCCATGAAAAATGGGCAAAGGGCAGATTTTCCCCTTTTACCTCTTTGATGTCACCCAAGTGGAAGTGCTCGCCCTCCATGTTGGCCTTGTATATGGCGGCCTTGGTTGGACTGATGTCGTTCGCCCATACGGTTTGAAAGGAATCTTTCAAACCGTATGAAACGAGACCGCTGCCAGCAAAAAAGTCTAGCATTTTCCACTTCATTGTTTTACTGGCTTTGGTAGTTGACTGCAGTTTTCCTTACTCCCACTCGATGCTTGCCGGGGGCTTGGTGCTCACATCGTAGAGCACGCGGTTGATGCCCTTCACCTCGTTGAGGATGCGGTTGGAGGCCTCGCGCAGGAGGTCGTAGGGCAGCTGCACCCAGTCCGCGGTCATGGCGTCCTCGGAGACGATGGCGCGCAGGTTGGTGGCGAACTCGTAGGATCGCTCGTCGCCCTTCACACCCACGGTCTTCACGGGGATGAGGCCGGCGTAGGCCTGCCAGCACTTGTCGTACCAGTCCCACTTGCGGAGGGTGCCGATAAAGATGGCGTCGCACTCGCGGATGATGTCGAGGCGGTCCTTGGTGACCTCGCCGGGGCAGCGAACAGCCAGGCCGGGGCCGGGGAAGGGGTGGCGCCACAGGATATCATGCGGGATGCCCATGGAGGCACCCAGCTCGCGCACCTCGTCCTTGAAGAGGAATGCCAGGGGCTCAATGACCTTGCCCTGCTTCTGCATCTCCAGCACGCGCTCCACGCGGTTGTGGTGGGTCTTGATGACGGAAGCCTTGCTCTTGGCGTTGGATGCGCTTTCAATGACGTCCGGGTAGAGGGTACCCTGGGCGAGCATCTCGGCATCACCCACGGCGTCCCAGAACACATCGATGAAGAGGTTGCCGATGATGCGGCGCTTCTTTTCCGGGGCGGGTTCGCCCTTGAGGGCCTCCAGGAAGCGGGCGGAGGCGTCCACGGTTTCAATCTCCACGCCCATGCGGCGGAAGTTGGCCTGCACCTCCTTGGCCTCGTCCTTGCGCAGCAAACCGTTGTCCACAAAGATGCAGCGGGCATTCACGCCGGCCTCATGCAGCAGGACGGCGAGCACGGTGCTGTCCACGCCGCCGGAGACGCCGCACACCACCTGCTTGTCGCCCACCTTGGCGCGGATTTCCTCGATGAGCTCGCGCTTGAAGTCGCCGATGTCGAACTTGGTAAGGTTCTTGGCGTAGGAGAGGAAGTTTTTCAGGATGGTACGGCCCTCATGAGAGTGGGTCACCTCCGGGTGGAACTGGATGCCGAACATCTGCTCGCCCCATTGCAGGGAAACGGGCACGCCCTCGCTGTTGCGGGCGATGACCTTGCAGTTGTCCGCCAGATGGTCCACGGTGTCGGAGTGGCTCATCCACACCTGGGAAGAGGGAGACATATCGGCGTACAGGCCCTCCAGCTTGTCGGGGATGAGGGCAGCGGGGCCGTACTCGCGCTTGTTGCTCTTGCGCACGGAGCCGCCGGTCTTGATGTTGAGCAGCTGCATGCCGTAGCACACGCCCAGCACCGGCACGTTGAACGCCTTGAGCCACTCGAAGTCAATGTCCGGGGCGTCGGGCTCGGACGTGCTGCGGGGGCCTCCGGAGAGGATGATGGCGCCAGGCTCGCTGATTTCATGCAGGTCCTCCAGCGCGTAAAGCTTGGCAAGGAAACCCAGCTCGCGCACGCGGCGCACGATGAGCTGCGTGTACTGTGAGCCGTAGTCGATGACGGCAACAATGTGTTTCGGGGTCATGTTGCGGGTATTCTAACACACCGCACCCGCTCCAGCAAGATTATTCGCGCGCCCGCGCGGGCACGCCCCCGGGTACGACAGCCATTTTGCTTGAACGGGGGTGTGGAAATGCCTATAATGGCCGCGAAATGGCGAGTCGATTCCATATAAGCCCGATGAGGAAGGCGTTCCTGCTGCTGTTGCTGGTGGGAGCGCTGGGAGTAACCATCATGGTGGTGATAGGCAAACTGGCGCGCAAGGAGTACGGCGGCAAGGTGGACTCCACCCCCATCTACGGGCGCGATGTAGCGCCGGAGGGCATGCCCGCCGTGCTGCATCCCGGCTACATCCCGCTCACCGCGGAGCAGATGACCAAGGCTCCGACAATCGACGGATTCCAGTCCCCCATCGGAACACCCAACGCCGCGTTCACCTATGACGCCCAGCCCTTCGGCACGCCCAACGAGATGCGCGGCGGCAACCACACCGGGCAGGACCTCAACGGCATTGGCGGCAACAACACCGATGAGGGGGAACCCGTGTACGCAGCGGCGCGCGGCCTGGTGGTGTACAGCGGCCAGCCCGCGGACGAATGGGGCAACGTGGTGGTGCTGCTGCACCGTCTGCCGGACGGCACGCGCGTGCAAACCCTGTACGCGCACCTGAAGGAGCGTTCCGCACGCCTGGGCGAGACCGTGGGGCGCGGCGAGCCCATCGGCAGCATCGGCACCGCGAACGGCCATTATCTGGCGCACCTGCACTTTGAGGCCATTCCCTCCCTCTGCGTGGAGGCCGGCATGCCCGCGTACGCCCCCCAGGGCACCATGAACCGCATCGACCCGCAAGAGCTGATGCAGAAATACCCTGCACCGAACTTCCCGGACCCGTACGGCGCGGTGCGATTGCTGCGCAAGCGCGAGGCCGGGCAAGCCGAGCCCGCCGCGGCTCCTGCAGAACCCCTTCCCGAGGGCGTGGCCCCCGTCAATCCCACCCAATTCCTGTAATCCGTCATGAAACGCAACCTCCTTCTTTTCATTGTCAGTTTCATCATTGCCGCAGCAGTGTGCGGCGGCGTGTACCTCCTGCTCCAGAAGCAGGAGGAGGCCAAGCAGCGACAAGCTGCCGAGCAGGCGCAGCAGCAGACGCCAGCCGAGCAGCCCGTGCAACCCGAAGAGCCAGCGCAACCCGTCGCCACGCCCGAACCCCAGCCCCAGCCCGAACCGGAGCCTCAACCTGAACCTGAACCCCAGCCGCAACCCGCCGCGGAAGTGCCGGGCTCCCAGGCTGTGGTGCAGGCGTTCGTGGAGGCCGTGCAGCGCGGCGACACCGCGGCCGCGCGCGGCATGATAGGCGGCATAATAGGCGGCGCGGAGGTGACGGACGCCACCATCGCGGGCCTGTGCATGGTGTTCGAGGACGGCGCGTACTCCCTGCGCGCCACCAACCCCATCCGCAACACCTTTGAGAACGACTCCCACTCCGGCTACCTTGTCTACGTCACCCCGCAGCAGGGCAACGCCGCCAAGCCCGGCCTCATCGGCGTGGATCTTGCCAAGGTGGACGATGCCTGGCGCATCACCCACGTCTCCCTGGATTCCCTGCTGAGCAGCTACGAGGACCGCGGCACGGAGGAGGCCGGGCACTACTTCCCGCTGGTGAAGAACCCCAAGGGCGGTGACTCGCTGGCGCTGTTCTTCGCGTTCGACGACGCCACGCTCACGCCGCGCTCGCTGCGCCAGCTGGAGATTGTGGCCGGCCTGCTCAAGGAGAGCCGCCGCAAGCTGGACATCTCCGGCCACACGGATGACGTGGGCACGGCGGAGTACAACCAGAAGCTCTCCGAGAAGCGCGCCGCCGCCGTGCGTGACGCCCTGGTGTCCTTCGGCGTGGACGCCGCGCAAATCTCCACGCGCGGCATGGGCATGAGCCAGCCCCGCCGCACCTACTCCAACCAGGATTCCGAGGAGCAAATCGACACCGCCCGCGGCGAGAACCGCCGCGCGGAAATCTACCTCGATTTCGAGTAGCCGATGCAATTCCCGCCACAGGGACCCGCCCACGACTACGCCGCGGAGCTCAACGAGGAGCAGTTCCGCGCCGTCACCACCGCCGCGCGCCGCGCCCTGGTGATTGCCGGCGCGGGCAGCGGCAAGACCCGCACGCTCACCTACCGCGTGGCGTACCTGCTGGAACAAGGTGTGCCGCCGTGGCGCATCATGCTGCTCACCTTCACCAACAAGGCCGCGCGAGAGATGCTGACGCGCGTGGCTGACCTCACCGGCACGGACGCGCATTCCCTCTGGGGCGGCACCTTCCACTCCATCGCCTTCCGCATCCTGCGCCGCCACGCAGAGCGCTTGGGCTACCTGACGGGCTTCACCATCTTCGATTCCGACGACCAGAAGGCCCTCATGAAAAACCTGGTCAAGCAGCACGCCGGGAGCATGAAGAAGAGCGACCGCTTCCCCAAGGCGGAAATCCTGCTCGGCCTATACAGCCTGGCCGTCAACACCGCGGACGACTGGCGCCACGTCCTCCACACCCGCTACCAGGGCTACGACCGTTTCGAGGACACCTTCGCCACCATCTTCGAGGACTACGCCAAACGCAAGCAGGCGCTCAACGCCATGGATTTCGACGACCTGCTCACCAACCTGCTGCGCCTGCTGCAGGAGTGCGAGGACGTTCGCGACGACCTGCAGGGCCGCTTCCAGCATGTGCTGGTGGACGAGTACCAGGACACCAACACCATCCAGGACCAGATAGTGGCGCTGCTGAGCGGCGGTGAGGATGCCTCTCTCATGGCCGTGGGGGACGATGCGCAGAGCATCTACTCCTGGCGCGGCGCGGATGTGCGCCACATCCTGCGCTTCCAGGACACCTACCCGGATGCCGAGGTGTACCACATCACCACCAACTACCGCAGCGTGCCCGCCATCCTGGACATCTCCAACGCCGCCATTGCGCTCAACGAGAACCAGATTCCCAAGGAGCTGCACGCCGCGCGCCCCTCAGGTGCCATGAAACCCGCCATCATCATGGCCCCGGACAACCACCGCGAGGCCGAGAGCGTGGCTCGCCGCATCGACGAACTGATGGGCGGCGGCATCCCCGGCAAGGACATAGCCGTGCTCTATCGCGCCCACTTCCACTCGCTGGATGTGCAGATGGAGCTCTCCCGCGCCCACATCCCCTTCCGCATCACCAGCGGCCTGAGATTCTTTGAACAGGCTCACGTCAAGGACGTGGTGGCCTTCCTGCGCCTCCTCTCCAACCCGCGGGATGAAATCGCCTTCCGCCGCATCGTGGCAACCTTCCCCGGCGTGGGAGATGTCACCGCCGGCAAGATGTGGGCTGCCTGGCACGCTTGCGTGGAACAGTGGATGGCCGCGCACGACGGCGCCGCGCGCATCTCAGAGCCGCATTCCAAGGTGATGGAGAAGGCCGCCGTGCCGCCCAAGGTGCGCCCGTTCTGGCAGGGTTTCCTCACGCTGATGGACTCCCTGCACCCGGACGACCACACCCTGCTGCCGCCGGAGCTGGTGCATGCCGTGCACCAGTACCTCACCCCCTACCTGCACGCCGCCTATGAGAACTACGAGGAGCGCGAGGAGGACATCGCGCAGCTCGCCCGCACCGTCGGCGAGGAGGAGGACCTGGAGGCCTTCCTCTCCCAAATCGCCCTGCTCAGCGAGGTGGACAAGGACGCCCCCGTAGACGATGACGACTGCGTGACCCTCAGCACCGTCCACCAGGCCAAGGGTCTGGAGTGGAAGGTGGTCTTCATCATCTTCCTGGCGGACGGCATGTTCCCGCACAGCCGCGTGCTGGAGAGCGGCGACGAGGATGCCGTGGAGGAGGAAACACGCCTCTTCTACGTGGCCGTTACCCGCGCGCAGGACCAGCTCTACATGAGCTTCCCCCGCTTCAACGGCCGCAGCTACGACTCCATGCGCTGCGCCCCCTCACGCTTCCTGGTGGCCCTTCCCCAAGAGCTTGTGGACCTCTGGCAAGACTAACAATCCCTTTTCAAAACTATGAGCGATATCCAATGGAACAGCGTTCCCGTGAACGATGATGAAAAGCCAACCGTCAGCAGGGCGGACCTGCGTGAAATGGTGCGCGACCTCGACCCCGACGAGTATGATGACGACGTGCGCGCCTTTCTGGACGGCCTGATGGGCGACACGCCCGACGACGAGCTGAACAAGGCCGCCACCCTGCTGCTGCAGGACGAGGTGGACCTGCCGCCGACGATGGCGGCGCACGGCGTGGAGCCGGACATGCCGCTCATTGAGCTGCTGCTCTCCTGCGGCGCAGATGTGAACGCGCGAAATGCCTACGGCCAGCCGCCGCTGCACCTCGCCGCCCACTACGGGTATGAGGATATCGTTGACCGCCTGCTGGCCGCCGGTGCGGATCTTCGCACCAAGAACGCGCAGGGGCGTTTCACCGCCCAAGTGGCCGCCACCCCCGCTCTCGCCGCCAAGCTGGAGCCTCCCCACAGGGAAGAGGACGATGCCCCCCTGCCCCCGGAAATCGAGGACGCCGACATCGAACCCGAGGACGGCGACGACCACCATCACCACTGCGATTGCGGCCACCTCCACGGCAAGTGACGGCCGATTTCCTCCACGCTCTGCCGCACCATAACAAAAATGCCTTGCGCCGACGCGCGCGTGATGTATACTGGAAGGCATGAGCGAGGACTTTTCTGCCATTGAAGAGAAGATGCAGGGCGTGGGGCTTTCCCGCGCGGCAATTGAGGCGTTCCGGCACAGTGTGCGCGTGCTCACCTCCAACGAGTCCATGCTGATAGCGGAGGACGAGATTGCGCCCGCGGAAGGTGTGGAGGATTGGGAGAATTTGGTGGCGCAAACCGCGCCCGCAGATGCCGCCATGCTCCAGCAGACCGTGGTGGTGAAACTCAACGGCGGGCTTGGCACCAGCATGGGGCTGCAGAAGGCCAAGAGCCTGCTGGAAATCAAGCCCGGCGTGACCTTCCTGGATCTCATCGTGCGGCAGGTGCAGAGCCTGCGGCGCCAGGCGGGCTGCCATGTGAACCTGCTGCTCATGGACTCCTTCTCCACGTCGGACGACACCATGGCCTACCTCTCCCGCTACGCGGAGGACGGCTTTGCAGACCGCGCGAACGTGGAAATGCTTCAGAACCGCGTACCCAAGCTCACGGTGGACACCCTGCAGCCCGCGGCGTTCCCCTCCAACCCGGATTTGGAGTGGTGTCCGCCCGGCCACGGCGATATCTACCCCGCGCTGGTGGGCTCCGGCTGGCTGGACAAGCTGCTGGCAGCAGGCGTGAAGTACGCTTTCGTGTCCAACTCTGACAACCTGGGGGCGCAGATGGACACGCGCTTCCTGCGCTGGTTTGCGGAGAGCGGCGCCCCCTTCGTGATGGAGGTGACGCGCCGCACGGAGGCCGACAAGAAGGGAGGCCACCTGGCCACCCGCAAGGCGGACGGCCAGCCCATCCTTCGAGAGGTGGCGCAATGCCCCGCCAACGATGTGCCCGAGTTCCAGGACATCGACAAGCACCGCTTCTTCAACACCAACAACCTCTGGATACGTCTGGACGCCCTCAAGGAATACCTGGACGCCCACGGCGGCGTGATGCCCCTGCCCGTCATCCGCAACGTGAAAACCGTGGACCCGCGCGATGCCGCCACCCCCAAGGTGTACCAGCTTGAAACCGCCATGGGTGCGGCCATCCAGTGCTTCGCCGGAGCCCGTGCCGTGTGCGTGCCGCGCTCCCGCTTCTTCCCGGTGAAAACGTGTTCCGACCTGCTGCTACTGCGCTCGGATGCCGTGGTCATCAACGACGATGGCCGCATGACGCTTGCGCCGGAATGCGGAGGCGTGGCTCCCGTGGTGCTGCTGGATTCCAAGCTGTACAAGCTGGTTGATTCCCTGGATGCGCTGGGTGTGCCCTCCCTCAAGAACGTCAGGCGCCTGGCGGTCACCAAGGCACACCATTTCGCCGATGGCGAGCCCCTTCAAGGAGATGTGGAGATTTAAGGCCCTCTGACACTCGCCCAAGCCTCTCCATGCGAAACGGCGACCTTGACGAAAGGCCGCCGACGGGGTAAAATGCGCGCGGGCGCGTGTGCCCGGGAACATGAACAACCAACTCTACATTTACGATTGCCTGTCGGCCAAGCTCTGGTCGTCGGACGGCGTGTTCATGACCATCGGCTCGGGTAAGAAAAACACCTTCCGCCTGCCGATGCAGGGGGAAAACGGGGGATCGTTCACGCAAAGGAACGGCGCGTGCCGCTTTTTCCCGCACGGGCATGTTGAAAAGTATTCGCTCAACGGGGTGAGCATGAACACGGACGTGGTGATACGGCCGGAAACCATGTACCTCTTTGTGCTGGATTGCGGGTGTTTCGTGTGCTGGTACGGAGATGCGGTGAACAAGCCGGATTTCGACCAATACGACCCGAACGTGTGGTTCCTGTACAACACGGAGAACCACGAGTGGTACGGCCCGTATGCGCTGGGCGATTTGCCGAATCTGGCACCGGATTTTCCGCCGGACGTGCTGGTGACGTTCCAAGGGCTGGAGAACTGCGCGTTCTACCTGAAGGACATGCTGGCGGTGGCGGTGTTTGCGTCCCGCCTGGAGAAGCGCAAGGCGAACGAATCCGCGGCCGGTGGGGCGCGCGAGCTGCTGTGTCCCATCTGCTGGGAGAAGTTCCGCGAGGGGCAGGAGCTGGCCATCGCCGTGCATCCGGACCTCTGCGGCGACAACATACTGGGAGCGGACGCGATGCTGCGCTTCAAACCCACGGAACGCAACTGGCAGGGGTTGCCCATTGATGCCAAGGGCTCCACATGCTCTCACTACGCATGCCCGCACTGCCACCGCAAACTACCGCCGTTCTTCACCGCCACGCAGCAGCACATGATTTCCCTGGTGGGCGTGCCTGCCGCCGGCAAAACCTACTTTCTGGCGGCGCTGGTGCGCGAGCTGGAGCTGGAGTTCCCGCGTGATTTCGGCATGCCGTTCCGCGACGCGGACCCCGTGGTCAACGAGCCGCTCAACGACATGCGCATGCGGCTCTTCTCAGCCAAGACCCCGCAGGAGGCCTACATCGGCAAGACCCAGCTGCAGGGCCGCCTCTACCACAAGGTGTGGCGCCATGGCGTGTGGGCCAACATGCCCCGCCCGTTCATCTACAACCTCAACAAGGGCGACGAGACGCACTCCATTGTGCTGTACGACAACGCAGGCGAGGATTTCCAGCCCGGGCAGGGCGGCGAGCTGAATCCCGGCAGCCACCACATGGATGTATCGGACGCCATCCTGTTCCTGTTCGACCCCACCGCCAACCCCGGCTTCCGCAAACTACTGGCGGGCAACAAGGACCCGCAGCTGCAGCGCAACCTGTACCCCCCGGGGCGGCAGGCGCTCCTGCTGGCGGAATCGGAGATGCGCATGCGCACCCAGCTGAACGTGGCGCCCGGCAACAAGCTGGACGTGCCGCTGGCCATCATCATCGGCAAGTGCGACACGTGGATGCACCTGCTGGGACCGGAACCGCTTCTGCCCGCCACCCGCAACGGCATGTTCATGCCGGAGCTCATCCAGGCCAACTCGGCACGCCTGCGCCAGTTCCTCTTCGCCATCGCCCCGCACATCTGCACCAACGCGGAGGCCATCTCCTCCAACGTGCGCTACTTCGCGGCGTCGTCCTTCGGCGAGTCTCCCATCGAATTCGCCGACGAGGCCAGCGGCTCCATGCTCATCGGCCCCGCATCCGGGCAAGTGCATCCGTTCCGCGTGACGGACGCCGCGCTGTGGGCACTGAGCTGCGCCGCGCCAGCCCTGCTGCCCAGCGCACAAACCACCTGATACTTTTTTCAACCGCCACCATGCCGCAACAGCTTATCCACACCAGCGCAAGCCACCTGCTGGACCGCAAAGGCTCAGGCTACGGCACGGTGGCGCGCAGCGAGGAGATGACGCGTATCCTGCGCGACAAGCTGACCGCGCTGAGCGGGTACCGCGAGGTGGCATGCCGGGAGCTGCGCGGGGCGCAGTACGCGTACCGCGTGCTGGAAGACCACGGCGCCGCCCACCACGTGCTCACCCGCGTGCAAACATGCGGGGCGGACTACTCCGGCCGCGCGTGCCACATTGCACACCACCTCATCCTCACCGCCGGGGAAGCGGAGGCCATGCGGCGGCACCCCGCGCGCCCCACGCCCGCCGGCATCATGCTGGCCATGGAGAAGCGCGGGTTATGGCGTTGCTGCTGGAACGGCGAACCAAGTTTCTTAACGGGCGTTCCCGCGTTCTGTGCAGACGACATGCCGGACGCCACCGCCCAGCCCACGTGGAAGCGCATGACCGGCCACAAGGGCAACGCGCGCGCATTCTGCCTGCCGCAATATGTAGGGAACTGCGTGCTGCTGGTGCTCCCCGGAACGGAGGGGGCAGACATCCTGCGCCTGCTGCATGAGGGAGACTGGCTCACATGCCGGCGCGGCTGGGGGCACACCTTCACCACGGCGGCAGAGGACACAGACTCCTTTGCCGACACGCAGCGCATGGCGTGCACGGCCGCGGCGCAGGGCATCATTATGCGCGCGCGCCAGGCGGGGCACCCCATCCTGGACATCACGGAAAACCTGGAGCTGCCGGAAGCTCCCCACCCCCATGAAGAGCCATGAGCAGGAGACGCCCAGACCCCGCCATGCACGCCCTGCGGCAGCACATAGCCGCCGGTGACATGGAGTCCGCGCGCGGCGTGCTCGTGGAGATGCTTCGCAAGAACCCCGGCAACCAGCGGGCCCGCGCCGAGCTGGAGAGGCTGGACGCCGGACTGCCGCTGCACAGCGAGGAACGCAGCCGCGAGCGCGAGAACGCCAAGGGCGAGCAGAACCAAGAGCGCCTGGCCGCCATGCTGCAGGAGTTTACCAAGGACCCGCAGATATTCTCACAGTGGGACGACCTCCAACTGCACCGCGCCAAGAAGGAGCTCGCGCGCCGCATGAAATATGCGGGCAGCTCGCTGGAAAGCGCGGACCGCAGGGTGGCCACACAATCCAGGCAGGCTCTCTCCCGCGAGCTCGCGCGCCGGGCCAAGCCCATGCGCCGCCTGCTGACCCTTGCCGCATCCATCGCGGGCGGCGTGGCGCTGGTCATTGTCATCGGCATGCTGATGGCCAACCACGCGGAGCGCGCCGCCGTGCGCCTGAACGAATGTCTGCGCAACGGCGACTCCGCGGAGCTTGCCACTTGCCTGAAGGCCTGTGATACACAGATGAACCGCCAGTTCTGCAAGCGCCTTCCCATGCTCATCACCGCCGCGCAGGCGCGGCTGAAGCGCGAGCAGGCGGACATCGACGACCTCACCGCGCTCTTCCGGAAAATCGAGAAGGGGGAAAGCTCCATCACCGAGCTGGGGCCCATCCGCCGCATGGAAATCGAGCATACGCTCACCACACTGCCCAAGGCCGCGCAACACCTCACCGACACCTGGAACAAGTACTGCCGGGAGGAACAGGAGCAGCTCGCCTCCCAGCGCTTGCAATACGTGCAAAAACTGGCGCGCCCCCTGCCCCCCATGGTGACACCGAGCGTCAACCTGCAGGAGGACGCACAGAAACTGGAGGAACTGCGCGCGGATTTGCAGGAGCGCTGCCTCATCTTCGCAGACGCACACTCCTCCCAACAGCTCGACGAGGAACTGATCCGCCCCGCGCAGGACGCCCTCAAGCAGGTGAACGCCCTGCTGCAGGAGAACAGGCATTTGCAGGACGACCTCTCCAAGCTGGCCACCGCACGGGACTATGACAGCTACCGCAAGCGCCTGCAGGCCATCACCCCCAAGCTGTACACCGTGCTCACGCCCGCGCTGGAGACCGCCAAGGCCCTGCCAGACCACAGCACCGTGCTGTGGGAGGTGCGCTCGCACGGGCGAGACATCCCGCAAACGCAGCTGCAAGCCGCACGCCAAACGCTTGTCCTGGGCGGTCCCTCCATCACGCCGGAAGCCCCGGCATCCGCAGAGGAGACGCGGATTGCAGAGGAGCTGCTGGGTGCGCCCGCCCTGCGCACGCCGCTGTATGCCGTCACCAACGAGACGGGCGAGGTGAACTACACCGAGCAGGAACCCACGGTAAAGGACGGCAAGGTGCATTTCAAGCGCACCCTGCTGGATCCCGCCAAGCCCACCGGCTCCGGCGACAAGGTGGAGTGGCCCAACCCGCACTGGGTGAAGATGCACCGCATCGATCCCTCACTGCTGGCGCAACAACTGAACACGGACGACCGCGCAACGTTCCTGGGCAGCCTGCACTACGGGCGGGCGCTGGAGGGAGTGCTGCGGAGCCGAGCCCCGGAATGCCCGGCGCTGGCACGCGCGTTTGTGTACGACTGCCTGGTGCGCATGATGCACGCGCGGGAGGAGAGGATGCTCACCGGGCTGCCGTACTCCCCCTCCCTGCAGGAAGACATACGCGATTTCGAAGCCGTGAAGGCGCGCTGCGGCGTGGAGCTCACGGGGGACTGCTGGCTGCGGCAATCGGCGGCGCACACACGCGCGGAACGCGAGTTTGCGGACTGGTTTGCCGCGCACAACACGGCATCCTACTCAGCAGAAATGGCGGAAAACTTTGCCAGTTTCATGGCGGTGCGCCCGCGGTTCTGCGGATTCGTAACGCCCAACGGCCACACGCGGCTGAGCCGCAAGCCGAAACCGGGCGAGCAGATTTGGTACATGACGGCGGACGGCATATCCACCACGCGCAACGGAGAGGACCTGGAGGACGCCGTTCCCTTCTCCCCCCTCTTTGTTGCGGAGAAAGCCGCCGCAGAGCAAAAGCAACAAAAGTAGCATTGCCATGAAGGTAGCCCTGATATCCGACATCCACGACCACGCGGCCAACCTGGTGCAGGCACTGGGACTGGCGGAGGCGGCGGGCTGCACACACCTCATCTGCCTGGGCGACATGGTGCACAGCGGCACGTTCCGCACGCTGCGGCTCTCCTGGCCGTTCGGCATAGATTTGGTGTTCGGCAACAACGAACGCGAACGGCGTTTTTTCGAGCAAATGGCTGCGCAGTTCCACAACACCACACTGCACGGCGACAGCGGCGAGGTGGAACTGGACGGGAGGCGCATCTATTTCACCCACCTGCCGGAGCGCGCGCAAAACGCGCTGTCGGCAGGCTGCTTCGATGCCGTGTTCTTCGGCCACACGCACCAGGCGTTCAACCATACGTTCGGGCGCACGCTGGTGGCCAACCCCGGTGAAATCACCGGGCGCGCCGGAAAGCCGTCCTACGGCATATACGATACGGCGGACAACACCGTGAGCATCCATCCCTTCTGATGCACTACCAGATCTACAGCCTGGACGCCCTGCCCGCTGCCGATGCGGCAGATGCCGCGCTCCTGGATACCGTGGAGAAAGAGGCGTACGCACGCCGGGGGGCAAGCTATCTAGCGGAGCGCATGCTGCTGCGCCGCGAGCTCTCCCGCCTGAGCGGCGTGCCGGTGCAGGATGTGCACTTCACCTACAACGCCAACGGAAAGCCGGAGTTTGCGCCGCAGCCGTTCAGCCTCTCCCACTCCGGGGACTGCCTCTGCCTGGCCTTCCACCACCACGCCGTGGGCGTGGACGTGGAGCGCGTGCGCCCGCGCAACTTCGCACGCCTCGCTCCGCACTTCATGGCAGGGCAACAGGCGCTGGCATTCATTGGGAGGGGATGTCCCATGGATGAATTCTATGCATGCTGGTGCGCGGCGGAAGCCTTGGTGAAATGCGCCGGCGGCAGCATTTGGCACGCGCGTAAAAGCTATCCTTTCCTGTACGAAAACGCAAGCATCGCCCCGCAGTTCACCCCGACGCCCACCGTGGAGCTTTTTTCACCCGCACCCGGTTATGCGGGTGCCGTGGCTTTTCTGCCCTGAAAACTGACTTTGCGAGCGCACGGCCTTGCATGATAGGTTTTCAAGCACTTGGCGCAAAGTTTTTTTGCATTCAAAAATCGGCTGAATTTAGCCATTTTTTATCACAACCACGCATTCTCTAGCACTTACAGGAAATTTTATACTTGTCCATCATCAGAAGCCTGATACAATTTGAACAAGTTCATTCGTAACAACCAACCATCACGCACATGAACAAAGCACAATTAATCAAAGTGATTCGTGAAGAGCTAGGCCCCGATGCTTCCAAGCAGGACGCAGCCCTCGCACTCGATGCTACGCTGAACGCCATCAAGAAGACCGTTGCACGCGAAAAAGTGCAAATTGTCGGCTTCGGCACCTTCGAAACCAAGTTGCGTGCTCCCCACAAGGGCCGCAATCCCCGCACCGGAGAGGTCATCCAGGTTCCCGCCAGCCGCTCCGTTACCTTCAAGCCCGCCGCAGCCCTCAAAAAGGGCTGATGGCAGCACTACACTTCCATCCCTTCCAATGCCCGCCCGGCGTGATGCCGGGCGGGCAAATTCGTTTGACGAAGGCGCATGGGGCAGGTAGAATGGAGGCATGAACAAGACAGCGCTTTCTACACTTCTGTTGACCATCGGCCTACCCCTGGGAGCAGCAACCTATTGCGTGGATCCCGTGAACGGCAATGATGCCGCCAAGGGCGATGAAACCGCACCGTGGAAAACCTACGCGCCGGTGAACAAGCTGGAGCTGCAGCCGGGGGACGTAGTGGTGACCAGCCCCGGCAAGATTGTGACCACACTGGCCCCCAAGGGCAGCGGCAGCTCTGAAAAACCCATCCGCCTCGTCTTCAAACCGGGGCGCTACGAGTGGCAGGCCGCCACGCTGGACGGCCGCAAGCTCATGCTCTCCAACACGAACGACCGCCCGGACGACGAGAAGAAGCTGGGCATCGAGCTGGCAGGCGTGCAGCACTACCGGCTGGAGGGCAACGGGGCGGACATGATCTGCATCGGCAAGATGATCATGGTGCATTTCGAGAACAGCCACCACATCATCGTGAAGGACATGAGCTGGGACTATGCGCGCCCCACCGTCTCCGAGTACACCGCCGTGAGCGTGGGCGAACATGAGGCCGTGTTCACCATCCACCCGGACAGCCGCTACCGCGTGCAGGACGGCAAGCTCACCTGGGTGGGCGACGGCTGGGAGCTGCCCGCGGGCATCCATGTGCAGCAGATGGTGCGCGAGCCGCGGCTGGAGGTGTGGCGGGAGGGCCCCACGCTGGCGCAGGGCACGGTGGAGGAGATTGAGCCCAACAAGGTGCGCGTCACCTACGACCAGAACCCCGGCTACCGCGTGGGCACCACCTACCAGGCCCGCAGCACCGTGCGCGAGTGCGCCGGCATGTTCGCCGACCACAGCAGCGACATCACCTACGACAACGTGCACCTCTACTTTGTGCACGGCATGGGCTTCCTCTCACAGATGAGCAAGGACATCTTCTTCCAGGACGTCTCCGTGGCCCCGCGGGAGGGCAGCGGACGCACCTGCTCCGCGTGGGTGGACATGCTGCACTTCTCCGGCGTGGGCGGCGATATCAGGGTGGAGAAGTTCTTCTTCTCCGGCGCACACGATGACGCCATCAACGTGCACGGCATCCACATGCGCATTGTGAAAATCCTGGATCCCACGCACGTGCGCATGCGCTTCATGGAGCGCCAGACCTGGGGATTCCCCGCCTACCACGCGGGGGACGAGGTGGACATCATCGACGCCCAGAGCATGCTGCCGCGCGGCACCACCAGGGTGGTGGCGGCCAGGATGCTGGAGGACCCGCACGAGATGGAGCTGGAGCTGGCGGACCCGCTGCCGGAGGGCACGGTGGAAAACTCCGATGTGCTGGAGAACGTGACGTACACGGCCTCACTCACCGTGAACGACGGCGATGTGCAGCTCATCCCCACCCGCGGCTTCCTCATCACCACGCGCAAGCCCGTGAGCGTGACCCAGGTCCGCTTCCTCAACACCCACATGCACGCCATCCTCGTCTCCGATGACGCCAGCGGCTGGTACGAGTCCGGCATGGTGCGCGACCTCACCATCCTCAACTGCGTGTTCGACCACTGCGCGGAGCCCGTCATCAACATCTTGCCGGAGAACAGGGTGCACAAGGGCGCCGTGCACAGCGGCATCAAGATTATCAACAACACGTTCAACCTCAAGGGCAACAACGCCATCAACCTCAAGTCCACCAAGGACGTCATCATTCTCCGCAACGCGTTCAACAAGCCCGGAACCGCACAGGACTTCACCACCCAAAAGGACACAGAAAACGTCCAGTTCAAATAAACCATCCACCACCATGAGCGACCGCATCAACGTCCGCAACCCCAATGAAATCTCCAAGCTGCGCAAGGCGGGGGAGGTTTCCGCACGCATCCTGATGGACCTCATGCCCATCATCAAACCCGGCATCACCACCAAGGAGATAGACGACTACGCCGCCGAACTCTTCAAGCGCGAGGGCTGCGGCAACGCCTTCCTCGGCTACGGCGGCTACCCCGGCCAGCTCTGCATCTCCGTCAACGAGGTGGTAGTCCACGGCATCGGCGACAACCGCGTCATCCACGACGGCGACATCGTGAGCCTGGACGTCGGGGCCATCGTGGACGGCTGGTACGGCGACAACGCCATGACCGTTCCGGTGGGCAACGTGAGCGAGGACGCGCTGCGCCTGCTGGCGGTGACAGAGGAGGCCCTCTTCCGCGGCATCGAGCAGGCGAAGCAGGGCAACCCGCTCAGCGAGGTCTGCGGCGCCATCGAGGACTTTGTGAAACCCTTCGGATTCGGCATTGTGCGGGACTATGTGGGGCACGGCGTGGGACGCCACCTGCACGAGGACCCGTCCATCCCGAACTACCGCCCGAACTATCCCCTGCCCCGCCTCAAGCGCGGCATGATTTTGGCCATCGAGCCGATGATCACGCTGGGTTCTTTCCGCGTGAAGGTGCTGGATGACGACTGGACCGCCGTGACCACGGACGGCTCCTGGGCCGCGCATTTCGAGCACACCGTGGCCGTGGGCTCCCACGGCGGCGACATCCTCACGGAGCGCCCGCGCATCGCCCTGCCGGAACAGCTGGGCATCACCCTGTGAACGGTCGCATCATGAAGGCGCTGCTTCCGTGGGGGATGATGCTCACCGCGCTGCCGAGCCTGGCGGGCGCGGTGTTCGGCCCGGGCGTGTGCTACGATGTGGGCAAGGGCTCGTACAGCGCGGACGCCCGCGTGAAGGACACGCCCGACACCGTGCTGTGCTGGGCGGCATCCTCGGCCAACCTCATCCAGTACTGGCAGGACACCTACCTCAAACCGCACGCGCAGCCCAACACACCCAACGGCATGAACGCCAAGGTGTACGGAGAGCCACAGGGCACGCGCTACCTGAACGTGTACGAACAGTTCCTCAAATCATCCACGGGGGACTCCGGAGGTTTCCAGGCAGACGCGCTCAACTGGTGGTTCCAGAACGCCCCCATGAAAGAGCTGGGCGGCAAGGAGGCATACTATTCCATCTTCGATGCACAACCCGCCGCTGCGGAGGCCCGCAGCTACCTGATGGAGGAACCCACGCTGGCGCAGTTCCGCGAGATGCTGGAGAAGGCCTTCCGCTTCAAGGGGCAGGCCGCAGGGCTGTACGTGTGGCAGATCAACCGCAAGGAGCGCCCCGGCACCATGCCCTCCAAGAGCCGCTTCCACGCCATCACCTGCTGGGGGTATGAAACCAATGCATCAGGCGAGCCCTCCGCGCTCTACCTCTCGGATTCCGACGACCGCACCTTCGGCGTTTTCATGGTGCATGTGGACCGCCGAGAGATACACGACCCATTTTCCGGCATGAGCTATCCGTCCATCGTATTCTACACGGATGACGAGGTGGACGGCTACCAGCCCGGCGAGTACGAGCCCAACCTGCACTCCGCCTGTGCCCTCCTTACGCCTGAGAGCGTGGCGAAACCGCGTTCCAAGCCCAATGCCACCCCCGCAGAGGCCGCGCAGAAGAACACGCTGCTGCCGGCCGGCACCAAACTCGATTCGGACCTTCTGGTGGGCAATGGAAAAAACAGCGTGCTCCTGCACGCGGAAAAGCTGAAGATGGATGCCGCCCTGCGCATCAGCGGCGGCAGTTTGGCATCCGTGGACGCACTCTCCGCACGGCAGGTGCAGAATGACGGCAAACTCTACCTCCACGGCGGAGCCAACGCCCCGGGCAACGTACAGAACAAGGGCTACCTGGAATGCGTGGGGGCCGACAGCATCACGCTGCAGGGATGCGACAACTCCGGGAGGCTCGCCCTGCGCGGCAACAAGGCCGCCAAGGTGAAAGACGGCGATTTCCGCAACAGCGGCACGCTTCTTCTCTGCGGCAAGGCCGGCATCAGCTTTGACAAAGCCGCGCTGGATTCCACCTCCGGCACCGTTCTGCTGGGCCAAGACGCCAACGGCTGCACGCCCACCGAGCTGCGCTTCACCGATGCCGAAAGCCGCACGCTCTCCATCATATCCGCCCCGAACGCCGTGGGTGAGCTTCACAACGTGCGCATCACACCCACCGCCATTGAAGGCAACGGCTCCAACGCCGTTCTCCGCCACGTCAAAATATCCGGCAATCCCAAGCTGGTCAACGTGCGGCTGGAACCCTAGCGGAGAAAAAGAGTGCGCGCCTGTTCCCATAGAACAGGCGCGCTCACATAAACGCTGCGGGCAGGATTATGCCGCCGGGCTGTCGCCGATGACGGGTGCCAGGGCTTCGCGCAGAGCGGCGGAACCGTAGTAGTCGCTGTCGTTCAGCATGGTGATGATGAGCGGCAGGGCCTCCGTGGCAGGTTCATCCTGCAGCATCTTCAAGGCTTCCTGAAGCAGGGCATCATCCACCTCCACATCCATCTTCTGGCTTTCCTCCTGCAGGAGGACCATGCGCTCCACCACCTCCTTGACCTTGGGGGCGGCGGCATCGGCGGAGGCCTTGTCCTGCACAAGGACGAGGGCATCGCGCAGCTCGCGGATGCAATCCAGCTGCTTGCGGGCGTTGCCGAGGACGTTTTCGCGCACGGAGGCCGCCTCTGCAGCGGCGGGAGTGGCGGGTGTTTCAGCGGCCACGGCGCTGCCAAGCGGCATGAGCGCGGCGCACAGGATAAGAATGAAGCTCTTCATGGCGAATCAGTTCTTTTTGCAGAAATCCTCCAGGCGGTCCAAGCCCTCCTTGAGCACGTCCAGGGAGGTGCAGTAGGAGATGCGGATGGCGTGGTCGTTGCCGAAGGCGATGCCGGGCACGGCTGCCACCTTGTAGCGCTCCAGCAGCTTCTCGCACAGCTCAAGAGAGCCAATGCCCAGCTCCGTGGTGTCGATGAAGAAGTAGAAGGCGCCCTTGGGCTCCACCACCTTGATCTTCGGCATCTTGCTCAGGCGGTCGTACACGTACTGGCGGCGGAAGTCGTATTCCTCGCGCAGGTCGGCGATGAAGGTCTGTTCCCCCTTGAGGGCCTCAATGGCGCCGTACTGGCAGAACGTGGTGGCGTTGGACGCCGTGTGGTCCATGCTGAGCTTGATGGCCTGGGCAATCTCCGCGGGAGCGGCGGTGTAGCCGAGGCGCCAGCCGGTCATGGCGTAGGACTTGGAGAAGCCGTTGACGGTGATGGTGAGGTTGTAGAGCTCCGGGCTGAGGGCGGCGATGGAGACATGCTTGGCATCGCCGTAGACGAGGTGCTCGTAGATTTCGTCGGCCAGGATGAGGATGTCCTCTTCCACGGCGATTTCACCGATGGCGCGCAGCTCCTCCTCGGAGTAGACGGCACCGGTGGGGTTCTGGGGGGAGTTGATGATGATGAGCTTGGTACGCGGGGTCATGGCGTTCTCAAACTCTTCCGCCGTAATCTTCCAGCCGTTCTCGGGCTTCGTCTCCACCAGCACCGGGGTGCCGCCGCAAAGCTGAACCATGGACGGGTAGCTCACCCAGTACGGGGTGGGGATGATGACCTCGTCGCCGGGGTTGATGACGGCGCGCAGGGCCGCGTACACTGCGGGCTTGGCGCCGGAGGTCACGCAAATCTGGTCGATGCCGTACTCCAGGCCGTTGTCCTTCTTGAGCTTGGCGGCAATGGCCTCGCGCAGGGCGGGAAGGCCGACGGAGGGGGTGTACTTGGTTGCGCCTTCGTTGAGGGCCTTGATGGCGGCCTGCTTGATGTTTTCCGGGGTGTCCTTGTCGGGCTCGCCGCCGGCGAGGCCGAACACCTGTTCGCCGCGGGCCTTCATTTCCTTGGCCTTGTTGGTGACAGCAAGAGTGAGGGAGGGCGTGAGGGAAGATGCGTACTCTGAGATGAAATCCATGGAAGGAGCTATGTTAGATGTTGATAAAGACAGATAGATACTGCGGCGTGCGTACCGCGCGCCGCACGCGAGTATACCCCCGGATGGCACAGATGGCAAGACATTTCTGCGTGCGCCCAAGAGAAACAAAGCGCTCCCACGCACGCGGGAAAACTGCATGCCGCGATTGCGTGGAGTTATGCCGCAACACATGTTTGACGCTGTCAGGGGTGCAGTGCTATATTCACGTTTCCAGAACACCATGGGCAAGACTCTTTACAGGAAGGTATGGGAGGCGCACAGCGCCGGAATTCTGCCGGACGGGCGCACGCAGTTGTTTATCGACACGATGTACCTGCACGAGGTGACATCACCGCAAGCGTTTGCGATGCTGCGGGAGCTGGGGTTACCCGTGCTGCATCCGGAGCGCCTGTTCGCCGTGCCGGATCACATCATCCCCACGGACGACCAGACAGAACCCTACGCGGACCCCCGCGCGGCGACCATGCTCAACGAGCTGCGCCGCAACTGCCGCGACAACAACATCCGCCTGTTCGACCTGCCGAGCGGCCAGCAGGGCATCGTCCACATGGTGGGCCCGGAGCTGGGCATCTCCCAACCCGGCATGACCATTGTGTGCGGCGATTCCCACACCGCCACGCACGGGGCCGTGGGAGCCGTGGCCATGGGCATCGGCACCACCCAGGTGCGCGACGTGCTCGCCACGCAGACGCTTGCCATGTCGCCGCTGAAGGTGCGCGCCGTTCGGGTGGAGGGCAAGCTGCGCCCCGGCGTGACCGCCAAGGATGTGGCGCTGCACATCATCAACCGCCTGGGCGCGGACGGCGGCCTGGGCTACGCCTACGAGTTCGGCGGCTCCGTCATCCGCGACATGGAGATGGACGGCCGTCTCACCGTCTGCAACCTCGCCATCGAGGGTGCCGCACGCTGCGGCTACATCAACCCGGATGAAAAGACCTTTGAATACCTCAAGGGGCGTCCCTACGCGCCGAAGGGTGCGGAGTGGGAGGCCGCCGTGGCCCGCTGGAAGGCCATTGCCAGCGATGCCGACGCCGAGTACGACGACATCGTCACCATCGATGCCGACGACATCGAGCCGACCGTCACCTGGGGCATCTCGCCGGATATGAGCATCGGCATCAACGGCAGCATCCCCGCACCGGAGGATGCCGCGGACGACGAGACGCGCAAGGCCCGCACCGCCGCGCTGGAATACATGAAGCTGCAGGCGGGACAACCCATCAAGGGCTTGCCGGTGGACGTGGTGTTCATCGGCTCCTGCACCAACGGGCGCATCTCCGACTTCCAGACAGTTGCTCCGCTGCTCAAGGGACGCCATGTGGCGGAGGGCATCCGCGCGCTCGCCGTGCCGGGTTCCCAGATGACCGCCCGCCAGTGCGAGGAGGAAGGCATTGCCGACATCTTCCGCGCCGCCGGGTTCGAGTGGCGCCTGGCCGGCTGCTCCATGTGCCTGGCCATGAACCCCGACAGGCTGGTGGGCGACCAGGTGTGCGCCAGCACCAGCAACCGCAACTTCAAGGGCCGCCAAGGCAGCCCCACGGGCCGCACGCTGCTGATGAGCCCCATCATGGCCGCCGCAGCAGCCGTCACCGGGCGCGTGTCCGATGCGCGCGAGGTCTTCCCCTCCATCGTTTCCAACTCCTAACCCGTTTTTCCACCGTGGCACTCGCTAAGATCATCACCATTACCGGCAAGGCCGTTCCCGTTCCGGGCGCGGACATGGACACCGACCGCATCATCCCCGCACGCTTCCTGAAGTGCATCACCTTCGACGAGCTGGCGGGAACCATGTTCTACGATGAACGCTTCAACGCGGACGGCAGTTCCAAGGGTCACCCCATCGATGCCCCGCAGCACCAAGGCGCAAGCATCATCCTGGGCGGTGAGAACTTCGGCTGCGGCTCCTCCCGCGAGCACGCGCCCCAGTGCATCAAGCGCTCCGGCATTCGCGCCATCGTCGCCGTCTCCTTTGCGGAAATCTTCTTCGGCAACAGCTCCGGAATCGGCCTCCCCTGCGTCTGTGCCTCCCCGGAGGACGTGCAGCGCGCCATGGACATCACCTCGCAGCAGCCCGACACGGAATGGCGCGTGGACCTGGAAAGCATGACGCTCAGCTGCCCCGGCACCAGCATTCCGCTGCACATGCCGGAGGAACCGCGCGCCGCCCTCATGCAGGGCCGATGGGATGCCGTGGCAGAGCTGATGAACGCGCAGGAGGCCGTGGAACGCCTGGCCGCCACGCTGCCCCGCGCCACCTGCAACTGATTTTTCCACCCCATGCTCGCGCTTCTCACACCGCTCATTTCCCACGGCGTTATCGACAACACCGTGCGCGACACCGTCACCCTGCAGCTGTGGGGCATTGACGGCGGGGAGCCGCTGGAGTTCCACCTGCATGGCAACTGCCTGCGCGATATCGCCGGCTGCCGCGTCACCTTTGTCAACAAGGGAGCCGCGCCGGAGCGCACCGAGGAGCACCGCGTGCTGCGCACCCTGCGCGACGACCAGCGCATGCCCTATCTGGGCGACATCACGCTTTCCCGCCGCGAGCGGGATTTGGACAACAAGCGCGGCATGTCCAACCTGCTGTCCATCGAGTTCTTCCTCTCGCGTGAGATGCGCGTGCTCATTGAAACGTCGTTGTTCACGTTCGACATCTCACTGCCGCAGTGGAGCATGAGCTGGGAGGAGGCGAATGCACAGGCATTCCTGAACATGGAGGCCCTGCGCGCCCATGTGGAGGAAAACGTGAAACGCTTCCGCAGCGCCGCCTTCAACGACATCAACAACAACGGATTCCCGCCCTGCGACTGGGACTACCGCCTCAACCGCGCGGAGGCTTGCATGAGCATCTACCCCACCATCCGCAGCAAGTACCGCTTCTCCGAGGACGCCTCCAACTCCATCGCCTACGTGATGGACCGCAACGACATCCTGGACCGCCACGCCGCGGAGGACGAGGCTCACCTGCCGCCCGGAGAGACCCGCGAATGGGGCATGCTGGATTTCGTGGAGCCCGCCTACGCGCAGGAGGTGGACCGCGCCATGCACCACCGCCTCTTCCAGACCACCAACCGCCTCACGGACCTGGTGCAGCACCATGTGCTGGAACCCAGCGGCGGGCGCATTTCCGAGGACGGCCAGCGTTTTGTGAACGGGTATTCCGTGCTGGTGTCGCATATTCTTGCCACCATCCTGCTGGTGCGGCAGAGGCAGTTCCCCGCGGAGCTGGCCTTGCGCCGCGCGCGCGCCATCACCGCGCGCCTGCAGATGCTGGCACAGTATGCGGAGAAGCTGGATGCGGCGCCGAAGCTCAGGAACGCGGTGGACGCCCTGCTGGAGCGTCTCGACGAGTTCGTCTCCAAGCTGCAACACTGATTCTTTCTCCATGTACGTGGCCCACGAGAGACGTGCCTACATCCTGCGCCTGCTGGAGCAGCGCGGCTCCCTGCGCTCGTCCGAGCTCGCACAGGAACTCGGCGTGACCGACGAGACCATCCGAACCGACATGGTTGCCATGGAGCGGCAGGGGCTCCTGCGCCGCATGCACGGCGGCGCCACCTACATTCCGCCCACCGGGGGAGATGAGGACGGCGCGCGCCTGGACTGCCAGCTTGCCGATTTGGTGGTGCGGCATTTCTTCAAGGGAGGCAAAACGGTGACGCTGTACATGGACAGCGCCGCCTTCACGCTGGCGCTCTTCACCCGCCACCCCCAATTGAACTGCCGCGTGTACACCGCCAATCCCGCCGTGTTGCACGCGCTCTCACCCGCGCGCTTCACTCAGGAGGTCTTTCTCGTCGGCTCGCGCTTGGACCGCGCCAGCGGCTACCTGGGGGGGCATGCGGATGCCGAGATGGCCTCACAGAAACCGGATTTGGCGCTGCTCTGCCCGCCCTCCGTGACCGCCCCGCAATGCGCCGCCTACCGCCACCCAATCCCCGCGGAATGGGCGGCAGCCGCCTCCCGCCACGCCAAGCGCGGCACGCTCGTTGTTGGCCCCGCCGCCATCTTCAGCGCAGATTCAGGGGCCTACTCCCCTGCCCCGCTGCACAACCACACCTTCATCACGGAAGAAAACCTTCCGCCCGACTTCCAGCCCATCCCCCGCCACACCGTCCCGTACATCGACCCCGCGGATTTGAGCCAGCAGGACAGGTTCGACTACTGATGAAAGAACCCGGTTTTACGATGCAGCCACTTGTGCATCATACCCGCCAGCCTACCTCAACCGCACCCCTGAACGAGGAAAAATTTCCTTGCCTCCACCAAGCATGCGTGGTATAGAGAACACTGCGCCGCGCCGCTGATTATGGGAACCTACACGCCACCGTTTCAACAGACCCACGCCGTCATTGCCCTGCTGGCTGAGATATGCGAGCTGGTTGGCCGCGTGGAGGTGACCCACCGGGATGACATCACGGTACAGCTGAGGCGGCAAAACCAGATTCGCTCCATCCACTCCTCGCTGGCTATCGAGCACAACTCCCTCACCCTCGAACAGGTTACCGCCATCTTGAACGGCAAGAGGGTGCTCGGACCGCCCCATGAAATCCGGGAGGTGCAGAACGCAGCCCAAGCATACGCCATCATGCAATCCCTCAATCCATTGAAAGAGGATGACTTGTTGAAAGCGCACCGCTTCATGATGGACTCCCTCGTCAAAGAGGCGGGCTGCTTCAGGAGCGGCAACGTGGGCGTTGTGGAGGGAAACCGCGTGATTCATCTCGCTCCGCCTGCCCACCTGGTTCCCTGGCAGGTACGCAACTTGTTGGAATGGTACGCAACAAGCGACCTGCACCCGCTCGTCAAGAGCTCTGTCTTCCACTACGAGTTCGAGTTTATCCACCCCTTTGCAGACGGAAACGGACGCATGGGACGGCTTTGGTACACCCTCCTGCTCGCCCAATGGAAACCCTTCTTCGCCTGGCTCCCCATTGAGGAGCTCATCGCCAAGCGGCAACAAGAATACTATCAAGCTCTTCAACTGGCTGATTCCTCCAATGATTCCTCCTGTTTTGTCGTCATGATACTTCAGGTCATCCGTGATGTCCTGCTGGAAATGCCGCTGGCCGACCGACCAAGCACCGACCAAGTACCGACCAAGCTGAACGACTCCGCCCAACGTGCCGTAAACGCCCTGATATCGGCGTTGGGGAACGATACCCTCTCCGCCGCGGAGCTCATGGGGCGCATGGGTTTGACGCACCGCCCGCATTTCCGGCAGCTCTACCTCACGCCGGCGCTTCAAAGCGGTCTGTTGGAGCGCACCATCCCGGATAAACCCAACAGCCCCCACCAACGCTACCGCGCCGCCAAGAAAGGGAGGTAACCAGATATGGGCATTATATGCAACATTGCTTTATCCATTGTCGGCATCATTGGTCTGGCAATATGTTGCGCACATTGCCTTTTTACTGGATATCTCGTTTCCCCATTTTGTATTTGGCCTGTTTTCCAAAACAAAGTGATATGATCACCCCGATATCAAAAGACCGCCCGGATGAACACCGGACGGTCTTGAAAAAGGATGGTGGGGAGAAATCAACTCTCGTCGCACTCGGGCTTGGCAGGTGACGGCTCCTCCTCAGCCTGCGGCTGTTCTGTCTTGGGCTTCTTCTCTTTCTTCTCCTTCTTAACGTTGAAGCGGTTGGCGGCAGCCTGGAAGCCCTCTTTCAGGGCAACGAATGCGGCTTCCTCCGCCTTGGCGAGCGTTTCCTGCAGCAGGGGGCGCTCCTCCGGCGAGAACTTGCCCAGCACGTGGCCAATCATGTCCTTTTGCCCCGGCACGCCGATGCCGATGCGAAGGCGCGGGAACTTCTCCGTGCCCAGGTGGGCGATGAGGGACTTCATGCCGTTGTGGCCGCCCGCGGAGCCGCCCGCGCGCAGGCGCATGGCGCCCACGGGGAACGAGATGTCGTCGTAGACGACGAACACCTGCCCCGGCGTGAACTTGAAATAGCGCATGAGCGGCCCCACGCTCTCACCGGACGCGTTCATGTAGGTCTGCGGCTTGACCAGCAGCACGCCCGGCCCTGCGGCAAGCTCCGCCTTGCGCGCCTTGTCCGCCTTCCACACCGCGCCGAGGCGCGAGGCCAGGCGGTCCAGCACCATGAAGCCCACGTTGTGGCGGGTTTCCGCATACTCGCGGCCGGGATTGCCCAGCCCCACAATGATTTTGATGGTTTCGTCCATGCCTTATGCCTGAGCGCTAGCTAGGGCGAGGTGGCGGTTGAGGGCGTTGAGGTAGGCGCGGGAGGCAGCCTCGATGATATCCGTGGCCGCACCCTTGCCGGAGATGGGGCGTTCGTCCTCCTTATCCGTAAAGCCCACCTTGACGGTCACCTCGCCGAGGGCATCCTGGCCGCAGGAGGTGGCGTGCACGTTGAACTCCACCAGGGAGCCCTTGCTGCGCGTGATACGGTCGATCGCCTTGAAGCAGGCGTTGACGGGGCCGTTGCCGATGGCGCTGTCCGTGAACCTCTTGCCATCCTTCTCCAAGGTGACGGTGGCGGTGGGGCAAGTGTTGTTGCCGGCCAGGAACTGGATCTGGCACATCTTCCACACGCTGTTGTGGGTGTCCAGGGAATCGTTCACCAGGGAGGCAAGGTCGTCGTCGTAGACGAATTTCTTGCTGTCGCCCACCTTCTTGAAACGCTCGAAGAGGTGGGAAAGCTCCTCTTCGGAAAGCATGTGGCCCAGGCGTTCCAGGCGGGCCTTGACGGCGGCGCGGCCGGAGTGCTTGGTGAGCGGCAGCTCCGTGGCGCCCCAGCCCACGTCCGCAGGGTCGATGACCTCGTAGGTTTCGCGCTTGGCGAGGATGCCGTGCTGGTGGATGCCGGAGCTGTGGGCGAAGGCGTTCTCGCCCACAATGGCCTTGGAACGCTGCACCACCATGCCGCTCATGCGGGAGACCACGCGGCTGGTGCGCACAATCTCGCGGGTGTCCAGGTTGTGGGGCTTGTCACCCTTCTTGAAGCCGAGGGCCTCCGGGCGGGTGGAGAGCGCCATGGCCACCTCTTCCAGGGCCACGTTGCCGGCGCGCTCGCCGATGCCGTTGATGGTGCCCTCCACCTGGCGGGCGCCCGCCTGCACGGCCGAGAGCGTGTTGGCCACGGCCAAGCCGATGTCGTTGTGGCAGTGGACGGAAAGGATGCACTTGTCGATGTTGCGCACATGCTTCTTCATGTAGGCAATCATGGTGGCGTACTCGCCGGGGGTGGTGAAGCCCACGGTATCCGGCAGGTTCACCGTGGTGGCACCCGCGTCAATCACCGCCTCCACCACCTGGGCCAGATAGTCCAGCTCCGTGCGGCTCGCGTCCTCGGCGGAGAACTCCACGTCATCCACCAGGCTCTTGGCAAGCTTCACGCCCGCCACGGCCGCGGCCACCACCTCCTCCTTGCTCTTCTTGAGCTTGAACTCGCGGTGCAGCGGGCTGGTGGCCAAAAAGACGTGGATGCGTGCGCGGTCGCCGGCGGGAGCAACCGCCGCGGCGGCCTTGCGGATATCCTGCTCCGTGCAGCGCGCAAGCCCCGCCACGCGGCACTTCTTCACCGTGCGGGCGATGGTGGAGACCGACTCGAAATCACCTTCCGAGGCAACGGGGAAGCCGGCCTCGATGACATCCACCCCCAGCTTTTCAAGCTGGCGCGCCACCTCAAGCTTCTGGCGGAGATTCATGGAGGCGCCGGGGCACTGCTCGCCGTCCCGCAGCGTGGTGTCGAAAAATATAACCTTGTCCTGTTTCATAAGCGTTTCCCTTAGGGGTATGCCCCAAGCATACTCCTCCCCTGCCGCAACTCAAGAAAAAAAATCGCGTTTTGTCATACCCGTCTCGCGCGCGCGCATTAGCGTGCGCGCAAATGCGCGCGCGCGATAGGCGTGGGCCCAATGCGCCCGCCGGCGCGCCTGTTTTTCAATACCGGCGGCTGAAAATAATCTTCCTTCCACCCGAAAAACATAGAAAGGAGGCGGCGCCGCACGGCACCGCCTCCAACAATTCACGATGTGGGTGGAAAATCAGGCTTCCTTCTTCTCAAACACGTACTTGTAGCACAGGCCTGCCAGCACGGCGCCCACAATGGGCATCACCCAGAAGAACCACAGCTGGCCCAGGTACTCGCCCGCGTTCGGCTGACCGATGATGCTCATGATCACATCCGGGCCGGTGGAACGCGCCGGATTCACGGAGGTGTTGGTCACCGGGATGCTGATGAGGTGGATGAGCGTGAGGCACAGGCCGATGGCAATCGGCGCAAAGCCCTGCGGTGCGCGCTTGTCCGTGGAGCCGCAAATCACCATCAGGAAGATGAAGGTGAGCACGATTTCCGCCACAATGCCCGCGCCCATGCTGTAGGCGCCGTCCGGGGAAAGGGCACCGTAGCCGTTGGCCGCCAGCGTGCAGGTTGCCACGTCAAATCCCTTGAAGCCGCTGATGATGGCGTAGATGGCCAGGGAACCCAGGATGGCGCCAATCACCTGGGAGATGATGTAGGGCGCCAGGTCTTTGCCGGGCATGCGTCCGCAGGCCCAAAGGCCGAAGCTCACGGCGGGGTTGAGGTGGCAGCCGGAGATGTGGCCGATGCAGTACGCCATGGTCAGCACCGTGAGGCCGAAGGCCAGTGCCACGCCCACATAGCCGATGCCCACACCGGGCAGGCCGCAGGCGAATACGGCCGCGCCGCAGCCGCCGAATACCAGCCAAAACGTGCCGATCAGCTCGGCAATACACTTCTTACAGGTCGGAATCTCGTTCATAGCATGATGATATGTTGTTCAATCCGGGAAGCGTCCGGTGGTAACAAGGCGCACCGAGCCGTCTCCCTTAGCGGGTATTCTAGCACCGCCGCGTGTGGATTTCAATCAGAAATCTCCAACTTTGGTTGCAAATTGCAGGCGGAAGGCGGATTCGGGGGCGGTGTGCATATATGCTTGCATGTCCATGGCGAAAAGTATATCTTCTGCAACGCGAGCGAGTATCCGGCCATGAGTAACAAAAAAATATCCGCAGAACAGACCGACACCCGGGAGGGACAGGCGGCGGCAGGCGCGCGGGAGACGTATTGGGATGTGGTCAAGGGCTTGCTGATTATCCTCATGGTGCTTGGGCACGCCTTGCAGTACGCGGGGGGCGGCAATTTCTGGGGCAATCCCCTGTGGATGGGCATATACTTGTTTCACATGCCCCTGTTCGCGCTGGTGAGCGGGTGTTTCGTCTTCCAGAGCATCCACCGCCACGGCGGGATGTTCATTGGGCACATTGCCAGGCATTTGCTCATACCCGGCATATTCACCGCCCTGGCCTGCCTGGCGATTAAATCGCTTCTCACGTATTGCAGCGGGGAAACACCCACCATCCCGCCCTACACCTTCCTGTACACGGCCTGGTTCCTGATATTCATCTTTGAATGCGGCGTTTTCACATGGATCATGGCGCGCAGCGAGTCCCTGTGGTGGCGGGCGGCCTGGTTTGTCATCCCCATGGCCCTCGCCCTGCTGTGGCCGGACTTCCCGCTTGCCGGGCAATTCACATTCCTCTACCCGGTTTTCCTGCTTGGGGCCTGGGTGAGGCACCAAGGCTTGCCGCTGGGGAACATATGGCTCGGGATGGGAGCCGCGGTGGCATATGCCGTGGTCTTTTGCGTGTTCCAAGAGGACTGGTATGTGTACCGCACTCCCTTGGATTCGCTGGAGGACATGGCGGATACCGTTCCCATCTATTTGGTACGGTTGCTCGGGGGAATAGCCGGTTGTTTCCTGCTGCTCTTTGCCGTCAAACGCCTTTCATTCCTGCAGGAAAGCCGCATCTTGCCATTGCTGGGTGGCAGCACCCTGGCCATCTATCTGCTCCAAATCTATTTCTGGGATTTCATCTGGAAACCCTATTGCCCGAACATCGACATCTGGCTTTGCTTTCCGCTAACGGTCGGCGTCCTGGCCCTGTGTTACGGCATCTACCGGGCATGCCGCCGTGTCCCCGTCCTGGGGCTCCTCATGTTCGGCGAACAGCGCAGGAAAGCGTAGGACCGCGGGTGGCGCGACTAACAGCCTGCCCATGTTGCACAGGCATCGCTAAAAAAAAATCGGGGGCGCTTGAGACTTCCGATTCCAAGCGCCCCCTTTCGGTTTCCGAAACACAAACAAACGGAAACCGAAATCTTTTCTGCGGCTACTTCTGCCAGGGTCTTGCACTCATATACCTACTTTTCTTATTTCTTTCTTGAAGGGGGTCGGGGGCGCTTGAGACTTCCGATTCCAAGCGCCCCCTTTCGGTTCCCGAAACACAAACAAACGGGAACCGAAATCTTTTCTTCCGGCTACTTCCTCCGTCTGCGGGCAGCCAGGGCCGCAAGGGCCAGCAGGCTCAGCGTGCTGGTGGTGGGTTCCGGAGCCTTGAAGATGTAGAACACGCCTACATTCGTACCGTTGGGACCCACTCCATTGGCACCGGAGTAGCAGAGGTAGTAATCGTCCTCCTGCAGGTTCTGGAAGTACTGGGATGCCTCAATGTTGTTTGCGGATCCCTGTTCGTACCCAAAGCTTTCCTCAGTGGTGAAATCACCCAGTGTCAGGCTGTCCACATTGTATGCCAGCTCGTAGCGCTCACCCCATTGCATGGACAACAGGGCGCTGCGGTCCTTATTGGAGAGGTAGGCGCCGCTCTGGAGCGTGAGAGTGTTGCGCAGCATATCCAAACCGCCCACATAATCCGTCTTATCGGCAAATTCGCCCTGTTGCGTGGTCAGCGTGTCGCGCACATCCAGCGTGGAGCCGGAGGCCAGCGTGAGGTTGGAGTCCAGAGCGGCGCCGGACTTGGCCTTCAAGGTGCCGTTCACCTCGGCCATGCCCACGTTCTCGCCCGCGGCATCGGAGCGAACAGCCAGGGTATCAACGTTGGCTGCATCGCTGCCGAGCGCCTTGAGCGGGGCAGACTTCATCAGGGCAGGCTGTTGCACCTTGTCTTTGCCGAGCGTCAGGTCCTCTATATGCAGGCTGGCTGTGTTCAGGAACTCCAGCACGCCGTCTTGAATCTCTATGCTGGCGTTGAACTTGGAGGAATCACCGGAGAACACCTGCGTGCCCGCACCTTGCTTGACAATGTCCACGTTCTTGTCAAACCCGGCGGAAGAGCGGTACGTCGTGCCCGCTGTGTCTGTGGTCTTGCCAGTCAGCTGCAGCGTGCGCACAATGTCATCGGAGCCATAGGAAGCATTCGTCTCCGTCCCAACGGAACCGGAGAAAATCTTCACCTGGTTACCGCTCTGAAGAGCTACATCCTCTATACCTTGTACCTTTACATTATCTGCGTCGATACCGATGCCGAAGTTACTGTACTTGCCATTGTTTCGGTTATCTCCAGCACCCGTATCGGCATTGTTGATCTGAATAACCGACTGAGAGGCGACTATCTCGTCTTCCAGCACCAGCACGGTGTGCTTGGGCTTCAACTTGTTAGCCTCACTCACACCGAATCCCCCATCTGCCAATTGAATATTGCCACTGAACAGTTTGTTCTCAACAGACTTGCCGCCCACGTAGAACACCTCGGGAGAATCGTAGCCAATACGTCCTGAAGCATTGTTATTGTCATAGGCATAGTTGAACAGAGATACCGTACCGCCGCCAGTCAGTTGCGCGATGCTGATAGAACCCTGTTGCTGGTATCCCTGGAGTTCGCCAAAACGAGAGCAGAGAGAACCGATACCGTGGGTAGCGCCATCAGCGGCAACATCCAGCGTGTCAATCTCCAGTAGCCCCCTTTCCTGCTCATCATATTGGAAAGTCAGGTAGAAACATCTTTGAACACCTTTCAGGTGCAGGGTGCCGATGTTCGTGTCAGTCCCTTCTTGCATGCGGAGGGTCAGGTTCGCTTTGCCTTGTGTCAAGTCATCAAAGGTAACAGTAAGTTTGCCGTCAATCTTCTCATAGTTGTTCGTGTCCTCGGAAAGTGTCACGGGACCTGTAAAGTGAACCGAACCTTCACCGGTCATCAACCAGCGGTTGGCGGACATGTTGGTATTTCCACCGAACACCAGTTCGGCACCATCCCTCACCTCCACCGTCACATTCTGGGGCACCGACACCGCTCCGTTGAACACCGCAGTGGAGTTTTCATCCACTAAAATGGAGCTCAGAGCGATTACTGAGGAATCGCTGGTAAACTCAATGTTCGTCGGCGTCTCGGGGCGTCCGATAATCACATTTAGAGTACCACCATCGGCGGCAAGGTTGCCGGTGACTTCCATGCCAGCCCCGTTCATATCCACATACTCGGCTGTCAGAGTACCGCCGGTCACCGTCAAGTCGGCACCGAAACCATTGTCGGCAATGCCGATAAAGGCCGTGCCGGTGCCGGTCTTGGTGATGGTGGAACCTTCAGCCGCATGCAGGAAGTCCACGTCCAGGCGGTGGCCGTTGGTATTGACGGTCACGTCGTTGTCTTTTGTCACCGTCATATTGGTGGCGTACACGTTCTCCGACAAGGTGGGAGTGTCATCACCTCCGCGCCCGGCAATATCCGTGCCATCAAAGATGACGTTGTCATAGGTGGCAAAGGTGCTGCTTCCCGCTGAGCCCTCTTTGGCATGCCAGTTGGTCATATCATCGTTCCAGTTGGCCGTACCGCCGTCCCAGATGAGGTTTTTCGGCGTGTTGAGCTCATAGTTCAACACCAGGGTTTGTCTGCCTTGGTCACCCTCAACGGTAAGGGAAGGCGTGGTGCCTTGCTTGGGGTGGATACCTTGCCCGAAGGTCAGGATCACGGCAGCATCCACATCGAAAGTGCCACCGCTGGCCAGTGTGTAGGTGGTCTTATTGTCGACGATATTGATGTGGGAGAGGTCCAGCGTGGAACCTGCCGCCATGGTAAGCGTGCCTGTCACAGCCAACGCATTCTCGCCGGCCAGGCGCAGGGTGCCTCCTTGCGCCACGGTCAGGTTGTTTACGCTTGGAGCCGAGGCGGAGGAAACCAAGGCATCGCTGATTCTCAGGCGGCCTCCATTGGCCACGTTTACGTCACCCGTCAGGGCGGCGGCGCTGCTGATAAGCAGCGTGCCGGCATTCACTTCCGTACCGCCGGTGTAGCTGTTGGAGCCGGTAAGCTCAACCGTGCCGGTGCCGGTCTTCACCAGCTTGCCCGTTCCGGTGATATTGGAGGCCACGGTCAAGGTATAGTCGGTGGCACTCAGCTTGGCACCGTTGTCGCCGTCTGTCAGGGTTACGCCCACGGTATTGGCCAAAATCCAGGAGCGGGTGTTAGCCGTCAACGTGGCGTTGCCCAGGTTCAACGTGCCGGTGCCGGTAATGCCGTTAGCAGAGGTCACGTTGATTGTCTGGCCTCCATCGATGGTGGTGGTGCCGCTGACGACGCGTACACTAGCCGTATTGATGCTGCCGACTCCGGTGATGGAGCTCGTGCCGCTCAACATCACCGCGCCGTTCTGCATTTCCATGATACCCTTGTTCACCAATTCACTACTGTTCACGGACAAGGCGTTCACGAAGGAATCACTCTCGAACGTGGCGCGGCTGGTGCTGCCGTAGGACATGCCCCCCACCAGCTCCACTCTGTTCACACTCGCCTTGCCCTTGAGGTCCACCGTGCCGCCCATCACCTGCAGGGTACCGATGTTGGAGGCATGCTCGGCGGTCAAGGAGGCGTCACTCGTCACCGTCGCCTTGTTCTCAACATCGAGATACCCGCGCACATCCACAGAGCCGCCTACTATTTGCAGGTTCCTCGCCACGGCATCGCCGCCTACGCTGGTCGCCTGACCTTGCTTCCCCTCGGAATCCAGCACTACAGAGGCTCCGCTGGCGCTAAGGTCCTGCACTATCGTCAAGTCGTGCCCCTCCGTGTATATCTTCAGGGTTTTGCCGGATGCCACTTCCATGCGAGCCGGCGTCACATCCTCGGCCATAAACACGCTCGTTGCGCCCCCGCCGTTGAATTGCACTATATCATACTCCTCAAACTCGATGTGCCTGGAGGGATTGTTGGGCGTATGCCAGTTGGCGTCATCGACTCCCTTGGACCAGGTCTGGTTCCCTGCGTGGTTGTCCCAAATCAGGGTCTTGCCAGGCTCGATAAATGTCAGCACCAGGGCACTGTTCTGCACACTCAGCTTGCCGCCCGTCACCCCCCTGGCAAACACTAGGTTCACACCACCCAGGTATGTATCCGTGATGGTGCCGCCCTGCACCTGCTGCACCAGGGTAATCGGTGTCAGCTCGCGTCCCGTTATACTGGTCAGGCTGCTCAGGTCCAGAGTGGATCCGCTGTTCAGCGTCAAGGTGCCCGATGTAGTGATGGCCGCATCGTTCATCTCGGAGAGCTTCAGCGTCGCGCCATCGCTCACCGTCAGCGTGCCGCTGATGGTGTCCACGCCGCTGGCGAATGTCAGGGTGCCGCCTTGCGCCACATTGACAGCACCGCTTCCGGTGATTCCCTGGGAGCCAGTGAGGGTGACATCGCCCTCCAAGGTGGCGGTATGGTCAGTGGTCACCTCCAATCTTTGCACATTGATGTCATCCTTGAATGTCGTATTGGCATCGGCAATCACACGGAAGGTGCCGCCCGTCTGATTGATGGCGGCTTTCACCTCTGTGGCAGAGCCGGTGAATTTCACCCAGGAACCGTCGTTGCCGGATCCGCAGTTGGTCACCTTGATTTCGCCGTCCCAGGCGGAGACATCTCCACTGAAGGTGAAGTGCTGAGTGGGGTTACAGGCAAGCTGGAAGGTGCCGGTGCCGCTCACGTTGCCGGCAAACTCATACCCTCCGTTTTTGGAGTAGCCATCGGAGATGTATATTGCTGCATTGCGACTACCGGCATTGGAGAAGATGACATCGCGGCTCAGGCTAATGGTATTATTTTCAGGATTTTTGAAGTATCCCTCCACGCCCGCGAACTCGATGGTGGAAGCGATATTGTTCCCAAGCGTGGCAATGTCCAATCCGGTGAACGTGCCGTTTATGCGCACCACGCCGCGCCAATCGGTGGAAGACAGGGTCACTTCGCTCGGAAGCGTAGTCGCTCCGGCGGCCAGCACGAATGTACCTGCGCCTTTCAAGGTGGTGTTAAGGGTATAGTTGCCGCCTTGTTCCGATACCACCTTCACCACGGCTCCGCTCTCCAGCGTCGTGGTGGGCGCGGTCACGTCCTGCGTGAGCGTCACCTCGGACGCTCCGCTCTCAAAGGTCACGCTAAGGCCATCTGCAAACGGCACCCGCGTTTCAGGCGCTGTTTCCGTATGCCAGTTGTTGCTGGACCAATTGCCGTTTCCTCCGTGCCATATCAGGTCTTCGGTTGGCGCGGGCTGCGTAAACGTCAGCACCAGGTTGTTGCCCTGCACACCCAGCGAATAGAGGGACGGGTCATAGCCTGTTCCCAAGGCAAGAGTCACACCACTGGTGCTGACGGTACCATTGGTGGCCGTAGCCAGCGTATAGCTCTCTGCACCGGAGGAAAGGTCAAAGCCGGTCAAATCCAATGTACCACCGGTCAGACTGATGTTGCCCGTGGTGGCCGTGTACCAGTTTGAACCATCGAGAGCAAGCGTGCCTCCGCTCATGGTAAGGGCACCCGCAGTCACTGCAGTGCTCAAATCCAGCATGCCGGAATTCAGGGTCACCGCACCGCTGCCCAAACCGGAAGCGTTGGAAACCGCGAGTGTGCCGGCGTTCACCTCTGTGCCGCCGCTGTAGGCGTTGGCAGTATTCAAAGTGAGCGTACCATCGCCGGTCTTCACCAACTTGCCCGCACCGCCCATAGCCTTGGACACCGTGATGGTATAGCCATCGTCTGCCTGGAAAGTAGTGCCGGTAAAGGCATTGGTCAGGTTGACCGTACCCATGTTGCTCTTCAGCTCCCAGCTCGCTTCCTTGGCCTGCAAAGTGGCATCCGCCAAGTTGAGCGTACTGCTCACGGCACGCTTGTATATGCCGGTATCAGAGGTGATGTTCACCTTCACGCCGCCCTGTATGGTGGTTGTGTTTTGGTTGGAGATATTGAGGCCTGTGGTGTTGATTTGGCCGGAGCCTTGGATATAGCTTTGATTGTTGCCGGAATCCATGCTGATGATACCAGCCAAATCCAATTCGCCATTCACCGTAAGGCCTCCGCCGCTCATGCCGTACGCAATGGCTATGGTGGCGTGTTCAGGCAAGGTGTTGCCCGTTCCTATCACCTTGACGCCGGAATCCACAATAATCCACCTTGTTACGTTAGAATCAAGCGTCTGTATGGTATCAAAGGTGTAAGTGCTGAGCTCGCCTTCCGCCTGACCAGTTTTGGCGGCGAACTTGAGTATGGTCTTGTTGCCACCATTGTTAATCATCTGCACCTTGCCGAGCGTATTGTCGCCGCCATCGAAGGTGGTGGTGGAGCCGCCGATTCTCAGCGTTCCCACGTTGGCATCGCCATGGATATTGATCTGCTTATCTGGTGCATTGTAGAGCGTGAACGTGGAGTTATTTCCTCCTGTGATTTCGGCAATATCGAATTGTTTTCCCTTACCGGATACCGCAATCGTGACGTTTTCGTCTACTTGGATGGTGCCTACCTGGGTATTCCCGTCCAAGGATATGTTCTGATCATTGGTCGCAGTAGTAAAGCGTACATTGTCATTCTGCTTAAACAGGGAGGAGCCTTCATGCTCGCCATCTTTATGCCAGTTGAGCGAGGTGGTGTTCCATTTTGTATTGCTGTCATGGTTATCCCAAATGAGCACCTCTTGAACCTCACCCAAGGTAAGCATCAGGTTGTTGCCGCTCATGCTCAGGGAATATTCGGGAGCGGGAGAACCGGAGCCGAAATTGACCGAGAGCTTGGAAATATCGGTATCGCCAAGGTTGCCGTTCTCAGTGGAAAGCAGGGCCACGGAAGAGCCGGCTCCGCCGAGAGTCATGTTTGAGACGTCAATCGTCAAGCCATCCGCCAAGTTGAGCGTGCCGGTATAGGTGGCGGAATCTCCCAGGGTGAGGGAATCCGCCAGGGTTACGTTGCTGCCGCTCTCCACTTTAATCTCGCAAGCGGTGAGGCGGAGGTTGTGGATGGTGGTGTCGGTGCTGTTGGTGGCCACCAGGGTCCGGGTGACCAGGCTGGCGGCCATATTGGCCACGGTGTAGTGATCCAGCGTAATGGTGTCTGAACCGGTGATAACGCCTGCGTACTTGTCGAAGGTGCCCTGGCTTCCGCTGGTGGCAATGTTGCTCAGGGTGATGGTGTCTGCCGTGATGTTGCCGGCAAAGGTGGCAGAGCCGCCGTTGATTGTCAGGTTGCCCGTGATGTCAAGGTCATCCGTTCCGGTGCTCTTCAGAGTACCACTAGTGATTGTGGTGGTGCCGGTGAATGCGGTCTTGTCCGTCAGGGTGACCACGGCACCCGCGCCGTTCACCGTGAGGCCGCCGGTTCCCGCCAGGGTGGAGATATTGACGATAGAGGCACCCTCAATCGTCACGGTTGCGCCATCGGCAATGGTAGTGGTACCGGTGAGGTTCAGCGTGTTTTGCTGGCCGGCGGCGGTGTTCCAGGTCTGGCTGGCGGTGGCCGTCAGGTTGGTGTTGACGGTGAGGTTACCTTGCTGGAGAGTGATGCCCGCCGCGCCCACGGAAAGCGTGTGCGTGCCGGATGCGTTGTTGATGCTGATGGTGGCCTTGTGGTCGCCGGGATTCTCATCATTGGAGTACGGATCCTCAATGCGGATGCCACCGAGCGCCAAGTCAGCGGTGATCTGCTCACCGCTGAACTTCGCCATATTGGCGGAAGAAACATCCCACACCGCCACCGTGTTGGCCAAGGAGGAAATATCCACGAATTGAGAGGTGTCGCCGATACTCTTCCACCAAGCTGCGGCATCGTTCAGGTTAACAGTACTTTCTGCAAGCATGCTGTCGCCATATGCCTGGCTGCGCACACGCACGGTTCCGTTCTGGGTGGTATCCAAACCCTGCACCTGAGCCATGGCGTATGCATAACGCGCACCGATGGTAATCTGGGAATTGCCATCGTAGTGGAGATTGTCTGTATACAACCCCAAATCCTGCGTATAAACAAAACCCACCTGATCTGGATCCTCTCCGGCCCACTGCTTATACACCTGCGCGGAAGGCTTAGTGCTGGCACGTCCTGGACCGGCGGGCTCACCCAAAATGATAGTGTCACCGACAGACACCGTGAACATGCCTGCATAGTCTTCCAAAACACCCCCTGCTTGCATGGCCGCGTTCAAGCCATTCTGCAGATAGGTAATCATGGAATTAAGCACGTTCTTGGCGTTTGCGCCCTGGGCTGCAGTACCCGTCTCTCCCTGCAGGAACAGCAAGCCATCAAGGCTAATATCAGTGTATTGAGTGGCATCAACGCTCTTTACAGCCTTGATAATCGTATCAAGCATTTGCGGGCATATAGATTTGGAAGCATCAGGATTCCAGAAGTCATTATCACCGCCATCGCGAGAAACCTTGATAATGGCAATATCGCTCGCATCTCCAATGTTCCATCCCTGCTTTTCCGACATGTAGGAGAAACCGTACTCCGTACCCATCACAACAGAACCGCCCCACGCACTCGTGAGATTGCCATTGCCCTTCATATTTGCATAAGGGGTGTCACTGGGGCCTGCAACGTCTTTCCCGGTAGGTGCATACTGCTGCTGCACAAGGAACCAATCCTTACCTTCATCCTGCCAAGCCTTGTTCTTGGTATCAACGCTTGGATCGTCGATGCTGCCAGACATGTTTCCGTCCCACATCTGGGTTGTCTTGGGGGCGTACTCTGCAAGCATGGCAGAGGATGCCGGGTCACCTTTCACACAGCCCAGAGAGTTGGACTGGCCGGTTAACAGGTAGATGTGCAGAGTGTTGCTTGCGGGCTCAGCACCGTTGTAGGTGAGCGTCAGGCTGTTTCCTGTCTGGTTCAATGTATAGTCATTGCTGTACTTGGGGGACAATGTCACACTCATGCCGGAGTAGTCAATATTGCCCGTATTGGACGTTGCCAGGGTGACGGTCTGCCCCGTGGTGAAATTCATGCCAGACAAATTGAGGCTTGCACCGGCAAGGGTCAAGTCACCACCGGAGGTCAACAGATTGCCGGACGCAAGCTTCAGTGTGGCTCCGCTGCTCACGGTTACTTCGCCCGTAGTGGTTAGGGCTGCCCCCAAATTCAGAGTGCCGCCGGTGACAGAGACAGTACTGGCGTTGCCAACGGCACTGGTAAGGGCAAGCGTGCCGGCACCGACCTCGATCGTGCCGCTGAAGTTGCTCATATCACCGCCGAAGGTCTGCGTCCCTGCGCCGGTTTTGTTGATATTGACGTTGGCCGCCACGGCTGATGTCGTACGGTATGTGCCCGTACCGTCAAGAATAAGGGTGGAAGTGCCGGAGGTCGGCTTGATGGTCCACACGTTGTTTCTGCGAGCCGTGGAATCTGTGCCGCCATCATTGATGCCGCCGAACTTCACCTCGGACACCCCGAGGTTGATGTTGTTCGTCATCGTCATCCCTGAACCAACATTCGTGACTGGTCCGTTCTTCGTCTCGATGGTGGCCCCGCTCAGCATGTCGCTGTTCTTGATATTGAAGTTCACCGTACGGTTCTTTGCACTTCCATCGGTATCCTGTGCCTGCAGCACAAGTTTACCCGAAAAACGGTTGGTCGCCTCGCTCTGACCTATATTCCACGTTGCAGTATCAGCGCAGTCATTGCTGATGAGTGCCAGGGTATCAGTTGCGCCACCCGCTATCGAATTAATATTCTGCGTGGCGTTGAACCAGCGGTTCATGATAGAGGCCGTGCCTTCAACGTCGACATCGCCCAAATTGAATACGCGGTTTTGATTTTCAGCGTAGAGTACCACATCTGCTCCGTCCTTCAATGAAAGCGCACTGGCCGTCAAGCTTCCATTGGAGTTCGTCTTGAAGGTGTAATCGTCGGACACAGTCATCGTACCTGCCGTGATGGCAGACTGCACCAGCACCTCCTTGTTGGCAGCGAGGCTGGAGAAGGTGACATCCGATCCTGAGCTGAACGTACCGCCCTGCCACGGGGTGGAGCTGTCGTTCGTCCAAGTGTGGTCTGTGCTGGTGCCGGCCCAGACAAGGGCATCGGAAGGCGGAATGTTATTCAGGGCAAGAGCCGCCTGCTTCAAGGTGTCGGCATTGTTCCATGTGCCGTCAGCCTGCCAAACGCCAAAGGTTACAATGGCGTCCTTGAGATTATCGGACATAATGAAGTCCTGAATGGAGTAGCTGCCTTTCAAGGTACTCCAACCATTTTTGCCTTGGACTACGGTCTTTCCGTCTGGTGTAATGGCGTACAGATAACCGCCGTTGCTACCAGCCGTGTGTACAATAGTGACAAGACCGGTAACCCCGAGCGTTGCAAACGTCGTGCCACTGTACGCCACAGTGCCGTTCCAGGTTTCCGTGAGCTTGCGGTCAGCGCTCAAACCTATACCCGTGTTATAGCTGGAAGTATTCGATCCACTGCCAGCAGTGAGCAGAATCTCAGCGGTTCCGGAGTCCAGCTTGGCAAGGTCTACCGTGAAAGCAAAGGTGTATGTGGACCGCTTGCCGACATTGAAGGAAATTTTGTTGCCGTCGCCGTCCTTAAAGGAGAAGCTGCTGCCCAGGGTGACGGCGGAATTGGCGGAATAATTGGAGCTGTACGTCCACTGTTCTGTGGTTGCATCGTACGCAAACCAGCCTGCCGCATTCTCGGCAGTGGGAGAAGAAACTGTGGATGTGACCGCGCCCAGCACGACTGGAGTGGGGGCAGCTTTGGTGACGCTGCCGAGAGAAATTCCGCTGCCGAAACTTCCGCCGCCGGTGGCACCGGAGCCGGTGTTACCGAATACGGAGACGGGGGAGGCGGAGTTGGAGCCGGAACCGGTGCCGGCGGCGGAATAACCGCCTGCGGATGCGATTTGCGAAGCCTGGGTGAATGAGGTCACCGGGGAATCCACGACCGAACCGTTAGAGGTGTCAGAGCCGGAGGCGTAGGTGTTGGAGGTGAAGCCGAGGTCGTCTGAGGGGAGGTCGGCGGAGGTGCCGGTGTAGTTCGCCTGATCAGCGGTCCCCACATTCTCGGTGTCGATGGAGGATTCGGCGATGACCTCCGTGGCGACTGCCTGGTCGGCATCATCACTGCTGCCGCGGATGCCGTTGAAGCCGGCCTGGTTGATGGGGGCGGAGCCGGGCTCCTTGGCCTCTCCCTTACCCTCTTCTTCGTCGATGGCAGCTTGGGCGTCGAGGTTGGTGTCGCCGATGTCGATGGTGGCGGTTGGTTCGTCTGCGGCTTCCTCAGCGAAGGCCTGGCTGCCGAAGAAGAAGGCAGCGGAGAGGGTGCCTGAGCTGAGAGTGGTGAATGAAACCGATGCGAGGGCAGCAACGAGAGCAGCCTGAAGCCTGTGTGGGAGTCTAAGTTTCATAACGTTTTTTCTGTTTGTGGTGTCAAAAATCGGTAACGGTGGGCAGAGTGTCCCAGAAGCGTTTACGGGTGGAGTATACAGTATTCCCAATACTTATGCAAGCCCAAAAATTGAAAAAGTTTATTTAACAACGTGCAATGCGGTTCCCTGGAGGTTGCCCCTCCCTCCCCACGAACTGCCAGAATGAACACATATCGTTGTTTGCCAAAGGATTACGACACAAGGTGCACCTACAGGTTTGGGAATACTGTAGACAAGCATAGCGAAACGACACTCACTTACCAACAGAATACGCCGGGAGTGCACCTTACCCGCAATAAACACAGCCTCTAAGAGAGTTATGTTCTTGCAGGCCGTCATTTTCGGCATTTCGGCAGGATTGGAGCGTACAAAAAATGGTACGCCCCCTAGTCTTGTGTGCCCGAATGGGTTGAGAACACGATACCCGCGTGCGGGTTGACGGGGTGCGTTCCGTGGTGTGACATACCGGGCGTGGCCACCCCCACGGCATGAGTCATACAGCGCTTCCCAGCCAGAGCCAGAGGGATTGACGCAAAAAGGCGGGCGCACGGCAATCCGTGCGCCCGACGGGAGGAATGAGGGTGCCGCTTAGCGGAAGCTGAGGCCCTGCACCTTGGCGGCGAGGGTATCCAGCACCTGCTTGTGCGCGGCATCCACCTCTGCGGCGGTGAGGGTCTTCTTCTCATCGCGGTAGAGGAAGGAATAGGTCATGGCCTTGCGGTCGGCGGAGAGCTTTTCGCCGGTGGGATCGCAGAACACGTCCTTGAGGTTGAAGGAGACGAGCAGCTTCTGCTTGGCGGCCTCCACAGCCTTCACGATATCCGCGTTGCGGGTGGCGGCAGGCACATCCAGGGAGGCGTCTCGGCCAGAGCCGGGGAACTGCGGCAGGTCGGCGGCCTTGTAGGGAGCGGTGGCCACCTGCTGGAGCTTGCGGAGGTCCAGCTCGGCGTAGTAGCACTCCATGGGCAGGCCGAGCGCGCGGCACTTGGAGAGCGACAGGCGTGCGAAGTAGCCGCAGCCCTGGCCATTGATCTGGATATCCGCGCCGTAGGCGGCGTTTTCACGCTCCTGCTTGGCGGGAACGAGGGAGATTTGCGCCTTGGGGACAATGGTGTCCACCACGGCGCGCAGGTGCTCGAAATGCACGTCAGCGGGCTTGGTTGCGGCCCAGCTGGCGGGCGTAAGCTTGCCGGCCATGAAGATGCCGAGCACCTCGTTCTCGATGTCCTTGCCCTTGCCGCCGCCGGTGTTGCGGAAGACGCGGCCGCACTCGAAGAAGCGCAGGCATTCCATGCCCTGGTTAATGTTGCGCGCAGCCACGGCGATGAGGCCGGGGGCGAGCGACGGGCGCAGGGTGGAGTGGTCCTCCGAGATGGGCAGCGCCACGCGGATGATGTCGCCTTCCACAAGCGGCTTGATGGGCAGGGCGTTCTCCACGCTGGCGATGGTGGGGTCGATGCTCTTGTCGGCGATGAGCTTGAAGCTCTGTACCTCCCAGAAGCCGGCGCCGGCGAGCTTGCGGGACACCTGCATGCGGTAGTCGTTGGCGCGGTCGCTGGCGCTTTCCTCCACGTAGATGGCGGTGTTGGTGGCGGGGATGTTGTCGATGCCCCACACGCGCACCACCTCCTCCAAGAGGTCGCAGCTGCGCTTCAGGTCGATACGCCAGGGCGGGCATGCCCAGGAGCCGTCGCCGTTGTCCTCCAGACCGAGGTTTTTGAGGATGCGCGCGGCCTCCAGGTGGGGGATGGAGGCGTTGGTCATGACGTCCAGCTCCTTCCAGTCCAGCTCCACGTTGTGGAGGGCGGTGAAAATCTTTTCATTGGTTCCCTGGGCCACCACCTTGGCGCTGGCGGCCTTGTCCTCCGGCACCAGGCAGGGGGCCTGGCCGGCCACCATGGCGGGCTCCACCGTGCCGCCCGCGCATTCCAGGATAAGCTCGATGGCGCGGCCGGCGGCGAACGCCACGTTCCACGGGGAAGCCCCGCGCTCGAAGCGGTACGAGGAATCCGAGCCCAACCCCAGGCGGCGGCTGGTGTAGCGGATGCCGGAGGGCTGGAACCAGGCGGATTCCAGCACGATATCCGTGGTCTGCTCCGTGACGCCGGAATCCAGGCCGCCCATCACGCCGCCGAGGGCGAGGGCGGCGCCGCTGGCGTCGGAGATGACCAGGTCCTCATGCGTGAGCTCGTACTCATCCTCCATAAGGCTGGTGAACTTCTCGCCGTCCTTGGCGTAGCGGATATCCAGCCCGCCGGTGAGCTTGGCGGCGTCGAACGCGTGCAGCGGGTGGCCGAGCTCGAAGAGCACGTAGTTGGTGATGTCCACCACGTTGTTGATGGGGCGCAGGCCGATGGCGATGAGGCGCTCCTGCAGCCATTCCGGGGAGGGTGCGATCTTGATGCCCTTGATGCGGGTGGCGGTGTAGAGCGGGCATGCCTGCGGCGCGGAAAGCTTCACGAAATCCCCGGCGGGCACGGTGTCCAGCTTGTATTCCGGGGCGTGCGGGGTGCGGCCGGTGATGCCGGCCAGCTCGCGCGCCATGCCCCAGTGGCTCAGCAGGTCCGGGCGGTTCGGAGTGATTTCCAGCTCAAAGATGGTATCGGACTTCACGAACTCGCGGACGGGCGTGCCGATGGCGTAGTCCTGCGGGAGAATCCAGAGGCCGTGCTCCTTGTCGGGGAGGCCGAGCTCGGAGGCGGAGCAGAGCATGCCGTTGCTGGCCACGCCGCGCATCTTGCCCTCCTTGATTTCCCAGCCGCCGGGCAGGATGGCGCCGGGCAGCGCGCAGGGAACCTTGTCCCCCACCTTGTAGTTGGCGGCACCGCACACAATCTGGCGCAGGGAACCCTCCCCCGCATCCACCTGGCAGCAGTTGAGGTGGTCGCTGCCCTCCACGGGCACCTTCTCCATCACCTGGGCCACCACCACCTTGTCCGTGGTGACGCCGCGCTGCTGGATACCCTCCACCTCGATACCGGCGAAGGTGAGCATGTCGGCCATCTTCTGGGTGTCGAGGTCGGCGATGTCAATGTACTGTGAAAGCCAATTGAGTGAAACGTTCATGGTAAGGAAAGGTTGGAGTTATTGGAACTGGGCGAGGAAGCGGACATCATTCTCGATGAGCAGGCGGATATCGCGGATGCCCCAGCGGATCATGGCCAGGCGCTCCAGGCCGATGCCGAAGGCGAAGCCCGTGCAATCACTGTACAGGCGCTTTCCGGAGGCCTTGTCGATGTTCTCGAACACGGCGGGGTTGACCATGCCGCAGCCGGCGATTTCAATCCAGCGAGGAGCCTGACCCGCCGCCTGCAGCAGCACGTCAATCTCGAAGCTCGGCTCCGTGAACGGGAAGAAATGCGGGCGGAAGCGCACCGCCGTCTCGCTGCCAAACAGGGCCTTGAGGAAGTATTCCAGCGTTCCCTTGAGGTCGCCCACGCTCACATGCTTGTCCACGTACAGGCCCTCAATCTGGTTGAAGGCGGAAAGGTGGGTGGCGTCGATGGCATCGCGGCGGAAGGCGGAGCCGGGGCAGAAGATGCGCACGGGGGGCGCCTGCTTCTCCATCACGCGTGCCTGCACGGTGCTGGTCTGCGTGCGCAGCAGCTTGCCGCTGTCAAAGTAGAAGGTGTCCTTCTCGTTGCGGGCGGGGTGGTCCTCCGGCGTGTTGAGCGCATCGAAGCAGTGCCACTCGTCCTCAATCTCCGGGCCGTCCGCCAGGGTGAAACCCATGCGGCGCAGGATGCGCACCGCCTCATCACGCACAATGCTGATGGGGTGCAGGCCACCACCGGGCAGCGTGGCTCCGGGCATGGTGACATCGCATCCAGCCACGGCCGCGCGGTCGATTTCCTGCTGCAGGGCGTCCTTGCGGGCGTCCAGCGCGGCGGTAATGGCGGTACGGGCCTCGTTGAGCAGGGCTCCCACGGCGGGCTTGTCCTCCTTGGGCACATCTTTCATCCCCTGCTGCAGCTGGGTGAGCGTGCCCTTCTTGCCGAGCACGGCCACACGCGCCTCCTCCAGCGCCTTCATATCGGCTATTCCACCGATACGCGCCAGGGCTTCTGCTTGTACGCTTGCTATCTTCTCTTTCATAACGGTTCGCGGGCGTACTATACGCGCGTGCGCGGTTTTGTCAAGACCTTTCAAGCGCGTCATGCCGCATGGGGCAGAGACGTTTTAGCTTGAAACGACGGGCAGGTTGTGGTACGCTCGGCGGGCAACGGGTGCGCGCGCGTGTAGATATGCGCGGGAGTCCTGCGTTCCAAGATACGTGTGGCGGAAAACCGCTGCGGTGAACTTAATCTCTGACAAGCTCGTGAAAAAGGTTATTAAATGGATAGTCATAGCACTGCTCGTAATCGGAGCCGTGGTGTTTTGGATGAACCGTAACGGCGGGGACGCCGATGCCCCCAACTTCCGCACCGCCCCCGTGGTGAAGGGCGATTTTGTGAACAAGGTGCAGGCCACCGGCACGCTGGAACCCAGCGAACTGGTGGATGTGGGTGCCCAGGTGACCGGCGAGATTAAAGAGTTCGGCACGGACACGGAGGGACGCCGCATCGACTACGGCAGCGAGGTGAAGGCGGGCCAGCTGCTGGCGCGCATCGACGACACCATCGTGGAGCTCAACATCCAGCGTGCGGAGGCCAGCGTGGAGCAGGCCAAGGCCCAAATCCTCAATTCCAACGCCAGCGTGGAGCAGGCCAAGGCCTCCATCTCCCAGGCCAAGGCCAACAAGAACAAGGCGGACCGCGACCTGGACCGCGCCAAGAAGCTGGGCGTGGGCGATGCGCTCTCCCAGATGAGCTACGACCAGTACATGACCGCCGCGGAGACCACCGCGGCCAACCTGGAGAGCGCCACCGCGCAGCTGGAGACCGCCAAGGCGCAGCAAGCCAGCGCTCAGGCCCAGCTGCTCAGCGCGCAGGCACAGTTGAAGAGCGAGCTTCGCAACCGCGACTACACGCACATCTCCTCCCCCGTGGACGGCACCATTGTGGTGCGCCAGGTAAACGTGGGCCAGACGGTGGTGAGCAACATGAGCGCCTCCACCCTGTTCCTGGTGGCGCGCGATCTTTCCAAGATGCAGATTTGGGCAAGCGTGAACGAGGCGGACATAGCGAAAGTGCATCCGGGGCAGATGGTGCGCTTCACCGTGGACGCGCGTCCGCACGAGAACTACACCGGCACGGTGAACAAAATCCGCCCGAACGCCACCATGAGCTCCAACGTGGTCACCTACATTGTGGAAATCGACATTGAAAACCCGGAGCGCAAGCTGTTGCCCTACATGAGCGCCAACGCCGACTTCATTGTGCAGGAGGTGAAGGACGCCCTGCTGGTGCCTGACGCCGCGTTCGACTTCACCCCCGCGCCCAAGATGATTGACCCCGCCTTTGCGGACAAGGCGCCCGCGCCGAAGCCCCTGGCAGCGGAGCTTAAGGGAGATGCCGATACCGAGGCAGCGCCCTCCGAACCCGTGACCCTGTGGCGCAAGACGGACGACCACCACGTGGCTCCCGTGCGCGTGCTGCGCGGAGAAAGCGACGGCACCCGCAGCATTGTGACCCTTCCGGAGGGCGAGACGCTGGAGCCCGGCACGGAGCTGGTAACCGGACTTGAGGTGATTATCCCGGCCGGCGCAGGCATGGCCGGAGGCCCCGGCGCGAACGGCGGCGCGGGCGGCAACCTTTTCCGCCCGAAGATGCCGGAGCGTCCCAAGCGCGGCGCGGGCGGCGTGGAAGCCAAGCCCGGCCAGGAAGTCAAGCGCCAGAACCGCGGCCCCCACTTCTAACCCCGACCCCCACGCACCGTGATTCAACTCAAGGACATCACCAAGGTGTACCACGTGGGCGAGATTGACCTTCCCGTCCTCAAGGGCATCTCCCTCACCATCGAAGACGGCGAGTTCGTCTCCCTCACCGGGGCGTCCGGTTCCGGCAAGTCCACGCTAATGAACCTGCTGGGCTGCCTGGACCGACCGAGCGGCGGGGAATACTGGATTGACGGGCGGAACGTGGCAAACCTGAACGCGAACCAGCGGGCGGCGCTGCGCAACGAGCGCATCGGTTTCGTGTTCCAGAATTTCAACCTGCTGCCGCGCACCTCCGCTTTAGAGAACGTGATGATGCCGGCGGCGTACCACCACCCTGCCCTCTCTCAGGCGGAAATCCGCGCCAACGCCCTCAAGCTCATCCGCCTGGTGGGGCTGGAGGACCGCATGCACCACACCCCGGCCCAGCTTTCCGGCGGTCAGCAGCAGCGCGTGGCCATTGCCCGCTCGCTCATCAACAACCCCGGCATCCTGCTGGCGGACGAGCCGACCGGCAACCTGGACTCCACCACCTCCGTGGAGGTGATGAACATGTTCCGCGACCTGAACCGAGACCACGGGCTCACGGTGATTATCGTGACGCACGACCCGAAGACGGCAGCCTTCACAGACCGCGCCATCCACATGCGCGACGGGCTCATCACCGAGGGCGTGGCATCTGAACTCAACGCTTCCCTGAAGAAATGAAACCCTGGGTACTGTTCATAACCTGTCTGCGCGCGCTGGTGCGCAACCCCATGCGCGCGGTGCTCACCATCCTGGGTATCGTCATCGGCATTGCCGCCGTGGTGGCCATCCGTGAAATCGGCGAGGGCTCCAAGGAGCAAATCTCCTCTCAGGTGGCATCCCTCGGCGCAGATGTCGTCAACGTCTGGGGAGCTTCCGTCAACACCACCGGCGTGAACTCCGGCAAGGGCGGCCGCGCCTCCCTGTACCCGGAGGACGCCACGGCCATCATGCGCGACTGCAAGGAGACGGTCCTGATGGCCTCCCCGATGGTTCGAGCGGCGGGCCAGGTGATTGTGGGCAACAAGAACTGGAGCCCCGGCTCCATTGTGGGCGGCAACGAGGACTACCCCAAGATTGAGGGATGGACGGTCACCAACGGCCACAGCTTCACCAAGGAACAGGTGGACAACTCCGCCCGCGTCTGCCTCATCGGCATGACCATCGCCAAGGAGCTTTTCGCCGGAAAGGACCCCGTGGGGCAGGAAATCCGCATCAAGGACGTGGTGTTCACCATCATCGGCGTGCTCTCTGAAAAGGGCGCGGACATGGGCAACGACAAGGACGACACCATCATCCTGCCGTGGACGAGCATCCGCTCGCGCCTGATGGGGGCGTCGCGAGAGGCGGCCATCATGCGCGGCGGCGCATCCAACGCCACCAAGCCGTCCTCCACCAGCACGTTCTCCACCTCCGCGGTGAACTTCTATGCGGGCTCCGAGCTGCAGCCCTACTCCAGCGCGCCGCACCCGCTGCGCACCCGCACGGTGGACAACCTCATCATCAAGATCAAGGACAAGGAGAACGCCAAGCCCGCCATGGAGCAAATCACGCAGGTGCTGCGCCGCGAGCACAACCTGCAGCCGGGCGTGCTGGACGACTTCGAGATGTTCGACCGCGGGCAGATTTCCAACATGGTGACGAGCATCTCCGACACCATGACCACGCTGCTGATGGCGGTGGCGTTCATCTCCCTGGTTGTGGGCGGCGTGGGCATCATGAACATCATGCTCGTGTCCGTCACGGAGCGTACGCGCGAAATCGGCCTGCGCATGGCGGTGGGTGCGCGCCCGCGCGACATCATGCAGCAGTTCCTGCTGGAATCCGTGCTGCTGTGTCTGGTGGGCGGCCTTCTGGGCATTGCCCTGGGGCACGGGGCCTCCAGCATCATCAGCGCGCAGGCGGGATGGCCCATCGCCACCTCATACGCCGCCATGGGCCTGGCCGTTTCCGTAGCCGCGTTCATTGGCATCGTCTTCGGCTGGTACCCCGCCTACAAGGCATCCAAGCTGGATCCCATCGATGCCCTCCACCACGAATAACCCCTTTTCCTAGCGACCATGACATCACGATTTCTTCCGGCAATCACCGCCCTGCTCCTGGCCTCCTGCGCCGTGGGGCCGGACTTCAAGGGGGCAACCTTCGAGGGTCTGCCCGAGACTTGGCGCAACGCCCTGCCCCCCGCCACGGATGAACACCAGCTGGAATCTTGGTGGCAAGCCTTCGGCGACCCCCAGCTCACGGCGCTCATCGAGGCCGGCTTCACCGCCAACCACGACATCATCAACGCCGCGCTCAACATTGCCCGCGCGGAATCCAGCCTGCGCGCCATGAAGGCGGACCTCTTCCCGTTCGTCTCCGGCAACTTCGGCGGCAGCAACTCCGGCTCATACGACACCAGCACCAGCCATGGCCGCTGGAACGGCGGACTCTCCGCATCCTGGACCCCTGACATCTGGGGCGGCACGCGCCGCGAGGTGGAAGCCGCCTACGCCGCGCTCGGGTCCTCCAAGGCCGCGGCCGCCGCCACACGCACGGCGCTGGCATCCAGCATCGCCGTCATCTACTTCCAGTGGATTTCCGCGCAGGAAAGCCTGCGCATCGCCAAGGAGCAGCTGGCTTACCAGGAGCGCACCTACGCCGCCACCGCCGCACGCCACGCCACCGGGTTCGATTCCTCGCTGGATCTCGCGGAGGCCACCTCCACGATTGCCTCCACCCGCAGCCAGATCCCCGTGTACGAGGCCAACATCAAGACCTGCGAAAACACGCTGGCCACCTACCTGGCCACCACGGCGGACCACATCAATCTCGTGATGCCCTCCCCGGAGGTGTACAACCGCATACCCACCGTGCCCGTGGGGCTGCCGAGCGACCTGCTGCGGCGCCGCCCGGACATCATAGCCGCGGAGCACAACCTGCACCAGGCATGCGCACGCGTGGGCGTGAGTGTGGCCAACCTATTCCCCCGTCTCTCGCTTACCGGCAGCACCAGCACATCCTCCGGCACAGACTTCTCCCACTTCTGGCAGAACGCCACTTGGAACCTAGGCGCGAGCGTGAGCCAGCAGCTGCTCAACCGCGTGGCCCTGCGAGAGAACGTGAAACAGGCGGAAATCTCCCAGCTTACCTCCCTGCACACGTATGACAAGACCGTGATTGCGGCCTTTGCGGAGGTGGAGACCTGCCTCATCGACTACGCGCGCTACACCGCGCAGCTGCCGCAGATTGAGGCTGCCAACGCCGCCAACAAGCTCTCTGCGGAGCTGTCCCAGCGCCGCCACATTGCCGGTGAGTCCGACTTCCTCAACGTGGCCTCCGCGGAACGCGCCTGGCTCGCCTCCGAACTCAACATCATCTCCGCCCGCCAGAACATCCGCATCACCCTTGCGCGCCTCTGCACCGCCCTTGGCGGCGGCTGGTAAACAGCTAGCACAACCGCCGCGGTTTATCCTTTCAGGCGGGGGTGGAGTTTGGTATAATGCCGGGCGAGATGGACTTGTTCGATTTTGCAGCATCGCAAGGGGAAACGGACCGGGAGAAGTACCGCGGGCTTTGCGCCGTTGTGCGGCGCAACAACGAGCTGTACTACGCCAAGGCCACGCCGGAAATCAGCGATGCGGAATACGACCGCCTCTACCGCGAAATCGAGGAGCTGGAGCGTGCGCACCCCGACTGGGTGACACCGGACTCCCCCACCCAAAAAGTGGGCAACGACCTGAGCGAAGGTTTCCGCAAGGTCACCCATCCCGCGCCCATGCAGAGCATCGACGACATCTTCGAGCACAAGCCGGAGCAGGGCGAGACGGATGCCGAGCTGGTGGCGTTCTACACGGGCTTGGAAAAATCGCTGGGCATGGCCGCGCCCAAGGTGGTGGTGGAACCCAAGATTGACGGCTGCGCGGTGACGCTCATGTACCGCCACGGCAAGCTGCAATACGCCGCCACGCGCGGCGACGGGCGCACGGGCGACGACATCACGGAAAACGTGCGCACCATCCGCAGCGTGCCGTTCACGCTGCCCGCAGGCGCGCCGGAGGTGCTGGAGGTGCGCGGCGAAATCTTCATGCCGTCCGCTGAGTTCGACGCCATGAACGCGCAGCGCGATGCGGACGGTCTGCCGGCGTTCGCCAACCCGCGCAACGCCACCGCCGGAACCATCAAGCTGCTGGACCCCGCGGAGGTGGCGCAACGCCCGCTGCGCTTCCTCGCCCACGGCATCGGCGTGTATGAGGGAAACGAGCTGCACACCATGGACGACTACGAGTCCCTGCTCTCCCGCATGCAGATTCCCTACAACAAGCCCATCCTGCGCGCGGAGGGGCTGGAGGCCGTGCGCGCCGCCGTGGCGGACATCGACACCACGCGCCGCGGGCTGGGGTTCGGCACGGACGGCGCGGTCATCAAGCTCGATGACTTCCACCTGCGCGAGCGCATGGGCTCCACCGCTCGCGCGCCGCGCTGGGCCGCTGCTTTCAAGTACCTGCCGGAGCAGAAGGAAACCAGGCTGCTGGGCATCACCATCCAGGTGGGCCGCACCGGCGTGCTCACCCCCGTGGCGGAGCTGGAGCCCGTGAAGCTCAGCGGCACCACCGTCTCCCGCTCCACCCTGCACAACGCAGATGAAATCGAGCGCAAGGACATCCGCATCGGCGACACCCTGCTCATGGAGAAGAGCGGCGAAATCATCCCCGCCGTGGTGCACGTGGTGGAATCCAAGCGCCCCGCGGAGGCGCAGAAGTACAGCCTGTACGATGCCGTGAATGGCGCGTGCCCCGTGTGCGGCGCGCCCATCTCGCGCGAGGAGGGCCAGGTAGCCTGGCGCTGCACCAACCTCACCTGTTCCGCGCAGGCCGCTATGCGCACCACCTACTTCTGCAAGCGCGAGGCCCTGGATATCGAAAGCCTGGGCGGCACCGTGGCGGAGGCCCTCGTCAACCGCGGCCTCATCCAATCCCCGCTGGACCTCTTCCGCCTCACCGTGCAGGAGCTCGGAGCCCTCAACCTCGGCACGGACGACGAGCCCCGCCGCTTCGGCGAGAAGAACGCCGCCAAGGCGCTCGCTGCTCTGGAAGCCGCCAAGGCCCTGCCGCTGGAGCGCTGGCTCACCGCGTTTGGCATCCCCACCATCGGCACCGTCACCGCGCGCGCCGTGGCCAAGTACCACCGCGATTTGCACGAGCTGGCGGATTCCGCCTACCTGCGCGACCTGCTGAAGCTGGAGAGGGACATCGACCGCTACAACGAGCTCAGTCCCGGAGCCAAGGCCAACAAGGGGCTGGACAAGGAGGAGTTGGAGGCGCAGCGCGCACCCATCCGCGCAGAGCTGGAGGCCCTGGCCGCACCGTACATCGCCCGCGGCTACCTGGGCGTGGAGGAGAACGGCCCCAACAAGCTCAAGCTCGCCAACCCCATCGGCTCCGTCTCCACGCACAACATCGTGCGCTACTTCGATTCCTCTGCCGGGCACGGCGTGATGGACGCGCTCACTGCCTACGGCATCAACCCCGCCTCCCCCACGTTCACGGAGAACATGAACGCCGTGGCGGAGGGGCCGCTCTCCGGCAAAACCTTCGTGCTCACCGGCGCACTCAGCAGGCCACGCCCCGACTTTGAGAAGATGATCGCGGCGGCGGGCGGCAAAGCCACGGGCTCCGTCACCAAAAACACCACCTACCTGGTGGCGGGAGAGGGCGGCGGCTCCAAGCGCGACAAGGCGGCCAAGCTCGGCATCCCCGTCATCAGCGAGGAAGATTTGCTGACTATGATGAACACGCTCCAAGAGGAAGAAACCTTTACCCTGTCATGAGTACGCGAGCCATCATTTACGGAACCATAGCCATCGACACGCTCATCACGCCGGGAGGGCGTGCGAATTCCGTACTGGGCGGGTCGGGGCCGTATGCAGCGCTGGCGGCGCGACTGCTGACAGACCGTGCGAATCTGGTGGGCGTGGTGGGGGATGATTTTCCCACGGAGTTCACGCAGGCGCTGGAAGCGCGCGGCGTGGGCATGCAGCACGTGGACCGCGCTGCGGGAAAAACCTTTGCCTGGACAGGCGAGTACGAGGAGGACATGAACAACCGCCGCTCCGTCTCCACGCTGGAGGGCGTGCAGGAAACCTGGCAGATGAACCTCCCACAAGAGCTGCGCGAGAGTGAGCTGGCGGTGGCGTGCAACGTGACGCCGAGGCTGCAGCTGCGCCTGCTGGAGCAGTGCAGTGGCGCCAAGTTCAGCATGGCAGACTTCATGGAATCCTGGATTTTGCGCGAGCGCGACTACGTGGACACCCTGCTGACGCGCGTGGACATGGCGCTGATGAACGACAGCGAGGCGCGCGTGTTCGCGGGGACGGACGACTCCATCAAGGCGGGGCACGCGCTGCTGGCGGCGGGACCGCGGTACGCCATCGTGAAGCACGGCAGCGCGGGCGCCACGCTCTTCCACAAGACGGAAGACGGGGAAACGCGCATCTTCCGCTGCCCCGCCTGGCCGCTCGCCCACCCGCAGGATCCCACGGGCGCGGGAGATTCCTTCATGGGCGCGTTTGCGGGCTACCTCACCTCCTGCCTGAACGGCGGCAACCCCGCGTGGGAGGACATGAAGCGCGCCATGGCCATTGCCACGGTGGTGGCCGCCGCCGTGTGCGAGAAGTTCGGCACGGTCTCCCTCTTTGCGCTCACGCGGCAGGAGCTGGCCCACCGCCTGGCGCAGTTCCACGAAATGACCGCCTGGGATTGAGGAAAATGTACTTCCCCTAACAAGCGGGATGGTGTAGAATGGGGCAGTACGCATCATGGACATCATCAAATCCATTGGCAACTGGTTCGTTGACAAGACTTTCATCTCCTGGTTCACGCCCAAGTGGCGCAAGCAGGGGTGCGAGACTGCCGGCATGCTGGCACGTCACATCCACACCTACAGCCACAAGCTGCCACCGGAGGAGCTGGCGGAGTGCAAGCTCATGCTGGGCAAGCTCCGCACCGCGCTCCACGATTGGGACGCCGAGGAGACCGAGCGCGTTTCCAAGCAGGTGAACGTGCACTGCGAGAGCATGCCGGGCTTCAAGCGCAACCCCGTGCTGGAGGTGGTGGAGTCCTTCTTCGTCATCATGGTGGTCTTCCTGGGCATCCGCACCTACTACGCGCAGCCCTTCCGCATACCCACGGGGTCCATGCAGCCCACGCTCAACGGTATCATCGTGCACCCGGTGGATGAAATCCCCAGTGCGCCCACACGGATATGGGACATGCTGACGCTGGGCAGCTCCTACGTGGAGGCAGTGAGCGACGGCAACAAGCAGCTGGTGGACATAGAGGACCACCCCAAGTGGATCCTGTTCACGGAGACGGTGCTGAGCTTCGACGACGGCTCCAAGGTGGCGCTGCCGTCCGCCAAGGGCGCAGTCATCCAGTACCTGCAGGAGCAGGGCAAGATCCGCACCACGCCGTCCGGCGTGATGAAGCTGGGACACTTCCGCGCCGGGGAAACCATCATCCGCGCGCGGGTGGACGCGGGCGATATGGTGATAGTGAACCGCATGGCGTACCACTTCCGCAAGCCGGAGCGCGGCGAGCCCTTTGTGTTCGACACCCGCGGCATCAACACCAGCATGCAGAGCCCCGCCCTGGGACAGATAGAGGACCAGATGGCCGGCACACACTTCATCAAGCGCCTGTGCGGCCTGCCGGGCGACCAGGTGTACATAGACACACCCACGCTCTTCATCAACGGCACGCCCGCCGCGGAACCCGGCATGCAGCGCGTGATGGCGCGCACAGAACCGTACAATCCCGTGGGCTACCAAACACTGGAGAAGAGCCGCAACCCCATGGCCTACCTGACGGACGAGGGACACAAGGTGCTGCAAAGCCCGCCGGACGCCAATCTGCGCGAGTACCTGGCGCTGGGCGACAACACCGTCAAATCGCTGGATTCCCGTTTCTGGGGGCCTGTGCGCCAGTTCAACGTGCTGGGGCCGGCCTGGTTCACCCTGTGGCCGTTCACGGAACACTGGGGCGGCATTGATTAACCCTTTTCCCCTGCCCCGCCATGCCTGAGACGGAATCAGACGCCATCACGCGCAACGCCAAGTCCAACCTGGCGTTCACCCTGGCCAACCTGCCGGAGGACGTGCGCATCCACATGTCGCAGTTCTATGCCTTCTGCCGCATTGTGGACGACATAGTGGACGAACCGGGCATGGACCCGCAGCAGAGGCATGCGGCCCTGGACCGCTGGGTGTCTGTGGTCACGGGAGCCGTGGAACCGGACGCCGGAATCGAGCGGGAGGTGCGCACGCTGATAGATGATTTGCACTTGGACACCGCGCCCATGCTGGAGCTGATAGCGGGGTGCCGGGGGGACATATCGCCCGTGCAGCCGGCCACGCGCAAGGAGCTGCTGGCATACTCCTACAAGGTGGCATCATGCGTGGGGCTCACCAGCGCCACCGTGATGGGAGCGAGCGACGCCGCGCGGGACTACGCGGTGGCACTGGGATACGCGCTGCAGCTGGTGAACATCCTGCGCGACGTGGCAGAGGACTGCCGCAAGTACGGACGCTTCTACCTGCCGCAAGACGACATGGAGCTGTTCGGCGTAACGCGGGAGGACATAACGGACCAGCGGTACAACTACCGCGTGCGGCAGCTGCTGGCGTATGAGGCCGCGCTGGCGGAGAAGTACTTCTGCGAGGCGGAGGAACTTTACCAGGCTCTGCCCGCAGAGGACAAGAACGCGCTGGTTGCCGCACAAGCCATGAGCCTCATCTACCACACCATTTTGGAGAAAATGCAGGCGGACGAGTACCGCGTGTTCGAGCAGCGCTACAGCGTGGGCAACTTCCGCAAGCTGTGGTTTATGCTGCGTGCGCGTCTCGGCACGGTGGAAATGCCCGCCATGCCCAGTCTGGCGGATTGGAATTTCCTGAAGGGGAAGGACAACTAGGGCAGTTCCGCGGCGGCCTTGCGGCCGTACACCGTTTCCGGGTAGTCTGCGGCGGCCTTGCGGCGCAGGGATTCCGCCAGAGAGGCATCACGCACTGAGGCTTCCGCCACATGCGCCGCGCGGTAGAGCAGCATGGCCGCATCCTGCGGGTCATCCACCGCCTTGGCTCCCTCCTGCAGCGTATGGCAGGCGGCGGAGGGGTTGGAGAAGACATCCCGCTGGATGGTGGCAAGCTCCATCCACCCGCGGTAGCGCCAACCCTGCCCGCGCACTTCCTTCTCCAGCCGGGAGAGCAGCGCCTCGTCGCGAGACTCGCGCACCTTGTCCGCCAACTGCACCAGGGCATCATCATCCGGCACATAACTGCCGGCGTATATGCGCTCCGCCATCTTCTCCCCCCATAGCGGAATGAGCACGCGGCGCAGGTAGATGCCCTCCACCAGCGCAAAGAGCGCAAGCATACCGATGAGCCAGCAGATGCCGCGCAGCCCCTCCCCCTCCGTAAAGAGGTGGTCCACCCACAGCAGCCCCAAGACAAAGGCCACCAGGGGCAGTAGCGCGAAAATCACGAGTTTGGTGCGGCTCATGGCGGAGGCTGGGGAGGGTTACTTCTTGATGTCGTCCATCTCCAGGTAATCCAGGGCCATGGTGCGGTCCGGGTTCTGGGGATTGCGCACCTCCACCTTCATCTGCTTGAAGAACCAGGTGCCGTCCGAAAGCTTTTGCACGGAAGTGATGGAGAAGCGCTTCTTCAACTTGCCGTCGCGGCCGTAGCCGTCAATCTGCCAAGAAGTGCCGTTCTCCTTGTCCACCCACATGCGCACCCAGGCAAACTGGCCGGTGGAGGGGTTGGGGTTGGCGACCTGCACTACCCAGCAATCACGCCCCTTCACGCGGGTCTCCACGCCATCCGTCACCACCTTGCCGTCCTTCCAGTAGAGGAAACGCAGGGAAAGGTCCTCATAGCACACATCCGTGCCGGCGATGGGCTGCGCGTAGGAGGTGGAGGACATCACGCGGGCCTGGCCTTTCGCGTCCACCAGCAGCAAATCCACGTTCTTCTCCTTGATTCGGGCATCGAAGCGGTGCCAGGCGTTGTTCTCGTTGTACTGGAACACGATGGTTTCCCCGCGCGCGCTCAGGGAGAAGGGCACCTTGAGCTTGTTCTTGCGGATGGTACCGGTGACATCCTTGTTGCCCTGGCTCACCGTCATGTCGCGCATGGCCTTGAGCAGCACGTCCGCATCCGGGGTTTCCACCTCCTGGGCATACAAACCCGCACCCGCCAGCGCCACGGCGGCGGCACACATAAGCGTCTTGAGCATTCTCATGGCTTTCATATACCACAAAGGCGCGCCGCCGCACAGCTTTTATTCAGGCATATTGTGCAGCAGCCGCTTGACTTTTGTTAGTCTTTCCGTATAATGCGCGCGCGTTGCGATATATCAATCGACATGGAATACACCTCTGCCACATTCTGGCTCTGCCTGCTGCCCGCGTTGGCGGTGCTGTTGCTGGGTGACCGCCTGTTGCGAGGGAGGGAAAAGGCTCGGAATATATTCCACCGCATCATGATGCTGGCGGTGAGCGTGGTTCTGATATCGCTTTCCGGGTGGATGACACTTGGGATATTTGCCGGCGTATCCATGGCCGCGTACGGGCTGTGCTATTGGGGGCTGCACTACGGGGCGCGGGGGCGTCGGGTGATGCTGTGCTTCATCATCCCCCTGCTCCTGCTGCCGCTGCTGTACTACAAATACGGCTACTTCATAGGCGTGAACGTGTTCCGCGAACAATGGGACACACTCAAGGATTTGGTGATTCCCCTGGGTATCTCCTTCTACACCTTCCAAATCATCGGCTTTTGCATCGACACCTTCACCAAGGAGGAACAAGCGCACATGCCGGGGCTGCTGGACTACCTGAACTTCTGCGCGTTCTTCCCGCGCTTTGTGGCGGGCCCCATCGAACGCCGGGAAGAGCTTCTGCCGCAGATGCAGCGCATGGAGCTTCATTTCACCTCCGAGAACGTGAACCTGGGGCTGCGATACATCATTTTGGGGTTGTTCTTCAAAGTGGCACTGGCGGACAACCTGGCATACGCGTTTTGGGACAAGTATGACTGGGGCAACGCCTGGATGGTGTGGTGCAACAACCTGCTCTTCACCTTCCGCATCTACTTTGACTTTGCGGGCTACGCTCTCTCCGCCTATGGTCTGGCCAAGTGCATGGGCATCACCCTGCGCATGAACTTCCTGAGTCCGTACACGGCCTCCAATGTGCGAGATTTCTGGCGCCGCTGGCACACCTCCCTCACCAGCTGGTTCACGGAGTACATCTACTTTCCCATGGGCGGCAGCCGCACCAAGCGCTGGGCGCTCAACATGCTGATTGTCTTCCTCATCTCCGGTCTTTGGCACGGGGCCGCGTGGAACTTCGTCATTTGGGGCGGTCTGGCAGGCGTGGCCCTGGTCATCCACCGCGTATTCCGCAATGCGGGCTTGCATCTCTGGGCACCGCTCGGCTGGGTGCTCACCTTCGGCATGACCGTGCTCACCTGGATGTTCTTCTACGATACGGACCCGGACATGCTCTCCAAGCACCTGCAGTGGATATTCACACCGGATGCATACGATATCAACAACTTCGTGGCCGCCTGCGCATGGAAATTCCGTTCCCTGCATTCCGCGTGCATCATCCCCATGCTGCTCCTCTCCCTTGCCGTACTGGCCTGCGAGTTCCTGGCGGTGCGGAAGCGTGAGGAGGAGCCGTACAGCATTCTTCTCCACCCGTACGCATGCGGGGTGGAGGTGTTTCTCCTCATCACCCTGCAAAGCGGGGTGACCAACCAGTTTATCTACGCCGCCTTCTGATGCCATGAAACGCCTTCTCATCATCATCGGTTGCGCCGCGCTCCTGGCCCTGGCATGCATTCAGCTCTACAGCCGTTTCATCGACCGGGACATGCAGTTTTTCCTGAAAGTGGCGGAAGCATCCGATGGATGGGCTGAGCAACTCCATGCGACGGAGAGCCCGGTATACGTGCTGGCTGGCGGCTCGGAAGCCCGCAGCGGAGTGGATCCGCAAATCATGCTGGACGAGCTCGGCATACCCCTCATCAATGCTGCGGAGGGAGCCGGACACGGCTTGCAAGCCAATGCGAACGTGGCATTCAAGTATCTCAAGCCGGGAGACACCCTCATCCTGAGCATCCTGAGTACCGATGATGTCAACGTACCGCCATCCGCATCGGGGACGAAACTGAACGTCTACCGAATGGGAGCCAGGCTTTTCGACTCCGGCCTGATTGAGCCCAGCATGAGAAATGCCGGAAACTTCCTTTCATCCGACATGCGGAGCCTGTTCACTTTGCTCACCCGCTATTTTGCCCGTTCCGGACGCCTTTACAAATACAACGAGCACACCATTATCCATTCTTCCGGCTGGATGGAAATCCAGTATCGGGAAATGGACAAGTGCACCCCCTTCAAGTTATCTCCCGGTACAAAGCTGCCAATTTTAAATGAAACCTCCCAGATAATGAAAACTCTGCGGAAGTTGCAAGGCCATTGTCAGGAAAATAACATTTCCCTCATCGTTTCAATACCTGTTGGATGCAACGATGCTGGCATGCGCGCCGCGTACGCCATCCAAGCCCTAGGCATCACGAGGCTTGGCATTCCCGTGCTCAGGGACGAGAGGCTAGGCTGCCTGCCGGTTCCCACGGATTTTGCAGACACCACTGCACACCTGAATGCAAAGGCCGCTGCAGAGAACACGCGTATTCTTGGTCGTCTTATCAAAGAAAAACAATACTGGACTGAGCAAGAATTGCTCGATACACTGCAAGGTATGGGCTACCGGGCAGACGGCACACCTTAACAATAAAACATCATGCAATTCCCCATCCTCACGGCGGAAGAAGCTGCCGAACTCATCCATAATGGCGAAATCATCGGCATCAGCGGCCTCACCCCTGCGGGGGCCGTTAAAGTGGTGCCGGGAGCCATTGCCCGCAGGGCAGAGGCGGAACACGCCGCAGGAAGGGAATTCAAAATCGCTCTCTTCACAGGCGGCTCCAACACGCAGGAGGTGGACGGCGCGCTTTCCAACGCCCACGCGCTCATCAGCCGCGCCCCTTTCCAGTCCAACCCGGACATGCGCGGCCACATCAACGTGCCGGACATACACTACTATGACCTGCACCTCTCCGTGGTGACCCAGAACATGCGCTACGGCCACCTGCCCAGGGTGCAGACCGCCATTGTAGAAGTATGCGATGTGACGGACGAGGGGGAGCTCACCTTCACCACCGGAGCCAACAACGCCGCAGGCTTCTGCATGATGGCAGACCGAATCATCCTGGAGCTGAACACCTATCACAATCCCAGGCTCAAGGAAATACACGACATCTACCTGCCAAAGGATTATGCCGAACGCCAAGCCATCGGCATTTACCGCCCGTGGGACCGCATCGGCACCCGAACGCTCAAGGTAGCCCCCAAGAAGATAGCGGGTGTGGTGAAAACCCACCTGCCGGACGGCGTGAAACCATTCAAGCCCGGCAATGAGGTGACGGACCGCATTGGGCAGAACATTGCCTCCTTCCTGGAGAGAGAATATGAACGCGGGCGCATTCCGGCGGATTTTCCGCCGCTGCAGAGCGGTATCGGCAACGTGGCAAACGCCGTGCTGGCCGCCATGGGGGAATCCCGTATCCTGCCCCCCTTCTCCATGTACACGGAGGTGGCGCAGGACACCGTGTTCCAGCTGCTCAAGAGCGGCCGCTGCAAATTTCTCTCCAGCAGCGCCATCACCTTCACCGAGCCGCTCATGGCTGAGTTCATGAAGGATTTCGACTACTACAAGGACCGCGTGCTGCTGCGTCCCACGGAAATCTCCAACAACCCGGAAGTTATCCGCCGCATGGGAATCATCAGCATGAACACCGCGCTGGAGGCGGACATCTTTGGCCACGTCAACTCCTCCCACCTGTTCGGCACCAAGATGGTGAACGGCATAGGCGGCTCGTGCGACTTCGCCCGCGCGGCCGCGCTCACCATCTTCTCCTGCCCCAGCGTGGCCAAGGAGGGCACCATCTCCGCCATCGTCCCCATGGTCTCCCACGTGGACCAGCCGGAGCATGATGTGGACATCATCGCCACGGAACAGGGAGTGGCGGACCTGCGCGGGCTGGATCCCCGCCAGCGGGCGGAAGCCATCATAGAGAACTGCGCCCACCCGGACTACCGCCCCCTGCTGCACCGCTATGTGGAGCTGACTCCCACCGGGCATATTCCCCACACCCTGGAGCACTGCTTTGATTTCCACACCGCCTATCTCAAGACTGGAGATATGCGTAATGCGCACTTTTGAAACAGCCGCGAGCCTTGACACCATTTCCCTTATATGCTAGTCTCAGCGGGTTGACATGCAGGAACGGCGTTTGAAAGTATTGCTGGGCTGTTACGCCTGCGATCCCGGGTATGGTTCAGAGCCGGGGATGGGGTGGAATTTCGTGAGCAATATCGCCAAGCTCCATGAAGTGCACGCCATTGTGGAGGAGGGCGAGTTCAAGGAAACGCTCACCAAGTTTGCGGTGGAGCACCCGGAGGCGGTGGAGCACATCACTTTCCACTTTGTGCCGCGCACGCACCACAACCTGCTGCGCAAGATATGGCCGCCCAGCTACTACTGGTTCTACCGCGCCTGGCACAGAAAGGCGTATAAACTTGCCGTAGAGCTGGACAAGAAGGAAAACTTTGACATCGTACACCAAGTGACCATCTCCGGTTTCCGCTGCCCGGGCTACCTGTGGAAGCTGGGCAAGCCCTTTGTATGGGGACCGCTGGGCGGGTTTACGGACACGCCCTGGTGCCTGCTGGGCAGCCTGGGCTTGGGTGGAGCCATCCATTTTGCCGTGCGCAACATCGTGAACGGCTTCCAAAAGCGCTGGGGGCGGGAGGCCCGCGCCGCCGCGCGCCATTCCGCCGCCATCCTCACCAGCACCACGCAAGCCGTGGATGAAATCAAGCGCTTCTGGAAGAAAGACGCCGTCCTCATGAACGAGGTGGGGCTGGAAAAATACGAGGGCACGGAGGGCTTCACGCCATCCGTACACGAGCCCAGCACACCGCTTCGCATCTGCTGGGCGGGTGAGCACATCCCCCGCAAGGCTCTGGGCCTTTTGCTGCGTGCCCTGCCCAAGTGCAAGGAGAAGATGGAACTGCACGTGCTCAGCAAGGGCCCGCGCATGGAGGCGTGGAAAGCGCTCTCCCACAAGCTGGGGCTGGACGACGTGGTGACCTTCCACGGCTTCGTGCCGCGTGAGGAAGCCTTCCGCATCATGTCCACCAGCCATGTATTCTGCATCACCAGCGTGCGGGAGGACACCTCCACCGTCGTCTTTGAGGCCTTCCGCTACGGGCTGCCCATCATCGCCCCGGACCACTGCGGATTCGCCACCGTGATAAACGAGACCTGCGGCATCAAGATACCCATCAACTCCCGTTCCCAGGTGATAGGGGACTACGCGCGCCACCTGGACCACCTGGCCACGCATGAAGAGGAACGCCGCCAACTCTCCCAAGGCGCGCTGGAACGATGCAGGGATTTCACCTGGGATGCCAAGATGGAGGTGCTCAACGAACTGTACGGAAAAGCGACAAACCGATAAAGGGAAGACGGCGTTCCCGTTTCACGGAAAAATGCCGTGAACTATCGCTTTCCAAGCCGGGCAAGCGCCTTGGCCGCGCTGTAGAGGCATTCGGGAATGTAATAGGTGTAGCCCATCAAGCGCAGCGACCTTCTGGGACTGCCGTTGCTGTACACATACCTTCGAATGATGGAAGACATTTTGTTTTCCCTCAAGGCAAGGAGAAACCTGCGTCTCTCTTTCATTGAAACCGATTTCTGGTCCTTGCGGTTGTAGCCCCCGTTCTGCAGGGCCTGGCTCTCCGGTACAGGTGACACCTCCAGAAGCGGACGCGCCTGTTCCAGCAGGAAATTTCCCTTTTCCGTGTTTGCAAACACACAACTGATGCCGTTTTCAGATCCATCGCCCTCTTGGTCCCGGTGTCCCCAAAAATCCCCGGTAGACAAATCGCCCGGCCTGGCATCCGGCTTGAAATCGCAACCGTAGCACGCCTCGTTCATGCACAACTTGGTGTAAAAGGCGCGCACAAAGTTGTCGGTGTCCCGGGTCTCCCCCGTCTTGAGAGTGATGCGTGTCGTGGAATGTCTCCAGCCTCCCTTTTTCACCCTGAAGCGCACCGAAGCCGCCTCCCGCGGGGATGCCACTTCATCCCGAAGCACAGATAGCAGCACATTGCGTGAAGGCACACCAAAGCAGGCAATATCCACCGTGTAGAGGTTGGGAGGATTCTTTGTCAGCAATTTCAACGCGGAAACCTGACACGGCATGCCGATAAACAGGATTTGCCGGCCTTCCCTCAGCCTCTCCAATACGTCCCTGTACACAAACCCGGGATTGGCCTGCAAATAACAGGTGCCCTGGATTTTGCCCAAATCCTCACGCTTTTCTACGGCCATGTACGCAGGACGCAACTCGGCGCCCATGCCCACGCCGTATACGCTGCCACCGGCTGCAATGAAGGATTCTGCCAGAGCCATGCAAAATCCGCCGCTGGTCGATTTTCTCCTTGTATCGGCATCCACGTGCCACGCTTGATAATGTTCAACACCGTTGCGGGGGGCTAGGGAAACGGAAAGCTTGGCGCACAACTTTTGGCACGCCCCGCATCCAATGCAGGCATTCTCATCCACCTCGGGGCGCAGAAAACCGTCTGCGTCATACGATAGGCGGATGGCTTGGCGGGAACACGCAGAAACGCACAAGCCGCACGATGTGCATAAATGACCCGATGGCAAGCTGGGAGTGGAAGGCATGGGAAAAAGCGGGAGACGTTGGTTGCGACTTAGCGGATTGCATTGGCCAAATATTGCCTGCTGGCGGCAATTGCATCATGCAAATGGGCATAACCGTTGTGCCTGCAGCCGAGGTTGGGCGGCAAGCCATCGGTTCCGGCAACATAGCAGTGCTCAAGTTCCGCCGCACGGAGCAGGTTGGTGATGCGGGATTGCGCGTGCTCCGTTCGCACGCTCAGGAAGGGAGTTCCCAGGGACAGGGAAAGCGCCGTGCCGTGGAAAGACGACGTGACGACCTGTTTCGCATGGGCGATGTACCACAGGAATTCCCTCGGGCCGCACGCGGAATAGAACGAATAGGGGTTGACCGACCGGATGATTACCAGAGGTAGGCCCAGGCGCTTGGCCACGGCGCGGGCTATCCTGGTGCAATCCTTGGCCCAAGTGACCTGATAGGAGAACACGAAATCTCCCTCGGGTGCGTTTTTTGGCTTTATGGCCAACATCCTCCATTCTTCGGGCTCCAGCAACAGGGAGGGGTCGAGCACCACGGGGCAAGGCTTGCCGGTCAACTGCTCAAGCAGCTGCGCACCATCCTCTTCCCGGCATGAAAGTGAAGCAAAGGTGGCGGCACGCCGGCCCAGCAGCGCCCGGGATGCCTCGTCAAAGCGCTCCAGCCCGCCCAGGCTCGGAGCATAGGCCACCTTCAAGGGTGTACCCTGCACCGTCTCGCAGAACAGGTACGGGGACATGCCGAACCCGCGTCCCCACACCTGGTCGGATCCGGCAATCAACACATCATACGGCTCCGCGGCGGATGAACAATCCAACTTCCCATCCGGGGAAAGAATTGCATCCCGGAAGGTGCACATGTCCTCGTCCACAAAATCCTGGCACGCGGACTGGCTGGAACTCGTCCACCTGGCCTGCATGGCCAGCGCACAGTGTATGGCACCCTTCACCTTGCCCTTGAGCGTGCGTCCGCCCTTCTCGTGGAAAACATCTGCGAGCGTGGGCGGCACGCGGCGTTCCCCCGCCAAAAAGTCGATGATACCGCACCGCACCCCAGGGCACAGCGATTGAACCGTCCTTTGGAGCGCATATGCCTGGCACATGGCTCCCATGTTGTTTGATGCGTAAAAGGTGATAATTCCTATCTTCATGCGAAATCATATACTGATTTGTAGCACCGCCCACCCACAAAGAGACGCCGACATTCTACAGTATTCCCAATACTTATGCAAGCCCAATCACTGCCGTCCCATAGCGCTCCGGTAGCGGAGCGCTAACCCGCATGGTTGC